>Ga0307512_10000320_pt1 | contig 69423 bp, 69 predicted proteins | sample 14_EM_MG_FD_200267 | JGI IMG/M metagenome (GOLD analysis project Ga0307512, IMG submission 200267) | Populus trichocarpa ectomycorrhiza microbial communities from riparian zone in the Pacific Northwest, United States - 14_EM | ecosystem: Host-associated > Plants > Roots > Unclassified | place... | reverse complement strand
CATGATCATGAGTTGACACCGAGTACAGCATACACCGAGTACAGCATACACCGAGTACAGCATACACCGAGTACAGCATACACCGAGTACAGCATACACCGAGTACAGCATCCACCCAAGATTGTTTTTCTTCCCTTGATTCTCATGATCACGAGGTGACCCCTGAATGTAGCTTCAGCTTCCGGCATGCCTCCCTACACGATCGACCGCCATCAGCCAGCTCTCCATGAGAGCTCAAAGGTAAAGTGACCTTGTCACATTCCCATGGTTGCAAGTTAACTAACTGATGAACAGAGTCCCAGCACATGGCGCACCGTCCATCGACTGCCTCCCAGTACTCATCCAAACTCGCTCGATTATGGCCCCCAAACTCGCACAATCACGGCATCCAAGTGTATCTCCACAGTCGCATGATTATGGCCTCCAAGTGCATATCTCCAAACTCGCTCAATCAAGGCATCCAAGTGTATCTCCAAAGCCGCTCGATTATGGCCTCCAAGTTCGCACGATCATGGCCTCCAAGTGCGTCTACACATTCCCCTGATCGTGGCCTCCAAGTGCATCTCCAAACTCGCTCAATCACAGCCTTCAAGTGTATCTCTAAACTCACCTGATTACGGCCTCCAAGTTTGCACGATCAGGGCCTCCAAGTGCGTCTCCCAACTCGCATGATCACAGCCTCGGAGTGTATTTGAGTTTACTCAATCAGCATCTTTAGCTGCACCTCCAATTACTCTCAAGCACTGCCTGCGGCCAGTCCAGATGGACTGCGTGTAGATGGGTAGCTATATAGATACATAGTTACATAGATGAGAATACAAACTGAATACATGAGTTTTAAAAATCGTTGAACGATGAGTAGTAGCTATGATTTCCAGGCGCACCAGCAGCGTTCTCAAAGAAGATGTTGCCTTCCCCAGACTGCTCTACTGCGATTTGAGGTGCTCCCAGACTTGTTGCCGGCCCTCACAGGTGCTCCCAGGATTGTCGTTGGCGCTCCCAGTTACCCTAAAGGCCGGCAGGAAAGCCCTCCTAGGGTCTGATACTCTCCTGAAATTGACGCATCTAAGTTTACACTCCACATTCTCTCAGACACTCCTGGAGGCTTCCAGTGACTAAAATACATTCTGCTGATGAATTATTCTCCCCAAAGGGCCATCATCCACAATAAGATTCAATCAAATGGTAACTTCAAGTTAGATATCTTGCAACTCATATATTTTGGATAGTCAGAACATGTCCTTGCCTGATGTGGTTATTTGGAATACTTTGTACAGATTGATCGATAAATCAAGACACAACCTTCAGCATTAAGGCTATTTGGCTTATCTGTATTAGAGTCTTCTGTGGTGGCCCACCTTTGCACTACCTTGTGTTAACAATGGTTGCTAATCCGTGGTTCAGTTCTGGGTCCAGGTTGGAACCGAACTCGAACTGTTGCAACAGGTTTCACCATGTCAAAAGACCAAACAGCACCGAACCCAAGGTTTTTTGGCCGGTTCCACAATTTCACCAACTCTGAACTTTGGCTCCAATTAAGTCTTTGAGTTCTAATTATATCACAATATGATACATACCTAAAAGATGCAGTTTTGCATGCTCTTTCACTTCCAACTCTCCACTTGGCGATCTGATCAATATTCGTTGAGTGCTGTGAAATAACACCAACAGTTAAGCGTTTTTTGCAGTGACGCAATGAATATTGACTGGATCGCAAAATTGAGATCTGGAGGTTCAAGAGTATGCAACACCGCATCTTGTAAATATATATCATATTGTGATACGATCAGGACTCAAATACCTAATTGGAGCCAAGGTTTGCAGTTCGCGACAATGAGGCCCTGCAATATGGAGAACGCAACCAACAAACTGCGGATTTATGTGCGGTCCGGGTAACAACCCCGCCAGGACACAGCATGTTGGGTTTTTCGTAGGGTCTGGAACCAAACTGGTCCATTTTCCCGGTCCAAACCTGGACCGTTGCCAACACTTGCCCTACCAACTTGTGATTATGACATACCACAGCAGTATTGTTACCGGCTTGTAGCCTTCTCTACTCGAAATGTAGCTGCCAGGGTGTGGGAAGCTCCGGGATCCATCCCACATCTTGATCAATTTGACACACTATGGTCAGGCTGCAACTCTCTCTTTGTCCGGGAAATACCTTAGTGGTTATAAACCCAATATGGGGAATGGCTCGAGGTTCCAATGTACTCACATATTGGCCATTGTCTGCCTGACACTTCAGTTGCATTAATGCTGTCGACGTGTCCTGCACCACTTAGCTTAGTTTACTAGGTGTCGTTGTTAATCATTGGCACCTCGGCCTGAAGGCTAGGTAAGCCCTAGATCATTGCATCACCAAATCAGTACTACAGTAGTATATGCACTTTCCCTGAATCCGCTAGTGACAAGATGCACTTCGCACATGCCATGATGGTCATAGTTGTCTGCTAAGACTCATACATGGAGACTTGTGAGGTCTAATGATTGCCATTATATACTCTGGTATTATCGACCTGAATGTAGATCCTGAAGATCACTATGTACCGATACTTCTGCTATGGGAGAACCCCTAATACTACCTCCCTCTCTAAGACCGGTGGCCCAATGGTCGTTCCATCCTAAGAAGCAGATATAATTTTTCTGTCCTTCTGACACCATTCATAGACAACATGAGTGTCTGTTCCATATTTGATTTTAATGTTTTGTCATCCGTCGACACATAGAAAAAAAAAGAAATCCTTCTGTTAAACTTTAAGCAGCTTATTGAATGCTTTCTTCAATAGCTGCTACCGTCTTTACTCAAGATTGACTTGATTGCAAACAGAACCCAGAGGTTACTTGGGCAACAAAACCAGAACACAGTTCTGAACAAAGTACTTCGCCACATCCGAGGACAGCCCTATCCTTATAATTATTGACTTGTGTCGCTTACTTGGACAACATACTAAACATTGCATATCCTTTCTGCTTTTTAGATTTATTAATAATCATTATGAGGTAATTCTGTCAAGGCTTTCAACCAAGATAGCATTACTCAATTCTACGGAAAATCCCAATACGAAGAACTAGCATCGGAGATGGCATTGCCCATAACTCGGTCTCCCAAGACAATACAGAATCTGCCCCAGTGATTATTACTTGTGATCTATACTGTCACTCTACAGCATGTTTGTTGAAATGACATTCGAGTCATTATCCTTCGTTATGGTTTGTTTGTGGAATACCTGGAAATACCATAATGTATCCTCGTTTCTCTTTATTGAAAGGATATTCCAATGGTAGATGAGAATATCTGAAGATACAATATGATATCATCGTTTTTCTTTGGCGAAAGGTAGTGCTAATCATGAGACAGAATACCCGAAGATGCCGTAACATATCTGAATGTATCTTTATCATTAAATAATTCGAATGGTAGATGAAATTCCGTGAAGATATCATATCATATGATCGTTTCTTCTTTATTGAAAGGTAAATCGAACTGTTAGAGAGTATAATTGAACATACCATAAGATATCCTGATTTGATTATATCGAAAGCAAATTCGAATTGTAAGGGTGAATATTTAAAGATGTCGCAAAATAACATTGTTTCTCTCTATCGAAAGGTTATTCGAATCATAGATGACAATATCATTCACTACCTCCCTCCCAAAAGGTTGTTTCCTGGACACCAATTAGAGATAGCAATTAGAAGGTTGTAACTGAAATATCGTAATATATTTTGTTTTTCTTATAACAAGATGATTTGAATGTAAATGAGAGTACCTGAAGATATTACACATATCTTTGTGTCTCATGTCTGGAGGTAAGTCGAACATACTGAGAATACCTGAAGACATGATACCTGTCCTTGAGTCTCATGTCGGAAGGTAATTCGAATATATAAAGTGATTACCCGAAGACATCATACATGTCCTCATTCTTCACTTTGGAAGGTAAATTGAAGATTATTGAGAATACCTCAAGATATCATGTCATATCTTCGTGTCTCATATGGGAAGGTAATTTGAAATGTTAATGAAAATCCCTGCGGATGCCATAACATGACTTTGTTTCTCATATCTGAATGTAATTCAAATATATAACAAGATAACCTGAAGACATCATACAATTCCTCTTCACTCATGTCGGGAGGTAATTTGAATGTCAATGAAAATACCTGAAGATATCATAACATATCATCATTTTCTATAACGGAAGGTAAATCAAATCTTAATTAGAATACCTGTAGTCATCATACATGTCCTCATTTCTCATGTCTGAAGGCAATATGAATATATAATGAGAATGCCTGAAGACATGTTACATGTCCTCTTCTCTCACATGAGAAAGTGATTCAAATGTTAATGAGAATTTCTTAAAGAGGTCATAACATATCTTCATTTCTCATATCCGAAATCAATTTGACCATCAATGAGGCTACCTGTAGATAGTGTAATATATCTTCATTTCTCATATCTGAAGGTTATTGGAATGTTAATCAGAATGCCTGTCCACAACATGGTCTTCAATGTCAACTGATGATCATTTATAACTTCAGAAGAAGTGATATCTTAGACCTCTAAAGCACTATTTACAATAATCGCTTTGGAACAACATCCTTAATTCGACTGAATCCCATTGCTCCTCGTCAGATAGAAACCATTCCCGGCACTCAGTTTGCTTTGAGTCTCTTTTCTGTCAATAAGAAGACCACTTGTCTCATTCTTCCATTTCATTTTCTTCTCCCTCATCGGTGTCTTCTATCCCCTCATCAGTTCTTGCGTTCCGTTGTTGTTTAGCTTCCCTAAGCTCTTGTTCAAATATTTTGTGGTAATATACTTTAGCTGCATCCCAGCCCTTATCATGATTATCCAATAGTCCTTGATTATAGCCATCATTATAACTGCTATCTTTTCCTTCATTATCCATCCTCCAATTGTGAGGTGTATATTTATCTATTTTTGAATTGGCAACCCCAATTGATTTCTCAAAGTGATTAACCCATTCTGGTCGTAGCGATACAAAGTTCATTGCCCAGAACTTATAATATCACATTATCGTAGACTCGGTGATGCAGTCCCGAACATATATCACTATGATTTTTAATCCCATAACTAAGAATACGTCATAAATCCTGTCCATCAGTGGACACATTAAGTCTACCACTGGCCGCATTTTGCTGATGATTTATTGACTTTGCAATCACACCACTCAGTAAGATCTTCTCTTTTGCAGTTACAATTGCACTTGTCAGCCCACAATTGGAATTCTTTCCAGTGATTTTTGGAAACTATATCGTCTGATCATAACAATTCTCCGATCATTGGTGGTGGGTGCTAACACTCATGCAAAAATGTTGTGGTTTCTCGCTCTTTATTGAAAATCGAATAATTCCGTACAGTTTCGACCTTTTCGGATAATATTGTTTCTATTGAATTCAAACTACTGAGTGGGTTGTATCCCAATACATCAGGCATGTATCCGGCTCAATCAAATATATTGATCTCATTTTGCATGTAACCTGTTATATTCTTTCCTGCTAACCAGTGTCAGAAAAAGTTGTACAACAGAAAATTGTGGAGGTGTAGTGGCCATAGCTGTATGCCCATATTCCTGCTTTCTGCACAACAAGGATCCTTGTGTTGGTAAACTGATATATGCTGGGGGATCTTCTTTGTTCATTTGAGTTGTAAGTATACGTAATCGTATCTATAGCCAAGTGCAACTCTACTTGAAATATTTTACAGTTACGGGGTTGCTTCCACCTATCATACTATGCAATGTTATACCCTTACGGTACCTATGTAACAATCTTTTGCACTGCCGTAGTTCTTTTTGTAATATCTCAAGCATATCTCCAAGATAACAAGGCTTCCTACAGGTATAATTCATACACACAAATAGGACAACAATAAATTGTTGAATCAGAAGTTTCCAAGAAGATTGCAGTGAAAGCTATGTGCGCTGTGAGGCAATACTGCAAAATGATAGACTAATCGATAATCATATCGGTTGTATAATAAATAAAATAACCAGCACGAATAATTTGATAAAACAGTACGTATAACTACTTGACCGACCAGTTATTTAGTATAATTGTTGGTTCCGGATAGTGCAAATAATATTGACACATATCAACACAATGCTTGAGTTCTTTGATAGTACTGGTGTTCAGATAGTAATGGCAATATTACTTCTGAACAGTAATCTCCCATAAAAATCCTAGTTATTCCAAATTCTATTATAGATACTCAGTTAATGTAACTGTATGACTGTTGAGATGTCTATCTCTTTTTGATAAGGCATTGGCGTATCTGTTAAATCTCGTTTTTCGCTTGTCAAGGATATTGTTTCTGTAGCACTTCATCAGATCAGACTAATTTTGTATTTCTCATCTTTTTTTTATCAGTTTGAGTATTCTGTTGATGATCCGTTTGCACTAAGAGTGTAAAGCCAGTTGTTTCGGAAGTATCCTGCCTAACATCAGTAGTAATATCCAGATAAGAGATATCAGAATTGGAAGTTGTCAGACTTGGTTCTGAGAGACCGGCTCATGGAGTAACTATCTATACTCTTAATATAGTCAGATGGGGATACTTGGTATTGTCGGTAATAAGTTAATATCTCAGTAAACTGTATTATGCTGGCTAACCACCAAATACCCTGAGCTGCAAATAGATGATCCTCTTCTTCAATACATTTGAGCAATCATGAAAATGCTTGTAAATTAATGTCACACTCCGTATCGAACTCATATCGTGCCCTGGGGCAGGTGAACCGTGCTTAATACTAATATATAATATCATTAATGCTTGAATAATAATAGAGTATTAAGTAGTGTTAGCAACAGTTCCAAATTCCCAGTTCAGTTACAGTTCTGGTTTCAACCCCGAACTGGACCGTTGCAAGACGTTTTACCACACCAGAACCTGGACCATTGCAACTGGGCCGGTTTTACCACCAAAAACCAGCCGTTTTAACGTCGCTGATTTGGCCCCAATAAAGTCTCTGGGTTCTGATGATATCGTGACATGACCAATATGTAGATCGTGCAGTTTTGGCCGTCCTTTTACCTCATGGTGTCAGGTTTATGATATGACCAATATTCGATGAGTTGTTATCAAAAACTGGCGAATTTCGAATTACATTTGGTGTTTTTTTCACATGGATTCAACGAATATTGGTCGCATCGCAAATCTGAAACTGGGAGGTGAACGAGCGGCCAAAACTGCACAATCTACATATTGGTCATGTCACAATACAATCAGAACTCAAAATCTTAATTACAGCTGAAGTAGTAGGAATGGTAAAATGGACCCACAGTAAGGTTCCAAAGTGGCCAAAAACCTGCGGTTTTCAGTCCAGTCCTGGTTATCAATCTGTGATTGTCACCCACTCCAGTTCCTCGGCTGGGCCTAACCAACACCAGGGCCTCAGGTCAAGTTGTGACCTGGACCACAGCTGGGTAACCTGGAACAGTTGTCAACACTTGTTATAAGAACTTGAAAGAACAATTAAATTCCAGCTTCTTCTTTGAAGGTTGGTATCATTCGTGCTGTTGAGGCTATCCGCTTTGATGCCAGGGCATTGCCATTTCTTTCTGGCCTTTCTCGGGATACCGAAATCTTTTCCAGAACCTTAATTATGAATTCATCGGTGATCTCATAGAGTATTCTTTTATCATGGATCAGGCTCTATCAGAGAGAACCACACATCCCAAAGGTTTTCATTTTCTTGCATGATTTGTGTTGAAGAATTATTCTCCCCAAAGAGCCATCATCTGCAATAAAATTCAATTGACTGGTAACGTCAGCTGAGATAACTCGCAACATGTAAATTTCGGACTGTCAGAACGAGTCCTCGTCTGACGTGGTTATTTAGAGTGCTTTGTACAGATTGGTTAATAAATGAAGACACAATCTTCACCATTAAGGCTATTTGGCTCATCTGTTTCAGAGTCTTACATGGCGGCCCACCATTGCTTTGCCAACAATTGATCTTGATGTGCCACACCAGTATTCTGACCTGATACTGGTTAGCATTACTTGTAATCTCCCTGCCAGGGAGTGGGAAGCTCTGGGACTGGTCCCACGTCTCCATCAATCAGACACACCCTGCTTAGGCTGGGAACGTACTCTATGGCCAGGAAGTCCCCAAGTGGTTCCAGACCAAACAAGGGGAATTGCTTGGGGTATGGACGTTCTTGTATATTGGCTATCGTCTGCCTGACATGTCAGTTGCACTAATGCTGTGGACCTGTCCAGCCCCACTTACTTCAGTTTAGCATGTGTGATTAATAATATCTGGCACCTCAGCCCGAAAGCTAGGCAAGGACAAGAATATTGCATCGTCAAATCAGTACTATGGTAGTATATGCACTTCTAACGAATCTGCTAGTGACAAGATTAACTAACCAACAGACAGGAAGCACATAGTCATCTGCCGAAAATCATACGGAGAGACTTCCGACTTCTAACGATCAGCATTATGTACTCCAGTATTATAGACCCAAATTTATATCCTGAAACTAACCAAGTTCCAATACATCTGCTAAGGGTGATCCCCTAACATATTCCTCGATTTCCTGCTCTCTTTAGTATGGCCAAAGCTGTTTCATTGACTGTTGAACTAGTCAATTCAGTAAGTTCCGACATTGTTAATTAATTTAACTTTGCGAAGTGCACTTTTGCTGGCAAATGTTTCCCCATTGAGTTGGTCCCTTGTTCTGATGGATGGCAAAGAACTTGATGACAAAGAATATATATAATCTCAGGGCTGCCGGTCTCCTCAATTCTGCAGTGGAAGTAGAAACGCCACAAATGAGCATTTCTAGAATTATTCCGAGTCATAGAACACCTCGAGCCCACATTCATAGAAGACCAACAAGCATCAAATATGAGTTGTATAGTAGGGTCGCTGGAATCACGAACATAGACAGGTCCATTTGTGGTTGATATCACCCTCTCTAGAAAGAAGGTATGTAAAGATTTTGAATCCGACATCATTGTCGGATTTGGCAACTTACTTAATTCGACTTGCGAGACTATCAAATGTTTGGTTATAGTACAGTAGACAGCTGGTTGTTATGTATTGACACTCGAGCTAAGAGCAAGTAAGAAGTAAGACCTGTGAGACATTGCATGCAGACTTGTGAAGTTGTATACAAAGATATATTGAAAAGACTGATGGTGGAAATGTCAATTAAGGAACAATGCAATGCAGTTCGTTGTTGTATTGCTTACTGAGCCCCCACGAAAACTGTTAACACACTGTTGACAATCATTTTTATAAGGCAGTAACAATATTGTCACTAGCATTTTTTTCCACAATGGCGGCCAATACTTTGATCATGGGTTAATACCATTACACAGCCCTTTGATTATCCAAGATGCAAGACCAAAAATTGTTGATGCTCCATCGTCACTCATTCATATGAGGTGGTAGCGATATCTTCAGTAGCAGTTTTGACATCAAGGTGGCCAATACTGTGATTATGGATTGAGGCCGTTGCACAGCCCTTTAATTATCTAACATGCTAGACCAAAACTCATTGACTCTCCGTTGACGCTCATTTCTAGTGTTGAAATAGTGATGCTTAAAAAGCTTGATTGTATTCTATCTAAGAGGACCACAAGGCCAGTATATATATAAACGTACCAGTACAGCTGAATGCCATCAGCTCTTACCGGAGTCAGCAGTCAATTCCCTCCATACGAGATATCACCATCTCCGGCCATACGAGACATCAAAGTCTCCGTCTCCGGCCATACAAGACATCTCCGTCCCCGGCCATACAAGACATCTCCGTCTCCGACTGTACAAGACATCTCCGTCTCCGGCTGAGACCTGTATATTCAATACTCCCCCCTCTTGTTATACATCATAGAGCAAGAAACAAACACAAAACGAAAAGAATGAAACAAAGTGATTCTCATAACAGCCTCCTTAAATCCCTGCGAGAGTGAGCAGGGAAAGAGTACTGCCGTAGCCTGAGGATGGCCATCCATTAAGAAACAAAGAAATCCGCGTGCCCAAAAGTGAAACAACCTTAAATCGACCTCTATTACCATAGACCCATCGCCTTTGTGAATTTCTCGTGCTTATTCTTCAACAAGGCCTTGGTTAGTATAGCTGCCACATTCTCGTTCGTATGCACGTAGGAGTAGTCAACTATCTTGCAGTCATCGAGGTCTCGACTATTGTGATAGCAAACATCGATATGCTTCGTGCGAGCTTTTATGATTCCAGTTGTGATGTGACTAGGTGCGCCTTGATTGTTGCAATTGATCGGGCACGGTGATGTGTCTTCGCCGTGTATATCTCGGTGGAGCTGGAGCAGCCATTCGACTTCATGTGAGCCCCCAGAGCAGGTGATGTATTCGGCTTTGAGAGTTGACATAGCGATGAGATCCTGTTTCCTGATTGCCATGAGACAGCTCTGTTGCTGAGAAGGAATACATGACCTCCTTGAGATTTGCGGTCGCCACTATAATTGGCCCAATTGGAGTCAGTGTAGCCAGTGAGTTGATCGTTGCTGTTAGTGCTGCTGCTGCTGCTAAAGTGCAGTTGAAAGTTGGCTGTGGATTTAAGATACTGGAGGACTCTTTTGGCGGCGGTGAGATGTCTGGTGAAAGGGCGTGAATTGTATCGGCAAAGCGCAGCGACTGCGAATGAGATATCGGGCCGAGTTGCAAGTGCTGCCTACATCAATGAGCTGATGATTGCCTGGTAGCCTTTAATATCTTTTAGTTCTTTCTCCCCCCGATGCTCGGCCAGATCTAGCTTCACATTAGGATCCATTGGAGTAGATACATCGTGAGCATTCTGCATGTTGAACTGTTTCAGAAGTGTGGGGATGAAAGCCTTCTGGCCAAGACTGATGCCGGTACAGTTTTCCTCGCGGTGGATTTCAACGCCGAGGAATCGGCGTGCCAGGCCAAGATTGGTGATCTAGTAGTTTTCCGAGAGCCTGGCCTTAACTTCAATCGCAGCTTTGATAGCGTCTTTTGCGTACAACATTGAGATGTCGTCGACGTACAAAACCATCAGAATACCATCGTGGGGGAGATAGAGGTTGGGGTCAGCTCGGGACTTTGTGAATTCGGGAGAGAGCAAGCAGGTGTTAATAATGTTGTGCCAAAGTCGTGGTGCTTGTTTGACACCGTAAAGTGCCTTCTTTAGTCGAACAATGATCGTAGGTGTGTTGATTCCTTGCGGCCAGCCTTTGGGCAGGGTCATATAGACACCATCGTCATTGACCTCGGCATTGAGAAAAGCAGTGACCACATCCAAATGATCGATGTTCCAGCCATGTTTTCCGACCAGGGAGGTGCTATACCGAAAAGTGGTGCGTTTTCCGACAGGGGCATAGGTTTCTCTGAAGTCTGTTTGTTCATAGCCTTTAATTACTAGGCATGCTTTGTATCGTATGGTGCCGCCAGGATTGAGTTTTGTCTTACAGACCCATTTGGAGCCAATTGGCTTGACTCGCAATTGCCTGGCTTCCCGGGAGTTGATGGTTGTGAATGTGTTATTGAGCAGGAAAGATGTGCATTCTTCTTCCATTGCTCGTTTCCAGTGGTCTCGTTGTGGGCTGTCCAAGGCCTCCGCGTAGGTGAATGGATCGCTGTTGATGGATGTCAATGCGAGAGCCTTTGCCATGATGATTAGTGCATTTGCGGAGATCTCAACCTGACTTCTTGTGACACGATTCATGCGTGGCGGTTGGCATGATTACTTGGTCATGGCCGCCATTTGGCCGGCTTAGTCATTTTTGCGGTGGAGATGTCGATTGTGGATGACGGTTTCTCTGGACACGGGTGGTGCATCCTCCTCGTCCGGATGACGTGATCTCACACCTGTACTTGCAGGGGGACTTGGACGATTGTCAGCGTTGGGCAGAATGTGGTCTGTATCATCGTCAGTACAGTCATGATCACCACTTCTGTGGCCTTCACCTCTTTGACTGGTTCTTGTGTGGTCATGGAGAAGTCCATCTCCACCCGTTTCAATTTCCTTGACATATTCCGTCTCTTCTGGTAGTTCAAAGATGTCTGTTTGGTCTCCGTGTAGACATGATGCGTGGGCATTTCTCTCCTCGTCATAAATGATATCCGACTGTGATCTCACTACTCGGAATGCTGGGTCGCATATCCTCCAAAGTCTGGTGAAATTGTGTACGTAACCGACCATCATACATGGCTTGTATGTTGGGCTGAATTTTCCATCGCGTTGCGGCTCGGGGATAAGTCGACTGGCATAGCAGCCGAATCACCGAAGGTTGTGGAAAGGAGCTTTGTACGAGATTTCATTGCCATAATTGTCGTGAGAGGGCTTGCCAAATGCTTGCAGCATCTCGTATGGAGTTGGATATGGTGCTTGATAGCCGTTGCGGTCGTCTGTTTTCGTTAGGCCTTCCTTTGGGGTTCGCTGGTGGAGGTAGACTGCAGTATTGACTGCATCTCCCCAAAAGACAAGTGGTGCCTGGGAGTCAATCATCATGGATCGTGCTTTCTTGGTGATGGTCTGGATCGTGTGTTCGGCAACGCCATTCTTATGGTGAGCGTAGGGAGGACATGGTTCGTATGTTGTGCCACGAGCAGCGAGCACCAGTCAGAGGGTCGTATTGTCATAATCTCCGCAGCCATTGTCGCACCAAAATGGTTTCACTTCGTATCCCATGGAGTCAATTCGGGCCTGAAATGATTGGTAGGTTGATGTGCATGGTTTCGACTTCCTATCTGGAAGGACCCAAACAGAAGTGTAGCGTGTGTAATCGTCGATGAATAGGATATAGTAGCGATGGCCGGCGGAGGTGGGCGTGGTGAATGGTCCACACACATCTGAATGTATGAGTTCAAATGGCTTTGTAGTGCACTTGGTCTTGACTTTGATGATCTTCTGCTTGTGCTTGGCCTGGATGCATGCGGTGCAGATTGAGTCGTCTTTTGTATATCCATCAATTAGAGATCGTAGCGTAGTAGGAGCAATGTGGGCTAGATGGCAATGCCACAGTCGTGATTCTGAGATTGTGAGAGGCTTCTGAGTGGGCTTTGGAGATTCGGTGGCAGATGGACATTGATGTAGGGTGCTGGCTGCACTTGGAGAGGCGGTGTGGAGTGGGCTTGTAGTTGGCTCGGTGGAGTGCCCGATTGATGGTACGGCGGTGTGTGCGCTCGATGATGGTACGGTGGTATGTGCACTCGACGATGGTCTTTTTCATTTCTTCTTTGTCGCAGTGGACTTCGTAGACATGCTTGGTACTGTCGAAGTGAGTGCAGTTGCGGGAGATATGATATAGAGGTCATTGACCCGATTGCCTGTGATGGTGATTGATGGAGATGATATGGAGCACTTGCCGCGGCCAAATGTGGATGTGTACCCGGCTGTGCCCAATTGATTGATGGAGAGAAGCGAAAGCCAGAACGTAGGCATGTAGCGAGTATTGACTTCATACTCCTGTGAAATGTTAACGAGTCCCTGATGGCTTACTGTGACTTTGTTATCATCTCCGAGCTCAATGACTATTGGCTGACGAAGTATCTTTATTGAGTTGAATCTGGTGCGGTCATTGCACATATGGTGAGATGCTCCGGAATCGATGACCCATGCAGCTGGAGCGGAGGCTGCGGTGAGTGCGGTTGCATTTTCGGCTAGTCGGATCAGGTCGCGATCTCCTGCTGTAGCGAGCAAGGCAGATGCTGTGTGTTTGTTGACCTTGTCGGGTTGATCCCGGGCTCGTTTGAAGTGGATGCAGTCGGCTTTGAAATGTCCTGTGAGACCGCAGTGGTAGCATGTCCGCTCGTCGTTCCTGGAGGTATTTGAATCGCTTTCAGCGTGCTTCCTTTTTCCACATGCTTCAGTGATATGATTGTCCATTTTGCAGTATGTGCATTTGTGCTTCTGGCGTCCGTTTCCTCGTCCACATCTGTGTCCGCCACATTGTCTGCCACGGCCACGGCAACGATTTCTGCCACGGGAGTACAGCGTGGCTCCGGTAGATGCAGCTTCGATTTGCTTGGTTAGGGTTGTTCGCTTGCCATATTCGCAGATCGCATCCATTCACTGCTGGGCCATTGGAGCAGGGATTCGCTGTTCAAGGATTTGGATGGTCGTTTCATATGAATTAGATAGGGTAGTGAAGATATGTGTTTTCATGCCATCATCAGAGATATTTTCGGTGGTGCCGATTAGCTTCTTGCGGATGGCAATTGATTTGGTAAAGTACTGGGTGACCGTTTCATCTGGCGATGGTCGAGAGGCGGTGAACTTCCGCAGGACTTGGGTGCGGCCAAGTTTCGTTGAGGCATTGTCAAGTCGGTCCTCAAGTGCTTCCCACATTTCCATGGGGTCATCGATATCATCGATGAGTGGAAGGAGTTCGTTGCAGCATCCGAGGTGTATTTGTGCTAGTGCTTTATTGGCTCGGTTATGCCAGCTTTCGTGTAGAGGGCATAGGGCGACGCCGTTGCCAACATGGAGGTGTTTGACACTGGCGATGATATTGTAGGCTTTCTTGGCAATGAGGACTCGGCGAATCATTTGCTTCCAGACAGGGTAGTTTTCCCTGGTCAGCTTGGGCACATTTCCATGATCGGTCTTGAATGTTTCGTTTGACATGTTTTCAGAGTGGAGGAGGTTAGGAAGGTGACGATGTCAAGTGATGGATGGTGATGGTGTTGCGGCTGATGAGCAGGGATGGTTGTGAGTGGGTTAGGGTTTTCAAGGTTCTTAATCGTAAGATATAAATAGAGTATTTGTGGTAAAGATTGTAGCGCACGCCGGTCTCATAACCTGTTGAAATCGTGATGCTTAAGAAGCTTGATTGTATTCTATCCAAGAGGGCCACAAGGCCAGTATATATATGAACGTACCAGTACGGCTAAATGCCATCAGCTCGTACCAAAGTCAACAGTCATCTCCAACCATAAGAGACATCACCGTCTCTGCCCATACGAGACATCACCGTCTCCGTCTCTGGCCATATACAACATCTCCGTGTCCGGCCAAACAAGACATCTCCTTCTCCGACTGTATAAGACATCTCCGTCTCCGGCTGAGATCTGTATATGCATTATCTAGGATGTGGCAATTAGCATGGTACTTTTCTTTTTACCTATTCATACAGCCAATGCTTTCATGTTGGAAGGCTATGGCGATGCAGCCATTTGATTGCCGAAAGTGTAAGACTACAAATCATTGACGCTCTGTTGACGTTTACCTTAAAGACATACTAGCCATCACTGAATGCTCCACAATTGCATGCATAAATGCATATAGTCATTATTGACAGCCAATAGTATATCGTTTCTATGTATCATCATTTGGATCCAAAAGCTTCAAGGCCACTCCATTTCTGATCCACCACTATACACGTTGTCTTTGTGACGAATGACATAGGCCTACCACATCACAGCGCTTTTGCCCGGCAATTTACAGCATATAGATCCATCCACTTATTTTTGATATATATAGCCAGACTTCCTCACCTTTCCTCATCCAGCTCATTCTTCTCCATTGCCACAACCTACCATAAGGAATCTTCAAATTCTCGACCATGTGCACCAGGTCTGAGCGGACAGTTATGCAGTTGGATGCATTTATGAATGCAGCATTACAGTTGTCATTCATCCTTGTTTGCTTTGAGCATTAATTGCTCCTTCCATGACTGACATGACATCACTGATCCAAATTTTGTTAAGAAATTTTGTCTATAATTCAGTCTTAGCTTTCTCACTTAACAGTAACAGGCAAGACAATATCAAGTTCATAATTCCTCTATCAACTTGATTAGCAGTCTAGAATTCTCGCATAGCCCATGAAATCCTTGCACTTGCACAGACAAATCATTATGTCTCACAATTTGGTCACTGAAATCAATAAAATGCTGACATGTAGCAAAATAGGTAAACAAATCGCGTTTCAATGAGATAACTCATCAAAAATAGCAATTTGCCCATTCAGTGCTCCGGTGTTGCTGCAGCCATCAACACTTCTTCGTCTGAATCTGATTTCTACATTTTAATCTGCTAGGGAGGCTAGATACCAAGGTAAAAGGTTATGGGTTCACCAGGCTTTGAATTCTTAATCGGTGGCGAATTGGGTGCCTTGTCAGGCAGGAGAGACGCTATGGATTTGTGTAATTGGGGTTTCTGAGAACGTAGCCTCATATGACTACTTCCTGGGCTGGAAGTTCATTGCGGCATTTGGGATGTTCCGGGGACAATATCAATAGTCTCCATACGGACTCCAAATGTTGTTGGTGCAGATAGGGCTGCAACTATTTCCATTTGCAGCTTGACAACTGCCACAACCTGCAATTTAACCATCCTGTACATCTTAACTATTTCACGGAAGTGGTTAGCCATGTCCCCCCATCCCGGTAGCATGAATTCATCAAACCTCATCTTGATCTGCCAAAATCTCTCTGTGCGCTGCTTTACTGGTTTGGAGATTTCGCCAATTACCCTGCTGGGTTCGTTATCTTCACTCAGCTTGCCCAGGTCTGTATCTTCTTCATCATCTTCCTCATTGTCCCCATCCTCCTCATTGTCGGAACTCGCAAGATTGCTTAGACTGTCTCCGATACCATTCACCATCTCATCATATGTTTTTTCAGGCTTTCTGGTTGTTAATCCCGACTCATCGGCATTTCGCATATCTTCCTGCTCATGCTTAATTGCTGTCTCTGCATCTTTAACTCGCTTTCTTGCCACCAGAGTTTCTCTATCCACATAATGCTTCATGCATTTCGTTGTATCTTCAATGCTTGAAAAGTACGTTTCGTGGCTTTTCTTCGTCGCAACCTTCATTTTTGATCATACCCTGTACAATGTTCATTGGGCTCGGACCCTTTGTGCTTCCGAGCTGCTCTTGCCTCTCTTCCCTGGATGACATCCTCATGTGGACAGGTTTGTAGATTTTCCATCTTTGCCCACCGGAAGAGGCAAAATGTTCTTTTCCAGAGCATTCAACCTTGCATTTTGTGTTGACTTTGTTGTTGGGCGAGATGTTGGATGTTGCAAGATATGGACCACATAGAGGCAAGCTGCATCTCTTATGTCAAGGCTGGTAGGTTTGATCAACTTGAACAAAACAAAATCCGAGTTTTGCCTGTCACTACATTGGACATAGTAATGCTAACTGGACAACATGACTTGCTTCTTAGCCTCTGTGTCATGTAGGATCCCGGAGATTTCTCGAGACAATCAACACCAGAGGTCCTTTCCGTCAAAGTATTTCCTGTTTATATCGTACAAATACGATATTTTGGCAGTTGTTCATGTTTATTGATCCCTGGAACAATACAAACAACATCGGACGGATTTACTGTGAATCATGGGATGGTTGGAAACCAATGGAACCTGCGGCTATGGGCAGTTGGATTCATCTTGAGTAGAACGTGCAAGTTGGATGTTACTCATTCCATTTTGACTTGAAGCTAACTAAGTTTTCCTCAGGACTTTCCACTTCTCTTCATTATCATCTTCCTCTCCATGTCTACACGAGCACATCATAGCTCCATGAACACCTCAGGAAGGTGCGAGTGTATCTGAATCGAGTGGACCGACAGACACTTCATACAATGCACCACCGACTGAGACACGGCAAGGATGCAGACACGAGTTAGTCCACCTCGACGCTCTGAACACAACCACACAGAATATGCCCCAGGACACACATTGAACCCAGGTCTGTGAAACCTGAAGCAGCAAGAATAAGAAGAAGCATGTGATAGAATGTGAGGAAATCAATATCTGAGTTGATGGCCATCAACTAACTATGTGATGTACAGCTGGTATACATAGAGAGCTACGTGACTAATGTATTGCTGATTGTGACGGGAACCCTCCATGGTCAACCATGTTTGGGGTTTTCTCATAGCAGAGGTATTGGGACTTAGTGCGCGTCAGAATCTAGATATGGGTTGCATAATGCTGGAGTACATCATGCCCATCCTTAGAGCGGTCGCAACTGTTCAGCTATGATTATTACCAGGAGATTACGAGCCTCATGTCGATTAGGTAGTGAGTCTCGTCACTAGCAGATTCGTTGAAAGCTCACATCCTATGGTAGAGCTGATTTGATGATGCAACAACCTTGGCCGTCGTCTAGCCTTCGTGCCAAGATTTCAGTCATTATCAACCATACCTACTGAAGTGAGCTACGTGGGACTGGACACATCAACAGCATTAATGCGACTGACGTGTCAGGGAGACGTTGGCCAATATGCAACTATGCAGAACATTGAGCCATTCCCCGTGTTTGAATTGGAACCACTCGGGTACTTCCCAGTCAAAGAGAACATTCTTGGGCTAAGCACGGTGTGTCTGATTGATTGAAACGTGGGACTAGCCCCAGAGCTTCCAACTCCCTGGCTGGGAGAATATGTGTAGAGCAAACTACTACCGGGTTTCAATCCTGGTGTAGTATGTCAATATCCAAAGTTGCCACAGCAGGGTGGGCAACCACATAATCCTAGGATACAGTTGAACTAAATAGCTTAAACCGTGAAGGTTGTATTTTAATTTTTCACACAAACTGTAGTAAGCACTCCAAATAACCACATCAGGCAAGGAGTTATTCCAATTTTCTGAAATATATGAGTTATGAGATATGTAAGTTGAAGTTACCATTTGATTAAATCTTATTGCAGATGTTGACCATTTGGGGAGAGTAACTCTTTAAAACCAATCATGCAAGAACACAATAACTTTTGGGATGTGTGGTGCTCTATAATAGTGCCTTGTTCGGAGTAAAAGAATACTCTAAGATATGACAGATGAAATGATAGCTAAAGTTCGGGAATAAACTTCAGTATTCAAAGAAAGGCCAGAAAAAAATGGCATTGGAGAGAATAGCCTCATAAACACCAACGATACCTACCTGCAAAGAAGAAGCAGAAATATTATTGTTATTTTAAGTTCTTATTTCTATTATTAATATTATTAGAGGACTTTTAGTATTGTGTATTAGCATCGTACGCAGTTCCCCCGGACCATGAACGATCTCAAGTTCAATACCGAATACGACATAATCCTGTTAGCATTATCGTTACTGCTGGCCCACTTGGAGAAGACAGATCAATCGTTTGCAGCACATTGTATACTGTGGGTAGCAAGCACAATCCAATGTACAGAGATACCTGGATACTATCTACATTATAACGTATTTCCATCTGATTATATAAATATTCCAGCACTCACTCTGTGAGTCAGTACAACAGTGTCAGATCCAGATGTTCTCGATTCAGATAAATCTCATTTGGATATTGCCTCTGAATTAAAGGAAGATCCTTCTGAAGACATTGGCTCATTACATCCTGATCAAGAGATGGCATTGCACACCATCCAATAAGTAAAAGACGAAACATCAAGAAGCCATTGTATCTGTCGAATACAGCATGTCAGAAGCGATACCTAATTTCCTCAAGGAAAGAGATCCAACAAATGTTTCAACGACTGCAACACCGAACAATTGCATACACTTTCATTCAGCTACGTAGACTTGGTATATACGGTATAGTCTGGAAAGACGAGGAAAGATAAGGAGATTACTCTTAAGCGGCAATATTGCAGAGAGTATCTGAACACCAGTACTATGTAGGAAATTATACGATAACCAAGCTACGTGTCCTTACTGATGATTTGACACTATATTGCTATTTTCGGCTGGCATATGTATTTTAAACATTGTCTTACATGTAGATTGGATGTAGTGACTGTCTTTTTAGAAGCTTTAGATTCGATGATTTTCATTGAACCTATTTGCATATACAAATTGCACTTAGCTGCTATTGTTGGGAGATACAGGTAAGTGTTTACGATAGGAACTACAGCTGTGCAAAAGGAAATTATTACATAAGATACCTTAGGGGTATAATATTGTATAGTTGCTGTAACAGAACCACCCCCGAAACAGACAAAGATATTTCTTCCCATACTCTGCGATATGGAACATCATGATGTTGTCAGCTCTGCAATGTTGACTGATGAATTTCATGATAAGCATCACCGAGAGTGGACGAAGCAGGTTTTGAACACCTCACAGGAGGCTATGGAAGCGGATGTGGTGGAGGTAATAGCCAAATCTCACTTTTTGATCCAGCAACTACTTTCTTGGAGGTTTCCAACATGTCTGCTACTATGGCAAGGCAAGGAGATTGGGTACAGCTAGAACAGTCCATCATACGCCTTGCGTTGAATATGCCCAAAATGGCCAAAGCAGGGTTTTTGTGCACTGCAATGGCGGAAATGGAATACTGGATGATGAAATGTTGCACTGAAGTCCGTGAAGAGAGGATGCGGGGAGTTGAGTTTCCTGGGCATAGAATAGTGAAGGCTATGATAGAAAGACACCTGGCCATGGTTCATCAAAATCAAATGGATGGCTGCCTTCCTTGCCAAAATGGCATGGCAAAGAATATGCAGACACGCTGGAGGAGCAAAGGAACAGGTGCACTTACACCATTCAGATGCAGACAGCCGACACCAGAACCGACGCCACCTGCGCCAGGCAAGCCACCTCCGCCATCCGGTGACAATGCGGAAGCCTGAAGTTCCTAAATCGAAGCTGGGCCACCCAGGTATGTGCAGATACATACTCCTCTTCCGAAAGCTCAATTTTTCAATCTTGATACATATGCCAAGTATCGCAAGACCGATACAGATTATATTCCAGATTGGGTGAGTGATGAAGAAACATCCACTGGTTAGTACACTATCTGCTGCATGGCAATGCAACTGACATCCAGGTTGCAGATGAGAGCAGCCTATAGAGTGAACCTGCAAGTGAAGACAAGCATTGATAGTAAGTAATGGGATTTTTGAGTGTATTGTTATCTACAATTAGTGGACACTTGAAAGTAAAATTTAAAGGATATATTTATATTGATTATTGAAGAACAGTGGAGTGATAAAGGAGAAAGTACACGAAGATGATAGAAACACTGCCAAACTACCATTAAGGGTATATTTTACAAAACAAAATGATTCGATATTGCGGATACGCCTATTGCAAAATGAGCGTCAATGGACTTTCAACGATTTTTGTTCTTGTATGTCAGGTAACTAAACAGCGATTTGGTCATTGCTGTACATAACCAAAATATTGGCCGCCTGTATTGGCAAAAGAGAAAGGAACACACTTCCTACCAAGTCTTGAAAATGAATGTCAACAATGCATCAACAATTTTGGGTCTCGCATTTTGCATAATCTCAGTGGCGCTTAATTGCAGACATCTATAAACATGGAGTTGGCAGCTTTTATAGGCAGCAAAGCAAGAGATATTCCTGTGACAGCCTCCTAGACAGTAACAACAGATTTCTTTTACACCACTGCAAACAAAGGTCGATGAGTGTGTTAACCCGTAAAAATGGTCAATACTTTATATATAGAAAATGACGGCCACATCGTGCTGTGATTATCCTGGATGCATTGTCAAGAATCATTGACACTCGGTTGACGCGCCAGTTTACCAGGCAGTTGCAATGTAGTCCCTAGTATTTTTGTGCACGAGGGTGGCCAATACTGTCATCATGGGTGATGTTGGCAACAGTTCCTAACCGTCGTTTCGGGTTCGGGTCCAGGCGGGAACCAAACCATTGACAAATTGGCCATCCAGGTTGACACTGCATTTGAACAGATGATTCGGGTATGGTTCGATCGAAATTTACCAACCCAAATGAATTTGGTGGGATGGCAGCGGGTCCTTCTGTATATTCATATAATGCTGCTGGTGTTGCTGTTTGATAATAGTAAATTATCAAAATCGCATATTCCACATCCAGTAATCTCTGTTTGCATGGTTTGCAGTTTGCAATATCGATTATTTCGGAATCAGTGTTTTTCCTTTTGTGTCTGCTATTGTTGCCTATCAACTCGGTCAATAGTTCTGTTATGAGCTGAAGTATCCACCCGATGCCTAGATTACCCAATATGCAAGACCAAGATTATTTGTCGCTGCATTGACACTCATTGTCGTGATGGGGTAACATATATGTCATGCGCTGTTTGTTTTGCCTGAAACGGCCGCCAATACTTCATTTAGTACTTATTGCCACAAAGCGACACTTAGATTACTCAAGACACAAGACCAACTGCTGTTGACACTCCTTTGACGTTCATTTTCAGGATGGGGCTGGATACATGTTGTTATTGCTTGCGCCTCTATGTAAGAGCATGTATGCCAGTGTTCGGCTGTATAGGCATACAAATGGTAATTATAGATAGAAGGTTGCAAACACGCACTCAAGTGATAGTAAATTCGTGTATATGTAAGATTGGCGCTGAAGATCCAAGTCTCATACTGAGCCGACGATATAGACTGGCTGTTACCCAGCCCATGGTCAGGTGAAGTATTAGCAACCGGTCCGGGTAACTCCCTCACCGTCTGGGTTTGGACCAGAACAATGGTTCGGTTCGGTTCCAGACCCGACCTAAAACCCGACTAACTTTGTCTTGGCGGGGTTGTTACCCGGACTGGACATAAACCCACTGTTTTTTGGCCGGGTTCTACCTACTGTAGAGACACATTTTGGCAAACGCTGGATTTTGGCTCCAATTAAGTATTCGAGTTGTGATCATATCACAATATGATATATAGGTAAAAGATGCAGTTTTCCATACTCTTTCAACTCCTATTCTCCACTTTGCGATCCAATCAATATTCGTTGCGTCACTGCAACAAACGCACAATTTTTGGCGTTATTTCCCAACAACTCAATGAACATTGATTGGATCACACAGTGGAGAATTGGAGGTGAAAGACCATGCAACACTGCATCTCTGACATATATATCATATTGTGATACAATCAAAACTCAAATACTTAATTGGAGCCAAAGTTCAGAGTTGGCAAAATCATGGAACCTGCCGAAAAACTGCGGGTTCAGAGTGGTTTGGATTTTTGATGCCGTCAAACTCATTGCGACGGTTCAAGTTCAGTTTCAACCCGGACCCGTGTTAGGGGTTCTCTCCTACCAGTGATAAGAGTTCTTGAAAGTCAAGGACAGCACATACCATGCCGAGACAATCAAGAAGTGGACTCGTAATATGCCTTGTAGCGGGGGTTCATATTGGTCACGAGATCTGTCTTTCACTTCTGGATACTATGCGGGACTGCACAAGTATACATGCACGGCAGTTGATAGTCTACTGCGATCAAGAGGGCTCCGAACCACCATCATGTAATGAGTGCAATAATGGCAAGGCACACCACGGCGTTAGGAGGTTTGCTCCGCCTTAGCATGACATAACTGAGGGATTATTGGCATTGGCTCAGCCAGAAGCAAGCACCTTACATTGATTTGTATGAGTCTGGATTGCAACTATGATACGTGTCATGATCTATGCTATCTTAGCAAAGGGGACTGGTATCCCGATAAGCCTGAGATTAGCTACCGAACAAACTCATCAAAAGCGGGATGTTTTAATTGAGGTTATGGTCTGATGAATATCTGAATGGTACGTATCTCCAGTGGGGGATGCGCGAGCAGTTCCGCCAGGCGCACGGAAATAAGACGCAAGGACATCTATCGGGCATCATCAATAAGACCCCCAGATGAATCACTATCATTGAGGGATTTAATCTTAGTCCGAAGGGTTAAGGTGTGGGGGCCGAAAGAAGGACTATAAAGAGATCGTGTTGTCCAGTAAGGAAAGTGGACAACCAGTTTGAGATGCGAAAAACGGATACCTACCAGCGAAGAAGAAATCATATTTATTATTGCGTTTCTATGATACCTATACCTACCTATTATTATACCTAGAATCTATTAGCTTTGTGTAGCAGCAGCCCCGCACCTTGAGAACCTTCGTTAGCCAATGACGGTTACTTTCGAGAATGATAACGACGTCATTGTATATGCCTTCGAGAAAATTATAGCATACGCCAGAAGGACCCAGCAGATCTTTGTGGCGCAGTGCATTTGGTGGGTAGCGTCTAGTGTTGGACTAGAACAAGGATTAGTTACTCATATCAAAAGTCGGCGGAAATGATCAGAGATTCCGCTCGCGAAGGATAGGGAGTTGCCAGCAGGTTTAGTGACCTCGGTTCAGGAGAGGAGACAGCCCCCTCCTGTTGCTACGAATTCACAAGCGAGAGAGATATCAAGGGTACCTCGAGATATTCAGGAGGAATCCAGAGTTAATATCGAGAAACAACACATACATCCAGAAAGAGTATGACGAGTTCAAGATACGAATATCGACGTCAGTGATTTGAATCTTGATATTTCCGGAAACGAACGACAGCAAGGAATTCTGCAGAGTACTGAGCAGTTCATTCGGAAGTCCCGGAAAGAAAGAAGGGAAGTAAATACTCAGAAGCAAGCTGACCCATTATCCAAAACAAGATCGGGGAAAATCCCAGTGAAACCCTTGTCGAAAAAGCAGAGGCAATATTTGCAGTCGATTGCAAAACCGACTATAGCAGAATACTTAGCAAATAGGAAATAGGATCTACAGCTGTACGCGCCCACAGTACTTAGCGAAGTATTGTTGGATAGGTGTTGTACCCCTGGAACAACCCGGAACTGAACACCGGATTTGGAATTGGTGCTATCACTAGTCGTGTGCTGCTGTTACATTATCCCTCTCTTCAGGCGCAGACCTCCTGGGCTGCATGAACCATACATGAGAACAGGAAAAGAAACAGAAGGAAGTGTTATACATTCCTGCTGCGTATGTACTCGTACGAACTCATCAGTCCCACTGCCGATTCGGTACCGTACAGGGTGGCGCTTTGGCGGATGCAGTGCATGGGGAAACTCCACCTTCATGTGCAGGTGGTAAAAACCCATGCCGATTCCATTTGTACTGGGCCGAGATCCAAAGAAGTGAAGAAAAGAAACAACAAAACGCCCAAAAGTGATCGCATCCTCCATATCTCAACTTTCTAATCCATGCTCCAACGACCATCAATCCCATAGCTGGTATCTCTCAGCATAGGTCATTGTCCTGATCTGAAGGGGTAGTAGGGAGCTCTGGCTCATGACTTGGCATCGACGGAAGCTTCCACTGCCGGCATTGTTTGTAGCCGTCGGTGATCATTGATATTATAGTCAATCGCGTCTCACTCGTCAATATCTATTATGTAAGCTTCTCTAAGATGGTTATATTTACCAAGTTTACACGCGGTAGCGCTGTCTGAGCTCTGTGCAGCTCTGCCTGAGCTCTGTGCAGCGCTTCTGCATGCTCTGGACAATGTATCTTTTGCAGCTGGTAGTCATCAGTACTCAGCATTGACTTGTAGATGCTGCTTGACTAGGTAATTGCCTTTGGAAGTCTGCTTTGGTAATCATCCGGTCAACTTCCTGGGTGTGCGCACTTCTTAGACTTTATTGTATCGACATGGCTATCTCTCCCTTTTGAAGTTTGTTGCTCTTGATAGGCGGCTTCAGTAGAATCTTGGTCAACGTCTGGTGTGTGTCACGTTGGACTGCCTGCCGGTGGGGTGTTGGCTCGTTGGTAGGACGCATTTTTTGACAAAGTCATCCCCCTGTTGAAGTTTGTTGCCCCGTCGAAGATCTAGACTCCAAATGGTTGTTGATTGCTGTTGTTGTTTAGTGGATTGATGAACATCGGTAGACATTGGGTGATCTTTGTTGACCGACCCGTCTTTCGGCAGCTATCGTCTCTGGATTCTGGAGGTCTACAACTCTTCCTGTCTTTTGGCTGGACTTGGTTGATGTCACTTGCTTCGTCCCATTTTTCCACTTGCTTTCATCTCATTTCTTCACTTCCTTTGCCCATTGTTTTTGACCTGCTTTACAGTTTGACTTGCTTTGTATTTCGACTTGCTTTGGGTTGACCCTTCACATTCACTTTGCAATTTGGGATGGCACTTGGGCTGTTCTTGTTGTCTCGGACGTTGGGGTTTCGGTGTGAATTCTCTCGGTCGGCTTCTCATCTTCCAGATGCTACCTTTGTATGTTGATTCTTCTGGTATGGTCATCCCTGCTCTCTGGGGGCCGCTGGACTTCTCTGTTGTTAAGTGCACTCTGGTACTTCATTCCGGTCCCTCCAGTAGGGTCATCGCTCTCTTTAAATGTTGTTACTCTGCCAACTACTGATCCCCTCCAATTGGTGTTGTAGCTTCGTAGTATGGTAGCTGGTGCAATCGTCAACCCGAAAGGCATGACACGGTACTCGAACTGCCTGTATTTGGTGCGAAACTCGGCTTTGTACTCGTCTCCTTACTTTTTTTGGATGAGGTGATAGGAATTCCTGCGGTCCTATTGAGCATCTCCGAGATCAGTGGGACAGGATATCAGTTCTTCATCGTGGCTCTATTGAGAGCTCGGTAGTCCACACACAGCCCCAGTCCACCGTTCTTCTTCTACACAAATGAGATCTGTGCTGCCGCAGGCAGTGATGATCAATCTTTCCCAGCTATTGGTCCCACTCGCTCTTTTCGAGATTTTGTAAATCCACGCGATTTGTGAGGTTCCTCACTGCCGGGTACCCGGTCATTTCCTCTCACTCTCTTCCTACACTTCTCGAGCCAGAATGGCTCTTCCTCACGAATTCCCGTCGGTTGCTGTGACAGGTGCGGTGCGAGAGTTGGCATATCTTGGCTGCATACATACACATAGTCCTTGTATCTCACGAGGATACAATAATTCTTGAGATTGTGCTGGCATGTGACCCCCATCATCTGTTATCATCTCCATGTTAACAATGTCTGCTCCTATTCTCATTGGCCTGTTCTGGATTCTGCATTGTAGCTTGCGTTGGCAGAGTGGAGATGGGTAAGGGTCCTGCGATGGCTGTATCAGACGGTTCATGAAAATAGGACCAAGCCCCGTTGACCAGTTTCTCCTTTCGTGTCTCAGTGAGCCAGTAGCAGTCAGTCTAGCACTGTCACTGTGTTACTCTTCCGCTGCAACTACTGCCGCTGCTCCTGGTCACGCATTCAGCATCCTGGGCTATATCTCACCTGCGGTGACGCCTTCCAGTGATGCTCCCAGCAACCCTTGACATTCGCCAAGTTGTATGGCGAATGCCTCGACCACTGCCTACCTAGCTCCGAGATGATCGGATTCCGGTAGCCCTGAGTAGTTGTATACCCAGGGAAGGCTAACCATTTTTGGTTACCTCACTGCATTCCAGCAGACTTGTGTTATCTACTGCTGGAATGATCGCCCATTGCGGTCCATATGGCACTCGCAGGGCTGTCAATTGACCTTTGCAGCAGTCGATTTCTGGGTTTCTCGCCATGGCAAGCCCAAGACTAGGTCGTACACCTTCATTGGGACAACTAAAACCTTCCATTTGTCAACTGGTTTAAGGTGTTCATAATCCTGAGCCAAGAGACTTGCCTTGCAGCTCTCCTTTACAGACAGCATCACCTTGCCAGGGTGGAGGTGAATGCTGGTTTCTATGGTAGCTTGAGTTTCCACAGTAGTCAGCTTAGTGTTAGCAACGGTTCCGGACCGTCACTTCAGGTCCGGGTCCGGGTTGTCAATAAACCCGGACTGTCAACTCGGGTACGGTTCGATGGTATACTCCCAACCCGTCTGAATTGGGCTGGTTGTTAGAAAGTCGCCCAGCGGGTCCATCCAGAGATTCAATTAAGGCTCTTGATTTTGGAGTATGTTAATAGTATCTTATCAGAATCGCGTTTTCAACAACCAAGAATATGTTTTTGCGAGCTTTCCAGCTTGCAATATGAATTAATTTGGAATCGGTGTTTCACCTTTGATAAATTGTATTTTTAGCTATAGGGGTGGCCAATATTTCCTTTATGAACGCAAAGATCAGCGCGATGCCTTGATTACCAAATATGCAACTACTAAAACTGTTGACTCTCAGTTGACGCTCATTTTCAGGATGCGGCAGGGAGCATGTCGCTGTTGTTTTTGCCAGTAAAGGCTGCCAATATATGATAAATGGATGTCTGCAACCAATCAGAACATGAATTATCCAAGATGCAAAGCTAAGAATCGTTGACGCTCCGTTGACGCTCATTCTCAGAATCAGGCGGTGACCGTGTTGCTGTCTCTTTGGCCTCCAAATGCTGGCAATAGATCGGTTATGCATAACAGCGACCAAATCGCTGTGTAACTACTATACTTACAAAGCCACAAATCGTTGACGCTCCATTGATGATCATTCTCAGATTGGGGGGGTGACTGTGTAGCGTTCCCTTTTGCCCATAAAAGCTGCCAATACATCGGTTATGCATAACAGCAACCAAATCACTGTGTAACTACCGTACTTACAAATCCACAAATCGTTGACGCTGCATTGAAGCTCATTCTCACAATGGGACGGTGACCGTGTTGTTATCTCTTTTACCTATAAAAGCTGGCAATACATCGGTTATGCATAACAGCGACCAAATCACTGTGTAATTACCATACTTACAAAACCACAAATCATTGACGCTCCGTTGACGCTCATTCTAAGAATGGGGCGGTGACCGTATTGCTGTCTCTTTTGCCAATAAAAGCAGGCAGTAGATCAGTTATGCATAACAGCGACCTGATCACTGTGTAATTACTAGTGTTAGCAACGGTTCCGGACCGTCACTTCGGGTCCCGGTTCCGGACCAACCGGAACCGTTGCCAAATTGGCGGTCCGGGTTGTCAATCGACCCGAACTGTCAACTCGGGTACGGTTCGATGGTAAACTCCCAACCCGTCTGAATTGCGCGGGTCATCAGCGGGTCACCCAGCGGGTCCATCCATAGATTCAATTAAGGCTCTTGCTTTTGGAGTATGTGAATAGTATCTTATCAAAATCACATTTTCAACAACCAAGGATATATTTTTGTCTGCTTTGCAGCTTGCAATATCGATTGATTTGGAATCGGTATTTTACTTTTGACACATTGCATTTTTGCCTATCACGGTGTTCAATAATTCTGTTATGAACGTGGTGATCAGCGCGATGCCTTGATTACCAAATATGCATCAACTAAAACTGTTGACGCTCCATTGACGCTTATTTTCTGGATGTGGCAGGGAGCATGTTGGTGTTGTTTTTGCTAGTAACGGCTGTCATTATGTGATAAATGGATGTCTGCAACCTGTTAGGGGTTCTCCCCTAGCAGCGGTAATGATACATGTTTGAACGAAGCAGGTACATATGATAAGATCTTACGAGACAGTCATATGCAAAACACCTACCTACAAATACGTGAACATGTGTGTCAGCAAAGTGGTCCTTAGCGGGATTACACTTGGGCCGCGTATCGATCAATTAGTGAGGACTAAGGTCACACTAGCGGATTCAACTATGATGATGCAATTATGTCGCCATAACTGGGAAGTGAAAAACCTTCAGCAGTGCGCATAATTATTGGCCATAATTATTAAGCCTTGTCTAGCGGGGCAAAGAATAGTTAAGTTGCGATTACGCAGAACAACATGCACAGCAGACATTATTGCAATATGCGAGTACGAGGGATCTGCAATCTCATGCGCAAAGCGGTGAGACTGTTTGTGGCACTCCCCGGTCTACGGAAGGTCGAGACCTAAGCATGCAGTGTCTGAGGGATTAATGGCATTGGCTAAAGATGAGAGGCCAGAAGCAAACCGGCTTATTGAATTAAGACCGCATGCATTGCAACGTCATACTCGATATTGATACGAGGTTGACGTGTCATAATCTACGCTAGCGGAGTATTGGTTGGTCGCCAATTAAATCTCTGACGCAATGCCGAATAGCCATAGTATGGTGAGGCAGTTAATACTAAAGAGCTATTAATATTATATTGCGATAAGCAGTGATAAGACTAAGGTCATCAGATGTTCTAGCTACTGAACAAAACGAAATGGGATATGTCCAAGTTGAAGTATTGATCTGAGGTGTCATTCGATATAATTTAATATGATGGATAGCCTGACATTTGAACAGGAGCGTAATGTTTCAAAACTACGTCATATGAACACGATAACCTAAGGGAAGCGTGGCAATCAATTATTGGGCGCATTCAGTAGAATGTAAGACGCAACGATAACATTGCAGTTATATGATAAGCAGACTCATAGCATGGAAGTACGGGAGATAAGAATACAGACCCTCAAACATGACTATCAAGAGATCGCATTGCTCTGGCAATGAAAGAACAAGCTCTAGCAGCGAACAGTCAGAAACCTACCAGCGAAAGAAGACCTTTATTTATTATTGAGTTTTTATGATACCTATACCTATATCTATTATTATATAAAATATATTAGCCTTTGTACGGCAGCACCGTACCTTTTAATTATTCCTATTCTGAATAGATGACGATAACCTTTGAGAACGATTCCGACGTAATAGTATACACCTTAGAGAAAGTTATAACCTTCGCCAGAGAAACTCAACATCTCTTCGTCGCCAATTGTGTTTGGTGGATAGCCGCAGTAATTGGACTCGATAACGGCCTAAGGAATTATATCGATAATTTCGAAGGTAGAAGGAGGATATGCGTTAGAGCCATATCAACTATACCAGGAGATATTGCACGATCAGTATCTCAAGGTCCACCTTCAGAGGAAATCGTTGACAAGGAAATCAGCAAGCTATCAAGGAATCGAAGGAGAAAGCTAGCTACGAACAAAAACCGCAATAGGATTCAGAAGAAGCAATCTCGGAATTGAAGGACTAAAATAGGATCTACGGCTGTTTCAGTACCATAAGGGATACTTAGGAACCCCCATAACACAACCTATCTGAACATAGATTATCCAAGATGTGAAGCTAAAAATTGTTATCGCTTCGTTGATGCTCATTCACAGGATGTGGCAGGGAGAATGTCGCTGCAGTTTTTGCCAGTACAGGCTGCCAATATTTGATAAATGGATGTCTGCAACAGATCGGAACATAGATTACCCAAGATCCAAACCTATCAATCATTGACACTCCGTTGACGCTCATTCCAGGGACGCGGCAGGGAGGATGTCGCTGTAGTTTTTGCCAGTGAAGGCTGCCAATATTTGAAGAATGGAGGTCTGCAACCAATTGGAACATAGATTACCCATGATGGGAAGTGAAAAATTGTTGACACTCCGTTGACGCTCATTCTCAGGATGTGGCAGGAAGCATGTCGCTTTAGTTTTTGCCTGTAAAGGCTGCCAACATTTGATAAATAAATGTCTGCAACCAATCTGAACATAGATTACCCAAGATGTGAAGCTAAAAATTGTTGACGCTCCATTGACGCTCATTCTCAGGATGTGGCAGGGAGCACGTCGCTGTCTCTTTTGCCTATAAAGGCTGCCAACATGGCAGTTATGCATTACAGCGACCAAATTGTTGTTTACTTTCCGTACTTACAAAACCACAAATCGTTGACGCTCCGTTGACGCTTATTTTGATGTATTGTCCATTCAACATCTGCTGCCACTGATAATGGTTTTCATCATTGTTTGAACATATTGGCAGGCTTTCTACCAAATTGAGACATGGCCTGGTGACAAAGCTGAGTGCAGCAACATTCTTGCACTGTTCGCTCTCACACGACTAAAATTTATGAATCTTGCCAAAAGCTTCATTGCGCCTGCAATACATCTGTTTATCAACCAATATTGAAAAGCTACTGCTCACCATTCGCCCATAATATCTCACTAACTGAAACTCTAGTTCAAGATACATAATAAAGGTGGTGAAACATTGACGCATTCTGTCCTGCTTTGATTTCACTCCCTTATTCCTCCCCGTTTCAATTGCATTGACTGTGATCAACAATTTGTCAGCCTGTCTCTTTGACCTCCACATAGGCCGAATCAATCTGGGAACATTTCGCGCAGTGCTCATATCCCGCTCCTCTGGGCTGTCCGGATCCTCCATGCCATTGTCTTGCTCTATATCTGATTCACCGTCTGCCCTGCAATCGTCTTCGCTGTCATTTGGATTATCTCTGTCCCCATTCTAGTTAAGCCAATCTTCAGTATCCGATTTGCTTTTAGGTGCGCTATCCTCATCACTTCCGACTGGATGACGGTTGATTCTTTGGATTCGGCAGACATTCAATATTTGAGTTTGTCCTCCAGGGAGGTTCTTCGTAGACAAAGGTGGTGGCAATGGAGATCTTTCTGACAGGTCGAATGCAGCCGCACCATCATGTTGACAGAGTGACCAGGATGCGTTGACGATCCCTTCCGTGTCCGAAATGTATCCCATGGCAGTCATCTGCTTGTTTTGAGCGCTAGATTTCTGTTGGGTAGCTCGTAGGTTTTGGCTGCCCTGCCACATCTCCAAAAAGTCATGAACTTTGGCCATTCTGTGTATACTCCATTCCTCCGCCACTTTCTTCATTTCTGAGTCGTTTTCTCTGTTCATTGTATCCAATTCTGGGTCCGCGCCTGCCAAAATCCCGTTATTGGCTCCAGCAAACTGCCTTACAATGATTTTTTCTCGTGGAGTCTCGCCTGTGGTCGTTGACTGCCTTCAGCCGATAACATCTCGGCCTAAGCAAAAACTGGCCTCCACTCCGACACCATGTGGTCTGATAGAGAATATGTCGCGCTCCACATTAGAGAGATCGGTGTACTTGGAGTGTGTGTCCACCTGTTGACACCACCAGCCGGATATGCCTGGTAACCAAAATGTACTGCTAATCGCCATTGGGTCGGAGTGGTAATCATTGAGATTTTCATCACTTTGCCCCCAGTTTTTCGGTGCTTCAGGTGCCGAATTCGGATGGAGCCTGGCGGAGGTAAATAAGCGTGCAGCATGATTGGTTTGTCTGGGTGTGGTGTCAGCCACATTGTTAGGCGTTAAGTATTCGTCATCACTGCTGGACATATTATATGAATCTGAAGATGATTGACAGGATTCTGAAACTGTTCCGGAGGGGATAGGATTGCTCCTTGGTAAACTTTCGTGTTTATTGACCGGCACACATTGATGTTTGCCACAGTATTCATTCTCCACATGCCTCAGAAAGGCCTCTTGGTATTGGGTAGTGTAGGATGTCTCGTCCTCTGGATTAATATTCATTCCTTTGTCCCACTTTCAACACGATCGCAACTTCCGGAAATGATCGACGATATGTTCAGAAATAAGAAGCATGCCCATCGATGGAGTGCCTGCAGGGTGATATTTGGACAGCTTCTGTCGAGCTAACTTCACGGCGAACAACAAGTCTTCCTTCCATGGAGTTCTTTTCTCAGCCAAAGCTCGCATCACGCCATCCATGTGATCAAACATATCATTGTACACTGTGATAACGTGATGCAATGTGACTGTATGCCTCTTTGACATCCACAAGGTCAACTAATGGAATGGCCTCAACACTTCCATGACATACTTCACTATGTTCCAGTCATCTTGAGTTGTGCAAAGTGGCCGGTGATCGCTGTATTTTGAGTATTTATACCGCTCGCATGTGGATCCACGTAATCGGAAGGCGAGCTTGAGCAGCTCCAGGGTCGAGTTCCAACGTGTCTTGACATCCGTAAACGGAAGTACTGCGATACAGACTTTGGCTTGTTCACAGTAAATGAACTCGTTTCGACGACCAGGTGTTAGGGTAATCAATACAGCAAGCATTCTCTGCTACATGAAGGTCAATTTCGGCAGTTTCAAAATATCTTGAAATACGTACTTTCTCAAATATCTTTGCTAAACCTGGTTCCATGGCCAACACCTTATTGATTCTAGCATTGCCCTCTTTTCGAAGCCTTTGACTCTTCCCAAGGTCTATGCTTTCATTCTCTCTAAATTGCTGATCGCGCTCATGGGCTTCCCAAGACTTGGTGCGGCCTTTGACCCCGAGACTGCTCATGAATGCACCTACAGCCAGCTCTATTATGTGTGCCATGCAAGGTATTTGGTTCCTCAAAGCAGGCCACTCGATTCCAGAGGCCTCAAGTGTTGATTGCAGCTCATGTGTCATCGAGGAATTTTAGGTGGCAATTACAGTCGTAATTCCAAGCAAATAGCTGTCGGTAAGCTCAATACGATCAAGAAAGTCCTTCAAATGTACAGCTAGCCTTCCTGCAGTATGTTGACCCTTGACCTATCATCCCGAATTAGCTTTCGGTACGTGAAAAGAACAGGGGAACAACCTCATAAAACGCAAATTGAACTTCACACAATGCCCAATTTCGATCCGTATAGTAAGCAATAACCGACATTATGGCTAGTCTGTTGGTTGATGTCCATCCATCCAAAGCTAGACTAACTTTATTTTGTGAGGGCAATTGTATCTTGATTGCATCCACGGTCAGGGCATATTCCCTCCGGCAGATGTTGCTGAGGGTCGAAGCAGATGGCGGCACTAAGTCATCGTGCAATGCCTTATATGACTGACGTAGCTCTAGATTTGACATAGCGTTCCATGGAATATGAGCCGAAACAAATCCTAACATGAGGTAGCTATTCCATGTGTCTTGGTGAAATTCGGAAGTTTCAAAGTCCTTTGCTGCCAGTTTGGAACCTTGTGTCTGTCATTTCCCTCAATAGGGATCAACGTGGATGTCGAATCTGATCATGCTCTGCGAACTAACTATTGTGATTCCTCGACTTCCTCACCTCCTCAGGATGGGCAAAGCTGTTTCATTGACCGTATAACTAGTCAATTCAGTGATCTCTGACTCTGTCGATTTCTTTAACTTTGCGATGTGAGCTTTTGCCAGCAAGTGTTTCGCCATTGAGGTAGTCCCATGTTCTGATGGATGGCAAAGAACTTAAGGACAAACCATACATATGATGCCAGGGTTCCCGGCGTCATCAATTCCGCTGTGTAAATTGAATCGCCACGATTGTGCATGTCGAGAATTATTCCAAGCAATAGGCCGCATCGAGTCCACATCCATTGAAGCTCACCAATGCATCGAAGATGATATGTAAAGTAAGGTCTCTGAAATCACGAATGAAGACATGTTCATTTTTGGAGGAGATCATAACCGCGAGCAATGAGGTGTTCAAAGATTTTGAATCCGACATGGCGGTAAGAATTAGAAAGCTGGGTAATCTGACTCAAAAGGCTGTCGAAAGTAATGATACAGCAAAACAGGCTGCGGGTTTTTAAATATTGACTCTGCTGCTACAAGTAAAAAAAACAGATCTGTAAGACATTGCATGCATATTTGTGAAGTTGTATACAAGGTTAGATTGCAAAGACTGACCGCATAAAACTCAACTTAGGAACAGCAGAATGCAGTTCCTTGCTGTTTAGCATTCTGAGCCTCCAAAAAAACTGTTGATGCTTGGCGGGTGCTCAATTGTAGGAGGCGGATGCGATATCATCACTAGCATTCGTGCAAGTCAAGGCTGCCGATAGGTTCATTGTGGGCTACCTACGTTCTATTGCCGTTTGATTATCCCAGATGCAAGATCAAAAATCGTTGACGCTCCGTTGACGCTCATTTTGGGACATGGTAACCATCTTGTCGTAAGCATTTTCGCCTAGAAAGGCTGCCAATAGTTCAATTAAGGATCAAAGTAGTCTGATAGCCCCTTGATATTCCATGATGCAAGGCGTAAAATTGTTGACGCTCATTTTTGGGGCATAGTGACGAAGTCAACGAATGCATTTGTGCATAGAAAGGCGGCTGATAGTTTGATTATGGGTCAAAGTAGTCTAATAGCCCTTTCATATTCCAAGATGGAGGGCCTAGAATTGTTGACTCTCAAATGACGCTCATTTGTAGGGCATAGTGACGAAGTCGTCGAAAGCTTTTTTGCCTCGAAAGGCAGCCAATCGTTCGATTATGGATCAACGTCGTCTCACAGCCCCTTGATAACTCAAGATGCAAGGCCGAAAATTCTTGATGCTCTGTTGACGCTCATTTTTAGGGCATAGTGACGAGGTTGTCGTAAGCATTGTTGCCTAGAAAGGCGGCCGATAGTTTGATCATGGATCAATGTACTCTCATAGCCTCTTGATATTCCGAGATGCAAGGTCTGACATTGTTGCCACTCCGTGGACACTTATTTTTGAGGCAAAGTGACAAAGTCGTCGAAAGCATTTTTGCCTAGAAAGGCCACCGATAATTCGATTATGGTTTAATGTCGCCGCGCAGCCATTGTATATTCCAAGATGCAAGGCCGGAAGTTATTGACACTCCGTTGAAGCTCATTTTTAGGTCATAGTAGCGACGTTCTTGCGACCATATTTGACCAGAAAGGTGGGCTATAGTTCGATTAAGAATGAACGTTGCAGCGAAACCATCTGGATTTTCCATGATGCAAAGCCAATAATCGTTGACACTCCGTTGACGCTCATCTTTGAGCTCACCTTAGAGACATACTAACAGGCATTGGTTGCTCAACAATTGTACATACAATCCATACAGTCTTTGTTGGCAGCCAGTATACCATTTCTATGGATTATGATACGAATCCAAAATCTTCGAGACATCCCAGTTTCTGAGCCACCACTATACACATCATTTGCATGATGAATGACGTAAGTCCATCGCATTTCAGCGCTTTCGGCCGGAAATTTACTTCATCAAAATTGATCCACTTGTTTGAGATATTTAAAGCGTGACATCCTCACTATTCCTTATCCAGCTCTTTCTCCTCGATTTCCATTATGTACCATAAGCAATTTTTGATTTTTCGACCATGTGCAGGAGGTTTGAGCGAAGAGTTATGTAGTTGGCTGCATGGATTAATGCAGACGGACGGCTGTCATTCATCTGGGTTTGGGATGCGCTATGACCTCTCCTTCTATGAGTCGTGTGACATCACTGATTTAAACTTTGTTAGTAAATTTCGTCTCAAATTTAGCTTTTGTTTTGTCATTTAACCGTAACAGGCAACACCATATACAGTTCATTCTTCGTCAATCTACTCGATTTGGTGTCAAGAACATTTGTGTGGCCCGTATGACCCTTGCACACACACTGACAAATAATCTTGTCTCACAATTTGCTCACTGAAATTCAGAAAATGCTGACATGTAACAAAGTAAGTACAAATAGCTTTTACTCGCGATACGTCATTGAAGATACCTATTGGGCAATTCATTCCTCCAGTGACAGTGGAGACTTCGCCATGTCTTCGTCCGGATCCGATTTCTATATGGTAATTAGCTAGCGACGCTGTATGCTGGGGTAAAATGCTCACCGGTTGAACTGGCGTTGCAATCTCCCTCTGTGACGAATCGGGCACCGCGTTGGGCATGAGAGATATTATGTCATTGTCTGCATGAGGTTTCTCTGAACCCAACCTCATCTGACTGTTTCCCTGTCGAGACGTCACTTGTGGCATTTGGGATGGTCCGGGGACGATATCAAGAACCTGCGTAAGCTCTCCAAATGTTGTCGGTGATGGTGTGGCTGCTGTTGTGGCTGTTTGGAGCTTTACAAATGCCGGAACCATCAATTCAGTCGTCCCGTACTGGGTTTCTCTCTGACGGAAGTAGTCGGCTGCGTCCCCCTATCCCCGTTGCGTCAGTTCGTCAAGCCTTATCTGCTTCTGCCGAAAGCTCTCCATGTGGTGCCGTACCATTTTGGAGACTGTGCCCATCACCCAGCCAGGTTCATCATCATCGCTCAGCATTCCAGGCTCTGTATCTTCTTCATTATCATCGATGTCTTCCCCATCCTCCTCATCTTCGGAACTTGCAAGATCGCTCAGACTCTCTCCGATATCATTCAACATCTCCTTGAATGTTCTTTCAGGCTTTGTGGTTGTTGATAGTGCGTTTTCAACATTCCTCATCTGTTCCTGCTCTTGCATTATCGCTGTCTCTGCATCTTGAACTCCCTTTCTTGCCACTGCGGTCTCTCCATCCACAAAATCCTCGATCCATTTCTCTTTTACTTTGTTGCTTAGAAAGTGCATTTCCCTTCGTTTCTCTGCCAAAAGCTTCTTTCTTGATAGTAAGCTGCGCAATGCTCCCTACAGTCGGAACCTTTCTGCCTCCCAGCCACTCTTGCATTCATTCGCTCGATGACGTCATCGTGTTGATTGCTTTGTCGATTTGCTGTATTTGCCTGCCAGTAGTGGCGAAATGTTCTTTGTCAGAGCAATGACCATTGTATCTTGTGTTGACCTTGTTGTTCGGCGAGATGTTGGATGTTGCAAGATATGGACCACATGGAGGCAAGCTGAGTCTTTTATGTCAAGTTTGGTAGGTTGCGTCAATCAGAACAAAGCAAAATCAGCGTTTTGACCGTCACTTCACTGGGAATGGTCATGCTAACCATACATTAAGACTTGAAGGTTAGCGTGTGATTCATGTAAGATCCCAGCGATGTCTTGAGACAAACATCACCAGAAGTCCTGTCCGTTGAAGAATGTCCTTTTTATATCTATCAAACATGAGATATCAGCTGTCGTTCATTACGATATAACCCTGCTAACAAAGTAACCACTTCTTACGAACTTACTGCAAATCGCGGGACAGTTAGAATCCCCTGCAGCAATTTGCAGTGCAGCGATACGCAGCCGGATTCAGCTTGAATCAACGGAGCAAGTTGGCTGTCACTTGTTCCATTTTGACTTGTAGCTAACTATATAATGTTCAGGACTTCCCACTTCTTTTCATGATCATCTTCCTCACCATTCCACAACAGCATGTCATGGCTCCGGAAATACTTCATCCAGGTGTAATTGAAGCCGAATGGAGCCGAACGACAGGCGCTTCACACAATGCGCCACCAGGTGAGACACAACAGCAACGCAGACAACAATTACTTCACCGCGACGCTGTCATTGTAGCCACCAAGAATATGACCCTTGACGCCCATTCAAAAATAGTATGTATAACTGGGAGCAACAAGAATAAGTATCAGCATGCGATCGGATGTGAGTCAATCCATATCGATGTAGATGACGGTCAACTCACAGTTGAACGCACAGCTGGGGTATGTAGATAGCTACGTGACCAATTCATCGCTGCCCGTAACGGGAAATCTCCATTGTCGACCAGGGCATGTGTTTGCACAGTCCGCGAAATTGAGCATCACAATATTGTCAGTTCTGGGATTGTTGGAGATGAATTTGGTGATAAACATCCCCGGGAATGGATGGAACAGTCTTGAAAGACCTTAGAGGAGACTACGGAGTCGTATATGGTTGAGGTAACAGCTGATTCTCACTCTAGAAGCAGCAACTAATTTCTTGTAGGTTTTCAACATGTCAGCAACTATGGCAAGGCAAGGAGGTCAGGTACAGCTTGAACAGTCCAACATGCGTCTTGCCTTGAATAAGGCCAAAATGGCTGCAGAAGGGTTTTTGCGCACTGCAATTGAGGAAACGCAACAACTGATCAAGAATCCACGCGCCAAAGTTCGAGAAGAGAAGAAGTGGGGTGTTGTGGTTCCCGGGCATAACGAGGTGAAGGCTGCGATGGAAAGACACCCGGCTATGGTTTGGGAAAATCAAAAGGACGGCTGCCTTCCTTGCCCAAATGGCACAGCAAAGAATCCACAGACTCGCTGGAGACCCAAAGGCATGGGTGCACCTCCACCATGACCGGCACCACCGAGGCCCGGAACGCCACCTGCGCCACCTGATGCCAGTGAAAGTACTGAAAGCTCTGCAACAGGAGGTGTGCCACCCGGATATGTGTATATACATACTCTGCTTCCATGCACTCCATTATTCAATCTTGATCAATATCCCAAGGACCGCATGTGCGATAAAGATTTTATTCCAGATTTGCTGACTGATGAAGGTCAATCCACAGGTTAGTACACTATCAGCTGTGTGGTAATTCAGCTAACAGCCAGTGTGTAGACGACAGCAGCCTTTTGAGTGAACATGACAGCGATAATGAGAGTCGACCAAAGGGAACGGAATTTTTGAGTATTATCATGATCTACAATTTGCGGACACTTTATTGTACATTTTAAAGGGTATATTTATATGCATCATTAAAGAACAATATAGTTAGAAAAGAGAATGTACATGAACAGCACAGAACGGCTGCCACAAGGCCATTATTGATATAGTATACCAAAGTGAATGGTTCCTTATTGCGGTTACGGCTGTGGCAAAATCAGCGTCAATGGAGCGTCAACGATTTCAGGTCCTCTAAGTCGGGTAATAAAAACCCGATTTGGTAGTGAATACACATAATGGAAGTGTTGCCACCCTTTATAGGCAAAGGAGAAAGCACCATGCTCCCTGCCCCATCTTGAAAATGAGCGTCAACAGAGCGTCAATAATTTTTGTTCTTGTTCATCTGGTAATCAATAAGTAATTCTGTAGTGGTTATACATAACAATGGTATTGACATCCTTTAAACGCAAAAACGCAGGAAAGAAGCTCCGTATCCCATCTTGAAAATGAGTGTCCATGGGGCGTCAACGATTTCTAGTCCCGTAAGTCGGGTAATAAACACCCGATTCGGTAGTGATTATACATAATGGAAGTTTTGCCATCCTTTATAGCCAAAAAAAATAGCGACACGCTCCCTGCCCCATATTGGAAATGAGCGTCAACAGAGCAACAACGATTCTAGATCTTGTTAGTCTGGTAATTATGAAGTAATTTTGTAGTGGTTATACATAACAACAGTATAGACAACCTTTATACACAAGGGAGAAAGCGAGACGCTCTGTGTCCCATCATGACAATGAGAGTCAACGGAGCGTCAACAATTCTTGGTCCTGTAAGTCGGGTAATAAAAACGCGAATTGCTAGTGATTACACCTAGTGGAAGTGTCGCCATCCTTTTTAGGCAAAACAGAAAGCGACACGCTCCCTGCCCCATCACGAAAATGTGCGTCAACAGAGTGTCGACTGTCTTGGGCCTTAGATCATGGTTTATCGAAGCGCGCTGTGGCTGTCAAAGTCCATATAGTCAGTTTTCGCCGTTTTTGTAGTCCAAAACGCTCGTGAACACTTAGTTACACCGTTGCAAATGAAATAAGTTGTTACTGTTCAGGAGGTTATTGCAGGAATATCAGTTGCTGATTTTCTCATAAAGCCAGCCAATCACTTGTGTATGGTTACATGTGATCAAGCGCCACTTAGATTACCCAAGATGCAAGACCATCAATTGTTGACCCTCCATTGACGCTCATTTTAAGGATGAGGCAGGGAGCGTATCTCTATGCGTTTGCTGTATAAAGGTTGTCAATACATCAGAAAATGACATTGCAGTACCATAGTCACTATTTGAAAATTAACAGTACGATATCTGAATGCGACAATAAATAGATAAACTCGAAATGCAGAACCGGAGATTGGATCCGACGGGTCTAGCCACACCCAGCAGAACCCGCCGATTGACATGTACGGGGCCGGGTTTGGACCGCCATGAAGCAGCGGGTCAGGTTTTTGGACGGTTCTGGACCCGAACTGAACTGTTTTTCCGTTCCAAACTTGGACCGCTGGGGGGTTACCCGGACCTGTTGTTAACCTGAGGTATTACCGTACCTACAGAACCACAAATCGTTGACACTCTGTGTACAGTCATTCTCGGAATGGGGTGGTGACCGAGTTGCTGTCTCTTTGCCTATTCAAGCTGGCAATACATTGGTTATGCATAACAGCGACCAAATCACTGTGTAATTACTGTACTTACAAAACCAGAAATCGTTGATGCTTTGTTAACACTAATTCTCAGAATGGGGCGGTGACCGTTTTGCTGTCTCTTTTGCTTAAAGAACCTGGCAATACATCGGTTATGCATAACAGCGACCAAATCAATGTGTAATTACTGTACTTACCAAACCACAAATCGTTGACCATCCATTGACGCTCATTTTGATGTATTGTCCATTCAACGTCTGCTGCCATAGATACTAGTTGTCGTCATATTTCCAACTTCTTGGTAGTCTTTCTCACAGATTGAGACTTGGCACCGTGGCAAAGCCGAGCGCAGTAACATTCTTGCACTATTCGCTCTCACACGAGTGAAATTCATGTATCTTGTCAAAAGGTTCATTGTGCCAGCTATACATCTGTTTATCAACCGGTATTCACAAGCTACTGCTCACCATTCACCCATTAAATATCTCTAACTGAAACTCTTGGTTAAGATACATAAAGAAGCTGGTGAAACATTGACACATTCTGTTCTACTTTGGCTTCACTCCCATATCCCTCCTCGTTTCGATTGCATTGACCTCGATCAACACCTTTTCAGTCTGTTTCTTTGACTTCCGTGTATGCCGAATCAATCTGGAAACATAGGGCGGGGCGCTCACATCCCACTGCTATGGGCGTTCCGGATCTTCAATGCTATTGTCTTGCTCGATATCAGATTCAATGTCCGCTGCGCAATCATCTTTGCTGTCATTTGGATTGTCTAAATCCCCATTCCAGTGAAGCCAATCTTCTTTGTCCGAAATGGTTTCAGGTGCACTATCCTCCTCACTTTCGAATTGATGACGGTTGATGTTAGGGGTTCTCTTCTAGCAGTGTAGTGGTTGGTAAAATTGTCTCCATGCGGTACGCCCTTTAGCGGGGGTGTACAAATCACGTCTCGATTGAGCAAGCATTTAGGTTGGCGGATTCATTGAAAGCATATGACTACGTCAGCTGATTTGATGATGCAGCAGCTAGCCAGATCGAAAGGACTTCGGTCCTGCCGAGCTTGTTGTTCTCAACCAGATTCATTCTTGGGTACTATGCGGGAGGCGGTCGTGCGAGTAAAGGGCTCTCTGGTTTCCAATCGGATGCAGGGCACGTCCGGGTTACGGAACACCTAAGCACATATGACTGAGGGATCATGGCGTTGGCAATCAGCCTAAAACGGACATCCGGCATTGAGTTGAGGAGTTGGTTCCGCGAAGATTTAATCAGTGGCAAAGTGCCTTTTGATTAACGCGCATAAAATCTACGTTGGCATAGAGAGGTTTTCCTCAGAAGAGCTATGAGTGATTAATATCACGCATGACATATACACGAGAGGGTGTGCGTTCCAACTACCGAAAATACATAAAATGATATTGCAAGATATCTAAGTTAAGGTTATGGTCTGATTAATGATCAAAGATGATACGTGTCCCCCGGGATGCGCAAGCACTTCCAAAAAGGGGCACACAAATAAGAGGCTAAGATATCTATCGGGCGACGTCACTAAGTCCCACAGATAAGTGGCTATCATTTGAGGGATTAATCTATAGTCTGGAACAGGGGATCATCGAGAGCGATGCCAAGCCCGTACTGTAATGATAGGGGATCCTCAAAGGTGATGCTAAGCCCGTACTATCCATTCCAGCGGACTATAAAGAGACCACATTGTTCCGGCAACGAAAGAGCATCGGCCAAAGACAAGAAAAACTAATACCTACCAGCGGAGCTTGATCCTTATTTATTATTGCATTTTTATGATACCTATACCTATTATATCTATACCTAGAATCTATTAGCTTTGTGTAGTGGCAGCCCCACACCTTCGATCAGATCAAAAGCCTATATGCCAGTTACCTTCGAGAAGGATAGCGACATTATATTATACGCTTTAGAGTGTGTAATATCACACGCAAGACGAACGCAGCAAATCTTTGTGGCACAGTGTGTCAGGTGGTTGACTTCAGTTTTAGGACTTGAGAAGGAGTTAGTTTCCCACATCGATAAGCTCCAAGGCCCAAAGGATACAACTTTCCAGGAACGACTTCACCGAGAAGTTTCGGCTACCCCGAGGGACCTTGCAAACGATCAACGAATTGATCAAGTACGCGATAACACCAAAAAGTACTTAAGAGAATCCAAGCGGCTAAGAGAAATAGCGGCTTTAAAAGTTTCCGGGAAAAACAATAACTGGTCGGATAAACCCGAGCAAGATTTCTAAGAAAAACCTAAGGAAATGTGAGAGAAAATCTAAGATCACTACGGTAAGCCTACAGGGAGATTTTAGCAAGACGGATGGGATTGACGCTAGCGAGCTTTCGAGGAAGAAAGCAGCAAACAAGTGCCTTCGCTGCGCTTTGCCCTCCGATAGAAAAGGCAATCATCGAGTTAGGGATTGCAGACGACAAATTAAGTTAACCCCAGGTACTGTAGGATTTCCTAAGACGCATAGGAAATTAACTACGCCTTTGGGAAGTAGTAGTTCCGAGGAAAGTTTCAAGTCATCGGATAATATAGAATCGGATCTACGGCCGTATGCACCCATAGTACTTAGCGAAGTATTATTGGATAGGTGTTGTTACCCCCGTAACAGTTGATTCTTCGGATTCAGCGGACATTCAATACTTGAGTTCGTCCTCCAGGGAGGTCCTTAGCAGACAAAGGTGGTGGCAAAGGAGATCTTTCTGACAATTTAATTGCAGTCTCACCATCATGTTGAAAGAGTGACCATGATGCATTGACAATTTCTTCCGTGTCCGAAATGTATCCCACAGTGGTCATCTGCTTGTTTTAAGCTCGAGATTCCTTCTGGGTAGCACTTAGATTCTGGCTGGCCTGCCACATCTCCAAAAAGTCCTGAACCTTGGCCATTCGGTGCAATTTCCTGTCTTCCGCTTCTTTCTTCATTTCGGAGTCATTTTCGGTGTTCGTTGTATCCAATTCTGGGTCAGCACCTGCCAAACTCCCGCGATTGGCTCGAGCAAACTGCCTTACCACAACTTTTTCGCAAAGGGTGTTGCCTGTGGTTTTTGATTGCCTCTAGCTGATAACATCTCAGCCAAGGGAACAACTTGCCTCCACTTTGAGACCTCGTGGTATGATAGAGAAGATGTTGTGCGCCACATCGGAATGATCTGCCTACTTCGAGTGGGTGTCCTCCTGTTGTCGCCACCAGTTGGTTATGTCCGGGAACCAAAATGTACTGCTAATCTCCATTGGGTCCGAGTGGTAATCATTGAGATTTGGATTAATTTGCCCCCAGATGTTTGGTGCTTCAGGCGGTGTATCAAGATACAGCCTGGCGGCAGTCGATAAGCGTGATGCGTGATCGCGCTGTCCAGGTGTCGTTCCAGCCACATTGTGAGGCGTCAAGTATTCGTCATCATCGCTGGACAAACCATATGCATCAAAGGATGATTGACAGGATCCGAGACCTATTGCAGATGGGATGAGATTGCTGCTCGGCAACGTTTCGTGCTTAATGAATGGCCCACGTCAATGTTTGGCACAGTATTCATTCTCAACATACTGTAGGAAGGCCTCTTGGTATTGCATAGTATAGGATGGCTCGTCCTCAGGATTAATATCCATTCTCTTGTGCCACTTTCAAAACGATTGCAACTTCCGAAAAGGATCGAGGATATGTGCAGAAATGAGCAGCATGCCCGTCATAAGACTCACTACAGTGTAGTATTTGGACAGCTTCTGTCGAGCTAACTTGACAGCGAAGAACAAGTCTTCCTTCCTTGGAGTCTTCTTCTTGGCCAAAGCTCACATCACGCCGTCCGTGTAATCGAACATGTCTTTGTACACTGTGATAACGTGATGTAGTGTGACTGTATGCCTCTTTGACATCCACAGGGTCCAAAATCGAAATGGCCTCAATACTTCCATGACATACTTCACAATGGTCCACTCATCTTAAGTTGTGAAAAGTGGCCGTCAATCAGTGTATTTTGGATTGTGGAGCAACTGGCGTGTGAATTCCCGTAATTGGTCGACGCGTAGCAGCAACTGCTATGTTGGGTCGCACCATGTCTTCACATCCATAATCGGTATTACAGCGATGTGAACTTTGGCCTTTTGACAGTCAAAGAACTCATTTCGATGACCAGGTGTCAGCGTAATCAATACCCCAAGCATTCTCTGCTATATGAAGGTCAACTTCAGGACTTCCAAAATATCATGAAATCTGCACTTTCTCAATTATCTTGGCTAAACCTGGTTTCATGGCCGACACCTTATTGATTCTAGCGTTGCCCTCTGTTCGAAGTCTTTGACTCTTCCCAATGTCCATGCTGTCATTCTCTCCAAATTGCTGATTGCGCTCATGGGCATCCCAAGACTTGGTGCGCCATTTACACCAAGACTTCGCATGAATGCTCCTAAAGCCAGCTGTATGAGGTGCGCCATGAATGGCATGTGGTTCCTCGGAGCAGGCCACTTGATTGCAGAGGCCTCGAGTGTTGATTGGAACTCGCGTGTCATTGAGTAATTTGATGAAGCATTATCAGTCACAATAGCAAGCAAACGCCCGTTGGTAAGCTCAAAATGATCTAGCATGTCCTTCAAATGTATGGCTAGCGTTGCTCCAGTATGTTGGCCCTTCACCTATCTTCCTTATTTAGCTTTCGAAACGGGAAGAGAACAGGCAATCGACCTCATCGAAAGCAACTTGATCCTCACGCAGTGACCAGTTTTGATTCATATTGTAAGCAATGACCAACTTTATTGCGAGTTTGCTTGGAGATGTCCATCCATCCAGAGCTAAACTAACTTCATTCTGTGATGGCAATTGCTTCTCAATTGCATCAACGGTCAATGCATATTCCCTCCGGCAAATGTTGCTAAGAGTTGCTGCATATGGCAACAGTAGGTCATCGCGTAATGCCGTACATGACCGTTGTAGCATGAGATTCAATATTGAGTTCCACGGAATATGAGCCCAAACAAATCCTAACTTGATGTTGCGATTCCATGTGTCTTGGTGAAATTCGGAGGTTTCATAGGCCTTAGCTGCCTGTTTAGAATGTTTCGTCTGTCATTTCGGTTATTCCAGATCAACCTGGATGTCAAATATGATTTGACTCTTTGATCATACTATTGTGATTCCTCGACTGCCTTGCCTCTTTAGTCTGGCCAAAGCTGTTTCATCAACCATCGAACTAGTCAATTCTGGGACCTCTGACTCTGTTAATTCGTTCAACTTTGTGATGTGAGCGTTTTCCCGCAGCTGTTTCCTCATTGAGCTGGTCCAATATTCTGATGGATAGCGAAGATTTTGATGACAAATGCTACATATGATGCCAAGGTGGCCGGTCTCCTGAATTCTGCAATGTAAAAAGAATCGCCACGAAGGCGCATGTCTTGAATAATTCCATGCAATAGGCCACCTCAAGCCTACATTCATTGAAGCCCACCGAGCATCACAGATGATTTGTAAAGTAAGGTCACTCAAATCACGAATGAAGACATGTTCATTTTTGGATGAGATCATAACCTCGAGCAAAGAGGTGTTTGAAGATGTGCAATCAGACATGGCCGTAGGAATTAGTAATCTGGGTAATGCGACCCAAAAGACTGCCGAAGGTAGCGATACAGTATAGCAAACTGCGGGTTCTTAAATATTGACTCTACAGCTACAAGCAAAAGAATCAGATCAGTGAGACATTGCATGCATATTTGTGAAGTTGTACACAAGGACATAATGCAAAGACTGACCGCATGAGACTCAATTCAGTAACCAAGCAATGTAGTTCAATGCTGTGTAGCTTACTGAGCCCTGACAACAATTGTTGGCACTCGGTGGGCGCTCGATTGTAGGAGGCAGAAGCGATATCCTCAGTAGCATCTTTGCCCGTAAAGGTAGCCGATAAGTTGAATATTGGTTAACCCCTTTCCGTAGCCTTTGGATTGTCCAAGATGCAAGACCAATAATTGTTGACGCTCCGTTGACGCTCATTTTCAGGAGGTGGAAATGATATGGTCACTAGCATTTTTGCCCATAAAGGCGGCCGATACATTGATCATGGGTTAATGTCAATGCACAGCGCTTTGAGAGTCCATGATGCAAAACCAGGCATCATTGACGCTCCGTTGACGCTCATTTGTAGGAGGTGGTGGCTATATTGTTGCTGCCATTTCTGAACCATAAAGGCGGCCAAAACTACGATTATAGCTAACATCGTCGCACAGCTGTTTGAGTATTCAAGATGCAAGAACAAAAATTGTTGACGCTCCATTGATGCTCATTTTTGGGAGATCATAGCGAAGTTGACGCTGGCATTTCTGGCCTCGAAGGCGGGCAATACCTTGATTATGTGTCACAGTTACCATGTCTTCTGTTTGATTATCAGACTCACAAGACCAAAAATCATTGACGCAATGTCAATGCTCATTTCCATGATTGGTCAACGAGCGTGTCACTATCTCTTTCGCCTATACAAACTGCCAATACAATCACTTTGGAAGGATGTAACTATGCAGCTGTTTGTTTGCCGAAAATGTAAGACTAAACATGGTTGACGCTCCGTTGACGCTCAACTTAATGACATACTGACAGTCACTGGGTGCTCAACAATTGTATGCATCAATGCATGCAGCCATCATTGGCAGCCAATAAATCGTTTCGATGTATAAACATTTGTATCGAAATGCTTCCAACCTTCTCAATTTCCGATCCACCACTAGACACATTATCTGAGTAATACATGACGTTGGCCAATCACGTCCCAGCGCTTTCAGCCGGCAATGAACTGTATAATAATCAGACCACTTGTTTTTGATATATTCAGCCGGACGTTCTCACTTTTCCCCATCCAGCTCATTCTCCGCAATTGCCATGACCTACCATAAGCATTTTTCAACATCTCGACTATATGCACGAAGTCTGTGCAGCGAGTTATGCAGTTGGATCCATGATCTTTTGCAGCATGACGGTCGTCATTCATTCAGCTTCATATTGCGCTATAACCGCTGCATCTATGACTCGTATGACATCACTGACTTATATTTTGTTAGTGAGGTTCGTCTGTAATTTAGTTATAATTGTCTCGCTTAATAGTGAAGGGTAGGACGATATCACATTCATTGGTCGTCAGTCCACAAAATTTGCAGTCTAGATCATTGGCATGGCCTATCCGACCCTTGCACATGCATAGACGAATTATCATGTCTCACAAGTTGGTCACTGAAATCAAGTAACAGCTGACATGTAGCAAAATAGGTACAGGTATTGCATTTCAAATTGATACATCATCACAAATGCCAATTTGCCTGTTCATTCCTCCAGTGAGGCAGGAGCTGTCACCATACCCATGTCAGAATCCGATTTCAATATGGTAATTAGCTTGGGACGCGATATGCAGGGGTTAAAGCATCCAGGTTCAACATGCTTGGATCGCTGAATTTGTGACCAATCGGGAATTGGAGCGGGCGGGAGGGACGGAATGCATTCGTGTGTCTGAGGTTTCTGCAAACCTAGCCTCTGATGATCACTCCCTGGTCGAGAAGTCACTTGCAGCATTTGCAATGTTCCGGGGAAGTTATCAAGAGTCTCCAGATGTTCAGTAAATGCCGTCGACACAGATGACGCTGCATCAACTGCCGTTTGAGGTTTAACGACAGCTGGAACCTTAAATTCAGTCGTCCCGTACTTCTCATCCCTCTCATGGAAGTAGTCAGCCGGGTCTCCCCAGCCTGCTTGCGTCAATTCGTCAAGCTGTATCTGCTTCTGCCGAATACACTCCGTGCGAAACTGTACTGTTTTAGAGATTGTGCCCATCACCCACCCGGGTTCGTCATCTTCGCTAAGCTTGCCTGCCGCAGGATCTTCTTCATCATCATCCTCGTCTTCCCCATCCTCCCCATCGTCGGAACTGGCAAGATCGCTCAGACTATCTCCGATGGCGTTCAACATCTCCTGAAATGTTCTTTCAGGCTTGGTGGTTGTCAATCCCACCTTTTCATCATTTGTGATATCATGCTGCTCCTGTATAATTGCTGTCTCTGCGTCTTGTACTCGCTTTCTTGCCACAGCGGTCTCTCTTTCCACGTAATCCTCGATCCATTTCTCCTTCTCTTCCTTGCTTAAGAAGTGTGTTTCTCGTCATTTCCCCACAGCAAGCATCATTTTCGATCGCAAGCTACCCAACGCTCCAAGGGCTCGGACCCGTTCTGCTTCGAAGCCGCTTTTGCTGGGATTCGCATGATGAATTCGTCGTGTGGAACGCTTGGTCGATTTGCCGTATTTGCCTGCCGGCAGTGGCGAAAGTTTCTTTTTCGGAACATTGACCATTCTATTTTGTGTTCACTTTGTTGATGGATGAGATGTCGGATGTTGCAAGATATGGACCACATGGAGGCAAGCTGCTTCTTGTATGTCGAGGTTGGTGCTCTTAATTGACTTGAACAAAGCAAAATCCGCGTTTTCAACATCACAACATTGGCAACAGAAATGCTAACCATACATCATGACCTGATGTTTAACGTCTGCATCATGTAGGATCCCAGGGATTTCTTGAGACACACATCAGCAGTCGTCCTTTCCGACGAAGAATGGACTGTTATTATCACACAAACACGAGATTTAGATGGTCGATCACAGTGATTTATCCCTCTAATCAAACACACAACGTCGGACCGACTTGGTGCACATCCCGGGACAGTTGGCAACCCGTGCAACCGGCAGCTATGCGCAACAGGATTCATCTTGTGTAGAACAAGCAAGTTGGCTGTTATGCATGCCATTTTGACTTGAAGCTAACTATATATTCCTAAGGACTTCCCACTTCTTTTGGTTATCTTCTTCTTCAGGACTTCCTAGTTTGTTTCGTTATCATTATCTCTTCACTTACACAGCAACAAATCATGGCTCCACAAACACCTCAGCAAGTTGAGCATGGAACAGAATCGAGCAGAACAACAGGCGCTTCTGCCAATACGCCACTCACTGAAACCCAACTACAACGCAGACACGACTTAGCTCACCGCGACGCTGCGAATGCAGCCACCGAAAACACGACCCTGGACGCACACTTAACATTCGTGCGTAAAGCGGGATGCAGCAAGAACCTGCAGCAGCACACGATCGGATGTGAGTATAGTCGATTTGTGGTAGACGATTGTCAACCAATGATATTACGTGCAGTTGGTGTACGTAGAGAGCTGCCTGACCAATTTCTAGCCGCCAGTAAAGGGAAACCTCCATGGTTGACAACGGCATCTGTCCGCACAGTCTGCGAGAACGAACATCATGAAGCGGTCAGCTCTGAGATTTCCGTCGAAAAATTTAGTGACAAGAATCCCTGAGAGTGTACTGAACAGGCTTTAACCACATTAGAGGATGCTACGGAAGTGTATATGGTTGAGGTAATGGTTGAATCTAATATGTAGATGCAGCAACTGATTTCCTTGTAGGTTTTCAACATGTCTGCAACTATGCCAAGGCAAGGAGGTCAGGTACAGCTAGAACAGTCTGACATGCACCTGGCTTTGAATATGGCCAAAATGGCCAAAGGGGGGTTTTGGGCGGTGCAATAGAGGAAACGTAATATCAAATCAACAAACCTCATGCTGAAGTCCGAGACGAGAATAAGTGAGGAGTCGAGTTTCCTGGGCATGGAAATGTGAAGGCTGTGATGGAAAGACACCCGGCTATGCTTCAGGAAAATCAGACTGACAGCTGCCTTCCTTGCCAAAATGGCACAGCACAGAATCCCCAGACATGCTGGAGACGCAAAGGCACAGGTGCACCTCGCCAAGAGCGACTAAGTCAGCCGACACCAGAACCGACGCCACAGCCACCCGAAACCCAACTTGTTCCGCCTAGTAACAATGAGGCAGCTCATCTGTCCGAAATCGAAGGTGTGCCACCCACATATGTATATATACATACCTCTCTTCCCAGTGCTCAATTTTTCAATCATGATGCATATGCCAAGGATTGCAAGCGTGATAAAGATGTTGATCCAGATTTGATGTCTGATGAAGAAACATCCACTGGTTAGTACACTATCTGCTGCGTGGTAATACAGCTGACATCCATTTTGCAGATGACAGCAGCCGATCGAGTGAACCTGACAGTGAAGATGAGCATTGATTGAATGAAACGAGATTTTTGAGTGTATTATTATCTACAATTAGCGGACACTTTAAAGTATATTTTAAAGGATATATTTATATGTATTATTAAAGAACAATGTTTTGATGAAGGAGAAAGTATATGAAGACAGTATAAAGGCTGCCAAAACACCATTAATGATATATTACGCCAAAATAAATGATAACATATTGTGGATACGCCCATGGCAAAATAAGCGTCAATGGAGCATCAACGATTTTTGGTCTTGCATCGTTGGTAATCTGCTTGGCAATCAGCTGAGACCATTCATCAATGGGGTATTGGCTGGTTTTATAAGTAAAAGAGCGAGCCTCATGCTCCCTACCCCACTCTGGAATTGAGCATCAACGGAGCGTCAACAATTTTTGGTCTTGTAAGTCGGGTAAGTGAAAAGCGATATGGTCCTTCCTATTTATAATCAAAGTATTGGCCGCCTGTATAGGAAAAACAGATAGCGGCATGCTCTGTGCCCCTGCATGAAAATGTGCGTCAACGGAGCGTCAACAATTTTCTCTCTTGTAAATCGCGTAAGTCAGAAGCGATATGGTTGATCCTATCTATAATCAAAGTATTGGCCGTCTTTATGGAGCAAACAGCTAGGGACATGCTCCGTGCCCCATCATGAAAATGGGCGTCGATGGAGCGTCTACGATTTTTGGCCTTTCATCATTGGTAATCAAAGCGCGATGCATTTGTCATCGTGTATATACCATGTTCTGAGAGTTTTTCTAGTCTAAAATGGTCATGAACTCTTCATTGCATCATTGTACATGAAATTTGTTTTTACTGTCCAGGAGGCTGTCGCGGGAATGCCGCTTGCTTATCTGCCTAGAAAGGCTGCCAATTCCTCCTTAATAGAGGTTTGCAATCATCGTCCACTGATATTACCCAAGATGTGAGACCTTAAATCGTTGACGCTCATTTGACGCTCATTTTCACGATGGGGCAGGGACCGTGTCGTTTCTGCTTTTGCCTATAAAGAAGGCCAATAAATCAATTATGACTAGCTGCAACCAATGCCCGCACCAATTACCCAAGATGCCAGACCTGAAATTGTTGACGCTCCGTTGACGCTCATTTCCAGGATGGGGCAGGCAGAGTTTGTCTACATATTGTGATCACAAAGGTGGCCAGTTAATCCAAAAAGAACATCGACGTACCATCGTTAATATGTTACGACTAACAGTGAGATATCTGAATGCGACCATAAATTGAACAACCCGAAATGCAACACTGGAGATTGGACCCGATGCGTCGAGCCGAACCTGGCGAAACCCGCCGGTCGACGGGTACGGGGCCGGGTTTGGACCGCCAACAAATAGCCTGTTGGGTCTTTGGACGGTTCTGCAACCGAAACCAACCTTTCTTCCGGTCCAAACGCGGACCACTGGCGGGGTACCTGGACCCGTTGCTAACACTAAGTAGGCTCGCCAAGATCGAGATGCTCATGGCGCCGCAGTCGATTAGGGCTTTGACTCGCTGCATGTTGCGATGTATATTTTGTACCAGGTAGGATCTGTGGTCTCCGCTGCTGCGGTGGGTGGGTTGCTGGTATACCTTTTGGCTTTTGTTGACTTCGTTCGAAAGCCTTTACACTGATGATCAGTTGGCATGGCTGCCTCCACTGGGCGGATTGGACCTGACCAATATTGAATTCCCAATATCGGCATTTTTGGAATTATTCCAATTCCCTTTGCTGTTGCTGTTCTCCGAAGTTCTTTGAAGTTGCTACAGTTGGAGGTGTACATGCCAAGTGAAGTCGATGCACTTGACTCATTTCGAAGGGATGTTGTCGCAACTGTGCTGACATGCAATCGTCTTTCAACTTTGCCTTCGGGTCTTGGTTTTGTCGATTCAGGGGTAAGATCGCACCATTTATTGTAGGTTGTCTGAGTGACAATTGCACTCAATTGACTTGTAGGAATGGTATTCGACTTATCTCCTTAATAGGGACGAATCCTGTATTCATGATAATCGTCGTCATTGCTGGTGATTCATTTCGTCCATTGTACCTTCTCTGGCTGATGATAGCACTGTATTGACATGTAGGAATGGTGTTCAACTTAGGGTCTTGATCATAGTCGCTTTCTCTTGGTAGCCGGATCCAATAGTCGCGGCCTGTAGTCGTGATAATCATCGTCATAACCAGTGACACACATTATGTACCAATTGGTCTCTGACCTCAACCCGCTCGCATCAGGGTGCTCAATTGAATGATGAAATGATTGATATGCATGATTGCAGTAATCATGTTTCGATACGTTGTTTTTGAGGCTGTTATCTCAATGGAAGACTATGCGACGTGGCGCATCGGTAAAGGGGCAAACTCATGATGTTTCGTAAGCACAACGTATCCGTTTACTGAAAAAGCAATAATAGTGTAAGGGCGCAGATGACAACGTTTTGCTTTATAGGCATCTATATAGTAATTATAGGTATACCGTTGCAAACATGGACTCGAGTGATACTAAATAGGTGTATAGGTAAGGTTCTCGCGGGAGATCTAGGTCTCATAGCGAGCTGACTATATCGACTGGCAATTACCTGGCCCTGGGTCACGTGCCGCTGTTACACTCCAAAGGGGACTTTTACCTTATTTATGTCTGTCTCATCAGCAAAGAACATTTCTCACCGGGTGGGACTCCTCCATCAGAATGGACACGGTCCATCAGCGCGGTCAGAGTCTTCCCGGTGGAGGCATACTCTGCACCCGGCATTAATACCGCTCCTCGCAGTACATATATCCCTCATCTCATAGTTTCGCCATTTCCTCTCGCTCTGTCGGTCTCCTATTTTGAATAATCACTATGGCGTTGTGGCCGACTGTGATCAGAGGTCGGGATGGGATCATCGGGTACGCACTTGCATCGGGATTGCAATCCGATGGGTGACACTGCAAAAATCACTCCTCACATTCCATCTACCTGGGCGCACAATACAATTCGCTGTTTACTAGTCATACACATCATTCCAAGTCACCAGATTTCTGTGGCTATTGACAATCCATCGCTCGTTCCGTCTGTCTCCTGTCTTACCACTAGTAGCTATCTCTGGAATTACGTGGGTGCAGCCGAGGATGTTTCCCATGCAGAGAACTTGCGAAGCAATGGCTGCCGGTGCTGTTCTGACTTGTACAAATTTCGAGACAGGATCCAAGTTACCCAAGTTTTCAGCTATTGTGGAGAGCGCCAGAGCTAACCAGTACTCAACCAAAGCTCCAACCTCATTCAGGAGCTTGATTTTGAATAGTCATTGCAGTTGCCACGGGAGACAACCATTCAGTGCACCCTAACACCTCCCTCGGCATTGCTTTACCCACACCCAGTCGTTCAGTCGGTATCATCCACACCAGCTCTGGCTGCCTGTGCATCGACAAATCTGAGATATGCATTCACCTTCTAAACCCTCAACTTGAACCTTAATACAATTGTGAATAAAGTGCTTCTTTGCGTGCAGTTGTTCATCCAATATATACATCTTGTTACGACTCGTATGCTTGATAAACCCCTGCGTGCTGTTGTATATTGTCGAAAAGTGCGTTGCGTCTTGCTTATTGTCGAGCAATGCTCTGAAGACTTTGATGATAGTATCAGGTTGCTGACCATCATGGTGGTTTTGGAGTCCGATGAATTCAGACGTCACATACAACATGGAGCTCAGCGGGGCAGCCAGATCAGCACTGGGAGGGAAGACATTGCATGTGGCAGCGCTGTTCTCCCGACTCAGAGCGAGGGCTTGGGGATTGAGCTCTCTGATTTCGAAGGAGACATTGCGACGCTGAAATGGTGATTACTTGAGGCAGCTGGTTGAGATTGTGATTGTAGGCGTTCCAACTCTCCTCGAGGTTCAATCTATGTGCTTGTTCATGTCCCTCAGCTGAATTCTGTTGCAAGGCTACATATCGACAAATCTGTTTGACCCAATGAGACATTAAGTGTATCTTCGGAAAGTTGAAGTCGGAATCTAACTCCTTGGAAACCTCTATCTTGTAGCTGATACAATCCCACCTGGCGATGATTTCAAGCTGCATCTTGGATGGCGTCGCAGTCTCAGCATCTGTTTCCTCCTCGACATTGTACTTCTTCCCAAGTTACACTCTCAGGGGATTGGCTTTGGCTTTCTCCTTTTTGCCGGCTCGCCTGAGTGAGACAACATTCTTGTATGTGTGAAAACGATGCAAGGCGTCTTACATGTAGCTCAATGTTGCAACATTGTGAGATTGATATCGAGTATACATATAGTATTCTAACAATGCCCGTGTGCACTCAATTTCGCAAATGAATATGGGATGCTGGGCGGGCCTTCCTCCTCGTAGAGACTGGGTTACAACTCCAAGCAGGTACCAGCTCATTTCCTTCATCTCCTTCCCATTGCATGGAGAAACTTTCTCATATGACTTAGTTTTTGGTGTGAGGTAATGCTAAGCAGGCAAAGATGAACATATTGGATTGTACTTGTCAAGCCATTCATGTATCTACAGGAAGTGGAAAATCCACTTCAGGAGGTGGTGAAGCATGCCAGTCTGCATTGTATGGAGGAGGTTCGGTTTGAGGAGTTCGCTCACGATACCAGGAATATGTCGAAACACATTCAATTGTCAGTGAACATGGCGGGACGTGTGTTTGGCATCGGCTGCCTTGGCATTCGCATCGCTGACCGTTCTCTCTAGGTTGTAATCCCGCCTTGGGTGTTGCTTGTTGGGAGGGACATAATCTCCAAGTTCGTTCTGTGGACACTCGCACCAGAAACAGACATACCGCCAGAGATGATGTAGGTCGCTATACTCAGGGCAATCTGCAAGCCGTGCTGCTAAAACCGGTTTGCAATGCCTGAAGTTGCCATCTGCACAGAGAATGTTGTAATACCCGCTCTCGGCGCTGGGAGTTTGTTTACAGGTGAGAGGCTGGAGTATCTGCCTGAGTACATCGTTCAGCACCTCTTGGATTGTTTGCAGTTGCTCATCCAGCATCTTTTGAGGAATATTGCGGTTCTTGATCTGAATCGGCAGGAGAGAGACCATTACCATACTGTGCTTTGAGGGCCTCTTCTGGATCTTCGAAGATAGATTGCCAATTGTCATATATATAGGCAACTCTTTCTTGTCGCCAGCAGAATTCAACAGATGTGTTCTGTCGAACATGAACATCAAGGGAACCAGTGTAAACCCCCACTCTGATGGTTGACTTCACATCTGTTAATATGTCATCATCCTCGGGTATCTCTCCTTACCTGTGTTTCCCACCACAAGCCCGCAGTGTGCATTTCGAGGTAGAGGTATTTCGGTGGCGTATCACTGTTAAAGCAACTCTGAGGGGCGTAAATGTGATGCTTGGTGAAGGCTGGCTGCAGTACCAACGATCTCCTCCTTTAGATGATGTCTCGACTCGAGTACTTGGCAGGGCTGTGTTGATTGTCATTCCATTTCATATCCTCGAGAGTGTGTTGTTCCCACTCCCCGAGAGCCTGATCATCTGGCATGATGTGCACGAGCTTCTGGATTCCACCCCCGTTTTTGAAGCTTGGGATATGCAGAGCATTGTTACCTTCCATCAGCATGTTGTCATAATACATCTGCATACCCTTCGTAGCGATCGCATACTGGATATATTCGTACTCTTCACGCGTGGCAAACAGGTAGTAGGGATTATTCATGCAGGTTCATTTCAAGGCAACCCTCAGTGTCGCGTTCCCATGGCTCAGCAATGAAATCTCTCAGCAGAGCTCCTGCGCCGCGGAATGTTTCCGTCCGCGGCAGAGGAGGTGGCGGTGCGCGAGACTCTGAGTCTGCGATGTTTTCAAAGTGTTCGATGTAGGGAAATGCATCCAAGTCTTCGACTAAATCTTGTCAGCGTTGAATACACGACGCTGAGCGGGTTTAATGCATCGAGGCATGGCGCAAATAGCCAAATTTTTTCTGGTGTGAAACTTGAAGGTGTTCAGGATGGTTTAATTTGATATGTTTAAGTCACAAGCTGTCTGAGGTGAACTTCTTTCTGCAAGAAATTTCAGGGTAACAGGCAGGGGTCTTCTCTGGCATTTCCGATGACGCCCGAGGAGTGGAGTATTCACTGTAGAATGGGACGATAGTTGGTGCTGGGCCTGAGCAGTCTGGTGTGGGTATAAGCTCACGATACATTTGGCCAACTTGAGAGATTTATGGAGCCTCAACACCATCACAAGGAGGTTCTTTACATTCCAGGAGTTGCAAAAACACTGCATGCGCGATGTCCCATATTACTATGCATCAAATAACACATAAACCCTGAGCACTCCAAAATCCTCGCAACGCATGTAATAATCAATGCCTGAGATAAGTAGAGTAGAATAAAGGAAATTTAGAACGCACAACCCCTGACCCAAACGAGCTGGAATACACACAACCCTAAGCGAACAACACCCCTCCATACGTGCCTAATTCAGTGCCTGAGATAAATAGATTACAGCATAGGAAACTCACAAGACAAGCACCCGACCCTAACCCAAACTCACGCCTCCTCTGCAACACCAGCACTGGTTCACTGCTCGCCAACCGAGCTATCCGTGTGCGCCTAAGGGACTGGGACATCAGGGAGACTGTCGGCACCTGCCAATTCGCCAAGTTGCTGCTGATCTATATTGAAATCCAACGTGTTTCCGGCTGCCTCAGCTTCTCACAGAGTTGGCGCCTCTGAGGCAGGTTGTTGCGGTGTCAGTACTAGTGTTAGCAACGGGTCCGGGTAACCCGCCAGCGGTCCGTGTTAGGACCGCCAAAACAGTTCGTTTCGGTGCCACAACCGTCCAAAAACCCGAGCCACTGCGTCTTGGCAGGCCAAACCCGGTCCCGTACCCATCATCCTGCGGGTGTTGTCCGGGTTTGGCTAGACCTGTCAGTTCCAATCTCCGGTTCTGTGTTTCGGGTTTTTCTAGTCATGGTCGCGTTTAGATATCCTACTGCTAATCCCAAATTATTGACTTTGGTACATCATTTTCCTTTTCGGATGAATCGGCTGCATTTATAACTAACAACAAGAGAGACACGCTCCCTGCCCCATCCTGAACATGATAGTCATTGGCGTGTCAATGATTTTTGCTCTTGCATCATGGGTAAACCTGGTGGCGATTGGATGCAGACGATCATAAATGAGGTATTGGCCGTATTTCAATTCAAAAGAGAAAGTTAGATCGGCACTGCCCCATTCTGAAAATGAGTGTCAATGGAGCGTCAACGATTTTTTGTCTTGTAAGTCAGGTAAATGAAAAGTGATTGGTTCATTGGTATGCATAAGCATAGAATTGGCTGCCTATAAAGGCGGAAGAGACAGTGACACGCTCCCTGCCCGATCTTGAAAATGATCATCAACGGAGCATCAACAATTTTTGGCTTTCCATGTTGTTTAATCAAAGCGCAAGATGGCCGCTAATGACGATATATGGAGTTTTGACCGGTTTTATAGGCTGAAACGTTCAGGATCACTGAGTTGCAGGATTGAAAACAAATTATGTTGTAATTATCCGGGAGGCAGTCGCGGGACCATCTCTTGCTTATCGGCGTATGAAGGCTGCCAAAACCTTATTTACAGATGTCAGCGATCATTTACCACCAAGATTACCCAAGATTCAAAACCAGAAATCATTGTCGCTCTGTTGACACTCATTGTCAAGCTGTGGCAGGGAGAGTGTAGCCTTCTCCTTTGCCTATAAAGGTGGCCAATAAAATGATTATAGATAACAACGACTAATTCACAATTCAATAACCTGACTTACAGAACGGAAAATGGTTGACGCTTCATTGACGCTCATTTTACCACAGGCGGATCTGCATTATGTAACAATTCACTTTGTCATACAACCTCAACAACTGTGTTTTGGCGGTCGTTCTATCCTCTTCATGTACGTTTTCATTTAGCACTGCATTGTCCTTTAATTGTGCATATAAATATATCCTTTAAAGTATTCTTTAAAGTGTTCGCTAATTGTAGAGGCACATTGTCAAGATGGGGCAGGGAGAGTGTAGCATTCTCTTTTGCCTATTAAGGGGGCCAATATAATGATTATAGATAACAACGACTAATTCACATTTTAATAACCTGACTTACAGGATGAAAAATTGTTGACGCTCCATCAACCCTCATTTTGCCACAGGTGGATCCGCATTATGCAACCGTTTACTTTGGGATAGAATATCAATAACTGTGTTTTGGCAGTCGTTCTATCCTCTTCATGTATGTTTTCATTTATCACTACATTGTTCTTTAATTGTGCATACAAATATATCCTTTAAAATATCTTTTAAAGAGTCAGCTAATTGTAGATGATGATAATACTCAAAACTCCCGTTCCTTTCAACCAATTCTCATCTTCACTCTCTGATTCGCTCAAAAGGCTGCTGTCATCTTTAAAATTAATGTCAGCGGTATTTCCACACAGCAGATAGTGTACTCAGCCAATCTGGAATAAAATCTTGATTGCGCTTGCAATATTTGGCACATGCATTATGATTGAAAAATTGAGTGTTGGGATGCAGAGAATGTATATACACACACCTGGATGGCATACCATCTATTTCATAACATTCAGTTTCGTCAGTGTCACCTGGTGGCGCTAGAGGCGTTCTGGGTGGAGATGGCGTTCTAGGCAGAGGGGCTGCAGGTTCTGGTGGAGGTGCGCTGGTGCCTTTGCGCCTCCTGCGTGTCTTCGGATGTATTGCTGTGCCGTATTGGCACCGAAGGCAGCCATCCGTGTGATCTTTATAACCCATTGCCGGGTGTCTTTCTATCACAGCTTTCACCATTTTATGCCCAGCAAAGACAACACCTCGCTTCTTCTCTTCTTGGACTTCGGTGCTAGGATTCCTAACCAGCTGTTGTGTTTCCTCTATTGCAGCACGCGAAAACCCCCCTTGGGCCATTTTGGCCATATTTAAGGCAAGGTGCATGTCAGACTGTTCTAGCTGTACCCAACCTCCTTGCCTCGCCATAGTAGCAGACATGTTGAAAACCTACAAGAAATGAGTTGCTGCTTTTCAAAGGAAGATTCGGCTATGACTCCTCAACCATATACAACTCCATAGCCTCCTCTAAGGTCTTTAAAGCCTGTTTGGTCCACTCCCGGGGACCATTATCACGAAATTTGTTCACGAAAATCCCGGAGCTGACGACATCTTGATGTTCGATGTCCCGGACTGTGCGGACAAATGCCTTCGTCGACCATGGAGGTTTGCCATTGTGGGCAGCGATGAATTGCGCACCAAGCTCTCTACGTACCTCAGCTGTATATCATATCATTATTTGACTGCGTTCTACATCGATATGGAGATACTCACATCCGATTGTATGCTGCTTCCTATTATAGCTGCGTCCAGTGTGACGTACCATTTTGAAATGTGTGTCCTGGGGGTTATTTCCGGAGGCCGCAATTGCAGAGTCGTGGTGCACCAACTGTTGTCTGCATTGCTGCTGTTCCTCGGCCCGGTGCGCATTCAACAAAGTCCCCGTCGTTTGGCTCCATTCGGATTCAATCAGACTGGGCTGAGGTGTTTGTGGAGCCATGACTCGCTGTTGTGGAAAAGGTGAGAAAGATGATAACGCAAAGTGGAAAGTCCTGCGGAATATATAGTAAGCAACAAGTCACAATGGAATGAATGACAGTCAACTTGCACATTCCACTCAAGTTATATCCGGCTGCATATAGCTGCACGTTGCAGGTGATTCCAACAGTCCCGCGATTTGCAGTAAGTCGGTCCGATGTTGTTTGTTTGTTCGTTTGCAGGGATACATTGAAGTGAACAACAGTTGATATCTCATGTTTAATTGATATAAAATGGAAGTTCTTCGACAGAAAGAACATCTATGACGTTTGTCTCACCACATCGCCGGTATCTCACACGAAACAGACGCTAACTATCAAGTCATGACGTACGGGTAGCTGTACTATTCCGAATGAAATGATTGTCAAAACGCAGATTTCGCTTTGTTTGAGTTGATTGAACGTACGAACCTTGACATAAAAAACGCAGCTTGCCTCCATGTGGTCCATATGTCGAAACATCGAACATTTCGCCCAACAACAAGGTCAACACACGATACTGTTAGGGGTTCTCTCGTATCAGTGTAATGGTACTTAGTTACCATGCGGTATGGCCTTTAGCGGGGTCATGCGAGTCACGTCTTGATTGGATAAGCTTATGGCTTAGCAGATTCATTGAAAGCAAAGTGCTGCGGCAGCTGATTCGATGATGCAGTAACTCTGCCAGATCGCAAGGGCTGAGGCCCTGCCGAGCGGATTATTTTCAACCAGATTCGTTCCTAGAGACTATGCGGTTGCAGAAGAGATTGCATGGCAGTCGTGCAAGTAATGGGCTCTCCCGTTTCCAAGCCTCTTGGATGCGGGGCACGTCCGGGTTATGGGAACACCTGAGCACATATGACTGAGGGGCTATGGCGTTGGCGTTAGCCAAAAGCGGACATCATTCATTGACTTGATTGAGTTGGTTTCGCAATGTCAATCAATGATTTTGATTACATGCATAAAGGTCTACGTTGGCATAGCAGTGGATTGTAACCACTTAAGCCTCTGAGTTATTATCGCGGGATAATAACCTAAACGAGGTGTCACTTTAGAGTTGGAATTCCCACTACTGATTATCAAAGAAACGGTTGCGAAATGTTCAAGTTAAAGTTATGGTCTGATTTATGAGCCGATACGATATCATGCATGGACACCATAACCAAAGGGATGGGTGGCCGCCTCTACCAGGCGCATTTTCGGGATGTAAGACACACAGATACATGGCTATCATTGAGGGATCAAATCATGGTCTGCGACAGGGGATCATCGAGAGCGATGCTAAGCCCCTACTGCCGAGAGACTATAAAGAGATCACTTTGTTCGAAAAATGTTGGGGGCATGAGCACAGCAGCGAACAACGAACGATACCTACCAGCGGAGAATTATCCTTATTCATTCCTGCATTTTTATGATTCCTATGTCTATTATATACCTAGAATCTATTAGCTTTGTGTAGCGGCAGCCCCGAACCTTTGATTATTCACTATCCGACGAATGCCTATTAGCTTCGAAGAACATAATGAGATTATCATTTATGTCCTCGAGATGATCATCGCCTACGCACGAGATAATCAGTATATCTTCCTGGCGAGAAGTGTTTGGTGCATATCTTCTATTATCGGACTTCAACAAGGATTGATTATCCACATCGATAATTTGAAGGAACAGTTGGAAGCGTCTTCCCGAGTTACCGAAGGATTGCCTAAGGCGATTGGAGTTATTCTGAAGATTACGAATACTAGTGAGAGGATTTTGATAAATCAGAGTGATAGAAAGATATCCACGACGCCTCGAGATATCCATGAAGAGTCCACGACTAGTAACGGGTTGCAGGATATTCATCCGGATCAAGTAAACCAAGTACACGATTCAATATCCGATGTTAGTGACTTGGATCTTAATAATTCGGAATCTCAAAACCCATCTCGTCTTGTTGAGAAGACTGAGCAGTTTATTCGGAAATCCCAGAAGAAAAGAAATGCTTTCAATAAACGGAAGCAGATTGTTTCCTTGTCGAAAACAAGATCAGGAAGGATTTCAGCAAAACCTTTGTCTATTAAGCAAAAGAGTTATCTACAGTCAATTCCTAAGATACGATATCCGAATATTTGATAAATAGGAAATAGGATTTATGGCTGTACGCACCATTACGAGTACTAGGTACTTAACGAAGCATTTAAGTTAAGGTGATGTTACCCCTGTAACAGATACAATGGTCAATGCTCCGAAATGATCTTTTCTCCACTTCCGGCAGGCAAACATGGCAAATCGACATAGCAGTCCACATGACGACGTCGTCAAGCGAATGAAGGCAAGAGAGGCTTGGAGGCAGAAAGAGTCCAAGTGTTGGGATCATTGTGCAGCTTGTGATCTAAAAGGAAGCTTTCAGCGGAGAAATAACGGGAAGCGCACATGTCAAGCAGTGAAGACAGAGAGAACTGGATTGAGGATTATGTGGAGAGATAAACCGCTATGGCTAGAAAGCGAGTTCAAGATGCAGAGACAGCAATTATGCAAGAGCTGAAAGATATGACTACTGCTGAAAGTGCGGGGGCGACAAACAGAAAGCCCGAAACAACATTTGAAGAGATGTTGAATGCTATCGGAGTCAATCTGAGCGATTTTGCAAGTTCGGAAAATGAGAAGGATGGGGAAGACGAGGAAGATGATGAAGAAGTTACAGAGCTCTGCAGGCTGAGTGATGATGATGAACCTGGCTGGGTAATGGGCACAATCCCCAAAACAGTACAGCACCGCATGGAGAGTTTTCGGCAGAAGCAGCTGAGACTTGACAAATTGACCGAACTGGGATGGGGAGACGCAGTCAACTACTTTCCGTCAGAGAGATATGAAGTATGGGACAGCCGAATTGAAGGTTCCAGCGGTTGTCAAGCCCCAACTACACACGACTGCAGCCACAACACCCCCAACAACAATTGGAGAGCGTATGCAGAATCTGGATAACGTGTGCGGGCAGCACAAGCCGGCAGTGACTTATCGACCGGGATGTAGTCAAATGGGGCTGGGTTCGGAGACACCACAGTTGCATCAATTCTTACCAGTCTTTTGCCTGACACCGCGCCCAATTCGGAACTCATTTATGATGCAAATCCTGTTTGACCTGTGAGCGATTCCCACTGCATAAGGCATTTGTAGTTAATTACCATATAGAAATCGGATATGGTCGAAGATATGGTGATGGCTCCCGTGACACCGGAGGTGTAGATAGCCAAATAGTGAATTTTGAAGACCTATCTCTAGTAAAAGCAAAATTTGTACCTACTTTGAAACTTGTCAGCTTTTTCTTGAGTTCAGTGATGAAAGTCTGAGACATGATATTCCATCAGTGTGTGTGCAAGGGTCGTACGGGCCATGCGAAAGTCCTAGACTCCACATCTGGTTGATGAATGGCCAGCAAAGTTGATATAGACTTGCTTGTTATGGTTACATTAGAAAGCAAAACCTAAAATAGAGAGGAAATTAACCAACAGAATTTAACTCATTGATGTCAGATGAGTCGTAGGACGAGCAGTCAGTGCGCAGTCTGAACCCAGATGAATGTCAGCCGTCATGCTGCATTGCTCCATCCAGGTAACTGCATAACTCTGCACTCAGACCTGCTGCACATGGTCAAGAATTTGAACATTGCTTGTGGTACATCATGGAAATCGAGGAAGACGAGCTGAAAAGAAAGATCAGGAAATCGGGCTCTATATGTCTAACATTAGTGGATCGATCTGTATGGTGTAACATACTGGCTGAGAGCGCGAGAATGCGCCGGAGCTACCTTATTTATCGGACAGATGATGTGAATTGTGGTGTCTCAGAAACTGTGAGGCCTGGATGCTTTTGGATGCAAATGATTATACCTTGAAACGGTATATGGGCTGTCAAATAAGACTGTATGAATTTTATGCAAAATGATTGCGCAGCCAATGACTGTTAGTATGACTCTAAGGTGAGCGTCAATGGAGCGTCAACGATTTCAGTGTGATCATTTCGGCAATCAAAAGGTTGCATGGTCACATCCATCCAAAGAGGAGTTATTGGCCGGCTTTAGACATAAAAAGGCAAGCAACAAGCTCATTGCCCCATCCTAGAAATGAGTGTCAACTGAGTGTCACCGATTTCTGGTCTTGCATCTTGGATAATGACTGGGCTGCGTGATAGTATTGAGCCATAATCACAGTGTTGGTCGCCTTTATGAGTGCAAAGGCCAGCGATGATATGACTACCGCTTCCTAAAAATGAGCATCAACGGAGCGTCAACGATTTTTGGTCTTGCATCTTGGATAATTCAAGGGCTGTGCAACAGCATACTCCCACAATCAAAATATTGGCCGCCTTTATAGGCAGAAATGCTAGTGACAATATCGCTACTACCACCCGATGATGAGCATCAACGGAGCGTCAACAATTTTTGGTCACGCATCTTGGATAACTCAAGGGCTGTGCAACAGCATACTACCATAATCATACTATTGGCACCCTTTAAAGGCAAAGATGCTAGTAACGATTAGTGTTAGCAACAATTCCGGTTTCGGACCATTTCTACGATAGCGGTTGCAAGAAAGCCCAGACCAAGCGCGTTCGGTCCGGGTTTGTGCCAAGCAGTTCCTTCAATTAAGTCCTTGAATATTCATCTGATAATTTAGTGTTTGGTACGTGAAATATGGAGCTTCAGATGGCGCATCTTTTGGCGGTCTCCGATTTTTGATATCTTCAAAACTCAGCAAGCAGCTTTGATATTATTGTCATTTTGGGCTGAAAGACGACATTTTTGAGCTACCACTTGCGGCGATTTAAAGATATCGAAATTTGGAGACTGCCAAATGACGCGCCGTGGTGAGCTGCATATTTTACATACCAGACACTGAACTCTCTGATCAATATTTGCGGCCTTGAAGTGATGGTTCGCTTAAAAAATTGTCGATTTCTGATGGGGTAAGGCTGTTGCCACACAGACCTATAAAACCGGCCGGGTCCAAAACTGGAACCATTGCTAACAGTACTAACGATATAGCTACCACCTCTTAAAGATGAGTGTCAACGGAGTGTCGACAATTTTCGGTCATGCATCCTGGATAATTCAAGAGCTGTTCAATGGCATACACCCATCATCACAATGTTGGCAGCCTTTATAGACAAAAATGATTGGGACGATATCGCTACTACCTCCCAAAAATCAGCGTCAACAGAGCGTCAATGATTTTTGGGCTTGCATCTTGGATACTCAGACAGCAATGCAACAGCATTCACCCATGATCATACTATCGGCTGCCATTATGGGCAAAAATGCTAGTGATGATATCGCAACTGCCTCGTCTTTGTATGTCCTTTTATTAAACTTCACAATTATGCATGTGTTGTCTCACAGGTCTGACTTCTTTCCTGCTTGTAGCACTAAAGTCAATATTTAAGAACCAGCGTTCTACCTTACTGTAACACATCTTTGGACAGTGATTCAGGTCGAATTATCCAGAGTTCAATTTCCTACCGCCATGTCAGATACACAATCTTTAAATACCTCGTTGCTAGAGGTTATGATATCTTCAAAAAATGAACATGTCTTTATTCGTGATTTGAGCGACCATACTTTACAACTCATCTTCAATGCTTGGTGGGCTTCAATGAATGTTGGCTCGAAGTAGCCTATTGCTTGGAATAATTCTAGAGATACGCCTTCATGGCGATTCTAATTACACTGCGGAATTGAGGAGACCAGCAGCCCTCTCATCATATGTATCGTTTGTCATCAAGTTCTTCACCATCAATCGGAACATGGGACCAGCTCAATTGGGAAACACTTTCAGCCAGAAGCACACATCGCAAAATTGAACAAATTAACAGTGTCAGAAGTAACCGAATCAACTAGATCAATGGTCGATGAAACAGCTTTGGCCTTACTCAAGAGGCAAGGGAGTCGAGGTATTCCGATTGTAGGTTCGCAAAGGAAATTCAAATGGAATACTAAGGTTTTGAGTACACTTACCGAATTGACAGACAAAATGCTCTAAACTGGCAACAAAGGACTTTCAAACTGCCCAATTTCACAACGACACCTGGAATCACTACCTCATGTTAGGATTTGTTTCAGCTCACAGTCCATGGAATGTGATATCAAACCTTGAGTAACGACATTCATACAATGCATTACAAAGCGAGTTGGTGTTACCGTCAGCCAACACCCTGAGCAATATTTGCCGGAGGGAATACACAGTGACAGTGGGTGCAATTATGAAGAAATTGCCGTCAGGAAACAAAGTTAGTTTAGGTTTAGACGGATGGACATCGATGAACAAATTAGCCATAACATCGGTCATTGCCAATTATATGCATCGAAATTGGGTGTTGCGAGAAGTACAACTGGCATTCGATGAGGTTGATAGCCAATTCTTTTCCGATTTCAGTATCTCATTAATGATGGCAGGTCAAGGGTCAACATCAGGGAGCACGGCTAGCCGGACATTTGAAGGAAGTTCCTGATTGTTTTCAGCTGACTGACAGCCGTTTACTAGCAATTACAACCGATAACACTTCCTCAAAGTACTGGATGCCTCTCCAATTTCAAACTACCCTCAAGGCCTGCAGAATCGAGTGGCCCCCATTGAGAAACCCCATACCATGCACGGCGCACATCATTTAGCTCGCTTAGGGTGCATTCATGAGCAGTCTGAGTGTAAAAGGCCGCACCAAGTCTTGGGAAGCCCATGAGTGTGATCAGCAAGTTGGAGAGAATGAACGCAGAGACATCGGGAAGAGTCAATGACAGAGAAAAGACGGCAATGGTAGAATCAATAAGGTGTCGGCAATGAAACCAGGTTTAGCAAAGGTAATTGAGAAAGTACGTATTTCATGATATTGTGAAAGTCCTGAAACTGACCTTCATGTCGCAGAGAATGCTTCCTGTATTGATTACGCTGACACCTGGTCGTCAAAATGAGTTCATTGACTGTCAAAAAGCCAAAGTCTGCAGCGCAGTACTACCCATTATGGATGTGAAGACACGTCAGAACTCGACGCTGCAGTTGTTCAAGTGCGCCTACCAATTATGTGAATTCACGCGGGAGTGGCTTAACAACCCATAATACAGCGATTACCGGCCACTCTTCACCACACAGGATGAGTGGACCATTATCAAGTATGTCATAGAGGTTTTAGGGTCATTCCGGTACTGGACCCTGTGGATGTCGAAATGGCATACCGTTACTCTGCATCATGTCATCACTGTTTACAATGACATGTTCGATCACATGGATGGCGTGATGCCAGCTTTGCCCCAGAAGATGACACCATGGAAGGACGACTTATACTTTGCAGTGAAGTTTGCGGGGCAGAAGCTGTTCAAATATTATACTGAAGTGACTCCAACGATGTTAGGGGTTCTCTCCTAGCAGTGTAGTGGTTGGTAAAATTGTCTCCACGCGGTACGCCCTTTAACGGGGGTGTACTAATCACGTCTTGATTGAGCAAGCATTTAGCTTGGCGGATTCATTGAAAGCATATGACTACGTCAGCTGAATTGATGATGCAGCAGCTAGCCAGATCGAAAGGATTTCGGTCCTGCCGAGCTTGTTGTTCTCAACCAGATTCATCCTTGGGTACTATGCGGGAGGCGGTCGTGCGAGTAAAGGGCTCTCTGGTTTCCAATCGGATGCAGGGCACGTCCGGGTTACAGAACACCTAAGCACATATGACTGAGGGATCATGGCGTTGGCAATCAGCCTAAAACAGATATCCAGCATTGAGTTGAGGAGTTGGTTCCGTGATGATTTAATCAGTGGCAAAGTGCCATTTGATTAACGCGCATAAAATCTACGTTGGCATAGAGAGGTTTTCCTCAGAAGAGCTATGAGTGATTAATATCACGCATGATATATACACGAGAGGGTGTGCGTTCCAACTACCGAAAATATATAAAACGATATTGCAAGATGTCTAAGTTAAGGTAATTGTCTGATTAATGATCAAAGATGATACGTGTCCCCCGGGACGTGCGAGCACTTCCGAAAAGGCGCACACAAATAAGACACAAGGATATCTATCGGGCAACGTCACTAAGTCCCACAGATAAGTGGCTATCATTTGAGGCATTAATCTATAGTCTGGAACAGGAGATCATCGAGAGCGATGCCAAGCCCGTACTGTAAGGATAGGGGATCATCAAAGGTGATGCTAAGCCCATACTAGCTATTCCAGCGGACTATAAAGAGACCACATTGTTCCGGCAATGGAAGAGCATCGGCCTAAGACAAGAAAAACGAATACCTACCAGCGAAGAAAGATCCTTATTTATTATTGCGTTTTTATGATACCTATACCTATTATATCTATACCTAGAATCTATTA
>Ga0307512_10000319_pt1 | contig 69464 bp, 64 predicted proteins | sample 14_EM_MG_FD_200267 | JGI IMG/M metagenome (GOLD analysis project Ga0307512, IMG submission 200267) | Populus trichocarpa ectomycorrhiza microbial communities from riparian zone in the Pacific Northwest, United States - 14_EM | ecosystem: Host-associated > Plants > Roots > Unclassified | place... | reverse complement strand
ATGTATCTATGTATCTATGTATCTATGTATCTATGTATCTATGTATCTATGTATCTATGTATCTATGTATCTATGTATCTATGTATCTATGTATCTATGTATCTATGTATCTATGTATCTATGTATCCATGTATCTATATAGCTACCCATCAACATACGGTATATCTGGACTGGCTGCAGGCGGTGCTTGAGAGCAATTCGAAGTGGGCCTGAAAATGACAATGGAGTGAACTGACAGATACACACCAAGGCCGTGATGGAGCGAGTTTGAAGATGCACTTGGAGGCCAACATCGAGTGTGTGTGGAGATACACTTGGAGGCGGTGATCGAGTGAACTGACAGATGGACTCCGAGATCGTGATTGAGCAAGGTTGAAGATGCGCTTGGCGGCCATGATCGTGCGAACTTGCAGGCCGTAATCGAGCGAGATTGGAGATACAGTTGGAGGCGCGGGGCGAGCGATTTGAGAGATACACTTCGAGGCCGTAATCGAGCTAGTTTGGAGATGCACTTGGAGCCCATGATCGTTCAAACATGGAGGCCGTAATGGAGCAAGTTTGGACCAGTACTTGGAGGCGGTCGATGAACGGCGTGCCGGATGCTGAGACTCTTATCATCGGTTCGTTAACTCACAACCATGGAAATGGGACTAGGTGACATTACCTTTGAAGCTCTTAGGGAGAGCTGGTTGGTGGCGGTCGATCGTGTGAGGAGGTATGCCGGAAGCTGAAGCTACATTCAGGGGTCGACTTGTAATCGTGAGAATGAAGGGACGACAGAATACCTTCGCCGGATGCTATACTCGGTGTACACTGCACTCGGTGTAATGCTTGTACTTGGTATTAACTCATGATCATGGCATAAAGAGATAGAGAGGGATGACTTAACTTTGTGTTCTGCGATGATGGTAGAGTCGTGGACAAGAAAGAGAGAGATGGGGGATGAAGATGGGGACAATATGGAGGATACGAGCGGATTCGAGAAATGAGGGGTACGACTTGCATGATTGGGTTTGGAAGACCTAGTATGGATGTGATTACACACCAGATTGGGACTCGTACTTGCCGTATCTGGGATGGTAAATTGACTCACACACGAAATTCGCTTAAGTCCCAGTTTCTCATGGAGATTTCCCCCCTCTCCTCTCATCTCTCTCTCCTAGGCCTCAATTCTACTATCACCTACGAACACAAAGTGATGTCATCCCTCTCTTTCTCTCCATGGCATGATCATGAGTTAACACCGAGTACAGCATACACTGAGTATAGCATACACCAACTACAGCATACACCAAGTACAGCATCATCCGATGATCAACTGTCTCCCACTCCCAGGCAGTCTCATCGCTGGGCAGACATTATTGTATCCAATTCTCTGCATTCACACAATTACGAGTTCACCAATGAATTGAGTCTCAGCTCCTGTCGTGCCTCCTTCCTGATCCAGCGCCTCCAAGTACTCCTCCAATCTCAATCGTTGGCCTCCGAGTGCATCCCCAAACTAGCTCGATTACGGCCTCCAAGTGCATCTCTGAGTTCACTCTATCACAGGCTGCAAGTGCATGTCTGAGTTCACTCGATCTCGCCCTCCAAGTGCATCTCCGAACTCGCCCCATCATGGCCTCCAAGTGCATCTCTGAGTTCACTCAATATCTCGGTCTCCAAGTGCATCTCCAAACTCGCTCAATCCCAGCCTCAATATGCATATCTGAGTTTACTTGATCTCTCAGTCTCCAAGTGCATCTCCAAACTCGCTCAATCCCGGCCTCCATGTCCATCTTTGAGTTCGGTTGATCTCATTCTCCAAGTGCATGTCCGAACACACTCGATCATGGCCTTCAAGTAAATCTTCATGGAGCGACGGCAGGTGCACAGAGATACAGGGGTAACAGAGGTGGACTGAGTGACGGAGAGTATATATTCGGCAGACTCCGGAGTAGATAGACATCATCTCATCTCTATCTCATCTCATTATACAATCAAAATACACACTCTATCATTCCCAACCTTTGGTCTCACTCGCACGATCCGAGATGTCACGGATTCACGCAATTGCGTGGATGCCCAACGCCGGGTAGGATCATATCATCTGACCCGATTCCTACGCTCCTCCAACCAGAGCCGCTCTTTCTCATGGATCCCATTTGGATGCTCAATGGGCGTGTCCAGGTGCTACTCCGATTTTGCTCGAGTACCATCTGCGGCCAGATTGACGGTATGTATATATATAGAGAGACATACATAATGCATGGCATATTATGATGTGGCGAATCTTGTGACCGTAACAAAGACAAATCTGATAAGACGAAATGCCTTGTGGTTATGTAAAGACCAGTGCTGTGAGAATAGAGCGCCAAGTCTGCCGCTTGAGCTGCACAGCGGATTTGGCTGCTTTCGAAGTATCCTACAGATCTGGGCAGACGTCTCACGAGCTCCAAAATTTGACCATTCTATAAGTCAAATCTCGTAGCATCCTGAATGCACTTCCATCACTGCAGGTGCTTTCAGGAGCACCTGAGAATGCTCTTGCAGAGTCTGAGAGCACTTTGCTTAGCTTCAGGGGGGTATGGGAGCATCCAAAAGTACTTAGAAGCACTGGTGAGGATGCCCAGAGTGTCTAGGAGGATTGCATGTTGCTTCCGGACCGATTTACATTTTCCTGATGTACAGTGCATTATATATCAAATCAGGCATTTCGATTGAGAAGGCAGTAGTTTATCAAAGCTTCATAAACCTATACTTCAACGTGTGGGTCATTCAACTAACTATGTACCTACAAGGCTCAGCAGCATCGTTTATAATCCTGCTCCCTGCAAATTTAACTGCCAAAAATCAAACAAACTGTTCTATTCTTCCACTGAATCTATTGTGGCATCCCTCATGGGATTCCACATATATTACTGGACAGTTTCAATATGTGATGTTATCTTGCTGCATGCTATCTTGATCCTTTGCAGACAATTCCCTAAGATCTTTCGCCTTCACTTTGAACCATTTTGGCTGGTTGGCGATTTTCAAGTTTGGCACACTCATTCATGACTTCTGTGGTGTCGGCTCAACCAGATATTCTCGAGGATCTTTTAATTTGACTTCCACTCGCTCCCGAATTGGCGCTTCAATTTCAACTGTTGCTGCTGTCATGTTTTGTCCATACATCAGCAAAAAACATTTATGTCCAGGCGGAATGGCTCCGTCAGAGTGGACGCGCTCCGTCAGAGCCATCACAGACACCCCGGTGGCGGATTACTCCGCACCCGGCATCAATACCAGGTGTCGCGTCTCACATCGCCCTCCGATTGCCGTTTCGCTGTTTCTCCTCGCTCTGTCGGTCTCCTATTTTAAACAAACACTCTGGCGTTGGGGCCAACTGTGACAATATGTCGGAATGGGTTCATTGGGTACACGCTTGGATCTATACGAAATACACACTCTATCTTTCCCATCTTTTGATCTCATTTGCTCTTTCCACGATTTCGTGGATCCTCGCGGCAGGGTAGTATCGTATCTTCTCACCCTCATCCTATGCTCCTCGAGACAGGTTGACTCTTGATCATTGCATAGAGAGATTGAGAGGGATGACTTAACTTCGTGTTCTTAGGTGATGGTAGAGGAGATGGGACACATCATCATGAGAAACAGCGACTTAAGAGAATTTCGTGTGCGAGTCAATTTACCATCCCTGATATGGCAGGTACGAGTCCCGATCCGGTGTGTAATAAAACTGATACGAGCTCTTCCCAACCCAATCAGGCATGTCGTACCCCTGATTGCTCATATCCGCTCGTATCCTCCACATCGTTCTCATCTTCATCCCCCATCTCTCCCTTTCTCATCCACATCTCAACCATCATCGCAGAACACAAAGTTAAGTCATCCTTCTCTATCTCTACATGCTATGATCATGAGTTGACACCGAGTACAACATACACCAAGTACAGCATCCACCCAAGATGGTTTGTCTTCCCTTCATTCTCATGATTACGAGTTGACCCCTGAATGTCGCGTCAGCTTCCGGTGTGCCTCGCTACACGATCGACTGCCACCCGCCAGCTCTCTATGAGAGCTGAAAAGTAAAGTCACCTTGTCACATTCCCACGGTTGCGAGATAACTAACTGATGAATCGAGTCCCAGCACAGGGCGGGTCGTCCATCGACCGCCTCCAATTATCTCACTTGATCATGGCCTCCAAGTGCATCTCCAAACTCGCTCGGTCACGGCCTCCAAGTGCATCTCCAAACTCGCTCGAACACAGCCTCCAAGTGTATCTCCAAACTCGCTCGATTCCGGCCTCCAAGTTCGCACAATCACGGCCTCCAAGTGTATCTCTGAGTTCACTCGATCCTGGCCTCCAAGTGCATCTCTGAGTTCACTCGATCTCGGCCTCCAAGTGCATCTCCAAACTTGCTTGGTCACGGCCTCCTAGTGCATCTCCAAACTCGCTCGATCACGGCCTCCAAGTGTATCTCCAAACTCGCTCAACTACGGCCTCCAAGTGCATCTCTCAACTCGCTCGATGACGGCCTCCGAGTACCTCGTTAATGAGCGACAGTGGGTGTTCGGAGATACAGGGGTAACAGAGGTGGACGTTCACTCGATCGTCATCTATAGGCGCACCTCGAATTGCTGACAATCACCCCGTGCTGCCAGTCCAGATATACCGTGTGTAGATAGGTAGCTATATAGATACATAGATACATAGATGAGAATACATACTGAATGCATAAGTTTTGAAAATCGTTGAACCATAAGTAGTAGCTATGATTTCCAGGCGCACCGGCAGCATTCCCAAAGACGCAGCGGCCGGAGAAAGGCATAAACATCACCAGGCGTTAAACATCGCCAGGCGTTGTGTAAACAGCATAACTGAAGCCACTGCGAAGGGTGTAACACACATGTCGTTCTGATGGTGCGTATATGTCACCAAACAGTACAGGAGGTATGTGTGCAATGCGACCCTTCGCCTCGGCGACGGGTAGCGTGTAATTCTCCGCCAGAGGGTACGATGGTCCGTCAGAGCCGTCAGAGCCGTCCGGAACACCCGGGTGTTTCTGACAGAAACTAGGGTCGTTGCTGATGTATATTCATCCCTTCATAAAGTTATTCGTTCTTTGGATTGGTTCAGGCCATCCTGATCACTCACAGTAATCATACAACAGTGTCGTTGATTCCCCAACCATCATATGCATATGGTCGGCAATCTGTATGGGCACGTATGCCTGCGTTCGGCCTGATGGATGTACGTATGGTACTTATCGGAATACAGTTGAAAACGTGGATGCGAGTGATAGTAGTTGTAGATGTATAGGTAAGATTATCGCTAGCAAACTAAGGCTCATGGCAAGCCGACTGTATAGGATGGCCGTTACTCAGCCCGGGGTCACGTGCCACAGTTACAGTATCCCCCTCTTCAGGCGCAGACCTCCTGGGCTGCAGAAGCCAGTACAATAGAAGAGAATGAAATGGAGTAATCAAACAATCATTCGGCTTACGCAATTGTACCAACCCGTAAGTCCCTTAACTGATCAGTACCACTCACTGTGAGCTTTCGGCAGATCCGGCGCATGGGGAATCTCCTCCTCCCATTGACCGAGATCCAAAGGTGGTACAACCTGTCCTGACGCCATTTTTACCAGGCCAAGATCAAAAGAAGCAATGCAGTATGGAGAAGAGAAGGGAAGAGAAGAAACACAAGAAAGGAACGCCCTATTGATAACTTTCCTCCGGTCCTGAGTGGCAAAAATATTGACCCATATCCGCCACTGCCAAGCCTCGGACCTCAATTCCTCCCTATCTCCACTCCTGAACTCATACAGCATGTGACCTGCCCTCCAGCACCTGATGCGTAGCTCATACCATCTCGGTGTAGGTCTTTGTAGGAATCATCAGGATGGTAGAGCTTCCGCTCATGACTTGGCATCGATGGGAGCTTCCGCTTCCGGCAACGGTTGTAGCCGTCAATTGTATATGTCAATTGCGTGTAGTCTCATGTGTAGACACCTAACACGTAAGTACTTCGCAAATCGTTGTACTTACCAAGTCTAATTGAGCTTACACTTACCGAACTCGGGACAATATTTCTTGCAGCCTGTAGTTGTTGGTAAGTGGCATTGAGTCATTGATGTTACGTGAGTTGGTAATCATCTTTGGAAGTCAGCTTCGGTGACCAGCTGGTCAACTTCATGGTTGCGCTCTTGACATGCTGCTTCAGTAGAATTTTGGTCAACTTCAGAGACTTGCCAGTCAACTTCTCAGTAGACATTTTTGTTGACTTCCCGGTAGACATTCTCTCGGTGTGCTTTTGACTTGTCGGTAGGTCTTGACTGATCTAACATGGCTATCTCCCTCATTGAAAAATTCATTGCTCCGTCAGCGACTTCATCATATTGATTGTCAATTGCCATCGTGGCCCAGTAGCAGTGTAACTTGGATCGCTGAATTGATATTGGGATTCATTGGTAATTTGGGATTGTAATTGTAATCTCTTTGATTTGACACGTAATTTGGTTCAGAATATCTTCCTTCGCCTTTGATTGTCCTTCCGCCTTGTCCGCTGTCCAGTGGCTATCCTAACTTGCTCCCTCTGTTGACTCACTGTCGTAGAGGCGTCCCAATGCGCTCAATCTTGACATAATGGCAATGGCGCCTCGTCTTGACCTGTTCTTCCTGTTGACTTACTGTCGTATGAGGTGGCCCAATGCTCCCAAACTAGACGTCATTGCAATGGCGTCTCGTCTTGACTTTGGGTACTGATGTGAGCTTTTACTCCTGGCATCGTCATACCTGTTAGTTCTCATATGTGACTCAGTGGTGAGTATTTGAGGGTCGTAGAATGCGCCAAATGCATCTGGTGTGGGCAGTATGTCATCGATCGATATCTAACATGTAAGCTTCACACTAGGTCATGATACTCACTGTGATAGAAGCTCACCTCTGCTCTTGGAAAGCCACTTTGCAAATTGTATATGCAGATTTTGGTGACTCTTGATGCGGTATTCAGTATGGTCTCAGTGGACCGCTTCTTGGTAAGAGTCGTTTGGATGATAGCTTCAGTGAGTTCTTGGTCGACTTCTCTTGGCCACCTCAGTAGGCAGCGCATCCAGTGCGGTATGCCATTTGGTGATCATTGTTTGACAGCTCAGTTCGCGATTTGGTAAGCGTCTTGGTCAGTGGCTTGGTACAGTAGGGCTTCTGGTGATTCTCTCAATCTCCATGGGAAGTTGATCTGCAGTGATATCGGTCGCCGTGAGATCTCGGTCATCATCCCTTGGTGGTTTTCTCGACTGTCTCTTGTGATGCCATACCGTGGACATTTTGGTATGCTCAGTGGTCATGTTCGATCTGCTGAGGGAGCAATTTGGTATTCATGACACAGTTGTTCTGCATCGCGTTTGGAACTGCTTCGGTTGTGATATTGCTCTCATTCGGCATTGATCAGGTTAGTTTGATGTGTCCTCTCTATGGTGCATTTATAGGTCTACTGGACGTCCGTCATATGCTGGGTGAAATTATCATCTTAGATTCCCAGCTGCGCTCGTTGGCTCTCCTCCGGGTATGCTTGTCAATTCATTTGAAAATGAGTCTGCCATCACATTACTTGACTCGGTTCACTTGTCGTTGTTTCTGAGTCTACTAGTCAATTCATGTCCAGGTGTCCTTCCGGCAATGGAAGTGTTTGTGGTAGGGGTTGCGATTCTGGTACGGTCGTCCCATTCTTTCAAAAGCCTTTGCTTCACCAGCGACCAATCTCATATGGCCTCGTAGGGAACATCGATTGGCAGGTGTTGATTCGGAAGTCAATTTGCAGTCGTCAATTGACATCATAGTTATGTAGCTCAGAATCGCCGAGTCTGTGTTGCAATGATGTTCGGGAGTATTCTCAGTAATGTGACTTCGAATTAGGTATGGCATTGTATTCCGTATTGTAATCATCATTGTATTGGGCATTGTAATCAATACAGTAATTGGCATTGTAATCTCAGCTGTATGGTACTTGATTTAGTCTCTTGAATACTAGTCGGGATTACACTCGGTGGGGCAAGGCAGCCGGTACAGATATCTGGGTCTTGGCATTCAGTTGCTAGTCTCGTAGATTGTCATCGAAAGTAAGTATTGTAGATAGGGTAAATTCCACATAACTTGGTGTATGTTACCATAGTGAAAGATTGATTGTGATCTGTCTGAGCATTAATGCATCTCAGAGATGTGCATATCAGCTGCTTGTAAGTTCAATTCTCATAGTCTCAACAACAGTTCTTTTCCTCAATAAGTAGCCTTCTGCAGAACTGTTATCTGTCGTATCTGGGACATTATCCCATGTATATCCTGCCAATTGCTGCTTAAGTCCTCGGCATTCGTAAGTGGGCTCTTCACTCTCAATTGTGATTTGTCTTCAAGGTTATCTCCGAACTGCTTCATCTATGTTAGTCGAAGAATCAAGCAAGGATGGAAGCGGTGGAAGGGAATATCCAGGAGGCCTTGGCAATAACTGTTTGCCCACAGTGGAGCCAAGCCTCGCCGTCCAGTCACTGCCTCTGGGTCTTGGCGAGCGAGTAGCAGTCATTCAAGTGTCTCCTCGGAGCAGCTCTTCTACCATACCTACCGCCGCTGCTGTCTGATTCTCGCATCCAGCGCTTCGGTGTGTATTACCTGGTGAATCCATGGGGATGTCTTCCAAAGTCGCTCCCAGCAGCCCTATGCATTCCCCAATCTGTAGGGTAAATGCTACGAGGACTTCAATGCTGGTTAGAAGATCGTCAAATGCAGTTGGTCACAGTGTCTGTATACTCAGACAGCACCCCAGAAGCGTGCCATCGACATTATGGTACTCATTATCGGCTTCTGAGACCTTCAATGCCACTGCCAAAGGCATCAGTGACACTTCCTCCACCCCACTCATACTTGGTGATCGCAGGAAGTCAATGGAGCCCAGTCGATGTCCGGATTTTGTGTGTGAAACCATGGTGAGCCACGTACTAAATTGTACGCCCATATTGGCATCATTAGCATGACTGATTTTTCTACTGAGGCGAAATAGTCCAAGTACTGGACTGTGATCTGCGTCTTCTTACGGCTGTTCTTTGCACTTTGCATTCCTCCTCCGTTCATGCCGAGGGTGGTGATGTGTGCCGCCTCATGTGATATGCCGAGTCACTTCAGAAGCATCTGTGTCAAAAAGATACTGCTTGCGCCGCAGTCGACAATAGCCCGTACTTGTTACATCGAGCTATATCTCTGTCTTATTTGTATGTCATGAAATATGTCTGCTGAATCTGGTGTTTCAGTGATGTATAGATATTGACTTAACTTTCTTGCCCTCGGGCTGTGAATGACGACTCATGATTTTAGTGAGATCCGATGGGGTTGAACTTCGTCCAGAGTCGCAATTAGTATCTGCGCCGCCAATTGTTATTGCTTGCTGTGTTGATAGTTTGTTGGTGCTTGATTTGTCAATTGCCGCCTTTTTCAACAATGTAAATGCAGTTGAAGATCATTCGTAGGGTAGGGAACTTCAATTATCCATAATACTTGGGCTGTGAGGTCATCATAGTCATCGTAGTCTTCGTAGTCGGACTGCGGAATTGAGTGAGTCTTTGGCCGAAAATGCAGTTCATGCAAAGTGACGTATTGCCGCCATAAGTTAACTTCGATCGAGGGAAACCTTCCCATTCTAAATGTTCTTCCATTGTAGGGTATCTTCTCCGTAAGTGAACTTCGCTTGTGCACTTGTTCATGGGGGTGAAATGACTCCATCCATTGTAGGTGCTTGGACTGGTAATCGCGCTCCATTGACTTGTAGGAGTGGTGTTTGAACTCAGTTAGATTGATTGTAATGGATTTTTGTCCTTGGCTGCTTCGAATTGTGGTGTCCTGTACTTGTAATAATCATCGTCTTCATTGCGGGTGACACCCCATATGCGCCAATTGGTCTCTGACTCTACACTGCCGTGAATTGACATGTTCAGGGGAGCATTTGCGACATCTCCGGTGTCCGGACGTCGATTGCAGCCAATGGACGTATTTGATATTGTCTTGAACTCATCTGGATCGATCGTATGCGATTGAACTGATTGTATACATCTTGAAACCGCCTGGTAATCCAGTCATGTGACACGTCTGAAAAAGGGCTAAAACTCATAAACTCATAATGCCGTGAGCAAAACATATCCGTTTACCGAAGAAGCAATAATGGTGTAAGGGCGTGTATGCCTCCATTCGGCCTCATACGTATACGTATGGTAATTTTAGGAATACAGTTGCAAACGAGAATGCCAATAATAGTAGATGTTGATGTATAGGCAAAATAATCACTAGCGATTTGAGGCTCATGGCTGGCCGACCATATAGAATGGCCGTTACCTGGTCTAGGGTCACGTGCCACTGTTACACAATCACATTACTGCCAAGTACCGTCCACAAGAAGTTCTCTCAAGTGTCCAAATCATTATCATGTGTATTAACACCATTCTGAGACAGGATTGTCTTGAATTGTTTCAGTGAACCCTCTAGAGCTTGTATTAATACTTACCAAATGTTCATCTGAAGGTGATGTAAACCTGCGATTGGTTCTATCAACCCAAACCATAACAAGGAATCAGGCTCAACAACTCGACCCGTTATGGCTTGGGTGAGACTGTGTACTTTAAGCTAATCTCCATGGAATATAACCCGGCAGTCAATGATATCATCTGCATCTTGCTGCAGCGTTTCTACAATTCTCATCAAAACCTCCACAGTTTCAATAATGGATACCTTCATCCGAATCCAATTTTTTGATGGTGTACAGTATTGCACAGCTCTGCTTTACCCGTAGCTCAGATACTGGAGAATTGGCAATGTGGTTCTGAGGAAATTTGGTGAGCAGATCAACTTGCTTAAATATTGTCTATCCAAAATATTAGTATAGAGTTATTTCAAAAAGATGTATATTGACCGCTTTCAGATACTTTGAAGCTGGACTAGTGAGATCAAGATCAAAATAGAAAACCTGCAACGCAAATAAATAGCTGATACCATTGCCAGATAGTAATCCACAAGTGGAATTGACTCTGCATTTGTTTGAACCCTCATTGTCGCAGTCTATTATACACACATGCCATCTGGTATAGTTGACCTGTTGTAATGGCACTGATTCCATACATTGTAATAAAAGTTCATATTGTCATATGAGACAAACTAAATGTAACATATGATACCCTTTGACTGTTAGTGGTATTTTTGACACCTGCTACTAGATAACTCTCTTACTTGCAAAGAGTTGCAGTAGAAGTTGTAAGCATATCCAATCATGAAGATTGCAATAGTTGTAACCATATCCCAGTCAGATGGCCAAAGCATGAGATTTTTCAGTTAGGGCAGCCAACCCAGAGTGAAGTTCCACACAATACAGCTCAACCAATGCACTTACTCATCATGCAATATCTGCAGTGGCTTAAGTGAAAATATCTCAATCCACTCTTGTGAGAACTCCACCATAGAAAATATACTGTTAACACACTTTGCCAATGCTAATATCACTTACTCAAAATAACCCACAACATGTTTCATAAAGAATTTCATACAGGTTTAATTGAATTGAAGGACTGTACTCACACACTACTCTGTAGCCATGGTGGGAGTGAGTAATTTAATATATAAATATATTGATCTGCTACTGATGATGTACTGGATGTCTGATATTTCAAAACCTCTATAGAAGCATCTGCAAGTGAGCAGAATCCCTACTCATTCGCTTTCATTCTGACCTGTTGGAGGCAGTCTGTAGTAGATAGTAGGATAAACCCTTCCATACTTAGTACTAACCTGGATTCTCAGACAATGGTGTACATATGTGTCAGATTAACATCAGAGTCTCTGTGATTAGCTTGGACACCTGCACAAAGTGCTTTAGAGGCCTTGCTGTGGGTTATTGACCTGGTGGTAGTTGTACAGAATTACAGTGTAGTGATATCTTCTGGCTCTTTCTACTCACTTTTTCTTGTGTTTCAATTTGGCATAGGTTGACTGTACCCAGCTTAATCTGGCTTAGTCCAGCTTACTATCTGATGTATGCCACACACGCGTTGATTTTATACTACCACACACACTAGACAAGGGCCGGGGTATGAGGCCAGCGGATTTGTGGCTTTTGAGGATATATGACATGCAGTTGCGCCACCACACCCACATGGGATACATCTTGGCATCGCCACACTTTTTGATGAAGGACCTATCTAAAATACTCTATCGCAGTTTTTCAATCGAATGCTCTTTAACTCTTATCTCCCGAGACATGATATCTTCTCTAATTTTCACCCTGAGTTCGTCACCTATTAGGACGATCAAATTTCCCCCAAAGACCGAATTCGATTTGTAAGCCAAACAAATGAAAAACTCAGATATCGGCGATGAACTATTCGAGTAGAATCTCGCTCTAGGCCTCCCATTTCGGCAACCTAGTCCTGGTCAATTTATCACACGGCTCGAAACACTCCCAGCCGACCATCAACAAAATCCCGCGCCGCGCCCAGGAGAAAACAAATAGAATGCAGCACAGCGGGGTTACACATGATGGGTGTGCTTCTGACAGCGATATCGTCGTATATCGATTTCGCATAACTTTTTCCACACCACACAAGCCTTGTTCCTTGTTCACGCGACAAGATTTATTGCAGGGTTAGATTGTCATGTCTAATCTATGCGGTTTCATGTCCCGGTATTACGTCGCAGAATATCAGATGAAGCATCCCAACTAAACTGGACAAGAGCCCAGGTTTAAATGCCACAATACAGATCGGGGAGCAAAGTCTCGATGTTATTGAGGGACATGGAGCAGGGTAGTTGTACAATTATTTTGAACTAGTCGATAAATGAAAGTTTCTGTCGTGACAATTTCATGTTTGAGATTCGTCGAGGATCGAGCTTGCTCCCGTGCATAGACTTTTGTTCGAAATCGGAGAATGAGAACGTCCGGGCTATGAAAGAGAAACACCACAAAAACAAAGTATGTAGCAAAGCTTACGAGTACAGATCTGCTAGGTTTAAACCCAATTACCTTTCGATAGAACTATGAGTTGACAATTTGTCAGATCAGTCATAATATAGGTTAATGAAATTGCTGTGATGGTAGACACAGTGTCCTAAATATACGAGTATCTATTCCTTCCTAGCTGCTGAGTCCGATCGTAGTATGTCGCCGCTACCCGTTCATCGTAAGATCTGCTGCAGGATGGGCCTTGTGATCAGCAGGATGAGCCAGTCAATCGGGATATCGTATATACCCATTGCCAAACTTGATATAACTCCCTCACTTGGGAAGTGGACCGGTATTCGCAGGCGTCCAATTCTCCCTGTCAAGGGTGCATTTCAAAAATATCACCTAGGTACACCGCAAACGCAGGGCTTGTACTGATAATTATCCGAACGTTCCTAGGCAACTCACCAAATCTGCATCTGATTATGCAAATACACTCTGTACTAGAAAAAAAGTGTCCAGCCGGACAAGACAAAAAAATTATTGTTTAATCAGCATATAATCTGCCTTAACTAGCGTTCAGACCAAGATAAAAAAATCCAGTCTGTAGGTACCTAGTGATCTTCATTCGCCCTGGAGCTTCGGGGCGACTTGATGCAAAGAAAGTTGTTTGAATCTTGAAAGACAACACGATTTCTAACACGTTACTACCCCTACTCCTTGCAATTCCTCCATCGGAGGATTTCCGTATGATAAAAAACTACGGTCTAAACGTTCCAACTAATCAGAGGCCAAAATACTTGCAGCATGCGTAAGGACACGTCCACATATCGGCTGGCGACTGGTAACACTCTGTTCCGCTGTCACTAACCAAGTAACTACTGCACCTGACGCTCGATGAAACGTCTAGGCCGTCTTTTGACACATCAGTCACCAAAACTACAATTCTGTTGAGCGAGCGTTCACTGCTTATATTCAGTTCGATTATTTTGGACACCGTTCGGTAACAGAAGGGGTGTATCGCGTTTCTCGAACAGTGAATTGGAGAGACAAAAGATGGAAAATTCGTAACAGGGTAGTTGTATGTTGTACAAGTTGCTCTTATCCCTGTCACCATGTATAAAGTCAGTGCGCACTCTATATTTATTAAGTGTGAGACTGACTACATTATTAGTCATTCAACCACCACTACACAGCAAAACAATAAATTTCTGTAACAATGTATGTGGACGGTATTTTATGTCCCCGATTAGTTTTCTATCAGACACATTTCGCCCCCCTCGTAGGACAGAAAAGACAACAAAATACCACTATGCGGCCTTTTTAAATCGGCAATAGAGGCTGTGTTTGGCAATGAGATGGACATCATTTACCTTAAGCGGCTCTTGAAATATACTTTCTCCGTCGTAAATGAAATCTCTTAACTAAATACTTTGATTACTGTAGCAAGCACGATGATTCGGACGAGATTTTGGTTGTGACGGATATTTTCAATATCGAATCCCCAAGAGTGGGCGGAAACTTGAATAAAAATTTTGGACGGGGCATTTGTGACGCGTGACGTCCGAAGCATTGTGCTCGGTACAGTACCTCCAATAGTCGGGCACGTGACAATGAGTCTTAATGCTCCAAGCATGTCTAAAGTTCTCACTTGAGATTTCTCAGCCTTGGCTGTGTGATGAGCGGCACTACTAGAGACAGTGAGGCATTGATTGCTGAATATCATTCCTTTACTCTCTTAATCCTGCAAGTCCGTGTACCCATTCAAACCAAGCGTATATTATGACGTGCAACCGAGACTGAGAAATCCCACTTATGGATTGTCTTTTGTACAGCACACGACAAATTCAAACAGTGTTTACACTTCCTTCTCGTTTGAATTGCTCGGTAATTGTAACTTCTGATGTGGCAATAGGGGAACAAATTGAGGTATTCAATTATACCCAAATCCCCAGTTGGCCAGTGGAATGTATACCTTACATGTACTGTGTGTGGCAGAGCCTCATCAGCTCAAACGCTGGCGCCAAAACCTCTATTCCAACTTACACTCTCACCCGACGAATCCTCAAATCTGCTCCCCGCTCTCGCCCGGCCATCGGAACATAACGCGAACTTCGGAATCAACCCAGGACGTGAACCTTAATCGCGTACCAACAACACTAAGTCTTGAACCTTTCCCCGCCACAAAACCTCCACTCAGACCCCGTTCATATCCCCACGACGAAGGCACTGAACCACAAGTATCCGTCTTTGCCGGAAATCCTGAGCGATACTTTTTCCAGACTGAAACTACTCAACACAACTTTGCTTCAGCGGTCGTCATGGAAAGCCCCGATCACCATTCGAAAGTTCAGTTCGGTCCGCAATGCCAAGAAGTTACATCTGGATATGCAATAGTTTTACCTTACCAACAATTGACTCGCATTCATGCACCGCGCAAGATGGGATACCGGATCTATCAGCAGGAGGCATTGGATAGAATGTACGCAGCTGATTGGAAGAAATTCTCATCAGGTATAGCCCCACTTGTGCTTGAGAGCTCTGGCAAGACTAGTATCAGTGAGAGCCGGGAGGATAACTATGATGAATTCACTGTCGTGGTAAACGACGGTGGTGGTTATGAGCTGTGGGCCGGTAATGGGGCTGGCATGAAACCGGTCCCAAATTTTGTTCCTTGCAGAAATCCCAATATTTTCTTGGACCGTGTGGCCCGCTTGGCACAACATCGTATTGTCAAAAATTTGAAAAGCCCCGATCACACATCTCTCAGCGGAAAGTTCTCATTTCGGATTAAAGGTGAGCCTTTCGAACCACCCTCTGTAGGTGAAACATTCTGATATGCTAGACTACCGGTTTAACGGCGCAAACGAGACGACTGTCGAGGTAGAAGATGGAGATGAAATAACGATTATATTCGAAAACCATTCGAACCAAACAGTAAATCTGACTATTTTTGACCTGCAACCACTTTATGGCATAGCCAAAATTTATCCGGAGGAGATGGATTGCGAAGAAGTCGGCCCAGGCGACGAGCGTGAGCTCCAGTTGGAAGTCACTCGACCGCCAGGTATTTCAAGCAGAACCTTCATTGACACGATTAAAGCATTCATCACGGTTGATAGTATTTCTTTCAGGGATTTGGGAATGGACGATATTGATATTAAACCTGACACCGAGGGTGCGGTTGAACGGCGCGGTGGCGTGGGTTTGCAGTCATTGTTCGACCATCTTATCGCTGCTCATCGCCAAGGATGGGTTCAAAGCTCGTGCACAGGTGTTTGGCAAACTATGGAAATTTCTGTGCTTGTGAGTGGCTTTGAGAATATGGATGGAGAGGAGGTAGCTGCACAAAAGATTGTCAAGTCTCTGTCTACAGTAATTGCAACTGGGAAAAGAGACCTGTTCATCTTATCTCCATCAAATCCTACAGTATTCGGCAGAGTGAAAGAAGCGACAGGGGCAGTCTTCGATCTGATAGTGCCGCGATGTGTGCAGAGATATATAGAAAATCAACGCTCCCCTGCACAGAGGAATGTTATGTGGAGATGTGTAAGTACCATTATTTATATTATGCGGAAGAGTTTTATCTGACTGTCTACTTAGAGATGCGGAAAGGGTTTCACGGGGGTTTTACCACTGGATTTGGCCGAGACATACCAGAGTCACCAGGCTACGTCACACGCGGCGGTACAATTTTCAAGCCAATACCCTCCAAGTTACAGACCCCAGCATTTGGGCATTGAAGGCGCTCCGGATTCGAACACGTTGGATGCGTCTCTGATGAGTGGTGATTTTGTCTACCTTTGTGTTAAAACTGGCGGCCGCCTCGCGGAACTGGCGTACGTTGAGTTGCCTTCCCCGACAGAAGGACGATATGACGACGAATTTTTCCGGCGCCTGCGAGAAACATATAGCGCTATCCGTGGCGCACGTAATATCCGGAATGTCACATCCTTCAAGTTTGTCAAAGTTAGTCTGCTTTGTAAAATTACGGTGCCCAGACTAATAGACATGGTTTTCATAGTTTCAGCGCTCCCATAGGCACTACGTGTCTTGTTACGAAGAGGAGGAGCTACCTCGAATGAATGAAGGCTATTCATACGAAGTTGCATCTTCTCTACCTCTTCGGCAAGACGAAATGGTTCATTTCTTCAATAGTCCGCAGTGCATACAAGGGAGCACAACTTGCATACGAAGAATTCCGAAGATGGTGGGAGGGGTCGAACAGGTCTACGGCTGGGGATTGTATGTGCAGGAAAACACCTCTATCGCAAGTATATTGATGCCATTCATCATACCACTGTTAGGGTTAATTATGGCTTATGCTGCTTTTTGTCTTCGTATATCTTTTTATGATTTCTGTGTTAACCAGGTGGGGAATATTGTTTTGAAGTCTCCGGCATAGGATCAGCCGACCGGTACCCATGGTGTCACAGCATGTATTAATAGTGGAGTTGGATTGAAAAAGTGTGCAACGATGGTGCGAACTCTGTCCCTCTCTTTTTTTCACTTAATACTATGTCATTTTAATGAAAATTCCTGCTGAAGATTAAAGACGGTAATCGGTTTGGATTCCTTAGTAACACAAGAAGCTTCGCTCTGCTCAGGTAAGGGCCCTGAAGTATCTCCAGTACTACGCCCGAAAACGAAGCAAAGCAGGTGAAGGCAAGAAGAATAAGAAAACACCAAAGAAGGGGGGAAAGGGGTTTTGTTTGGTTTGGCAGATAGCGGCCTCTGGTTGGTAGGAGATAGGAGACCAAAGGCAAGCCACGAAAACAAAGACCCAGCCATAGCACATCAAATAGTCTCTAGATGCGAATTTGATATTTTTTTTGGCGCTTACGTCAGCAATCCACTCCAGCTTACTCTGAAAAAGATACTTCAGAGCATTGGTACCTACTTCAAACGTATTTGTTTTAGGAATGACAGACATTTCTTAGGCAATGGTCGCCAGTATGGTTGATATCAATAATTTCAACAATAAGATGGTTACACCGAAGGTTCGGAGAATGTCGTCAGCAAGCAAAGGGGTGACTTGATTGAAAATATACAGCACACGGCAGTTTTCGCGCTCATTTTTTAATGCTCATCTATACCCCCTTGCCTCTGTGGAACCGTACCTTTCTTACGCGGCACAACACTGCGGCTAGTAAGATGCCTGTCTGAAACCTCCCGAAAACGGCACAGGCGGCATAGAACTCCATTCCGCAAACTCATAAGAGCCACCCCACGCAGCGGACGTACGCAGCCTACATACCACCGACCTCACAAATAATGGAGCAAATACCATTAAACCCAACATGCATCCCAATTACGGCCAGTGCCTTAGTACATGCCGTGTATGATGACAAAAAATGGGCCTCTAAGCGAGTACTTTCGGCATGACATCAAAATATCGGAGGAAAATTCTATTCCAAATATGAAGTATTGCAAATTGACACTCTACCAGCCGCGGGAAAGTGGGAACGTGTAGTTTCTCCACACAAAATATGTCATTGGAAAGTGGAATCAATGCATTTCCCACTTTCCACCCATACTTTCAAGTCTTTCCATAAGGAAAACAATTTCTTTCCTAGCTAAGATCCGTTTCCCTCTATACAAACAACTGCGTTTCATATACTTATCAATCCCATGTACTGTACTGGCCGCCATGGTCAGGACAAGGCCTGGCGCCGACAGCAATTTTGAGGTCGGACAGCTGTTGCTGATAGCTTTTATGTACTTGGGCATAGAATTGGGCCCATGGGTGTGCTATTGATAAGTGCAGGTAGTGACTGTGAAATGAAACAACAGGAGGGTGAAAGGCACTCCTACTTGAAGGGGAGGCTTCAGGACTTGCGATTATTCTGTTATCTGTGGTTTTCGTATGTGCAATCATCGGTGTTAACACCATTTGATTTTCGGACACCCTAACCTGACGCTGACTGACGCAAACAATAACCGGACGGACACCCCATGCTGACTGCTGACGTCCGGACCACGGCAGCCAGTACAATATTTCCCTTCATACAACCATCGAGTTTGCATATTGTTTCTGCAGCATTTTCGTGGTATTTCCCCCACTTTCCCCCACTTTCCAAATACCTTTCTAAACAGTATAATCCCCTTATCATCGGCTATAAAACCCAAAGAATAGTAAAATCACACACTCGGTGTGGCTTACAGGGTAAGAAATACGGGATAAGTATACAAGCTATTAAATGGTCACTACAGATAAACTCGTTTCAAATCGATTAATTGTCGACATGTCCGTACTAGCAGCTTGGCGCATAGATAACTCCCGTACCCTAATTTAACTCCATATCTCTTACTCCAGCCCTACATCAATCCATCCTCAGGTACACCAATATCCACCAGCCAAGTGATCAGTATGGCCGTACACCGAGGCAAATGTCAATCGGTCGATGAAATCAGCACATTGGAATATGTAGCGCATGGCTAGCCTAATGAATGCGTACGTAATGCAAGAGGCTGAAGGATCAGCCTGTGGCAATCATACATAAACCCACTTCCGGAGCTAATAAGCCTTTATCCCAATGGCTTTGAGGTTTGTTAGCAAATGTTACCGATATTATATGGTACCAGAGGAACATACCGAAGTGGGAGATAGTACAGTATTTCGCGAAAGCGTCTACCCATGACTGCCATGCTACTTGTAGATGATTTTGCACCATCATCACCATCGATATTATAAGACCACGCGAGCAAATCTCCACGGGAGGTGGAAATGGAAAAGTGCGAGACCAAGCGTTTCCAGCATAAGTATTTACGACACCATCACCACCGGTCTAGAGCTTCTAGTGAGATACCGTATGGGATCAAGTGCAACGGCACTGATCTACTGCCGTCTAAATTAGACCGTTATTGCTGAGAAAGACGAGTTTCGGACAATAGACGGTTACGAGTTTGCTTGTGGAAGTAAGCCTGAAACAAGAGAAGTGTCAATTGTAAGCGACTGCAAGCGACTGAAAATAGGCACGCAAGTTCTCCATTCACCTAATAAAGCACCAGCCAGAGGCTCGGAAATAGCTGGCCGAAATGAAGATGCTCTGTTTGTCTGTCAGCGAGGCTCAAGTTGCTGGATTGTGCTTCTAGCCGCGAGTTATCTCGGTGTATCCTGCCATCGTGCAGGGAGGTAACCTCCACTACCATGTTCCAGATTTTGGGTTTAGCCAATCGAAGGATATCCACTGTGCAACTGGCAAGACAGTGCGGGTACTTAATGGGAGACTCGAGCACAGAACATATCTCAAGCAGCTGGGGTTTTTCTAACTTTAGTTCAATGTGGAAGAAAAAAAAGGAAACTGAGACGATTCAATGGTTGAGAGAATTAAGGTTTGTACGTCGCAGTCATTGTGGTCGGGGAATATCACCTATTTTCCTTGCAAGTTTGATAGTTAAAGCCAGATGTTAGAGCTAAGAACCTCACAGATCAGAGCAACAAATGCTTTTGCAGAGACACGTTAATCGCCGATTTGCCTAAAATCCAGTGGTGCAATAACCACCACTGCCAGAGATGTGTTTCCAATGGCCTCTGAGCTAGGGACGAGACGAGCTAATGGCAGGATTCAATGGAAAATTCCACAACCTATGATCAGGTCAAACGAGCGTTGTGACAAACGAACGTTGTTTGCCATATAGAACCGAAAGTATCGTGAAGGGTGATCGCGACACGCACCACAGCTTATTGCTGATGCAGTTACCCACCTGGCTATCCGTTTCTCTAGTTAGTTGGTGGCCATTCGTTGGGAACAAGACGGCCGCTTTCGGGACACTTCTATGCATACGGCGTCTCAACGCTCTGAGCCCTGCCGCATATACATATACTTTGTAGGGTACCATTTGTTTGCGGTGTGATGTTCAGTAGTTTGCTAAGGCCCAGCCATTACAGAGTAATCGAATAAGGTAGGCGGATTCGGGAATGTTTTAACGTCGAACCATACAAATTTCTACTTGATATGGAAGTAGGGATTAAAAAATCGCTGGAAGTCCTATTCCTAAAGGAAGGCACTTGATTTTTCTGATGTCCCATAACAATGCTTAGAACGGCTACAACACTGGTTTATCCATCTGGAGGTCAGTGTAGTAACAAATCAACAAGTATGACGGTTGATGGGGCTTGACAATATGTTAGGAATTTCATGTGGGGTCTAAAGGTCCTCCAGGAGGCTGGTTTCAATCTCAGGTGTCGGTACCACTCATATAGCACTTGAACGGTACGGTTCGATACATCCGCTTCCTTCAGTTTCCTGTTATTTCTGTGGTCCAGATCCTTGGTTGCATTTCCATTGACTGTATACGTGCTGGGGATTGAAATCTCGTGTTACCAGTAGATGGTGGAAGCTGCGCATCGTTGCAAACCCTTTCAATTCTTAGATACAACCAACTTCCGAAGACAGCATGAGATAATTGAGAAGCCACAACCCAAAAACCAGAACCGAGCTGGTTTCACTCTACGCAAGACCCAGGGAGAAACCCGTTGCTCGAACCAGGTTGCTGAAGGTGGTCCTCGCTGCGACGGTTACTGGGTTTGCCAATAATTTTGATGCTATTTCAGCATTCCGCAGGGTTGATGATTTTCCGGCGATAGTTCTTTACTCACAAAGTTATCAGTAGCCACCGAGTAGACCCTCAGAGGCCTCGCTCTTCGAACCTGGTTGTCCAAGGTAGCCCTCACTACGGCGGTTACTGGTTTATCAAACTTTTTTGGTGCCATAGCATCTCGCAGGGTTGGTTACTAGGTAATAGTTTATTAACATTCTTAATAGTGATGATAGACAGTACCACTAGACCCTGGGAGCGCTCGCTGCTCGAACTTGGTTGTCTGGGGTGGAAAGAAATCGATATCAACGTGTCCCATCCCATTTACCTATGCAGCCGAGTGGGTGGTTTTCGGACTCCTCAATTTCGTTGGTGTCATCCGACACCGTAAAGTGGGCGCTCTTTATCAACCATTACTCGGCAATCACCGGTGAAATTAAAGTCCCAATTTTCTTTCCAATGGTGGGAAGATTATCTTACGGAATTTTGGGATTGATAGAGGTACTCTGGGTAGGGTGGTGTTGGTCGGGGACTCGTAAGGTGTCTGGTACCTTGAAGCCCACTGGTAGCCGTCGACGAAGTCGAAGTTTGAAGCGTTAAGCCGGAATTTTGCGGTATAATCTCAGATAGTTCATGTGCTCGTGTAACTATCTCCAACAGCACTGCGGTGTCGGCTGAATTTCGCCCTGACTGCACAGCATCACAAAGTTCGAAGTTTGAAGTATCAAGTCCGGATTTTGGGGTATGACTTCGGGTAGTTCGGGTACTCGTGAAATTATTTCCAATGGCACCGCAATGTCAACATGTCAACATACCAGGCATCGCTTAACATCGCATACCAAAAAAAAAGATTCTACAAATCCTCATTTCTCAAGCCATTGTGACTTTCTAAATCCCTACTTGCACTAATTTCACGGGCATTTTTGGTGTCAACTAAATTGTCCTAACTGTATACCATAATTCTGGTAGCAAGACGTGATGTTTGTCCTGTTTTGCAGTGCCAACGTAATGGTGTAAATCACATATTTTTCAGTGGGGAGAAATGTAGACTGTAGTTTATTGAGGCTCGAGATATGTACATGAGAGATCGGTCGCGCGCCCTTAACACAGCCATTCGCGAGAAGTCCGTGCGCGTTAGCAAGAGGAGGACTGTAATCGGGGATACGAGATATGTAGAAACCACAGACATGTCAGCTAGAAGTATCATAACTTCCCACCGGCATGCATGAAAAGGAGGGGAGCCAACCCCATCTCAAGCGCGCCACGCGCAGCAGTGGGCGAGCGAAAAATGTAGAAAATATGAAAAGCACAATACCAACCCAAGTATTAACACGCGTAGGACGATGGCCGATGCGAGAAGTGGTGATGATGATGATGATGGAGGTGGTGGTGCCGGGTGGTGATGGAATGTTATGTCGATTCGACTATTCGGTTTGAATCCTATGGAACGAATTAATAGCCCGATGACGAGGATGCAGTAAGCTTATCTTCCGGCAGTTATCGTTATTTTAAGATCGGTGTCGAAGACTCACACGGTTCGGCCATTTATTGACGAGTATGAAAAGTGAGGGTCCGACAAACATACGTGCGATCGAGAAACGGTATCAAACGCTTGGAGCAAGCATGAACGTAGCGACATGAACTGGTAGCGAGCAGGAAGCTTCAAAGAGTTCGCGCTGTTAGATGAAGTCTAAGGAGAGAGATGCAGGTCAAAAAGGGGCGATGGCATGGTGTGCAGCGGCTCCGCAAACGCGACATTGATGTGCTTCTAAACTTGATCATGAAGGTACAACGCTGGAACCAATGCACTTCGCCGGAAATGGCGGGGAGGCTACCAATCAGATTTCGCCATGTGACAGGGATCGGTAACCTTTTCCTTCGACTTACCGACGCTATCATACTTCCCATTCTTTCCGTTTGTGGGAAGGGATGGCGGCAGTACCCGTCGCCCCGCAGATTGGAGCACACGTGGTGTGTCGACAAAGGTGGAAGAATAGAACCACAAAGAGAGCATGAATATGACACGCCCAGTGGAGGACGGGAGAGCACGGATGAACCCTGAGAGTAGATCACAGAAGAGAGAGAACGAGGAGCGAGATATAAAACCCAGCTCCAATCGCTGAAACTCATTATAGAACACTTAGACTGATTTCCGAATGTCTCCAAATATCGCATCCGAGCGAAGACGCTTAATTGGGGGTGTACCGCAACATTCATCGATTTTCTTGCTTCAATAGCCGATTTTCAATAATTAATTGTACTTTTAGGTTCCAGACGGTTCTGTGTTGCCAAATTGGGTAATTTTCACCCAAAATCACTCGAATCTCCAAATGTGTGAAGGATTTCTACATTTAAGGTGTCCATTTGCAACATTTTCTCGGGCTCCCTAACAAAACTCAATTGTGCGAAATTCATAGGGGATTTGGCTTTTGGCCATCAGTGACGCTGTGGAACACGACTCAGCCCCAAACATTATGGTAGATGCCGTCATAGTAGCAGCCCAAATACTGTTATGTCACACCTGAGTCATGGAATAGGGGTTGGAAATAGAATGTGCAAAACCAAATCAAAACAGTCCCGAAATATATTTCTCTAGTTGGCAAGATATTCTGCTGGGTTTCAATTAATGTAGGAAGTTATCTTGACTCTGACTGTAATTCGGGTAGAGAACTTAGGTACCTAATTATATACCTTTCAATGGCCAGGGGAAACAGATGAAAAGCTTACACATTGCCCTGCCAGATATGTCATTAGCTCGGATATCAGCTAGATACGGCTGTAAACAACAGATGTACTGCTATTCTTAGCAGAAGTTGTAATATAGTTCGCCGGCTGCAGATATCGGACGAGATCCTGTAATACTCGGGCAACGGGGGGATCGTCATGAGTATAATTGGTACCTTTCTTGTAATATTGCAATTACAATGTAAACTTGGTAGGCAATGCTAAGCCGCGCACATTGGCTTCTCTGCAGATGCGATTTAAAGTCCCGCCCCTCAATCACAACGTATCGGAAAAAAAAGCACATTAGATATATACAGGAACTACACACTGAAGCGCATTAAGTCAACAAGAATGATAGCAATTGGAAAATGGACTGCGGCAATCGATTCCTAACATCGAATTGACCTTAGAACTAGCTTGCCAACACCTTCTGGACCGCCGGTGGAGAAACCACGCAATTGAGCGGATTCGCATCAGCTCTTGGCAGAAAATGCGATTCACGCGAAGTGTTGGCCAGCTAGCAAGCGACAACGAGGACTACCCTTGAAGAGAGGATTACCCCAGAGGAGTGATGACTGAGGTCAGAGTAAGCGAAAGGAGTGACCTGGACACAGGAGAAGCGGGAGACGGGAGGAGCGACGGGCCTATAAATGTGGTGATGGAGATGGCGACAGCGGCGACACCCACCGCCGCTGAGACTGCCAGCGCAACGATATTTGAGCCGATGGATAAAAACGAGAACCGAAAGCGGAGAAGGAGGAGCGAGGCCCTGGCCCCCAGTAAATGGAGTAGCTGCATGGAGAGAACAATGCAACAGAAGGCGCAGGAGCTAATGCAGCTGCACCGAACTGTTGGACACCTAACAAACTTGGTGGAAGCCCAGGCAGCTTGTGAAGAGGCACAGGGGCTAGGAATGATGACGTGGATGCAAGAGAGAGAGCAGAGGTGGGATGCCCGCCACAAGGACGACAAGCTATGAGGGGCAGGTATCACAAATATGATCTCGACGATCATGAAAGGAGTAGCACCAGGCCAGAAAGTGAGAGAACAAGAAAGAGACAAGACTGCGAGGATGGACGGCAGGGAGTTAGAGGCCTCGCAACATGCAGATATACCGCAAGAAGGAGGATCAGAGGAGCGCCAACAGCTGCAGCAACAACCAAAGCCCAGGCTGCTGCTCAAATTGCTGCCGAAACTGCAGCACGAACCAAAGCCGAAGTCAGCACCCACACCTTCGAGACGGTGGGAGACAGTCCAGACCCGAACCCAGAGTCAGAGGGCACCCATCGGCCCAGGCGGACCGAGCATGGCAGACAGATGCCTGTTGTTAAAGAGACACGAAAGTGTACCGCTTCCGGGTCTGGCTCCAACTTCAGGCTCCAGTATGGCACACAGACAGCTGATTTTGAGGAAGGACGAAAGCATCCCCCTACCCAGAAAGATGGATAACCAAATCGCATCAGCAGTCGACAGAGCACTGTTCCAGCAGCAGGCCCCAGCATATGACCAGATCGTGAACACGAGAAGGAATGCTCAGTGCACAATGACCGCAATCACGCACCAAAATGTAACTTCCGAGATAGCTCTCCTGAACCAAGATATCATTAATAAGGTTGACAGATCAGTGAACAAGGGGATCATCGATGTGGAGGGAAACTAATCTTTGGAAGGAACGAAAATCCATAACGTCCGGCTAGTGTGATACATGGGCAAGGGCAGAGAAGGAGGATAAAAAATGAGGGAAAAGATTCAGGCAGACAACGAGGGAGTGGCAATTCCCGCTCGAGTGAGATGGCTATTTAACCACTGAACCATCAAGGAGAGAGAGCAGAGAGGAGAAATCAAGGTATTATCGGTGGTCTTTATTGTGAGGGGGAAGCAGGTGGCACATGTTTCCGGGTTGGTATCCACCTAAGTACTGATACTTATACTCTAAGTATCACTTCAAGGTTTTGTTTTCTGCTGTAGCTATTATGGTATTCCTTATGCGTATCTTCAAACAATAGGAGCAGTAACTGAACAAAGTTCGAATACGCGAATAAGACAAATGATTATAACTCAATCAGATGCCTCAAGCTTTATAGCAACCAAGTCGATTCTTGGTGTAAGGTGATGCTGACAATACACATCTCAATACCAGATGTATCTAATTAATCTCGATGATTAATCATTATCGTAACGGACATTGTAAAATTGTTTTTGTTGATTAATTAATATAATATATAGCTTCGTATAATCAATATCCTTGATTGATCAATATCGCAACGTGGCCTTGCTTTGTTACTTCGTATAACTAATCTCGATAATTAATCAATTATTATCTTAGCGATACTTCGTATAATTACACTTCAATGTTTAATTAATATCAGCGGTAATAATTAGCCCGATGATAGCGCAATCTAAATTGCCATGTTGCTTCACAAATTCTGCTCTCCCAAATCTCCTGGATAATACTGGAGTTCAGATATAATCGGCAATATTACACCGTAGTGTAATCTTCCAAAATCCTTGTCTTCATGGACTATATCATAGATTCTAAGTCTATGCACCCTTAGTATATTGCTCGACCAATAAGCTTCGGATAACTCTCTGATCATCCTGGCTTATCCATCCTAAGGAATTTTCCAACTCCTTATTCGTATTGAGTTTGGACAACTCAGGTCTTTTGCTAATCTCGTTCAATAAGAATTTCCGAGATTGAGTCTTCACTGATGTGTTAAGTATTGTTCCTGACCTTATAGGACTTAGCGTTGGAAATTGCTTCTGACGTTCGGGATGTATAGTCGTATGACGTTGAGTGATGTATATTTCATGCGAATTGAAACCTAGTTCAGAAATCAAATCCACTGGGACAAGATCTTTTGGTTCCCTAGGTTTATCGAGAGGCATAACTAAGCGGTCGCTCAAATATTCTGATGGGAATATTTTATATTGACAGTAATAAGTTAATATCTCAGTAAATTGGATTATACTTGTTAACCACCAAATGCAGTGAGCTGCAAATAACTTATCCTCTTTTTCGAAAAAATCCAATAGGGCAATCAATGCGCAAAGTACTATGTCGTGATCGTTATCGAATTCATGGGAGACCATGGGGCGGGGGAACCGGTTAAATCCTAATAATAATAATAATAATAATATAATTTGATAAAATATCGAAAATAAGCTTAAAACAACAATGATATTTCAGGTTGTTCTTTGCAGGTAGGTATCATATGTGCTTGAGGGGCTGCCCCATCCAATGCTGAAGCACCGTCGTTTCTTTATAGAATTTCTTGAGCTGCCGAAGCTTATACCCAAATCTTATCTATGATATCATCTGCCTTATCTTTATAGAGTACCTTTAATTTAGACAAGTCTCTAATTGGATTATCGGCCACGGTTCCCAAAGGTTATCGTGTTCTTGCATGAGAGGTTTTAATGAGTTACTCTCCCCTGTTGGGCCATCCTCTGCAATAAGATGCTTATCAGAGCATTGCTTTAACTTAGATATCTCGCAACTCGGATATTTTGGATAGTCGGCACACTTCTCCCCTAACATGGACATTTGAACAGCTTTCTGCCAGCTGGCACAATCCAGGAGATTAAATGACCCTTTACCATTAATGCTATTTGGTTTTCAGCCTGCATCAGACTCTTATGTGGCGGACCACCATTGCTCTGACATCATTTCACATGGATGAATACACGGGCATTAACATCCGATAGTAATGAACTCTACTCGAATCATCCCTTCCACGTAGTCGGGAGTGTGCAGGACTTATATCTTCATCCAACGTCATAGTTAATCAGACACACCGTGCTTAGGCCGAGACTCTTCTCTTAGACTGGGGTGTACCCGAGTCGTTCCAACTCCTCATGGGAGTGGCTCGAAGTCCCACTTACTTGCATATTGGCTATTGTCTGCCAGTGACATACCTAGAATATGACTTCATACTATAATGACCAGTCCCGCCAGTTTCAAGGTGATAAAAGTGGTTGAAAGTCAACTGCATCAATGATCCGAAGACCCAACAGGCAGAGTAACTGCATCATCAAATTCAGTTTTACTGGAGTATGTGAACTTTCAATGAATCCGCTTAACAATCAAACTCCTTAATTCAATCGACTTGAGATTGAAAATCTCCCGCTAAGGATCATATCAGATACCTGGCATTCTTATTGAAGAGCTGTCGGTATTTCCTCTCGGTATTATAAACCCGTATGTATGCTCCAGGATTTGCAAGGTACCCATAAGTCTGTTAAGCGTAACGGCTTAACAGCACAGAGATTAGTTAACAAAGGAGTAATTGCTGCGGGAGTACGATACAATGTCGAACCGCACACGAAGGCAGGCCCCAACAGCCTCTGCGACCTCTGCTGTTGATGGGGCTACATCGAGAGCAAGTGCAGCCAACATCAACCGAAGTGAGGTTACTGCGCCAGACCAGTCTTAGCAACGGGTCCTGGTAACCGGCCAGCGGTCTGGGTTTGGACCACAAAAACAGATGGGTTCGGTTCCAGACCCATCCAAAAACCCACCCCGCAGACTCTTGCCATGCCAAACCCGGACCCATACCCGTCAACCCGCGGGTTTCGCTGGGTTTGGCTCAACATGTCGGTTCCAATCTCCAGTTCCGCATTCCTGGTTTCACATTTAAGGTCGCATTCAGATATGCCACTGTTGATCCTAAAATATTGACATTGGTACGTCACAGTACATGTTGGTTGTATTGGCCGCCTTCATGAGCCAAACGAATAGACACACGCGCCCTACGACATTGTTTAAACAAGCGGCAACGGAGCGTCAACGATTGTTGGTCGTGTATCTTGGGTAATCTGGCGGTGCGACAAGTCAAATTCAGTCATAAACCAAGTATTGGCTGTGTTTATTGCCAAAAAAACAACCGAAACTCTCCCTACCCCATCTTGAAAATGAGTGTCAACGGACCTTCAACGATTTTGGGTCTTGCATCTTCGTTAATATGAGTGGCGCTTGCTCGCAGGTATCTATAAACAAGAATGTGGCAGCCTTTATGGGCAGATATGTACGGAATATTTCCGCCACATCCTCCAGGACAGAACAACTCATTTCATTCACAGAGCTACCACTAAGTATTTGTGAGTCTTTTAGCGTACCAAAGCAGTCAAAACCATGTATATACACAATAATGGCCACATTGCACTGAAATTAACCATAATGGAAGGCCAACAAATGTTCACACTCCGTTGACGCTCGTTTTCATGATCCGGCAGGGAGCATTTCACTATCTCTGTTGCCTATAATGGCAGCCAATACTTAGTTTATGACCATTTGCAACGTATAGCCCTGCATATTACCCAAGATACGTAACCAAGAATCATTGACAGTCTGTTGATGTTCATTTTCATGATGGGGCAGGGAGTGTTGTACTTTCTCTTTGGCCTATAAAGGCAGCCAATACTTCGTTTGTGACTGTTTGTAACCTATCGTTCTCCAGATTACCCAAGATACATGACCAAGAATCGTTGACGCTCTGTTGACGTTTATTTTCAAGATGGGGCTGACTGCGTTTAACTTTCTCTTTTGCCGAAAAAGGCTGCGAATACTTCGTTTATGACTATTTGCAACCCATCGCCCCCCACATTACCCAAGAAACATGACTAATAATCGGATGCTCAGTTGCATCAGCAAAATGTAAAATGGTTCAGAAGTGATAACTCAACAACTCAGCTATCCTGAACTGCAACACCGATCCTTGCAGAAGCTCCCAGAATCTCCCGAACAGGCTCAATGGAAAACGATGTGCTTCTCAGGTGCTGTGAGCAGTACATTCAGGTGCTTCTCAACGCTTCTGAAGGTGCGGAACAGAATACAAGAATATTCTTCAGAGTATGAAGTCGTTTTCAGAATGCTATAAAATCATGCAATTAAGTTGGTAAAATTTTGGAGCTGCTGGGACTACGACACTCATCGCCCAGACAATTCCGGTGCACCTGGAGCCAGACTCTCCGGGAGTGACAATATATAACGTCTATATTGAATAGTACAATTCGATAAACTATCTCACAGCTATACAGCTGAATCAGGCATTCCTATCTAATTAATATACAGCCCAGTAGATATCAAAATCCACATCATTATTTACAAGCCATACGCTATCGATGCCGCCAGATGCAGATTTCTCCCATACCAAATGTGCCGGTCCACCTATTGCTCCAACGGGTACATTATGCGTTTTATTCGTCTGTTTGACAACCCGCATGAACCCGTCAACACAATCAGCCCAACCATGAAGATCTTTGAACTTTGTTGGAATCACTACCGTGTATTCTTGAGCTTGAGGATGTAATACCCATTGATGAGTCTTTTTGCACCTATTAGAAAAGGTCGGTATTGCTTTGCCGGCTGGCAGGCGCTCCTGAAATTGGAGGATCTGATTTGGTGGAGTCCAGCAAAAGTATAATACAGGAAAAGAAGGAACTTGGCCTTGGAAGGTGTTATTGAGGTCACTGTCCGTATAGTGGACCCAGATGTTATGAGATCCAGGCATGATCCCTTGGTTGGCATCCATATATTCTACCTTGCAATCAAGTCCCAGACCCTCAACAGAAGTAGGGTTGTGAAATGGTTGACAGTAGTACAACAGCCCATTCTGGAGTTTAATTAATACACTGTCAATGAGTACATTCTGATCATATCCGAGCACGAGTCCACAAACTTCGTGTCTCCAGACCTCTTCAATTTGAGCGCGGAATAGCTGTCAAAAGTTGGGAATTCCGAAATCTTCGGATGCATCTCTGAGAGAGCGTGATTTGATACTTCTGCACACTCCGCGGACATGCGTTTCTCTCAATTGACATTGTGGCTGTGATATGGGGCAGATAAAGGGCTTGTCCTGAAATGTATGGAGACGTAACAGATGGGCTGTGCGTGTACATAGCCGTTTATCGGTAGCGGACAGTAGGTTGAAAACGTTTGCAGAGTCAACATCGTACCAGCCCTGGAGTGCAAGATATGACAGTGTCTCCTCCATATAGTCAAGACCGCTACACCAGTGATTATGCATCAGCATCTGTCGAATGTAATTGACTTTGTTGCTAGATCGATATGCCTCTTTCACGTTGGCGATACGTAGCCGTTCAGAGATATCAGTGGTGAAATTGTGACTGGAACCTGTTCGGCTAATGGACTGTGATATATAGCTCACAAGAGGCATCTTTGGATATATCAAAGTGTATTACGCGCTGTTCAATGGTTTTCCGGAGCGCCTGAATGCCGATTGTCTCCCACCAAGCTTCAAACTTGATCAAGCGGATGGAGAAGTCCTTCTTGAACTACTTCTGTTCATTCAAGGTGATGCCATAAATTACTCTCTCCAGCTGAATAGTGATGCGCTCCGTATCAGCCACGCTCCGGGTCTTGGCTTCTGTCTCAGCATCAGATGGGCGATTCCGAAATTGCAGTCACATGTCAGCAGTCATGTTTGCCGCCCCGTAAGCCTCGTCTTCGGCTGCAGTTTTGATTGGTGCAAGTTGTTTGGCGAATATGCTTCTGGGACCGGTTGCCTTGTTCCCAACTTCCTGCAATAGTTGTCGCTGATGATGTTGGAATAATTTATCGAAAAGCTAGCGTTTAGCAGGTGTCACCAGGAGGATTTTGCGCTCCAATCGCTCGATTGCCTTCTGACGATCAGCATCTGACGAAGTGGTTGCTGCTTGCCGGGCTCTATTCCGGCGCACCTGGAATTGCCTACGTTTTGTTGAGGAAACCTTATCAGTCCCATACACAAGGGCCTCCATTGCAGCACGAATCTTATATAGGTTTTGTTCGCGTAACTGATGGGATTCCGTTGCCAACAGTTCATCCACTTTGGCATTCGCAGGCTTTGACATTTTCTGTTCTTGAAAAATTCCTTTCTTCTGGTAAAATCGCTTGAGTGCATCGTCTAGTGCTTTGAGGGATAGATCCGAGTGATTTCGTTGGCTAACAAGTAGAGAGAATTCACATAATGCCCGCACTGCTCCCATTACCATTTCATGGGAAGCTGTTTCCGCCGCAGTTTTCCCGTCATTCTTGGAGGAGACAAGAAGTGGAGCGCGATTCACTGCCAGTGTTCTGATTATTCCATGGATCTCTTTACCTTGTCAGGTGCCGCTTCTCAATCAATCGAACAGTTTAGGGAAGTGTTCGAGGCCGGGATATCGTGGTACCGATGTGAATCGATAGTCAAATAGATCCTTCACCTGTCTTGCTTTAAGGTATTTGAGCAGCCAGTTCAATAAGTCTTTAACTAAACCCTGGAGCAGCTGATGCAATTCATTGGGCTGCCAAAGGCGATAGACATTGCAGAGAGGGAATTGCCAGAACTGGTTGCGGATTGGGTGGACACCTAGAGTGTGAAGAGCATCAATATGATTGTCCTACAGCAGCTCCGAGTGAATATGCTGGTCTCTTGAGTTATCGCGTGGTGGAAAGGTGGAATGCCCCATCTGCACACCTTTATGAATTTCGCATATCGGGCATGAACCACATGAGACTTGAGCAACCATGACTTGTTCTGGATAATCTCTGACCGAGGCAGCTAAAAGAGGGTAGCATTGTCGCTGGAATCCATCGGCACAATCCCATTTCAAGCCAGGGCCAGCAATGTCAAGATGCGTAAGTTGAGACGACACAGTTCCAACTGCGGAATGCCATGCTTCGTCAATGTTTTGGCACCTTTTGGGGAAAATGAGATCAGGCTGATGAGATTCCAGGCGCGCTTTTTAGGTGTCCTGCGGATATCTTTTCCAATATTATGATTCGTGATATACAGCGGCCAGGGATGCCGATCGCCCGAAAAATTTGTCGAGTGAGTCTTGTCGGATGCACAAATGACTGGCAGACTCGTCGCTCCAGCAAAAAGTTGATCTTATGTATCCCACCACCAATCCCCTGTGTCCATCTGGCAGTAGATTCTACGACCAGCAGAGTCAGCGAGACGCACCGGTTCGAAATCGAGGTGTGCCTGACAAGAAAGATGCGCTAGGAGGAACTGGATACATTTCAAAATACCCCTGTAGTATAATGTTCCAACGTTATGTGAGTCATCTTCAATCCAACTATCATCGCCGAGCCCAAAATTGAGTTCAGTGAGGAGCTTTCACATGGCATCTGCCGATTGGAAGGATTCGATTTTGAAATTGTCCAGTCCACACCTGAGATGTTGATCTATCCATGTTTTTGTTTGCTGGCTAAACGATTGAGCCTGCTGAAAGTCGTGTGCTGACCAAAATCGATGCCATGGATTCCATTGTTCTGAGTACTTTCGATGCTTGTTGTACAATCAAGTTGCTTTGCCATACGCTTTCCCCCCAGCATTGTCCACTCCAACTACCTGTCTATGAGCTTTTGTCTTTGTTGGATAAGGGGTACAGGTGAGATCAGGCTGTGGAGGGTCTATAGGTTCTTTGTGGGGAGTATCTTCAGCTGGTGGTGCACCCAGTACATAGTCTATAAGTAGATCCTTGATTGACAGCTTGTCGATGGCCATTCAGGTGCACCTACTGTACTTAAACCATGATGGCTCAGGGTGAGGGAAGCAGGCAGGTGGTAGAATCCCATTGGGTAATAGCCCTTCATTCATTGATATTGGGTGATATTGTTGATAGTGAGATTCCAGTCGGTTCTCGTTGCATAATTTTATTTTGCACATAAAGCATTTAACATGTTTCCGGCAAGTGTTGACCATGTTTGAGAAATGCTCAGTGTTCTGACGAATTTCGATGATGCTTTAGGGGGTATAGTTTGTTGCTCGATTTGAGCCTGGAGGATATTTGTTTGAAAGCGAGCTAACTCTAACTCAGATTAGCATATCACTTTCAAAGCCACATCACACCCCACCAGATGTAGAAGAGGGGTAAAACGAAGTCACTTTACGATCAGTTTTCTTCACAAACTAGGATAATTTTTATCAAATCGCGGACAATAATGCTACACATTATCTACTGAAAATCCATAGCAAAGAAAGCTTCTTATGTCATCACTGTGAGCAACTTTATTACTGTTGATCAGGTACTACTACGATCGGCCTTATCATATACTACGTCATTGCGGTATTGTGCAGGTTATGTCTACGCTCGAGCCTCAAGCAGCGGACAACATCAGCTTAATACAATGACTAGGTAAGTTTCCTTGCTGGCTGTATGCCCGCTCAATGATCATCGAGAACTGATAGGCTTGTAGGATGTGTTCTTCAGTAATGATCCTTGACCGGTGGGTGGATCCTGAGGAGACAACGAGGTTAACACAAGGAGTTAAAAGGAAGCAATCAGTGTTGCTGCTTGACTAACAGGGCCTCATATTGAATGAAGTAGTAGGTCGTACACACACATTTTTAGTGTAAAATGGCTAGTCTTGCTAACCATCCAACCGAATATAGTTCTTGTTGGGTTCCTGGAGATATCATGTCGTATCCCTTCTATGACCTTTACAGTCATGACCTGAACAATGGTGAGCTTCTATCCAAGATCCTACTATACGAATTCGAGAATATAACGAAGAAAGGCGGGATCTGTGTGCGTATCATTTCATTTTCTCCTCCGGGTTTCATGGGATCAAAAGCGAAGTAAAACATCACAGTTCTTGACAACCAAGATGGATATAAGAGGCCTTCATTCCGCCGAAGGTCACTGTTACCTTCAATATTCTCAGCTATACAGCGCTTCTTTCGAAATCACCAATCGAATCAATAATTTGATTACTACCAATCTTTTGTTGACATACGATGTCCACTAACGAATCCCCGGCGAAGACAACCAATATTGGTACAATAGGTGGGCTATTTGGCTCACAACAACGCCCAGATGACAATGTGGGAGGATCGGATAATAATGCTGGGAATACACCGAGCCAAGACATTCAATTCGGGCAACCAGCGAATCAATTTCATCCACCACCACCACGGTATAGTTACCCGCCTTCGCAGCCACCATTTCCAGGTTCTCCCCAGTTCTACCACCAGGCTCCATTCCACATGACCCCAAGCTCACAACCAAGCTCTGGTGTGACCCAAAGATATCCGAGTTATGGGCCATCGTGGCAAGCATATGATTTCCCCAAGGAGGATATGGTGGACCTCAAATGTTCCCCCCTCAGCAATTCACAGAACATGGGCCGTCATCTCCAGGTGCACCTCGAGTGCCTCCAGCACCGCCAGGAAACAATGCAGTCATTGGGCCGACCTCTTCCACCTCCACTGCACCAGGACAACTTCCCGGCACACCTGAGAGACCCTCCATCAGCCTCCCAACGCAACGATTTCAGCGCGCCGTGGAACAGCGCAGGACCGATGTTGCAGGGATTGCCAATTTGGCCCCATTACCAGATATTTCCCATGACGAATACGGTGCAGATTATGAGAGTGACAATTTGTCGGACTTGGGCGGTGCCAAAGGCAAAGCCCCAATCAGCTTGAAGCAAACGGAATTGACATTGAAGCAATTTGTCACAAGAATGGGGCAGCCCAACTTCAGTACCTTCAACAAGTGGAAGAAAGTATCAGTGGCTGGGTTTCTGGAGAAGAAGCATCAGTCCATTATGCGGGGACAGAACCGTCTGAAACAGCTTCGAGATGGACCCCTGCACTGGGAGACGGCTGTTGCAGATTTTTTGGAGACTTTCGAGACCTGGCTGCCATTGGCAAATTTCAATGATGCTGAATGGATTTGGTGACAGTCGGTTGAGATGGTTTTGAAGAAATGTGCTAGCGAGGTTCGGGAGGCAAGGAAGAAGGTAAGGCGAGGCAACAAGAGACCAGCGACGGATTTGGCACAGGGCGCGGGTAATAAAGTGAGAGGTAACTTCCCGGAGTTGCCAAATACAACTTTCATGGTTGTGATTTGACCAGTGACGAATGGCAACAATGACGAGACATCCAGCAATCAACTCCATGCTTCATACACAGATCTGAGGCACTGGGAGGAGCTAATTGATTTCATCGAACAAAATTGTAGCCCAAAAGACCCATACTGTCCAACTGCGATATACAAGTGCAACTTGACACAGGAAGAATTGGACAAAAAGTATATGGGGTTATACCCACCCGGGCAAATGATGAATGACCGTCTATATGGTCAGATTTCATACAACAGTTCCCTTTCAAATGCCTTCAAGTTGAAACTGGGACACGATTTGAAACTATTTTTGGTAGAAATGAAGGCAGCTACAGGGAAGGATATTGCGGAGCACGTAATTAGACAGACCAAGGTAATCCCCGCTAGCCTGGTTCCGGTTAGTTGTTCCCCAGTGCTAATCAGTATACTGAGACTTAGGAGGGGTCTGATGAAAATGAATGAGTGGTGGATGAGGAGGCAGGTAGGAAAGAGACTGATAGTAGTATTAATGTAAGTTCTGATTGAGTGAATAGAATTGATTATGTTCCACATAGTATTGGGTCCAAATACTTGTCTGTGAGATACATAACATCGCGATGAATTTCAGGAGCACCGGAGTATGAGCCCATCTGCCCAACTTACCTCGGAGCAACTGAAAGACATCATTGAGGACGAAAAGAAGACAGACAGAGGTGCAAGAGAGGTTCAGGAGCAAGTGGATGGCGAGAAGGTCCTCGATCCAGATAATACCAGCTCAAATTTCAGCACTGTTATCAACACAATCAACAACGACTTTGAACACGAGTGTCTTGAGGAGGTGGTCAGGCTGCTCAATGCCCATCCGATTGGCCAATCAACAGATGACCGTGTTCCAGGCAACAAGTATTTAATTCTAGGCCTGCCTGGAATCAAGTTTCTGGCGCACCAGGTTTGGGCCATCTGGTTTATCATCAGGAGGTGGGTTTGGGATGCTGATATGCCAGGAGCACTGGTGGTGGATGAAATGGGTCTTAGAAAGACTTTCACCTCAGTGGCAGCAGCAATGATATGGAAACTGCTGACAGAGAAAGTTGTAATGGGGTTACCGCTGTCAATTTTGTGGGGGAATACCATTGCAGTGGGGGTGATTATGGTACAGAACCACTTTCCTGGGATGATCAGTGAAGAACGGGAATGGTATCCATTACAGAGACATAATTTAGTGCCACGCCGTCCCATGGAGATCCAGCAAACTCCACCCCAGGGACATCCAGCACTAACATCCGCCCATGAACCAATCCTGGTGGTGACAATACCCGGAGTTGCAGAGACGTTCAAGAGTGTCATCGACAAGATGACATATGCAACAGATTTCAAACTCATTAACTTGTTGCACCCGGAAAATTTAAATCGCGCCCACGAGGATCTGAACACCAGTTTGGACGAGCCGGACAACTGTTGGAATATCCACCTTGTTTTATACGATACTTTACCATCCAGAGTGGAAACATCAAGCAACGGCCAACTCTCACACTGTTTATGGAGTTTTGGGATTTTCGATGAGTCTCATCGGTACAAGACTAAAAATTGTGTGGGCTGGCGAATCGCGATGAATGCGAAAATTGGATTCAAACTTCAAGTCACTGCAACACCGGGATTCCATTCACTCTATGACTGGCGTTTTAGGACGATGTGGCTGCTTTCAGGTGCCCCTGAAGATCCAGAGGATGATACGGTGATGGAAAAGCACGGCACCGAGGCGCTATATTCAGCTGTGAAATGTTGGATGCATTCCATCTGGACTAAAGACGAACACGCTCAACAGGTAGCGGCTCACCGGATGATCAAAATTGCAAAGCCCTGGATGATCACGAGGTGGTCATAATCGAGACTCGCTAATGGGAAACCACTTGTTCGGATACCGAGGGAGAATGCACACCTTCTTGATCTCAAATTGCCTGAAGAAGAGCAAGGTAATCTAAAGACCCTTGTGGAGAGATACACTTCACATGGTGCATTAAGAGCGTGGAGGGTACATAGATGGCGGCTAGCATGGTTCTCATTAGGATTGGGAGACTCCGAGGATCGGAATGACGTTTCAGGACAATGTTATGATGAATGGCCACTTCACACTTGGGTGGATTCTCCAATTTTCCGATGGCTGTGAGACACATTTCTGCCAGTGCTTGCCAAGGAACCTACAGAGTATCCCGATCCTGACGAAGATGAAGCATCTAATAAGGCACTCCCGCCTGAGCCTGAAAGTAATATAAGCGTTTTGCCTTGTGCACCTCCTCCTCAAAAGGAGGTGCTATTTTGTCTGCTGCCAGGCCAAGTTCGGCATTTGAAGTGGTGGCTCACCGAGTTGTTTGTGGAACATTTGGATATTGTCTATATGTATGCAGAAATGGGCAACGATCAGCGCACAGAAATGCAGCTCACATTCCAAGATTCGCAAAATCCCTCTGTGTTCGTAACTACACCCAAAGTGGGAGGGACTGGCCTAAATCTCACAGCAGCAAACCATGCGGTAATGACTCAGAAGTTCTGGGTATTGAATGAGCAGCGGCAGGCATTTGCACGGGTAGTCCGACTGGGGCAAAACAGAGTTGCACACACATGGCTATTGATCTCAGGACCAAATGGTTATGATAACGAAGCGAGTGATCTCCACCAGCTCTCTGAAGTGGCGCAAATGAGAGTTCTGCATGGCCTGATGACGCAACCGAACATCACGACTTCGATGATATACCGGATCCTGGAGTGTCGGGAAGACCATCCAATGCAGCTTAGTGAGGAAGGTGATGTTGTGCCGTCAGATGGTGAGGATGAACGATAATTATCTGGGCAGTGTAATCAAGGTACGCCTCTTTACACTTTCAACCAACACAATCCCACCAACTGATGCAAAATAGTCAAATGGTATGGAGAATAAGGCGCTTGTGAGGAGTATTTGTTAGAGCTCGATTGCATTTCGTGTTAGTTAATTATAGTGATGAATATGAGACGATGTCAACGATAACCAGATATCTGGTAAAATGTAACATAGCCTCTTTTGGATGACTCAATATGAGATGAAAAGCCGGTGTGCCGGTTTAATGGTTGACTTGGTCAAATTGTGAGGTGCCGTACATTTCTCTTTGTGTCAATCTGTCGAAGCTGCAGTAACATATCATCTTCATTGTATATTGTCGGTGTGGAATTGTGATGCCAAAATGTGTGAACAGGATACCAGTTTTCAGGCGCGCCTGAATCTCCAAGTGTGATTCAAATTATTTGTATCATGTCCATTTCAGGCACACCAGACACTAAAATTGCGAAAGAATTTGGAATATTCACTGAATCAACACTGCTGAACAATTTACAGCCAATTGCACAAGAGAATCGCTATCAACATCTCCACTCTCTTGAGACTGATCCAGCACAGTATAACTCTAATCATACAGGGATAGAGAGACTGTGTAAGCGATATCGAGTTGATGTATCGTATCCTAAGACACGGCTCGCGTATTCCAGGCTTACCCTAAGAATACAGCCCAGTATTTCCTCACTCAAGAATGAAGTTCAGATACACCTCAGATCCACTCTCCTGTCGAGTGTGATCATCTCAGATTTGACACCGCAAACTTATTCTATTCAAAGGCTTATTTCGACAAGCAAGCACACATTATTCACATAAGATCACACTTCAGTCACGCCTCTGAACCGTGTATACCCGCATTGCATTACATTTGAATCAGTGGCTGCCAACACACAGAGTGTGGTCTGTCTGTCAGACACTCAACTTTTAGGTGCAGGCGCGGCTCATCCCGCTCGACCCCAATGTAATATCTGAATCTATGCTTGATCGGTATGTGAAGGCTGCCGCATGAATGCCATAACTGTCATGCTCCGTGTCAACCTATCCTTTGGAGGAAGGTGTCCACCACACGCTTACCGTAGATGCACAGCCCTGAGCGATAAGTAACCACACTTAAATGGATTTTGACTAAGAAGTGTGAAAGGACCTTACATTTCCAAGATCATGAAATAGCTTCTGTCGTTCGGGCTCCATAATCGGGCTGCAGCATCAGAAAGTGAACCTCGAAAGACAGCTTCTGCTCAGCGATTCTGCAGAAGACAGGCAACTCCCGCTCACTTGTGTACCACACTTCCTTGGATAGGCTTAAATTCAAAACGCTTCTAATCAAGACTTAACTACATTTTGACCAACTCGTATGTTTGGGCCGCCAAAAACCCGTATCTTAAAATGGATTGTGTGAACTGATTTCCATCAAGAGAGCTCCAAGAGACAGAATCTGAATACCAAATCATGATGAAAGCTCGAGTAAAGAAATGGCAGTTTCTGAGAGTACAAGTAACTGTCAAAGTAAGGCGAGCCTGCAATCGCAGCCATTAGATTGTATCCTGCATGCCAATTCAATGCTAGCTGCACATCTATTGGCTGGAACTGTATGCTGTTATTCGTCTTTCCGCTGTCAGATGAAGCCACATGATGCATTCATATTGTTTGTATGCACTGCTTTGAACCCCAATATTTATGTTAAGGCAACATTGTAGCATTGAGACTCATAATGTTTGTGATTAAATGATGCGGTGTTTACAAGATAGTATGCACAACAACTTAATCTGAGTTGCTATTTATGACCCATTTGGTAGCAATCTCGGCATTGACGAGAACTGGAATCGATTAGCTCACACCTGAGGCTTCATCGTACCTTCACTGTTCTTTCTCTATGTTGAATCTCTCATTTGTAAACCCAAATTCTGCGTCCTCTCTTACACTGACTGCATACATATTGTGACTTCAGCAGATTCGGACTGCTGAAAGTGAAGTTCTCCACCCAATATTGCCTAATCAACTGCTAACTTTGCTGCAGAATCCTAGAACAACAGACTATGATCAAAATAGGGTGTCCGTACGACTGGTATACCGCATTCAGAGATTCATATTTATCCACGATCAGCAACAACCTCAGTTCGAACCCATGTAACTTCAACTATTGCCGCTCACCATGGTCCCAACTCTATCTTCTGTCCAAGTCATGCAAGATTCTTCAACACTCCGACAATTCTGTGCCACGCGGTGACCTACCATATGTTCGAACTAGAGGCATAATGATCTACCTTCGGCGGAGTCATATGCAGGGGCAATCATGATCAACCCATTTCTCAGTATTCCACATATGTCCAGCCCTGAGAGTAAGTCAGTGATACAACCATGTCAATGTCTCGAGTCCTTCAGGTGCATCTGGTTCAAATTCTACGTTTGGTGGCTTAAACCAACCTCTTATTCTGGCATCAATAGCGTACTTGGATACTACTGCTAACATTCGGGAATTGGGGGCTTGAAGAATCCATCTACTCCGGTGCTCCTGACGCTTTCTAAATCACAACCCAGAACTAGCAACGACAATATAAATATGAACCGCCGACACTGTCTTCCAAACTCTGTCCAGGCACGCCTCGAATTGCATCCTCCTCGACCACCTGTTACTTTGTTGCCCTATTTTCCCGTTATTCTATTAAACTTCATACTATATTTACTCTTATATGCTTCTGTCTACATTCCCCAACATCACTTCATCAACATGAAACCTACGGCCAGCCAGGTGAGAAATCACTATTCACAGAAGAATCAAGAAGCACACCTTAAGCGACCACTTGCACGTGCATTCAAGAAGACAGCCAATTTGCATTGCTGATCAAATGTTTGAACTCCGTCCCAGCCTTCATGTATTGTGTTAGAGATAGCTAATGTCCGCACTACAATTCCTATGAAGTAGGATGATGACGATACAGATTGGGAGGAGAGCAGCGCTGACGACAGTGAAGGCCCTGGAGAGTCCACCTTGTCATCCGATATCAAAGATGACGATTTGGACAACCAGCAGGAGCTCCTACAGCTAGACCAGGGGTGCCGTGATAAGACAATACGAACTACAAAGGTTCCACTGCCAACGAAACTCAACCGTACTGATACTGTCATTGCCTGCACTTCACTTCCAAATCTGCGACATCCATCTGGGGCCATAGTACCACCATTGCTCAAACGCAAAAATTCAACCGTCAACAAATTACGCCAGTCTGAAATTGTACCCGCCCAGGCACTGCCGCATCCCAAGGCTGGTGGAGACAAGAATGCTCCTCAACCAAAGGCCGGTGGAGATTACAGTGTTCATCAACAGCAAAAGGCTACCTTTAAGGTAGCAAAACGGTTCATGGAGGCAATCCTATTCACAAAGACTCCCAGGCCAATCATTTCCGATGAGAACTACTCGATGGTAGATGAAGCTTCGCAACTAGCCATTGAAGCACAGCATCGTCAGTGGGTATTAGCAGGTGCTCCTGTTGGTACACCATCTGTCTGTCAATTGCCTGGTGTTCCATCTCTTAAAATCGATCCGCAAACCCGCGAAGCTGTAAGTATTTACTCTGTTTTCTGCTCCTCGATTGGACTTATGATGATACTAAACCCAAAAATATACGTAGTTAACACTATAGATTAGTACGATTTGAGGGCGTTTGGCAGATGCAGCTCATCGAACTATTGTCAGTAGTAACTGGTTGGACTTAGGATCAGAGACGGAGCTTGGAATCCAGGTGAGGAAGCTCCTCTTCGATGATGCGTATCTCTCGAAGGTCGTTGATGATCAGAAGTCTTGGTTCATGCGGATGGAAGTGCTTGACTTAATCTACCATCAATTTTGTTACATCGCGAATAGCTTGGGGCGACAACCAACCACATTGTACTTCTTTCAACCTCTCACACCGTAGACATTAGCGCTTGAGGCCGCAGCGATTCATTGTGCACTGTCTGGGTATGCTACTGGAAAGAAGGTTACGGTGATGTTTTCTCCAGATGAATTTCGAGGTAAATTCTGCCTTTCCACAGTGATAGATTGTATTACTGCAGAAGCCACTGCACTCATCAATTACACATTGTAGGGCTGCTTCATAACCCCCCCATGGTTCTCCTCCGCTATAATAGGCGCTCCACAATCCTCATCGGCGCTCTTCACTCTGGATTGGCGCTTCGGTATTTCATTCAGTGCTCTACTTCCTGAATGGGCGCTGCTCAATCCCCTCCTCGACATTCATCAGGAGCGCCTCTATTTCATTTCAGACTCTATACCTCCCTCCCCTTTCGGCGATGCTCTTCATGGATGGGCTGCTCCGCTGGATCGGCGCTCCTTGTCCTGGATTTGCGCCCCTCAATCTCATTCCGTACTCCTCCATCCCCATCATCACTCCCCTTGCCTACCCTGCACTCCATATCAGGCACTCCGCCTTTCCTGGTGGCGCACCTCTTTTCCCCGCGAGTTCAACATATTACCTTTCAAACTCCATTTTGATCCAATGCAAGCTAGCCTCTCAATTCCAACCCTTTAGATATCACAAACCGAGCCAAACAACATTGGAATTGAATTTTGCCCACTAGCCAGGCCCGAATCATTCGGAAATACAAGGAGCGCCTCCAGCTTCTTTCTGCCATTGATGATTTGTGTGTTCCTGCGTTTGTCGGCCCTGATGAGACGGGAGATTTGGTGGATAACATTGAGACTATGTTTGATTGATATCATTCGATTGCTTAGTCAGGGTATTGTTTCTGGTTTACCTGCTTTCATTTTTGAATCACGTGTCATGTTCTTTAGTTCCCTCCTTAATGTAGCGATGCAAATAGTAGAATGTTGAACGAGATGCTGGGTACTATATTATGATTTAGAAGTTGATAATGAACAATAATCTATGTATCATACGTGGAGGGTATTTTTATTGCTCGTGTACATCCGAGAATCACAATTAATGGCTGCAGTACTTCGAATGAATATCCCTACGAACCCAGGCATCTCCCAGAGTTTGTTTGGGATTTCAGCATTGGTTGGGCAACAGTCCCAGGTGCTCCCAATTTGATTACAACTGCTCCCATGGTGCTCCCAAGTGTTAGCAATGGTTCCGGGTAACCCAGCTGCGGTCAGGGTTTAGAACTGGACCAGATGGTCGCGTCCAGGGTGTTACCCAGAAAACAGCGGCACCCTGCGGGTTCGGGGAGTGGTTCGAACTGGACCTTGGTTCCGTTTTACAGTTCCCACAACTTTGGCTCCAATTAAGGATTTGAATTGTCATCGTATCGCAACATGATCTATACGTGAAATGTGCAGATTGATGCCCTGTTTCATCTCCTGTTCTCAGATTTGTGATCGGATCAATATTCGTTGACTTGCTTGGAAATTAAGCCAGATATCACGCCAAAATGACCGGGTTTCCATCGCGACTCAACGACTATTGATCCAATTGCAAATCGGAGAATGGGAGATGATCGAGGGGATCGAACTGCATATTTCATGAATAGATTATGCCGCGATACGATCAGAACACCAATACTTAAATGTAGCAAGAAATGTTCACTTTTGTGGAGCGGGTTTTGTGTGGAAACCCATTGCAACGGTGCGGTTGTGGGTCGGACCCGGACCCTGAACAAAACTGGGAATTTGGACCCGTTACTAACACTGGTGCTTCTGTACCAGCCATCAGAGATCCCAGTTACTCCGAAGGCCGGGCGGTATGCCCTCCTAGGTTCTGATTTTCTCCTGAAATTGACGCTTCTAAGTTTACACTCCGCCTCCTCGCACACACTCCTGGAGGCTCCCAGTGCCTGAAATACATTTTGATGATGTGAGGCTCATTTTCATGATAGGGCCGGGAGCGCTTCGCGTTCTCTTTTGCCTATAATGGCAGCCAATACTTCGCTTAAGACAATTTTCAACCTATCGCTGCCCAGATTACCCAACATACATGACCAAGAATCGTTGACGCCCCGTTGATCCTCATTGTACCACGGGAGTATCCACAATATGCAATCGTTATGCTTTGGCCTATCCTATCATCCACGTTGATTTGGCAGCCTTTCTAGTGTTTTCATTTACTTTCCTCTTGATCACTACATTGTTCTTTAATAATACATATAAGTATATCATTTAAAGTTTACTTTACAGTATCCGCGAAATCAAGATGATAATAATCTCCAAAATGCCGTGCCATTCGATCAATGCTAGTCATCACTGCCAGGTTCGCTTAATAGGCTGCTCAGGTCCTCAAAATCAATGTTAGCTGCATTACCACACAGCAGAGAGTGTACTAACCAGTGGATGTTCCTTCAGCAGCCACCATATCTGGATCAAAATCTGTATTGTGCTCGCTATCCTGGGCAGATGTATTGAGGGTAAAAGTTTGAGCAAAGGCAAGATATGTATGTGAATACGCCTATCCGGCCAGCAAATTGATGACTTCAAGAGGTTGAGCACCGGAAGTGATACCGGTTGAGTGGGGTGGTCTTCCGGGCAGAAGTGGCGTCGGGTGTGAAGTTGGCTCTGGAGTTGGCTCTGGAGTCTGCTGTCTGTGTCGGTTGGGCAGAGGTGCACCTGTTCCTTTGACCGCTCTCCAGGGTATTTTATTATGTGTGGCGGCGCCATTTTGGCAAGGAAGGCATCGGGGCGTGTGGTTTTGACAAAGCATAGCCGGGTGTCTTTTCATCGCAGCCTTCACCATTGTATGCCCAGGAAACTCAAAACCCAGATTCTTCTCTTCTCAGACCTCAGCGCGAGATTCCTTGATCAGACATTTCATCTTCTCTATTGCGGCACGCAAACACCCTTCTTTGGCCATTTTGGCAATGTTCAAGGCCAGGCGCATGTCGGACTCTTCCAGCTGTACACGACCTTCCTGCCTTGCCATAGTAGCAGACATGTTGAACACCTACGAGAAATTTGTTGCTGCTTCAAACAATGAGATGCGGCTAATACCTCAACCATATACACTTCTGTAGCCTTCTCTATGTTGATTAAAGTCTGTTTTGTCTGCTCTTGGGGATGCTTCTCAGGAAAGTCGTCTGTGGAAATCCCAGAGCTTACAACATCATGATGTTCGATTTCCTTGACTCCGGACAAATGCCGTGGTCATCCTGGGAGGTTTCCCGTTACGGGCAGCGAGAAATTGGTCACGTAGCTCTCAATGTACACCCTCTGTACGGTATATGGTTAATTGACGGCTGTTTAGCACAGTATGGATAAACTCACATCCAACTGGAAGCTGCTACCTATTCGTGGTGATTCTAGTCCTATGGACGATTATTAAATGTGCATCCTGGGTCATAAAGTTGGTGTGGGCAAATACCCTCGAATTTTCTATAGTAACTAGTGAGACCTAGGAAGCCTCTGACGTCCTTACTATTTTCAGGTTGAGGCCAATGAATTACCGCACGTGTCTTATGTTCCTGGGCGTGGATGCCGTCCTTCTCAAGGTCAAAGCCACACAGGTCGACTTTCTGACAAGCCCGGGCACATTTTGCACTTTTGGCTTTGAGACCATGATCCATCAGTAAGGTAATCACTTCACGGACATGTACGACACGGTGCACCAAGGTACGGCTGTGAATCATGATATCGTTGAGGTACACAACAAAGAATTTTCGTTTCATTGGCTTCAAGATGCTGTTCATCATACGCATGAACTGGCTGGGTACATTCGCCAGGCCAAACGGTAGGACTCGCCAATCGTACAAACCAAATTCAGTGGTGAATGCCATCTTTTGCCTGTCGGCTGTTGCGATACGAATTTGATGGTAACCAGCCGCCAAGTCCAATTTTGTGAACCTGCAGGAGCCATGCATAGAGTTGAGTAAGTCCTCAATGTGTGGAAGGGGGTAATGATCCTGGACGGTTATGGCGTTTACCGCGCGATAATCTATGCACATACGCAGCGTACCGTCAGGCTTTGGCACAAATAATACCGGTGAGCCGAACTTGCTTCGAGAGGGCTCAATCCAAACGCAGCGAATCGCCTTGTCTATCTGCCCTCCGAAGCTCTGCTTCTTCGCGTGGAGAGATGCGGTATGGTGAGCTGAAAGGTATTTTGCCATTTGGGTCCGATATAATTTCGAAATCGGCCTGCCTTCCTTTCTGTGACATTGCATAAGTTGGCGCGCCGAAAAGAGCCTGGAATTCTGTCAACATGTCTTGAAACTCCTTCGGTGGTTCTGTCGGAAGTGTGTCGCCATCGCCGCGATGGTGTACATTGATCAAGAACGCCCGTGTCAACAGGCTGGTGGATACGTTTTTAAGCTCTGCCTTCCGTATGATGTGGATGCCCATGAATTTGGCTTGCTCCACAATTCCTTCGTCGACGTCCAAGGGGCGTAGGCCAGCCATGTAGTGTATTCGGCCATGCTCTCTTTCCTCCCAGAGGTTATCAGCAATCCACATTTCATTGCTGTCATGGTCGATTTGACATCGTCGGTTTATATCACGCATCCATCTTTTGCCTAGCACAATATGAAAGCCTTTGACGTCATAGACCGTATATTCGGCATCATAGGCATGTCACGCACTGGGTCGCAGTTTCAATTGAACTCGTTGGCGTTTCTCTATGCCATTCTCTGCATTGACATTGGCCGTCTCCAGAATCATCCATTCCGCATCCTTTGCACTCAGGACAGCCCATTGGCGTTTTAGTTCATCAATGAAGGTCCGACCCACATAGTTCTCCGACGCACGATCGTCTTTCAACACTCTTGCCTTTTTGCTGCTCCACCATCCGTCTGTAGTTTGGTATCGTATTTTTCCATTGGATGTTGGCAGGTCGACCACTGAGTCATCTAGTTTACTAACGTTCAAGTGGTGGTAACAGGTGAAAAACTTGAATTGACTGTCTGGCACCAATTTGCCACCCTTTGTGTTTGACAATACCGTACATGATGGTGTTTCTATGGGAGGTACAGCCACAGCTACTGACCTCCTTGGACGTTTCCCGCCTCAGAGTCCGAGTCTGAGAGACTCTCCAACTCGCTCTCTGCCTCACTGTCCATCTCCTGCTTAGCAACTTTCTCCTCGGCAAGCCGTCCGCTCTTCTTTCGACCGGTTGGTGCACCTCCTCTTTTCTTGTCTTTACGTGGGCGTCCAGACTTGGCTTTTGGGGCATCTTTGCCGACCAAAGCTTGTTCGAGTAGCTTCTTCATCAAGTCGCAGTTTGGGCAATTGCGAGAGATATGACCCACCTGGCCACAGTTATAGCAGGTCAAGCCGTCGTCTTTGGCCGGAACAACTGTGCCAGATGTACCACCTTTCCTGGAGTCCATCGTCCTAGCTGAAGCTTTCGTAGTTGTGGTAGTGTTGGGACTTCTTCCAGATTGAGACTTGTTGAGAGACATGTCCAGTGCGGCGAGGTGTTCCATGCGCTGTTCAAGGGTTGGAGACCAATCCTGCATGCCAATATAACGAACCAAGTCTTCATGGACTCCCTGGTTGCCCATTTCGATCTTATATCCATAAGCGTCGGCTAACATTTCGGCAGGCATAGGCTGGTGCGGGTGCAACTTCGAATGAAGGCGACGGAAACGCTGGTTAAACTCTGTGGCGCACTCTCCCTTCTTTAGGCTCAGTTCTTCCCATTCGCGTTTGACCAGGTCCAAGGCGTTGGACGGAATAAACTTAGCTTTCACCTCAGTGCAAAAGGTAGACCATTCGATGGGCGGACTCATTGAGAAGCGGTGCATGGCCCACACTGCTGCGTCACCATTCAGTTGTAGCACTGCTTGCTCTCCCCAGCCTGTCGTGCCGACCCACCGAATAGCCTGGGCTGCATTCTTGAAGTGTCGCTCCAAAGCAAATAGGAAGGCAGTGACATCTTCCAAGGTTCGTTTGCCCTCATACGTTGGAAGGTTAGATGACTTGACAAAGAAGCCACGGCTTCCGGACGAGCCAGGGGTTGGCTCGGCAGAGCCACGGATCCCGAATAGGCCAGAGGTCGGTTCAGAGGAGCCCCGGTTCCCGAATAGGCCAGAGGTCAGTTCAGAGGAGCCCCGGATCCCGAACAGGCCTGGAGGCAGTTGGGAGGAGTTCGGCGCCGGAGTCGCATGGACTTGGTTAGTTGTCAATCGTTGAATGACGCTTTCGAACGCTCTGAATTCGGATTCCAGGCTGCTCTTCTCTGACGAGAGATTTTTGACTTGGTGCAGCAGCATGTCCTTCTCCAGCCGGAGCTGTGCGATGTCTGTCTGCTCTGTTGTCTCCGGCTGCGACTTCCACTTGTCGAGCAGTCTCTCCAATTTGGCAGATCAACGTTTCTCGATCTGAAGCTCTTCTTCCAACTCCTCAATTGCCCGCTGAGCGGCCACTAATTCCCTGCCCGGGCCGTCTCGGACGGGCTCAGTCGCCTCCAAGTTCTTGACTTTAGCGGCCAAGCTCTCATTAAGGTCGCAAATCTTAGCGAATTTCTCGGTTTGTTCAAGACTCTTGGAGAGGTCAACATCAATGATTTCCAATTGGATGTCCTCCGTAGCCCTGATCCAGTTGATTGCTTGGTCAGACAAGACCCCAGGGCCGTCGTCGATGATCTTCATTCGGTTTGTGATGTATTCTGTTGTGGGAAGTTCTGTAGGTTGGAAGCCCACAGTGGTTGAAGTCTTAAACCTGCTGCCAAACCCAATTGACTCGGCTTTGTCGATTTTGTCGGGAAAATTGACATCGTGCGTGTCGTGCGTGTCGTGCGTTGCAGGAAGGGCCATGACGTCGGAAGACTCCTGCGATGTCTCAGAGCCGCTGGCAGTCCACTGGTTCGAAGATGAACCAAGTGAATCCGCCATCGTGCGTTGTGTTTCGATCGCTTCTGATGCTTGTGACGCCGTCAGAAGTCGAGTGTTGCTAACAATGTGGGGAACTAGCCTCTCCGTACGTATAGAAGTGAATGTTATTCATGATCGAGCTGACATCTCGCTAGAACGAACTACTACGCGAGCCTTCAGCAGAGCCGCACTAATGCAAGAGAGCCGCACCATAACATGACCAGAGCCGTCCACCTACAGTTGGTGGCTTCATTCGTAGCGTCGCAGTGGACTAACTGGTGTCTGTGTTCCTGCTGTGTGCTGATAAGTGACGTAGTTGAAGAAGCGCCTGCCAATCGGCTGGATTTGGATCCGCTCGGACCTGGCTAAGGTGGTTGTGTATCCTTGATTTGATGGTGTGGAATAGGAGATGAACATGATAACGAAAAGAAGTGGGAAGTCCTGAGGATCGTATAGTTAGCTGCATGGCAGAATGGAATAATTAGCTGCCAACATGTTGGTTATACCCAAGATGAATTCTGCTGCGTATCGCTGCCAGTTTCAGGGTTTTCAAACTGCCCCGCGATGTGCAATATGTCCATCGGTTGTTGTTCGATTGTGACCAGGGATAAATTTCTGTGTAGAACAGCCGAAATCGCATGATGGTCAGCTATAAATAGGACAATGTTCGAGGGAAAGGACCTCCACTGATGTTTGTTTCAACGAATCGCTGGGATAATACATGGAACTGACGCTAACAAGCAGGTCATGTTGTACGGTTAGCCTAACTATTCCCGATTTATTGATGGTCAAAATAGAGCTTTTGCTTTGTTCAAGATCAGTAAACGTGCCAACCTTGACTTATAAGATGAAGCTTGCCTCCATATTGTCCATATCTTGCAACATCCAACATCTCACCCAACAACAACGTCAAGGTAAACTACAATGGAAAATGCTCCGAAAAAGAACTGTTTGCGGCTTCCAGTGGGCAGATATGGTAATTGGAAAAAGCGGTCTACTCCACGATGTCATCAAGCGCATGATGGCAAGAACGGCTTAGCGGCAGAAAGAGTCCGAGCCCGTGGCGCATTGCATAGCTTGGGATTCAAAAAGAAGCTTGCAGCGGGGAAATGACAAAAAACACACTTCCTAAGCAATGAAGAGAAAGACAAATGGATTAAGGATTATGTTGAGAGAGAAACCGCTGGGGCAAGAAAGCCAGTTGATGACGCAGAGGCAGCGGTTCAGCAAGAGCAGGATGATATGAAGCATGCTGAAATCGCGGGATTGATGAACAGAGAGCCCGAGAAGACTTTTCACAAGATGATGGTTGCTATCGGAGTCAGTCTCAGTGATCTTGCAAGTTCCGACGATGGGGAGGATGGGGAAGATGTGGATGATGAGGAGGCAGAGCAACCTGAGCGAAGATGATGATCCCAGCTGGGTGATGGGCACAATCACCAAAACGGTTCAGCAGCGCTTGCAGAGGTTTCGGCAGAAGCAAATGACGCTTGACTAATTGACACATCTGGAGTGGGAGGATGCAGCCAACCACTTCCGTGAACGAGATAAGAAGTATGGCACATCACAATTGAGAGTTCCGGCCGTCGTTCAACCACAAATGCATGATGACGCTGCGGCACCTGCTCCCACAACATCTGGAGAGCTTATGGAGTGTCTTGAGATTGTCCCCAGAATATCGCAAATACTGCAAGAGATATCTCGACCAGAAAGCAGTCATATTAGGCTATGTTCAGAGAAGCCACAGTTGAACACAAGCATATCCGGTCTTGAACCCGCCGCAGAGCGCGATACGTCACCAGTGCTGAAAGTGAAGCCTTTTGAACCAGTAAGCTTTCACCCCTGCATATAGCCTCCAGGTAATCACCATATAGATTCCAGATTCGGATGAAGACTTAGTGACCGCTCCTGTGTCAGCGGAGGAATAGATTGGCAGATTGTAACTTTTGACGTCATCTCTTGGAGAAAAGCAAGGTGTTTACCACTCCTGCTAGGTGTCAGCTTTTTCTTGATTTCAGTGACCAAATTGTGAGACATGATAATTTGTCTGTGCATGTGCAAGAGTTGAATGCACCATGTGAAAGTTCTAGAATCCAAATCGTGAGGAAAAACTGCCAAAATGTTCGATTTCTATTTGCAAGTGGCTGTTAAGCGACAGAGCAAAATCTATATAAGTGACAAAATATACTAACATCATTCAAGTCAGTGATGTCATACGTGTCTTAGAAAGAGCAGTCAGTGCCCATATCGAATCAGTCTGAACGACGACCGTCCTGCTGCAATAATCCATGGATTGAACTGCATAACTCTCCGCACAGACCTCGTGCACATGATTGAATCATTTGAAATGGCTTATGGTGAGCCATGGAAATCGAGGAGAAGGAGCTGGATAAGAAAAGGTTAGGAAGTCGAGCTATGTTTATCAAAATTAGTGAAATGTTCTACATGCCGCAAATTGCCTACCAGAAGCGCGGGAATGTGATAGTGCTACGTCATCTCTCGCATAGATAGCGTGGATAGCAGTTGATCAGAAATTGAGAGGTAACAAAACTCCTGGATGCAAACGATAACACATACAAAGGCAATATTGGATGTCAATAATGCGTATATGATTCGTTGCATACAATTATTGTGTGTATAATGGCTGTTTCAATGTGATTGATCTGAGCGTCGACAGAGTGTCAACAATTTTTAGTCTTACACATTCGGCAATCAATGAGTGGCATTGTCACATACTGACGAAGTGAATGTATTGGTGGGCATTATAGCGAAAAAGGCAAATGACAAACTCGTTGCCACATCCTAAAAATGAGCATCAACGGACCGTCAGCGGAGTGTCAACAATTTTTGGCATTGCATCCTGGAGAATTCAAAGGGCTGCGCGGTGACATTAACTCATAATCAAACTATCGGCAGCCTTTGTAGGCACACATGGTTAGGGTAACATCACTACTATATCCTAAAAATGAGCGTCAACTCAGCGTCAACAACTTTTGGCCTTGTATCATAGAAGACGCAAGGGCTGTGCGGTAATGGTAATCCATAATCAAGGTATTGGCCGCGATTCAAGGCAAAAACTTTTCCGACAACATCGTTACTCTGAGCTAAAAATCAGCCTCACCAGAGCGTCAACGACATTTGGCTATGCATTTGGGAAATTCGAATGGTTGAGTGGTGACATTAAGCCATAATCATACTATATGCCATCTTTGTAGGCGAAAATCATTGCGCCTACATCGCTGCTATGTCCTAAAGATGAGCATCAACGGAGCGTCAACGATTTTTGGTCTTGCATCAGGGGAAATACAAGTGCTTTGAGGCAATATTAAGTCATAGTCGAACTATCGGCTGCTTTTCTAGGCGAAACTGATTAGGGATGCATCGCTACTACGTCCTAAAAATGAGCGTCAACGGAGCGTCAACGACTTCTGGCCTTGCATCTTGGAAAAGGCAACGGCTGTGCGGCGACATTAACCCATAATTAATCGATTGGCCACCTTTCTAAGCAAAAATGATTTCGGCGACTTCGTCACGATGCCCTGGAAATGAGCGTCAAAGGAGCGTCAACGATTTTAGATCATGCATCTTGGATAATTTAACGGCAATGGAACGCAGATAACCCATAATGAAACAATCGGCAGCATTTACTGGCAAAAATGCTGGTGATGATATTGCGTCTGCCTCCTACAATTGAGCGCCCACAGACTGTCAACAGTTTTTGTGGAGGCTCAGAATGCTACACAGCAATGAACTGCATTGTGCTGTTCCTAAATCGTGTTTTACGCTGTCAGTCTTTGCAATCTGACCTTGTATACAACTTCACAAATATGCATGCAATATCTTACAGATCGGATTTTGTTACTTGTAGCTGTAGAGTCAACATTTGAGAACTGGCAGACTGCTTTCCTGTATTGTGACTTTCGGCAGTCTTTTGAGTCGGATTACCCAGCGTTCTAATTCCTACCGCCATCTCGCAGTCGAAATCTTTCAACACCTTATTGCTCCAAGTTGTGATCTCTTCCAACAATGTACATGTCTTTATTCTTGATTTGAGCGACCTTACTTTACAAATCATCTTCGACACTTGATGGGATTCAATAAATATATCCTCGAAGCGGCCTATTGCCTGGAATATTTCTAGCCATGAGCCTTGGTGGCGATTCTATTTACACAGCAGAATTGAGGAGACCGGCTGCCCTGGAATCATGGGTATCGTTGTTCATCAAGTTCTTCGCCATCCATCAGAACATGGGACCAGCTCAATGGGGAAACACTTGCTGGCAAAAGCTTACATCACAAAGTAAAACGAATTAACAGTGTCAGAGGTTACTGAATTGACTAGTTCGACGGTCAATGAAACAGTTTTGGCCATTCTGAAGAGGTAATGCAGTCAAGGAATCACAATAGTCAGTTCTCAGAGTCAAACGATATTTGAAATCCAGCTAATTCCATAACGACAACAATAACAGACAAAATGTTCCAAACTGGCAGCTAAGGACTTTGAAACCCCCAAATTTCACCAAGACACGTGGAATTGGTACCTCATGTTATGATTTGTTTCAGCTCATATTCCATCAACACTATATCGAATCGGGAGTTACGACAGTCATTTATGGCATTACGCGATGACCCTGTGCTGCTGTCCGCTACGACTCATAGCAATATTTGCCGCAGGGAATATGCCCTGACTGTGTATGCAATTAAGATCCTGTTGCCATCACGGAATGAAGTTAGTTTAGCTTTCGACGTCTGGTCATGAACAAACACACTAGCCATAACGCCAGTCATTGCTTACTATATCGATTGAATTTGGGCACTGCATGAAGTTCAACTGGCTTTCGATGAGGTTGATCACCTATTCTTTTCCGCATTTGTAAGCTAATTATGGATGATAGGTCAAACGCCATCATACTGGAGCAAGGCTAGCCGTGCATTTGAAGGATATGCTTGATCATTTTGAGCTTACCGACAGCCGTTTGCTCGGTATTACAAGTTATAATGCTTCCTCTAATTACTCGATGACATGCGAACTGCAATCGACACTTGAGGCCTCTGGAATCCAGTGGCCTGCATTGAGGAATCATATACCATGCATGGCGCATGTCATACTGCTAGCTTCAGGTGCATTCATGTCCAGTCTCAGTGTAGAAGGCTGCACCAAGGCTTGGGAAGCCCATGAGCGCAATCAGCAATTTGGAGAGAATGAAAGCACAGATATTGGGAACAGTCAAGGACTTCGCAAAGAGGGCAATGCTAGAATCAACAAGGTGTCTGCCATGAAACCAGGTTCATCAGCAAAGAACATTTCCGTCCGGGTAGAATGGCTCCGTCAAAGTGGCCGGGCTGCATCAGAGCAGTCAGAGACACCCCGGTGACAAATTACCCTGCGCCTAGCGCAAATACCACACGTCGCTTTACATATCGCCCTCCGTTCGCGGTTTCGCCGTTTCTTCCTGCTCTGTTAGTCTCGTATTCTAAACAAACCCTCTGGCATTGTGGCCAACTGTGAACATACGTTAGAATTGGTTCATTGAGTACACGCTTGCAGATTGCAATGCAATGGGTGACGCTGCGAAAATCTGTCCACGCGTTCCTTCTACATCAAGCTTTAGGAGCGTGGGAACTAGGTGAGAAGATCTGATACGACCCGGCCGAGAGGATTCACGAAAAATCATCATGAGAAACTGGGCCTTAGATAATTTTGGGTGAGTCAATTGACCATCCCTGCATCGGCAAAATGTAAATTGGTCCGGAAGCAACAAGCAACCCTCCCAGACACTCCGGGCGACCTCACCAGTGCTTCCAAGTACTTCTGGATACTCCCAGACCGCCCTGGAGCTATGCAATGTGCTCTCAGACTCTGCAAGAGCATTGTCAGGTGCTCCTGAAAGCACCTGCAGTTATGGAGGCGCATTCAGGATGCAACGAGATTTGACTCATAGAATAGTCAAATTTTGGAGCTCCTGAGACCTCTGCGCAGATCTGCAGGAGACTTCAAGAGCAGCTGAGACTGCTGCACAGCTCCGCGGGAGACTTCGGGAGCAGCCGAGACTGCTGCACAGTACTGCGGGAGACTTGGTGCCGTATTCTCACAGCAGTAGTTCTTACACAACCACAAGGCATTTCGTCTTATCATATTCATCTTTCTTACAGTCACAATATTCACTACATCATAATATGGCATGCATTATGATAGTCTCTGTATATATATACATACAGTCAATCTGGCCGCAGATAGTAGTCGAGCATAATCGGAGGAGCACCTCGACAAACCCATTGAGAGAACTTAGAGATACCCCACTTGGAGGCCGTTGTAGTGAAAAGATGGAGGTAGAAGGCAGAGAGCCCACCATTATCACTCCGCGACACCTCTCGCGACATCCAAACGGAATTCATTTGAAAGAGCGTTTCTGGTTCGAGCAGCCTGGGGATCAGGTGAGAAGATATGATACTACCCGGTGTTGAGGATCCATGACATCTCGGACAGAGCAAGTGAGACCAAAAGTTGGGAAAGAAAGAGTGTGTATTTTCATTGTATGATAAGATGAGATGGAAATGACATGATATCTGTCTACTGCGGGGTCTGCCAAATATACTCCCCGTCCCTCTATCCACCTCTGTTACCCCTGTATTTCCGTACACACGCCGTCGCTCCTTAAAGATGTACTTGGACGCTGTGATCGAGCTAGTTTGGAGATATACTTGGAGGCCGTAATCATGCAAGCAGTGAGATACACTTGGAGGCTGAGATCGAGCAAGTTTGGAGATGCACTTGGAGGCCGTGATCGAGCGGTTTGGGGATGCACTTGGAGGCCGTAATTGAGCATATTTGGCGATACACTTGGACGCCGTGATCAAGTGAACATAGAGATGCACTTCGAGATCGTGCTCGAGCGAGTTTGGAGATACACTTGGGGGCAGTAATCATGCGAGTTTAGACACCGTAATTGTGGGAGTTCAGAGATACACTTTGAGGCCGTGATCGTGCGAGTTTGGAGGCTATAATCGTCCGAGTTTAGAGATACACTTGGAGGCTGTGATCGAGGGAGTTTGCAAATGCACTTGGAGGCCGTGATCGAGCGAGATTGGAGGAGTACTAGGAGGAGGTCAATCTGGAGCCGGTAGTGTGGAAAGCAGGTGTAACGGGAGCTGAGACTCTATTGATTGGTTAACTCGTAATCGTTGGAATGTATAGAATTGAGTACAACATGGTCTACCGAGAGATAAGAGACTGGCTGGGAGACAGTCGATACTTGGATGATGCAGTATGCAGTGTTTGCTACACTCAGTGTTAACTGTTGATCATGACCTAGAGAGATAGAGAGCGATGACTTAACTTCGTGTTCTTAGGTGAAGGACGAGGAAGAGAGAGATGAGAGGAGATGGGGGAAATCATCATGAGAAACGGGGACTTTGGAGAATTTCGTGTGCGAGTCAATTTACCATCCCTGATACAGCAGGTGAGAGTCCCGATCCGGCGTGTAATTACACCGATACGAGGTCATCCCAACCCAATCAGGCAAGGTGTACCCCTGGTTTCTCATATCCGCTCGTATCCTCTACGTCGTTCTCATCTTCATCCCCCATCTCTCTCTTTCTCGTCCACAACTCTACCATCATTGCAGAACACAAAGTTAAGTTATCCCTCTCTATCTCTGCATGTCATGATCATGAGTTGACACCGAGTACAGCATACACCGAGTACAAGAATCCACAGAGTACAGCATACGCTGAGTACAGCATACACTGAGAACAGCATCCACCGAAGATTGTTTGTCTTCCCTTCATTCGCATGAGTACGAGTTGACCCCTGAATGTAGCTTCAGCTTCCGGCGTGCCTCCCTACACGATCGACTGCCATCAGCCAGCTCTCCATGAGAGCTCAAAGGTAAAGTCATCTTGTCACATTATCACCGTTGCGAGTTAACTAACTGATGAATAGAGTCTCAGCACCCGGCGCGCCGTCCATCGACCACCTCCATGTACTCGTCCAAACTCACTCGATTACGGCCTCCCAGTTCTCACGATCACGGCCTCCAAGTGCATCTCCAAACTCGCTCCATGGTGGCCTCCAAGTGCATCTCCAAACTCGCTCAATTACCGCCTCCAAGTGTATCGCTAACCTCGCACGATTACGGCCTCCAAGTGCATCTCCAAACACTCTCGATCACAGCCTCCAAATTGCATCTCCAAACTTGCTCGATCACAGCCTCCAAGTGCATCTCCAAACACGCTCGATCGTCATTTTCAGGCGCACCTCGAATCACTCTCCAGCACCGCCTGCACCCAGTCGCAATATGCCGTGTTTAGATGGGTAGCTATATAGATACATAAATACATAGATACATAGATGACAATACATACTAAATACATGAGTTGTAATAATCGTTGAACAATAAGTAGGAGCTATTATTTCCAGGCGCACCGGCAGCGTTCCCAATGAGGATGATTTTCCCAGACTGCTCTACTGTGATTCGAGGTGCTCCCAGACTTGTCGCCGGTGCTCCCAGGCTTGTCATTGGCGCTCCCAGGCTTGTTGCCGGCGCTCCCAAGTGCTCCCAGGTGCACCTGAAGTTCTCTCCGGTGCTCTGAAGTGTTCCCAAACTTATCACAATCACTCCCATGGTACTGTTGTACCAGTCATCAGAGATCGCAGTTACTCTGAATGCCAGCCGGAATGCCCTGCCAGGGTCTGAGACTCTCCTGAAATTGCCGCATTTACGTTTACACTGCACATCCTCTCAGACACTCCTGGAGTCTTCCAGTGACTAAAATAGATTTTGCTGATGTGATGAGGCAGGAACGAGTCGCGATCCGGCAGGTACTAACACCGAGACGAGGTCGTGTAAACCCAATCAGGCAAGTCGTACTCCGGATTTCTCATATCCGCTCATATCCTCCATATCCTTCTCATCTTCATCCCCCATCCCTCTCTTTCTCGTCCACAACTCTACTATCAGCGCGAGAACAAAAAGTTAAGTCATCCGTCTCTATCTCTCCATGCCATCATCATGAGTTAACACTGAGTGCAGCATACACCAAGTACAGCATACAACCAAGATTGTCTGTCGTCCCTTCATTCTCACAATTTCCATCTGACCCCTGAATGAAGCTTCAGCTTCCGGCGTACCTCGTTGCCAATCGACCGCCACAAGCCAGTTCTCCATAAGAGCTTCAAAAGTAAAGTCTCGTTGTCACATTCCCACATGTTCATGTTAACTAACTGATGAGTAGAGTTTCAGCACTTGGCGCGACTCCCATCCAGCGCCTCCAGATCGACCACCTCCAAGTACTCCTCCAATCTCGCTTGATCATAGCCTGCAAGTGCATCTCCAAACTCGCTCGGTCACAGCCGCAGAGTGCATCTCTGAGTTCACTTAATCTCGATCTCCAATTTTATCTCCAAACTCGCTCGATCATGGCTTCAAAGTGCATATCTGAGTTGACTCCATCTCGGCCTTCAAGTGCATGTCCAAACTCACTCAATCACGGCCTCCCAGTGCATCTCTGAGTTCACTCAATCTCGATCTCCAATTGCATCTCCAAACTTGCTCGATCTCGGCTTCGGAGTGTATCGCTGAGTTCACTCAATTGTCATTTTCTGGCGCACCTCGAATTGCTCTCAAGCACCGCCTGCAGCCAGTCCAGATATACCGTGTGTAGATGGGTTGCTATATAGATACATAGATACATAGATTAGAATGAAAACTGAATACATGAGTTTTAAAAATCGTTGAATGATTAGTAGTAGGTATGATTTCCAGGCGCACCAGCAGCGTTCCCAAAGAAGATGTTGTTTTTTCCAGACTGCTCTTCTGTGATTCCAGGTGCTCCCAGACATGTCGCCGGCGCTCCCAGGGTGCTTCCAGGCTTGGAGGCTTCCAGTGACTAAATTACATTTTGCTGATGGTATGCAACGGGAAGCGTGTAGTTCTCCGTCAGAGGGTATGAGGTCCCGTCATACCCGTCAGCGCCATAGGGAACACCCGGCTGTTTCTGACGGAAACTCGAGTTGTTGCTGATATTTAGCAAATATCATTGAGAAAGTACCTACTTCATGTTATTTTGAAAGTCCTGAAACTGACCTTCATATAGCAGAGAATGCTTGCGGTATTGATTACACTCACACCTGGTCGCCGAAACGAGTTCATTGACTGTCGAAAAGCCAAATTCTGCATTGTAGTACTTCCGATCATGGATGTGAAGACACGTTGGAACTTAATACTGGAATTGCTCGGGTGCGCCTACTGATTAGGGGAATTCACACGCGAGTGGCTCCAGAATCCAGAATACACTGATTACCAGCCACTTTTCACAACTCAAAATGAATGGACCAATGTGAAGTATGTGATGGAAGTATTGAGACCATTTCGATATCGGACCCTGTGGATATTGAAGAGGCATACAGTCATATTCCATCATGTTATCACTGTGTACAATGACATGTTCGACTATATGGACGGTGTGATGTGAGCATTAGCTTGGAAGAAGACCCCATTGAAGGAGGACTTGTTCTTCACTGTGAAGTTAGCTCGACAGAAGCTGTCCAAATACTACGCTGAAGTGACTCCAACGACAGGCTTGGTTCTGATTTCTGCACATATCCTGAATCCTTGTTGGAAGTTGCGATCGTTTTGAAAGTGGGACAAGGGAATGGATATTCATCCCGAGGACGGGAAATCCTATACGAACCAATACCAAGAGGCCTTTCTGAATTATGTGAAGAATCAATATTGTGCCAAACATCGACGTGTGCCTGTCAATAAGCATGAAAGCTCACCTAGCAGCAATCTCATCCCCTCTGCAACGGCTTCAGGATCCTGCCAACCATGCTTTGATCCATATGATTTGTCCAGCGATGATGAAGAATACTTAACGCCTAACAATGTTGCTCAGACGACACCGGGACAAAGCGATCCCGCAGCACGTCTGTTCATCGCCGCAAGCCTCTATTTGAATTCACTGCCTGAAGCACCAAAGAACTGGGGACAAATTAATCTAAATGTCAATGATTACCACTCCGACCCAATGGACATTAGCAGTACATTTTGTTTACTGGACATAACCAACTGGCGGCGTCAACAGGAGGAAACGCACTCAAAGTACGCCGATGTTTCTAATATGGCGCGCGACAAATTCTCTATCACACGATATGGTGTCGGAGTGGAGGGCAGTTTTTCCTTTGGCCGAAATGTTATCGGCAGGAGGCAATCAAAAACCACAGGCGAGGCCCTTTGCGAACAAGTCATTGTGAAGCAGTTTGCTCGAGCCAATAACGGCATTCTGGAAGGCGATAACCCAGAATTGGATAAAACGAACACAGAAAATGATTCGGAAATAAAGAAAGAGGCGGAGGAAAGGAAATTGCACATAATGGCCAAGGTTCACGACTTTTTGGAGATGTGGCAGGGCAGCCAAAACCTAGGTGCAACCGAAAAGGAATCTTGCTCTGAAAACAAGTAGATGACTGACGTGGGATACATTTTGGACACGGGAGAGATCGTCAAACCGTCCTGGTCACTCTTTCAACATGACGGTGCGGCTGCATTTATATTGTTAGAAAGATCTCCTTTGCTACCATCATTGTCTGCAAAAGTCCTCCCAGGAGGACGAACTTAAATATTAAATATCTGGGGAATCCTAAGAATTAACCCTCATCGAGTCGAAAGTGATGAGGATAGCGCACCTGAAAGCATTTCTGACACTGAAGATTGGCCTGACTGGAATGGGGACTTAGATAATCCAAATGACAGCGAAGAAAATTGCACGGCGGACGTCGAATCTGATATAGAGCAAGAAAATAGGAACGACGATCCGGAATGACCATAGCAGTGGGATGTAAGTGCCACGCCAAATCTTCCTGGATTGACTCGGCCTACACGGAAGTCAAAAAGCCAGGCAGAGAAGGGGTTGATGACGGTCAATCCAATTGAAACAAGCAGGAATAAGGGAGTGAAGAAAAAGTAGGACAGAATGCATCAATGTTTCACCAGCTTCTTTATGTATCTTGACCAAGAGTTTAAGTTTGAGATATATTATGCGCGAATGGTGAGCAGTAGCTTGAGAATGACGGTTGATAAATAGATGTATAGCAGGCATAATGAAGCATTTGGCAGGACACATAAATTTTAGTCGTGTGAGAGCGAACAGTGCAAGACTGTTATTGCGCATGGCGTTGCCACAGGGCCACATCTCAATCTGTCAGCAAGACTTCCAATAAGTTCAAATCATGATGACAACAATTATTGATGGCTGCAGATGTTGAATGCGCAACACATTAAAATAAGCGTCAACGGAGCGTCAACAATTTGTGGTTTTGTAAGTACGGTAATTACACAGTGATATGGTCGCTGTAATGCATAACCGATGTATTGGCAGCTTTCGCAGGGAAAAGAGAGAGCAACACAGTTACCACCCCATTCAGAGAATGAGCATCCACAGAGTGTCAACAATTTTTGACTTCGCATCATGGGTAATTTATGTTCCGATTTGTTGCAGATATCCATCTATCAGATATTGGCAGCCTTTACTGGGAAAAACTACAGCGACGTACTGCCTGCTGTATCATGAGAATGAGCATCAACGGAGCGTCAACAATTTTTAACTTCACATCTTACGTACTTTATGTTCCGATTGGTTGCACACATCCATTCATCAAAAATTGTCAGCCTTTACTGGCAAATACAACAGCGATATGGTCCCTGTCGCATACAGAAAATGAGCATCAACGGAGCATCAACAGTTTTATTTGTTGCATATTTGCTAATCAAGGCATCGCGCAGATCTTCGCATTCATAACGGAATTATTGACCACCCTGACAGGCAAAAATCCAAATTTTCAAAGGTAAAACACCAATTCCAAATTAATCAATATTGCAAGCTGCAAAGCACGCAAGAATATATCATTGGTTGTTGAAAACGCAATTTTGATAAAATAGTATGAACAAACATTCAAAACATGATCCTTATATGAATCTATGGATGAACCCGCTGGGCGACCTGCTGACAACCTGCGCAATTCAGACGGGTTGAGAGTTTACCATTGAACTGTACCCAAGTTGACAGTTTGGGTATACTGACAACCCGGACCACCAATATGTCAACAGTTTAGTTTGGACCGGACCCGGACCCGAAGTGACGGTCCGGAACCGTTGCTAACAGTACATTTGACCACAACTCTCGAGCGAGCACTGGTGCAACATGGTCAGGTGCGCATCGAAACAAGTGGCAGTATACAGCCATACGCAAGGCAAATGCCCGAACTGAAAGAGGAATCATATTGCATCCAGCCGAAGGTGTGCGAAGAATATCGAGGCCATCACAATGACGCGACAGAGCAGGAGAGTGGATCCAAACGGACGAGAGACGAGGGAGGTAATAGGGGCCAACAGAGTAGCGCTTGGCACCATGCAGGCCAGGAATACAAGAAACAGAGAAGGGGAGCCAATGGCCGACAAAGAGGGAGGCAATACCGGGGAGATGGAGGTGGCGGAGGTGGAGCGAGACGTGACCATGAGTGAAACCACTGCAGAGATCAAAATGGGAGCCGCCACTTCCAATGATTACAGCAATCCAGCCCAATTGGGGCAGGTCTTATGCGTCGACCATGGCAGCGCTGGAGACAGGAGTGGATTGAAAGGCTGCTTTAGTACTGTTGCAGGAGCCGCCAGGGGAAAAAGGGAGAATCGGAATCAGTCACCTGGTTTATGAAATTAGATAACAAAAGAGATTGTGGACAGCTGTGCGCAAGACAAGTGGTCTTGCAACTGACGAATGGACAGACCTGAGCAAGGGCGCAAACGACCTTGTCATGGTAACTGATTTAAAAAGAAGAGGAGAAAGGATGACAACGATTATCAACATTTATGATCAAAGTGATGTACAGACTGGAGAGAGACGGGCGAGGAAGCTAAACTGGCACAGAGCCATCCGACAGGGAGGTGGCACAGGAATTGCAGGCGACATGAATGTAGACTGCCGAAGGTGAGACCAGAGATGTAGGGAGCAAATCGATGCGACATTCTGGGAGGAGATTCTAGCCGAGTATGGGCTAGAGATCAGAAATGATGACTGGCCCACTCACCACTGGGCGAGAAACGGTCAAGAAGGCGAATCGACCATAGACCTGACCCTGGCCAGCCGACCGATCAAGTGATGGAACACGCTGCATGGGAGCCACGCTACAGGCTCTCATCACGAGGTGATCAAGTGGGGGTTTAACGTCAACCAACAGGAGGAGGCAGACCATGTGCAAGTCATAGGATGGAATCTGGCCGCCATGACAAAAGAGGACCAGCAAGCAGCAGAGAAACTTTGGAAGGAGCTGGAGAGAGAAAGAGCCCACCTAGGCAAGGAATGCACTGGAGACGATGTAGAGCGAGAGGCCAAATGGTGTCAAGAAACACTGAGCAAAGTTCCAAATGGCAAAGGGAAGAAAATAAGAATCTGCACTCAATCAAAGAGGTGGTGGAACGCCGAGATCATAGAGATGAGAAGCGCACTGGGGAGAGAACCGAGAAGAAGGGGAAGAAGATCAGAGCCAGCAGCACGCGTGAAAGCAGAACTGCAGAACTCAATTCGACAGTCCAAGAGCCGCATGTGGAATGACTACTTGCAGGACCTTAGGGGGGGCGAGGTCTGGTGGGCGGCAAAGTTCACCAACCCTCGAGCGGGAGCCACTGTGGAAGCACTGACTCACAGAGAGGTGAAGCAAGCAAATACCATTGCCGAAAGGGAGGAAATGCTCAGAGGAGAGTCTTTCCACCTCAATGACAGGGAGCAGTTCTCCAAACTACCTCCAGCAGGCCAAGCCCACGAACGCATAACGTAGCAGTCAGTCGAACAAGCTCTGATGTCGCAGTCGGTGAAGAAAACCCCAGGCCCGAACAAGCTGTCGTTCAGAGCCATACGAATACTCAAGTGTCAGCAACGGTTCCGGGTTACCCGGCTTCGGTCCGGGTTGGGACCGAACCGAAGGCCCCGGTCCAGGTCATGATCCGCCAAGCATCCCGACCCTCTCTGTCTTGGCGGGTTTGTTACGCGGACCGGACATATACCCGCTGTTGTTTGGCCAGGTGGAACCCGGACCGCGGTTCCATTTTGTGGTTCCTACCACTTTGCCACTACTTTGGCTTCAATTAAGTATTTGAGTTCTGATTGTATCATGACATGATCAGTACATAGATTGTGCAGTGTTAGAAGCTCTTTCACCTCACGGTTTCAGATTTGCGATCCAACCAATATTCGTGGAGTGGCGGTGAAATAACGGCAAATTATACGCGAAATTGACGGATTTTCGTTAGCGACTCCACGGATATTGGTTGGATCGTAAATCTGAAATCGTGGGTTGAAAGAGTGTATAAAATTCCACAGTCTACGTACTGATCATGTCATGATACGATCAGAACTCAAATACTTAATTGGAGCCAAAGTTGTGATGTTGAAATGCCGGGTTTTTGGTGGTAAAACTGGCCCAATTGCAATGGTCCGGGTTTTCGTGTGGTAAAACCCGTTGCAACGGTTCGGTTCCGGTCCCAACCCTAACCCGGAACCGTTCTAGCGGGTTGGAACCGTTGCTAACACTACTCTGAAGGTGGAACAGAATGAGAATTGTAGGACTAACAAAGGCAGCAGTACGAACGGGTCGTCACCCAACCATCTGGAAATGTGCGAGTGGGGTGGTGATTAGAACACCAGGAAAGGAGGATTATACGAAGCTGGAATCATACTAAACGATCTCTCTACTGAGTTGGATTGGGACAGTCGTTGCTCAAGTAGTCGCAGAGCTGCAATCCAACGAGGCCGAGGGAAGAGCACTGCTAGGCGATGGCCAATTTGGCAGCAGAAAGACTAGGTCAGCCATCAACGCTGCAGCAATTGTGGTTGACAGAGCACACGCCATGTGGAAAGAAGACAATATTACGGGTGTCCTCCTGATGGACATCAAGGCCATGTTCCCAAGCATAGTGAGAGGAAGGCTGATCCATGCAATGAAGGCCAAGAACATAGATGGAGATCTCATATGATGGACCGAGAGCTTTCTCTCAGAGAAGAAGATGAAGATGGTAATCGAAGGCTATGTCTTACGGAGTCACCCCGTGGAAGCAGCTGTCCTGCAGGGCTTACCTGTATCGCCGATTCTCTTTGCAATACACACCGCTGGACTGACGAAGTGGGTGGAAGAGAGAGTCCAAGTCGAAGGCCTAGCCTTGCTAGACGACCTCGGATGGGTGGCAACCGTTTGTAATGGTGGCACGTGACCCAGGTCCGGGTAACAGCCATGCAATATAGTCGCTCGCCACGAGACTTAGATCTCTAGCGATAATCTTACCTATACACCTATTTACTCTCACTCGAGTCCAGGTTTGCAACCGTATACCTATAATTACCATACTTATGCCTATGATGCCGAACGCTGGCGTACGTGCCCTTACACCGTTAAGGACGTAAACCAGGTGGTCGAACAACCTGAAGCCTGCGCAGCAGCGAGCATCGAGTGGGCCAACAGACGAGATCTCCAGTTCAACACTGCAAAGACGGAGACAGCACTTTCACACGCAGGGCAGGCCCCAAGAAGCAGCTGCGGCCAAAACTCATAGCTAAAATCATGGTAGGAAACGGCTTTGTGTGAATCAACAAAGAGGCGACACGATGGCTTGGAGTCTGGATGGATGCCCACCTGACGTTAAAAGAGCATCACAACCAATGCATGAAGAAGGCCAGGGCAACAGAAGCCCGAATGCGCGTACTCACAATGATGCACGGAATAGTCCCAGAGTGAGTAAGAGCTGTCCAGATTGCCTGCGTTCAAGCCGTCGTGTTGTATGGAGGCGAGCTCTGGTAGGACCCGAGAGAGATTGGCAGACGAGAGGATCTTCAACCCCTGCTCAATGGGCAAGCTAGATCAACCCTGGGCGCCCTCCCCACGACGCCAATGAGAGCACTTATCAGAAAGTCAGGGCTCACACCTGCGCCAGTAGTCCTGGACGCCAGGCAGCAACGATTCACAGCGACGCTCACAAGCGCATGTGCAGGCTCAAAACTAATGGCGGTGCACAACCACCCCACAGCTCTCGCACCAATATTCACAGTTAACACAAAACAGCATGAGTGAGGCCGGGAAGCAGAGACCATGCACTGGCCTAACCCTGACAAAGAGCCGGCTATCAAGATGGTCATACTGAGCGAAGACACAGTGGCTAAGAGAGAGGCGTTCCGCTGGGCGAGAGAAAGAGAGGCCAAAGTGGGTGCACAGGTCTGGATGTGGTGGACGGATGGGTCGCGATCTGACGACGGCAGAGTAGGAGCCGCCGCAGTCTGCCAACACGGAGACCACTGGAAACCCTTCCGCAGCCACCTGGGCACCGGATGAATGGCGTTCTATAATGCAGAGCTGTCAGAAATTGGACTGGCACTCCGGGAGTCAGTGAGGAAGAGAGACACACTGCCCACACACGGAGTGACGGAGGTAGCCATCTTCAGCAACTCACAAGCGGCCATTCGACAAATGGAGCACCTGGATCCGGGGCCAGGGCAGCATCTAGCCAGGTGAGATACCTAGTGCGCAAGGACTCTTCGCGAAGCCAGTCTGGAAACTGAGATCCACTGTGTCCCGGGACACACTGGCATCGCCAGGAATGAGGAAGCAGACCGCCAAGCGAATCTACGGCGAGAGGGCCACAGGACAGGCACAGTGAGAGAGCGAGTGTACACCTAGGCAGTGAACAGGATCAGACGAATCTCAGGTGCAAAGACAGCGGTGAAAGCTGAGTGGGAGGCTGACAAATGCAGCAAACATCATCGCTACAGGCTGAAAGGCCAAGCTGGGAGCAAGAGACCCATCCCAATGAACAGATTGAAGCCTCTGGCAGCCAGATTCTACCGACAGAAGTCCAGACATGCACCGGTGGGCACGTACCTAAAACGCTTCGGACACCGATATGATGACAAATGCTGGTGGTGCGGTAGCAGAAGCAGGATGGCCCAGACGTGGGAGCATCTCTTCCGCCACCGCAGCCGATGGAAAGACCGCCAGAAAACGCCATGGAAAGTGGTGGGAAAAGCGACCGGATGGAGAGCGGGCAGATGCCGACATGTGCAAGTCTTTGAGATGCTCTCCATGGAGAAATGCGACAAAGCGGTGATGGACTTTCTGGCGGTTACTGATGTCAGGAAATTCCCGCCCAAAACAAGCGGAGGAGGAAGAGCTGGCGGACAACGTGTGGAGGAGTAAGGGCCGGCGGGCTCTCCTTCATTTCATCCCTTTTCCTTTGTATTATATTGACCACTTTCAGATGCTTTCTTTTCTTTTGTCAGAAGGGGACAACGGGTAGTAGGAGTGGAGCTTGTTGGAAATGGCAGCGGGTGCTGGGAGAAAGTCCAAAAGCGATATCGTTCTCTCTACTCTAGTGGTCTCTCTATATACAGAATGACAAGGCCACATTGGCCGCTCCGCCATCGGGCGGACTCGGGCCCGGGGTTGAGCGGATTTCCAATACTCCCACTCCGTGAATACCCCGCCCATACAAAAGTCAAACATAGAGAGAGCAAAAGTAGGAGAACAAAAGAAAGTAAGAAAGAAAGACTAAGTACAAATGAGACAGACTCGGCATCAACCTGGATGCTTCCAAAGAAAAAACAAAACTGACAGCCCCAGGTCCATGCAGTGACCCTTCCAATAACCCCTGCAACCCTAACCCTTCTCAACGTCACTTCAGTGACAACCGCCTGCGGTCAAGAGCTATCAATGAGTAAAATCAACCACAACTCAACAAACAAACAAGACAAAGAAACACCATTGCAGCTGAAACTGATAGATGCCCATACTGGCGCGGTGCTGCACAAAAATCTCCCTAGGCAGAGCCTTTGTAAGACAGTCTGCTACCATAACTCCAGTGGGAGTATACTCCAGAAATACTTCTCCTCCTTCAACCTTTTCCCTAACGAAGTGATGCTGAATATCGATATGCTTGGTGCGAGCATGGTACTCGGGATTGTGCGCAAGTGCGATGCATCCTTGGTTATCTGCAAAGATGGTGATAGAAGGGAGTTTCTTGTACTGGCGATCCAGAATCTCACTGAGGAGGAAGCGAAGCCAAATTGCTTCCTTCGTAGTCTGAGTGAGTGCCTTATACTGAGCTCCGGTGGAGGACAAGGCCACGGTGGCCTGTTTCTTGCTTGACCAGGAGACTGGCGACTGACCAGCCAGAACGATGTAAGCACCTGTGCTATGGCGCGAATCTAGACAACCAGCCCAGTCACTGTCACTGTAGCCAGTGATCTCTGTATCCCATAGGATCTTTGGATAGTGGGGCTTGGTAAATGGAGTAGCCTTGTGAGTCGCTTCGAATGCAGAACACCTCGTTTGGTGCGGTTGCAGGTGTGCAGATCCTCGAATGTATCTGGGGATGTGATGGAGGGCTGCAAGATGATCGACGCTGGGAGCACTGGAAAACTGAGAGACAGCTCCCACTGCATATGAAAGGTCTGGCCTGGTAGCCAGCATCAGGTACATGATCGAACCAACGATGCTTCGATACAGAGTAGCATCATGTTGTGAGAGAAGAGCTCCAGATTCCTTTCTGAGCTTCGTACCTGGACTGAGAGGAGTATCGCAAGGATGGCTGGAGGAGAACTGAAACCGTCAAAGGATCTCCTCAGCATACCTCTCCTGTGAGAGATGAAGTCCATTTTCATCTCGAGTAACTGCAATTCCTAGAAAGTAGGAGAGGGGACCAAGATCTGACATCTCAAAACGAATATTCAACTTCTTCTTCATTGACTGGACACTTTCCAAATCACCAATCAACACAAGGTCA
>Ga0307512_10000318_pt1 | contig 69473 bp, 68 predicted proteins | sample 14_EM_MG_FD_200267 | JGI IMG/M metagenome (GOLD analysis project Ga0307512, IMG submission 200267) | Populus trichocarpa ectomycorrhiza microbial communities from riparian zone in the Pacific Northwest, United States - 14_EM | ecosystem: Host-associated > Plants > Roots > Unclassified | place... | reverse complement strand
AATAGTTAGTTTTGATGACCTATCTCTTGGGAAAGCAATTTGTGTACCTACTTTGCTACATGTCAGCTTTTTCCTGATTCCAGTGACCAATTTGTGAGACATGATATTTCATCAGTCTGTGTGCAAGAGTTGTACGGGTCATGCGAATGTTCTAGACTCCAAATCTAGGTAATAGATTACCTACAACCTTGATATTGACTTGCCTATTACGGTTACATTAGAAAGCGAAACCTAAAATTGAGACGAAATTTCCTAACAACATTTTCCTGAGTGATGCCATATGAGTCATCAGATGAGCGGTCAGTGCACTGTCCGAACCCTGATCAATCGCAGCCATTATGCAGCATTAGTCCATCCAGCTAACTGCACAACTCTCCCCTCAGACCTGCTGCACAGGTTCGAGAATTGCAAAATTGCTTATGGTACATCATGGAAATCGAGGAAACCGAGCTGGAAAAAGAAAGGTCAGGAAGTCGGGCACTTTGAGTCTAAACTAATTTGATCGATCCCTATGCCGTAATATTATACCGGCTGAAAGCGCAAAAACCCGAACGAGCTACGTCATTTATCGGACTGATGACCTGAATAGTAGTGGCTCAGATACTCAGAAGCCTCGATGTCTTTGGATACAAATGATTCTGCCTAGACATGGTATAACGGCTGTCAATAATGATGGTATGATTGTCAAGAAAAATAATTGCGCACCAAATGACTGGTGGTGTGCCTCTAAGGTGAGCGTGAACGGAGTGTCAATGATTATACTTTGATCTGTTCGGCAATCAAAGGATTGCATAGTCACATCAATCCAAAGAGGGATCATTGGCCGGGTTTAGATGGAAAAAGGCATGCGACATGCTCGTTGCCCCATGCTAGAAATGAGCGTCAACGGAGCGTCAACGGAGCGTCACCGATATCTGGTCTTGCAACTTGGATAATGACTAGGCTGTGCGACAGCATTAAGCCATAATGACAGTGTTGGTCGCCTTTATGGGCACAATGGCCCACCACCATATCGCTACCACCTCCTAAAAATGAGCATCAACAGAGCGTCAACGATTTGTGGTCTTGCATCATGGATAATTCAAGGGCCATGCAACGGCATACTCCCATAATCATAATATTGGCCGCCTTTCTAGGCAAACATGCTAGTGACGATAGCGCTACCACCTCCTGACAATGAGTGTCAACGGAGCGTCAACAATTATTGGTCCTGCATCATGGATAATTCAGGCGCCGTGCAATGGCAAACACTCATAATCATAATATCGGCTGCCTTTCTGGGCAAAAATTGTAGTGCCCATATCGCTACCACCTCCTAAAATTGAGTGTCAACGGAGCGTCAACGATTTTTGGTCTCTCATCATGGATAATTCAAGGGCCGTGCAACGGCATACACTCCTAATCATAATATTGGGCGCATTCCTGCGCAAAAGTGCTAGTGCCAATATCGCTACCACCTCCTTTGATTGAGCGGCAACGGAGCGTCAACAATTTTTGGTCTCGCATCATGGATAATTCCAGGGCCGTGCAACCGCATACACCCATAATCCTAATATTGGCCGCCTGTCTAGGCAACAATGCTAGTGCCGATGTCGCTACCACCACCTGGAATTGATCGTCAACGGAGCATCAATGATTTTTGGGCTTGCATCTTGGCTGAGCAGACAGCAATGTAACGGCGTTGACCCATAATCGTACTATTGGCTGCCTTCAAGGGCAAAAATGCTAATGATGATATCGCAACCGTCTCGTCTTTGAATGTCCTTGTATTGAACTTCACAATTATGCATGCGATGTCTCACAGGTCTGACTTTTTTCCTGCTTGTAGGTCTAAAGTCAATATTTAAGAACCAGCATTCTATGTGACTATAACGTATCTTTTCAGAGTTACCCAAATTGAATTACCCAGAGTTCAATTGCCTACCGCGATGTCAGACACAAAATATCCAAATACCTCGTCGTTAGAGGCAATGATTTCTTCAAAAAATGAACGTGTCTCTATTCATGATTTGAGCGACCTTACTTTGCACATTACCTTCCATTGTTGGTGGGCTTCGATGAATGAAGGCTCAAAGCGTCCTATTACTTGAAATAACTCCAGACATGCGCCTTCGTGGAGATTCTACTTACACTGCGAAATTGTGGAGACTGGCAACCCCAGCATCATCTGTATTGTTTGTCATCAAGTTCTTCGCCATCCATCAGAACATGGGACCAGCTCAATGGGCAAACACCAGCTGGCAAAAGTGCATATCACAAAGTTAAACGAATTAACAGTGTCAGAAGTAACCGAATTGACTAGTTCAACGGTCGATGAACCAGCGTTGGCCATTCTCAAGCAGCAAGGAAGTCGAGGAATTCCGATTGCAAGTTCGCAAAGAAAATTTAAATTTACCATTCAGGTATCAAGTATACTTACTGAATTGACAGACAAAACGCTCTAAACTGGGAGAAAAGAACTTTCAAACTGCCGAATTTCACCAAGACACCTGGAATCGCTACCTCATGTTAGGTTTTGTATTGGCTCATATTCCATGGAACGCAATATCTAACCTCGAGGGACGACGGTCATACAACGCATTACGCAGCGAACTGGTGTTACTGTCAGCTCGCACCCTGAGTAACATTTGCTGGAGGGAATACACACTGACAGTGGATGCAATTAAAAAGCAACTGCTGTCAAGAAACAAAGTCAGTTTAGCTTTAGAAGGATGGACATCGATGAACAAAGTAGCAATACGGTTGGTCATTGCCCATTATATGGATGAAAATTGGGGTTTGCGAGAAGAACAACTGGCATTCGATGAGGTTGATAGCCCATTCTCTTCCCATTTCGAAAGCTCACTAAGGATAACAGGTGAAGGGTCAGCATACGGGAGCATGGCTAGCTGGACATTTGAAGGAAGTCCTTCACTGTTTTGAGCTGACTGATGGCTGTTTGCTCGGAATCACAACCTATAACGCTTCATCAAATCACTCGATGACTCGCACACTACAAACTATTCTTGAGGTCTCCGGAATGGAGTGGCCCGCATTGAGGAACCACATACCATGCATCGCTCACGTCATTCAGCTTGCTTTGGGTGCATTCATGAGCACTCTAGGTGTAAAAGGCCGCACCAAGTCTTGGGAAGCCCATGAGCGCGATCAGCAATTTGGAGAGAATGAAAGCACGGACATTGGGAAGAGTCAAAGACTTCGAAAAGAGGGCAATGCTAGAATCAACAAGGTGTCGGCCATGAGACCTGGTTTAGCAAAGATAATTGAGAAAGTACGTATTTCAACATATTTTGAAAGTGCTGAAACTGACCTTCATATAGCAGAGAATGCTTGCTGTATTGATTACGCTGACACCTGGTCATCGAAACAAGTTCATTGACTGTCAAAACGCCACATTCCGTATTACAGTACAACCCATTATGGATGTGAAGAAACGGTGGAACTCGACACTGGAGTTGCTCGAGCGCGCCTACCAATTCTGGGAATTCACACGCCAGTGGCCTAAAAACCCCAAATACCGAGATTACCGGCTACTCTTCACAACACAAGATGTGTGCACTATTGTCAAGTATGTCATGGAGGTTGTATAGCCGTTCCAGTACTGAACCCTATGGATGTCGAAACAGCATACCAATACTCTGCATCATGTCATTACTGTCCACAATGGCATGTTTGATCACATGGATGGCGTGATGCGAGCTTTGCCCAAGAAGAAGACACCGTGGAAGGAAGACATATTCTTTGCGGTGAAGTTTGCGGAGCAAAAGCTGTCCAAATATTATACTGAAGTTACTCCAACGACCGGGATGCTTTGCATCTTGGCACACATCCTTGATCCATTCTGGAAGCTGCGATTGTTTAGGAAGTGGGACAAGGGAATGAATATCAATCCTGAAGACAAGACTTCTTATACTACCCAATACCAGGCAGCCTTTCTGAAGTATGTGGGGAATGAATACTGCGCCAAACACAGACGTTTGCCGGTCACTAAATCCAAAAACATACAGAACAACAATCTCTGCTTCTCCGCAATGGCTTCTAAATCCGGGCAATCCTGTCATGATCAATATGATTTGTCCAGTGATGATGAAGAATACCTAATGCCTAACAATGTGGCCGAAACGACACCTGGACGAAGAGATCATGCAGCACGCTTATCGACAGCCGCCAGGCTGTATCTGAATTCACCTCCCAAATTACAACACAACTGGGGGCAAATTAATCCGAATCTTGATGATTACCACTCCGACCCAATGGACATTAGTAGAATATTTTGGTTACCGGATATCACCGACTGGTCACGGCAGCAGGAAAAAACCAACTCAAAGTACGCCAATCTTTCCAATGTGGCTCGCGACATATTCTCTATCATACCTCACGGTGTCGGAGTGGAGGCCAGTTTTTCCCTCGGGCGAGATGTGATCGTATTGAGGCAGTCGAAAACCACAGGCGGGACACTTCGCGACAAAGTTGTCGTAAGGCGGCTCGCTTGAGCCAATAACAGATTAGCAGCCGGCGAAGACACGGTATTTGATTCGAACAGCACTGATAACGACATGGGGATCAAGAGAGAGGCGGAGGAAATGAAGTTGCATCGAATGGCCAAGGTCCATGACCTTTTGGAGATGTGGCAGGGTAGCCAAAACCTAAGAGCTACACAGAAGGAATCTTGCGCTTAAGATGAACAAATGACAGCCGTGGGATACATTTCGGACACGGAAGAGATCATCAAAGCATCCTGGTCAAACCTTCAACATCATGGTGCGGCTGCATTCAAATTGTCGGAAAAATCACCTGTGCCACCAGCTTTGCCTGCAAATGACATCCCTGGAGGACGAACGCAAGTATTGAATGTCCGCTGAATCAAACCAATCATCCGCTATCCGGCCGATAGTGATGAGGAGAGCTCACGTGAAAGCATTTCAGACACAGAAAATTGGCTTAACTGGAATGGGGACTTGGATAATCTAAACGACAGTGAAGACGACCGCAAGGCAGATAATCAACCAGATATGGAACTGCACAATGGCATTGAGGATTCAGAAACCCTGGAGCAGCGGAATGTGAGTGCTGCACTGAATGTTCCTGAATTGATTTGGCCGATACGATGATCAAAGAAGAAGGTTGGAAAAACGTTGATGACGGTCAATATAATGGAAACAAGGAGGAATATGGGGATCAAGAATAAGTAGGACAGAATGCGTCAATGTATTATCACCAAGTTCATTATGTAATTTGACCGAGCATTTCATTTAGAGATGTAATCTGGACGAATAATGACCAGTCGCGTCAGAATATTGGTCAATAAACAAAGCTATAGCGGGCAGTATGCATCATATGGCAAGATATATAAATTTGTACTGGATGAGAGCGACTAGTGCTGGAATATTACTCCGCTCCGCTATGCCATAGAGCCAAGTCCTGAACATGCTGAAAGGCATCCAGAAAGGTGCAATATTTATGATTGCAATAATTAACGGCAGCAGATTTTGACTATGCGGTACATTGAAAGTAGCGTCAACGGAGCGTCAACGATTTTCAGTCTTGTAAGAACGGTAATTGTAAGGTGACGTGGTCACTGCTATCCATAAGCATCATACTGTCAGCCTTTCTTGGCAAAAAAGTACAAGACACAATCACTGCCCCATTCTGAAAATGAGCGTCAACGGAGCGTCAACAATTTTTGGCTGTGCATCTTGGGTATCCTAAGTGGTGATTGGTTGCAGCTATTCATAGATGAGGTATTGGCTGCCATTCATGTTAAGAATATTACGGACACGCTTCCCGTCCCATCCTGAAAATCAGCTTCAATGGAGTGTCAACCATTTTCGTTGTTGGATCCTGGGTAATCTACGGGTCGCAATGTGGTGATAATTCATAGATGGCGTCGTGGTTGCCATTTCATTTGAAACAGTCCAAGACACATACGTTACCTCATCATGCAACTGAGCGTCATCGGAGCGTCAACGACATTTGGTCTTGCATATTGTGTAATCAAGGCTTTGTGCAGATAAAGGAGCCCACAACTGAACTATTGACTGCCTCTATAGCCAAAAAAGCAATGCATAAAAGGAAAAACATGTATACCAAAATGATCAATGTCGCAGGTTGCAAAACATCCAAAAGGAAATTATTGGCTGTCGAATACCGAATTTTGATAATATACACTTATCCAGCTGCGAAAACAAGAACATTATATAAATCTACAGACGGACCAGCTGGGTGACCCGCTGACAATCCGCCAAATTCAGACGGGTTGCGAGATTTCCATCAAACCCGACACGAATTGACGGTTTGGGTGTATTAACAACCAAAGCCGCAGATTTGGCAACAGGTCGGTTCTGACCCAGACCCGTACACAAAGTGAATGTCCGGACCCATCGCTAACACTAGTTCTGATACGTGCGAGGCTGACCGAAGTTGTCTGTTGCTACCAATTTCAGGAAATAGCCTCTCAGTACATATAGAAGTGAATGTTATTGGTGATTGATCTCCAGTGGTACCAGAACTAAATACCATGCAAGCCTCCCACAGAGCCGCACCGAACATGACTCCAACAGTCCACCTCCATTACCTCACCAAATATTTCCCTCTGAAATCATACATTGAGATGTGCAGGTGTGTATTAAATAGTGACAGTAGCAGCATGTTAGCAACAGCATCACTGCCCACGATGTATCCAGGGGTGAGTGACCCCTAGTTGATATTGTCAGCTCATCCTGAATCTTAGATGATTTTGAAGAATCTTCACACTATCTTATGTATATACTCCATTAGCACAATGTAAATTGGTCCGGAACCTACATGCAAACCTCCCAGACACTCTGGATGACCTCTCTAGTGTTCTCAACTATTTCCAGATGCTCCCAAACCCCCTTGGAGCTAAGCAAAGTGCTCCCAGACTCTGCAAGAGCATTCCCAGGTGTTCCTGAAAGCATCTGCAGTTATGGGGGTGCATTCAGGATGCTACGAAATTTGACATATACGATAGTCTCATTTTGCGGCAGCTGAGACCTCAGTGTGGGTCAGCGGGGGTAGTGTTAGCAACGGGTCCAAATTCCCGGTTGAGTTCCAGGTCCGGTTCCGACCCGGAGCCGGACCGTTGCAACGGGTTTCCACCAAAAACCCGGCATTTCAAGTCTACAATTTTGGCTCCAATTACGGAACTGAGTTCTAATTGTATCATGACATGATCAGTATGTACATTGTGTAGTTTTACCCCCTCTTTCCTCTCCCACACTCATATATGCGATTGAACCAATATTCGTTGATTCGCTATCGGCAACTGGCAATTTTCAGCCGAAATATCACCTTCCTTCACAGTGATTCAACGAATATTGGTCCAATCGCAAATCTGACAGCGGGAGGTGAAAGAGGGGCTAACACTGCACAATCTCCATATTGATCATGTCATGATGCAATCAGCACCCAAATACTGGATTGGAGCCGAAGTTGCCGGAACCGTAATATGGAACCGTGGTCCAGTTCTAACCGGTCCCCGAACGCGGGGGGTACCCCTGTTTTTCAGGTAACAATCCGGACTGGACCATCCGGTCCTGTTCCAAACCCGGACAACAGCCGGGTAACCAGGAACTGTTGCTCACACTAAGTGGGGGACTTCGAGAGCAGATGAGACCTCTGCACAGCTCTGTGGGACATGTTGTGCTGTATTCTCACTGCGGTGGTTCTTAGGGTTCCATAACCACATGGCATTTGGTCTATCATATTTGTCTTTGTTACAGTCACAAGATTTGGTACCTCATAATCTGGAATGTATTCTGTAAGTTTCTATGGCTATATATGGTCTTGAGCGAAATTGGAGGAGCATCTGGACATGCCGATTGGGAGAACTTAGAGATGTACTTGGAGGTGTTTGTGGCAGGAAAACCCATTTCTCATCACCAGTGGCATTCGGTTTGGTTGGGGGAAGCTGGCGGCCGCACCTAGAGTTACAGGAATAACAGAAATGGGCCCAGCAACAGGGAGTATATGTATGGGAGACCCCAGGGTAGATAGACATCATCTCATTTTAAATAATACACAATCTATCTTTCCCAGCTCTTGGTCCCAGGCACTCTTGCCGAGCATTCATAGATTCACACACAAGGTGTGGTTCCTCATCGCCAGGGACCCTTCCATCTCGGCACACTTTCTTCCTACACTCTTCTCGCCAGAACTTCTCTTCCTGACAAATTTCCTTCGGAAGTTGCACGAGCTCCACTGTTTCACCACTCTGTGCTGATGTGGACTTAGAGATGTAACGGAAGGCTATGACCAAATAAGTTCGGAGATGGAGTTGGAGGCCGAGATTGGGGAAACTCAGAGATGCACTTGGCAGCCATGATTGAACCAGTTTGGAGATGCACTGCAAGACCATGATCGAACAAGTTTGGAGATGCACTTGGAGGCTGGGATCGCGAGAACTCATAAATGAAATTGGAGACCATCAGCCGGCGAGTCTGGAGATGCACTCCAAGGCCATGATCGAACAATACTGTATATCCACTTGAGGCCATGATCGATTGAGATTCCAGGAGTACTTGGTGGTTGTCTATGTGGAGCAGGTGATCTGGAGGGAGGCATGACTGGAGCTGAGAGTCTACTTATTTGGAAACTTATAATTTTGGGAATGTCAAGGGTTGAGTAGAACAAGATCCACAGAGAGATAAGAGATGGGAGACTGGCTGGACATGCGAGACAATCAATGGTAAGATGATGCAGCACTTTGTGTATGCTGGGCTTGTTATTAACTGATGATCATAGAATGGAGAGATAGAGAGAGATAACTGAATGTCGTGTGCTTAGGTGATGGTAGAGCTGAGAATGGGACAGAGAGAAGTTGAGAGAAATCATCATCAGAAACTGAGATGTGAGAGAAGAGCAGGTGGGAGCGAATTGCACCATCCCCGCTATGGCAGGTTAGAGTCAAAATCCAGAAGGTACATACTCCCATACGAGGTCTGCCAAACCCAATCAGGCAAGTTGTACCCCTGATTTTTGATATATGCTAGTACCCTCCATATCATTCTCATCTTCATCTCCCATATCTCTTTCTGTTGTTCACAACTCTACCACAGAGTTGGCAATGGTTACACGTTACCTGACCGCGGTCCTGGTTGGAACCAAACTGCACGCCAAGGTCCAAGTCAGTAACCGCCAAGGAACCGGACTGGGTAAGTATTGGGTGGGTGTCAAGCAGACTGGACATAACCTCATGGGTTTTTGGCCATGTTCGTAATGGACCGCAGTTCCATTATATCATTTTTACAACTTTGGCTCCAAATGAATTTTTGAGTTCTGACCATATTTTGACATGATGAATACGTGGATTGTGCAATTTGAACTACTCTTTCACCGCCTGTGGTCGGATTAGTGATCCAACCAATATTCGTCAGATTGTTGTGAGATATCTCTAAAATTTCATGCAACATTTGCTGGCATTCGATCTTCGCTCAAAGAACATTCATCTGATCGGAAACCCGAATGCGGGAGGTGACAGAGCTGCTGAAACTTCAAACTCTAAGTATTGATCATGTCACGATACAATCAGAAATCAACAACTTAATTAGAGCCAAAGTTGTGAGATGTGAATGGCATGTGTTTGGTGGTATAACCAGCCCAATTGCAATGGTCCGGAATTTCTTGTTGCAAAACCCGTTGCGATGGTCTGGTCCAGATTTCAATGCAGACCCCGAACTGATGCAGGAATTTGGCACCGTTCCTAACACTACGCTACTATCATCGCGGACCTGAAAGTTAACGCATCCCTCTCTATCTCTCCATGCCACAATCATCAGTTAACACTGAGTACAGCATACACTGAGTACAGCATCCACCCAAGATTGTCTGTCATACATTCATTCATATGAGATTACAAGTTGACCCATCCATGTAGCTTCAGGTTCCGGTGTGCCTCCCTACATGATTGAACACCACCAGCCAGCTCTCCATAATAGTGGAAAGGTAAACTCACCTTGTCACATTCCCACAGTTGCAGGTTAACTAATTGATGAATAGAGTCTCAGCACCCAGCATACCTCCCATCAACCGCCTCCACGTACTCCAACCTCGCTCGATCATGTCATCCAAGTGCATGTCCAAACTCGCTCAGTCTCATGGGCTCAGAGTGCATCGCTAAGTTCACCAGAACACAGCCTCCCAGTGTATCCGAACTTGCTCAATCATGATGTCCAAGTTTGCATGATCATGGCTTCCAAGTGATTCTCCAAACTCGCCTGATCACACGCTCACAGTGTATTTCTGAGTGCGCTTGGTCATCGCCTGGCACACCTCAAATTGGGCTCAACCTGCCCCTGCGTCCAGTCCAGATATACCCTGTGTGCATGGGTAGCTATATAGATACATAGCTGAGAATACAAACAGTATACATGAGTTTTAAATATCGTTGAACAACAAGTAGTAGCTATAATTTCCAGGCACAACAGCAGCATTGGCAACGAAGATGTTTTTCCCAGACTGCTCTAAAGTGATTCGACGTGCTCACAGGCTTGTGATCAGCACTCCCAGGCATGTCGTCGGTGCTTTCAGGCTTGTTGTTGGCACTCCCATGCTTGTTCCTTGTGCTCCCAGGTGCTCACAGGCCTGTCATCTCCACCCCCCGGTGCTCCTCTGGTTGTCACCAGACGTAAGGACGCATACGCCAGCGTCCGGCTGTATAGGGATATGGTTGCAAATACTGACTTGAGCCATTGTCTATGCAGATGTGTAGATGTATATGTAAGATTATCGCTGGAGATCTAAGCCTTGTGGCGAGCCGACTATATAAAATGGGGATTACCCGGCCCTGGACACGTCATGTCCAGCTGTGCCGTTACACCAGACATCCTATATCCACCCAGATTATTGGCAGTTGCTCTGAGGTGCACCTGAAGGCTACTGCATCGGTCTAGTAATCTCTGGAATTTGACCACCCTGTCATTCTGGTCCAACAATTCCCAGACACTCCCAGAGACAAAGATGCATTTTGCTGATGTAAATTAAATGGCCTCAGCAGTACATATAAATATTGACCACACCAACTATATCCAATGATTCCACCAGTCCAGACCATCTTTGTCCAGGGTAGGGCTCAATCCAGTCGGGTCTAATGGGAAGGTCAGACTGCACTGATTCACAGACTGGCAGTCTTGGACTGGATGGGCTTGTTCTGGTCAGAACCATTTACACCTATAATTTTGACATTAGGTTTTAGCCAAGTACTACCGAAATCATCAGTCATCCTCACTTTGAATCTCCACTCACCTCCAAATACCCACACTGATAGAGATTTTAGCACCTCGGTCTGTAAATTCGCCTCCATCGAGATATATTTTCCACATTCTAAGACTATTATCCTGGATGTAATACATTGACCTTGGAGACTATGAGGGATCGGTCTGGACGAAGCCCAGGTACACTCTGTCAGTATCTTGGACCATTCCTATTGCAGCCCAAACATATCTTGGACTGGACCAGGACTCGAATGGACAGTTCTGGTCTGGACAAATCCATTGCCGGACTGGTGGAATCTTTAACTATATGTTATCAATCAAGACAACCCCCAGTTGAGTTGAGATTACACAGAAGTATGTATGCCGCAGACATAACACAATATGCAAGTAAGCACAATCTTCAATCATATCTCATTAGGAGTAAGAAAATCTTGTAGCACTTCCCAGTGCCCAAAAAGTTGAAACAATAGCACGCAGTATCTGAGAGATTAACGTCATTGGCTAAAGATATGAGTCCTGAAGCCAACCTGCTCAATGCCTTGAGATAGTATACATCACTTTGCTATGTGCCTGTCATAATCTACATTGGTAGACTATCGCCTGGTCGCTGATTAAACATCTTTCACGCAATTGCCGTACAGCGAAATCATGATAAGGCATGAATATACTCGGACTATGCACTGATAGATAATGAGACAGCGGATGTTCCAACTACAGAACAATCGCATGCAAGATATCCAAGTCAGAGTTATGACTGGTCATTGTGTGCATTTAATATCTTGTCTGGGAATGGTGCTTGGAGGGTGAATAACACTTCAAAACTACTCATACTTGAACACATTATCCAACGGAAATTTATGACTAAGTCAAAGAGGTATTGTCTGATAAAGGGATTGTTACCTGCGATAATCCATCAAACAATCATTGTGTCACAGGAAGAATTCTGACCGGGACTATCCTGAGAACTTGACTATACTGGGGTCACGTTATTCCAGCAATGAGATGAATATAGTTCTAGCAGCAATCCTCAGTCGGACATTTGCAATGATGAATGCCCTAAAATAGTACTAAAATTTCTGTTCACAATTATTTCTAGTTTGAAAACCATTGTGAGACAACAACTATTATACAAGCCACGGGGATTACACACATTCCCAAAGTTTACCTTCAATATTGTAATACGCCTACTTATCAATCAGAAGTACACTTGGCAGCATGGAGTAACATGGCTGCTGAGTTTGGAGACCTATCTGTTAATTACCTGCAACAGGGACAAATTCACTTCGCGACGTATGTCCTTGAGCTTGCAGACCTATCCAGACTTCAGTATGATGTCTCGAGGTACCCCAACAGCAGACTTCAACCGCCCAGTAGTGTTAGCATTGGTTCGGGGTTACCAGGCTGCGGTCCAGGATTGGAACCGGACCGAATGGTCGGGTCCGGGTTGTTACCCAGACTACAGGGTTACGCAGCGCGTTCGGGGACAGGTTCGAACTGGACTGTGGTTCGATCTTACGGTTCCTACAACTTTGACTCCAAATAGGTATTTGAATTCTCATCGTATCGTAACATGATCTATACGTAAATTGTTCAAATCGATGCCCTGTTTCATCACCCATCCCCTGATTTGCGATCAGACCAATATTCGTTGGGTCACTTTGAAATTGAGCCAAACATTTCTTCAAAATGACCGGGTTTGATCGGGACTCCACGACCATTGATCCAATTCCAAATCTGAGATTGAGATATGAAAGAGGGCATCGAACTGCATATTTCACGTATGGATTATGTCGCGATACAATGAGAACTCCAACACTTAATTGGCGCAAGGAATGATGACTTTTGAGGAGCGGGTTTTGTGTGGAAACACGTGGCCATGGTCTGGTTCCGGGTCGGAACCCGACCTGGAACCGACCCGGGAATCTGGACCTATTCCTAACACTACAGCACAGGGAGTTCCCAGAATTGCTCAATCTTCAAAACACATCTTTTGACCGTTTCAGATACTTGTTGGCTGTTGGAAAGCCTATGAAGAGGTTGAGCCTTGTGATAAGTCAAGGAAAATAGAGCTGGGCAATATTGATTAGACAATTTTACTTATTTCTAAAAAAAGTTGAATGGATTATTGGGATTAGGAACCCTCATAACACCATCGCCATCATGACCATCACCATCATCACTATATTACCCAGAGAGGATGCACACACCTACATCCACAATGACTGAGTAGCAACCAACAGATTGTGTTACAAAATCTGAGTTGATATCTGGTCTCCCCAAGATTCATTTCGCTATCATTCCTGGAGAATTTAAGCCTGCATGTGTCAACGCCATGACCATAAGGAATCATGAGATCTCGTCATTGTGACCAAATTCAGACAAATGGTCACACTATGATAATGAATGACATCATGTTTTCGGCCATCATGTGCTGCCTGCTACCCACCCCCTGCCACATACCGGACCCTGCCACTACACTCCGCTCACTGCACTGTTCTTGCCTGATCCCTCTGAGTATCTGGCACCTGCTACTATGCCAGTCTCAGGATTGAACACCCAGCAGCATACAGTCAAGTGTGCATGGGTGTGTCTTCCCTTCAGATTGTGGATTTAGGACAGTACAGCCAAGTAGGCAGGGAGTGTACCGTCAGGGGAAATTTCAATCATGCTTGAGAGTGTGCTTCAGAGAGTACATCAGAGTGACTCAGAGGTGTACTTGAGAGCATAGTAAGAGGTGTACTTGGGAGCTTAGCAAGAGGTGTACTTGAGAGGATACTCGAAGGTATACTGAGAACCATACACAGAGGTGTATTTGGGAACAGACCCAGTGGTGTACTTGGAAGCATACTTGGCGGTATACTTGGGAGCATACTTGGTGGTGTACTTGATTGTGTCTTTGAAGCTTACTTGCGTGGGTACAGTCAAGCAGGCTGTGAGCATGTATTCAAGTGCAATTGGGAGTGTGCTTGAAAATGTGCTCAGAAGTATGCTTGAGAGAGTCTTTAGAGCTTTGGAGCATACAGTCAAGCAGGTTGAGAGTGTGAAATCAAGTGCAATCAGAAGTGTACTTGAGAGTGCGATTGTGACTATACTTGAGTGTTCCTTGAGAGCTTGAGAGTGAACAGTCCAGCAGGCTGGGTGAGTGCCATCAAGTGTAATTGAATAGATCATTGAGAGTATGCCCAGAGGTGTACTGGAGAATATACTCAGCACAGTAGTCTGAAGCATACATGGAGTGTACTTGGCAATGTCTTCAGAGCGTACATGAGAGTGTAACTCAAGCTAGCTGGGTGTGGGAGATTGAGAACAATCGAAAGAGTACAGTCATGCAAGCTTGAAGTGGGCAATCTGCTGCAATAAGTAGTTCAGTTCAGAGTATAGTTGGGAGTCTGCAATGAAGTACATGAGGCTATATGTTTTCAAATTTGTTGATTGCAGTATGGTGTATAGTATGCAGCATAGGCATGACATACAGCTCCGACAACACACCACACCACCTAGTAGTTTTGCCAAGAGAGATCTTATCCAATCAAGGTTGACATCACAAGACATTTATCGCTTTGGATTTCAGTTGAATGAACTTCCACATCTTAAAAGCAGACAACGATGAGCCTCTTTAGAGCCAAAAAGCAAGAGCCTCTTAGGGTGATACTCAAGAGAGCCATGGAGAATTTTGAGAAGAAAATGTTGAGCAAATCGGCAGAATCTACTACTTTTAGCAGCCACATCGGTGGACATCTTGAAGTGATTACGGCCCCACCCACCGATAATGGAATGGCTGAGAATGATAACAGGGACAACCTGGGGAAAATGGGGAGAGAACTTCACCGAGACTCTAAGTACAAAAGGCTATGGGACCAAGATAAGAAGACAGAGTTCGAGGCAGGTTTACATTATGCCCATGCCGAAAATCGTTTGGGGAGGGGCGAAGCTAGTGAGGTGACCACCAGATTTGATTCAGGACGGCTTGCTAGGAACTTGAATGAAATGAGAGCATACTCCGACCTGATGGGGAGCACTGGAGTAACTTGAATTACACGATACGGGAGCGATGATTCCTCAGTGTCACCACCACCGACAGCACGCTATGGAAGAAGTGAGAATTCCTTCCCATCGCACACACCGAGGGAGGAGGTTTTTTCACCTTCGCCGATTACGACTACGAACCACAGTGAGGGAAGCCAATGGGGCCTACCTATGAGCGCTCTTCCTCACGATCCTGTTTCGACTCCTAGGGTGAGTGCTGGAATTCCCATGCAGAGGTATAGTTAGTCGGAGGAAAATACTAGCCAACATGCGACGGAAGAAGAGGGAATGGAGGAGACCTGGAAAGTCTACACACCCATTCATTGAAAATTTGAACTTAGAGATAGCACCATTGATGCAAAGACGGAGATGGAGTGGAGGGATGAGACGCCGTACCTGACGCCAACAAAGAAGGGAAAAAAGCTCAATAAGGGGATGGAAGTCCACAGGCCAATTACACCCGAAAGACCAATCCCGAATATGCTGCAGACACCAAGCAGGAAAAAGCTGGAACATGAGTTTGCTAAGCCTGCAGAGGAGGTGACCAATGAGAATCAGGAGGTCAATCTTGAAGCTTTTATTGGTGAGTATCTTAACAACACCAATGGGCTGAGGGATGTTATGATCAATAAAGCGAAATATGAGAATACTTATTCGGAGTGGTGTGGTGAACTGGCGGGCCACCTAGCTTCGAGGCAGAATCATAGTGATGCGGCAGTTGAGTCGACACGAAGAATCGCCCAGAACATACTTACCAAGGTGGAGTTGGACAGGGAGTATGTAGGAGAAAGGGCAGAAAAGCTCGATGAAAGGTTCGGCAAATTTGAGAAAAAATTGCATAAGATCGCGCCGGTGATTATGGCCAAGAGGATTGAAATGTCGATGACCAATTGCATGGAAAGCAATGATTGATCAGCTGACGGATAGGGTGGTGAAGAGGTTTGAGAATGCAGCTGAGGAAGATAGGAAAAAGACAGAAATTCGAAGGGGGAAACAGGTAGAAGCTACGCCTGAGAAGGATAGTATGAGCAGTATCGATTTTGAACCCGGAGTGATATTTTCGAGGCAGGAGAATGAGAAAGTAGCGTCGGTACTCGACAGAATGGAGGTTTACGCACAGGAATTGGAGGCGTCGAAGCATCTTCCAGTTATTCCCCCGGGAGAGAAATGGCAGGCGTTTCCGAGGTACGCCCCAAGCGGACAGGTTCCGATTGCGATGAGACCGGCTATTGTGCCAGCAGTACTGGAACACAGAAAGAAGGAGGTGAAACAACCGGAGGTAAAGGAGGTAACAACGGGACCAAAGGCTGGAGAAAGGAAGCCAGAGTTTACGAAACTGAGAAAACAAAGTTCAGGATGGAAGCCGGAAGGTAAGAAGAATGATCCGTGGGCGCAGAGAGCGGCAGTACCACCACCACAGAAGCAACCCAAACAGAGACAACAACAACAGTTGGGACAGCAGCAAAAGATGAAGGGAGACGGCTTTGTTGAAGTGGAGAGGCAGCAAAAGAAGAAAGAAATGAAGCTGGTCCCCCCAGGACAAAATTCGATGGAGGAAAGGAGGGTCACCTTTAAGATGGATAATGGCCTTCCCCTTTCTCAAAAAAAAGATTTGAACATTTCATCAGAAGTGAATAGAGCACATTTTGAAGGAAAGGTCCCATATTTTATTCGCATCCAGGGAGTTACGACGAACACCTGAGAATGCTTGTCAACCATTATGACTCCGGGAGCGATGGCCAAAATGTTCATTCGGTACAGGGAGATTGTCATTGAGGCGGCAGATGCGGTGGACGCAGGGATTGTGGACATCGAGGCAAATGAGCTCTGGGAGAGAGTGATAATGCATGGCATCAATTTTGATTCGGATTTGGGAAACAAGATGGGAGGTGGACTTGAACAATTGAGGCAAGAATTGCAGGCTGCGAACAAGGGGATAGTGTTGTCCCTTGCTATCAATTGGATTGGAGGACCGAAAGATGTGCAGAAGAAAGAGGCAGAAGGAAAGAAAGCATCGACGGTTGTGTTGGCGGTCAAGGGTAGTAAAATGGCCGAGAAGGTTTTGAAGGGAGGCCTCAGGGCGGCAGGGGTGAAGTATGACGTGGAGAAGTTTATGCATTCTGGACCGGACTCCATTTGTGAAGTGTGCAGCACATGGGGACATGTTGACTCGAAGTGTGGGTCCTTGAAGATGCTGGCGTGCATGTTGTGCGTAGGGAGACATCTGACCAAAGATCATCAGTGCAACGTGGTAGGTTGCAAAGCTAACACAGGACAGAACTGCACCCATAACGTCGACAAGTGCGTCAGCTGCAAGGGAAACCATATCGCAAAAGCCAACTGTTGCGTTAAAAAACAAGAGGCTATCACGACGGCGAGAGAAGAAAGACGTACCTTGAAGGACAGGGAAGGGGAAAGTGGAAATATTACAACTGATCAACAGAAGGAACCGGATCATACACAGGATGGGGGACCATCGACTGCAGATGTGGAAAAGAATGCTCAGAATGATGAGCAGACAGAGAAGGAGCCGGAAGTCCAAGTTGTGCTGATACCAGAGACTGACGGGGATTCTGGTAACGCAGTGACCAAAGAACTCCCACTGAAGCAATGGTGGAGTGCATTATGCATAATTGTGGGAGGGGGTATGATGGGACAATGATGGTGTTGGAAAAAGGAATTGTTTGAGGGGCGGATGTTGTGATGATGTAAGAGCACTATGAGGAAAGGGAGGGATACATCATCAGTCACCCAAGATATCGGTTGGTAAGAGGAGGACGAACTATGACCGTGATAAGGAGAGATACACACCTGGAGTTCTCGGCAGTGGACAAGGGGGGAGAAGGAGATAAACAGGTGTTTGATATACAGTACCCATCGGGTAGAAAAATGAGATTGGTGAATTTGTATGATCAGATGAGACAAGAGGGGGGAGTGAGAAGTCAAGGCAGACCGGCACGGACAGCAAGAGGGAGAGAGATTATCGAACAGGAACAGATCCGCTTAGGAGGAGATTGGAATGCTCACAGTGATAGATGGGACCCGCAATGCCCACCAAAACGAGATGCGACCTTTTTGGAAAATCTCATGGATGAGTATGATCTGATCTAAGTAACCGATGGGGAAGAAACCGATACGAATATGAGAAATGGCGAAACTTTGGGATCGCTTATTGACTTTTTTGTCACTAAAGCCTCAGTGGCTGATAGATTAGAGACGTCCACAGATTTGGCAACAACTTCGGATCATGCGATTGTGTGTGCCCAGTCAGGATGGCAGGAAGGGGAAGGAACCAAAATGTCAAAAAATATTACTGGATGAGATATCGATGGACTCAAGTCGAAGGGGGCGGAAGAAAATATCAACAAAGCACAAAAAGAGTGGCAGGATAAGAGTTCAAAGAGACCAGTTCTGAATGAGAAAAGCAGTTAGCATGATTTACAGATTGAAGGTGAGTGGATACAGCGAAATTTCGTTGATCATCTCAGAAGGTGCTGCAAAAAGATTTAGCATTGCGCGGGATCCAAAAGGTGGTGGACAGCCGAGATCGCGGAAAACTGGAAGATTTTGGGATCGATAACAACAGCGAGAAACGAAGGGGAAGCAACCAAACAACAAGTTAGGAATCAGCGAAGAAACCTCAGAAGAATGATCCGACAGTCCAAAACAGAGATGTGGAGAAAGTTTCTAACTCCAGCCGTATGGGATCAGGTCTGGCAGGCATTGAGATATACAGAACTAGGCGGACAACAGACGACACAAGGTTGAGATCCAGGAATGGGGAGATGGCCGAGTCTTGGGAGGACAATGCAGAATTAATCAAAGAAGAAGCGTTTCCGAAACCTTTGGAGGGTGTGGGGAGAAAGGCCCAAGACGAGGGAGTAGAAATGTGGAAGAAGATTACTGATCAAGATATCTGAGAGGCTCTGTTTAATCAGTCAGTTCAAATGGCACCTGGTCCGGATAGGCTGGGTTTTAAGACAATAAGATTATTCTGGGAATTGGATTCTCAATGGGTAATTAATGTTGTCAAAATGTCATTTAGGTTAGGAATACACCTGTGAGTTTGGAAGGAAGCGAAGGGGGTAGTTATACTGAAGCTGAATAAGCCAGATTATGGAGTCACCAAAGCATACAGGGTGATTACATTGTTGAAATGTCTGGGAGAAGTGGTTGAGAAGGTGGTAGCCAACACAATAGCAGAGGAGTGTGAGCGAAGGCGGTTACTTCATGATGGACAATGTGGATCCAGAAGGACAAGGTCAGCAATAGATGCGGTGGGAATGTTGATGAAGAGAGTTGATGAAGCATGGGGGCGGGGGAACACTGCAGCAGTGCTGTTGATGGATGTCAAGGGAGCCTTTCCACCGGTGGCAAAGGGGAACTTAATAAAAATGATGGAAGAGATGGGGTTTGAAGCTGACGTGGTGAGGTGGGTGGAAAGTTTCATGGAAGATAGAAAAGTGATAATGTCGATGGATGGAATGGAAGGAGATAGTATGGATGTGGAAACAGTGGTTCCACGAGGGTCGCCAATATTGCTGGTACTTTTCATTATATACATATCAGGGTTGTTCGGCGAAGTTGAGGATACAGATGCAGAGTGTGGAAGTGAGGGGATATCTTTTGTCGATGATGTGGCATGGGTGGTGGAAGGTGAGGATGTTGGGGAATGCACACAACCACTGAAGAAATGCGCAACGGAAACAATGATTTGGGCAAAGAAGAATGCCTGTCTGTTTGACATCAAAGAAGCGGAAGCGATGTTGGTTACTCGACGAAGAAAGAATGAGGAACCGAAGATGAATGCCTGAGTGAAGGTAGGAAATCGTGAGGTTTCGTACAATGAAGAAGCGACAAGAGGGTTGGGCGTATGGCTGGATGACATGTTTACCCTGATTGATCGTACAAAAAAGACCTTGGCGAAAGCAAAGAGAGTGCAAAATAGGGTGAGATCCTTGATGATGAAGATGGGATCAAGCTCACAACGGTGCAAAAGAATTCAAGTTGCGGCAGTCCAGGCGGTGGCGTTGTATGGGTCTGAATTGTGAGTGCATGGACAAAAGGATAGGGTGAGATCCTTGATGACGAAGAAGGGATTAAGCTCAGAATGGTGCAAAAGAATTCAAGTTGCAGCAGTTCAGGCAGTGGCGTTCTATTGGTCTGCATTGTTGTGGCACAGACAAAAGAATAGGGCTCAAGAGGTTCAAGTGTTGTTGAATGAACAGGGCAGAAGGGTAGCCGGATGCTTCAGGACAACACCTCAAGGAGCGTTAACAAATGACGTGGGTTTACGACTGGCGGTAGCTCTGCTTAATAACCGGGTACGATGGTATGAGTTGAGACAGATGATGATGCCCATTGCTCCAGGTGGAGGGAGAATGTTAGCTGTACGAAGGGATGATTTACAAAGGGTGGAGTGGATTGATGAGTAGATCCCAGAGGATATACCTTTCGAAAGGATGAGTCACCAGAGGACGACATTACCAACAGATAAAAGATGCCTTAATGGGAAAGTGATAATTCAGGATGAGAAACAAGCGATGGAAGAAGCAAAGATGGAAAGGGAGGGGCTCGTTTTTTGGACTGATGGAGCGAGAAAACAGGATGAGTGGGTTGGGTGCGCAGTGGTATGGGAAGAGGAAGGGAGGTGGAAAAAGAGGAAGGTGCACCTAGGCCGACAGAAGGAAGCGTTTGACTCAGAAATGTATGCAATGTCAGAAGCAATGAAGGTTGCGGATGAGATGGCAGAAGAAACAGAGATTACCAGGAATACAGTCTTTACAGATTCCCAGGCAGATCCAAGACGAATACAATCACATGAGCCCGGACGAGGACCAGTGCTAGCGCTAAGAACGATCAATTGGGCCGATGCATTAGCCAAGAAAACAATCCAGGTAGAGTACCGGTGGGTACCTGCTCATAAGGGGACAGAAGGCAATGAAGAAGTGGTCCAACGAGCGACAAAAGTGGCGTATAAGCATTGCGGCAGTTATACCAAAACGCAAATCCGCTGCCATTTTTAGATTATGTTTACTTCTCCCATATTAGCCAAACGTCAACTGAGGTGAAATGGGAAGAAAGTAAGAAAGATATAAAAGAGATGCGGAAGAAGTCAAAGCACAGTTACTGGTATCATTTAGTGAAGAGGGGAGGTGATGGTGTGGTGATGGAAGTGAAAAAGACAATTGAGGCGAGGTTTATCAGCTTAAGTCAGTACATGCACTGATAGTGAAATACCTATTGCAGATTGGAAAAAGAAGAGGTATGAAATGCTGGTGGTGTGGGCATAAATATCAGACAAGAGACCACCTTTTTAAGTGGTGCAAAAGATGGAAATGAGAACAAAAGAGGCTTTGGGTTGATGGGCAAGAGGGGGAGAATGGGTATAAGGGCTTTGAAAGGGTTTTGAAGACGCCAAAGATTTCATTGCCAATGTCTCTCGTTTTTGCAGAAGAAAAATGTTCGCGGGCTTTGATGGATTATATATCTTGTACGGATGTCGGCAGAATCAGCAGAGTGGTGGAGGAGGCAGAGAACTCAGATCACGAGGAGTCGAGTGATGGGGGGGTGTGAATGTTTGTTGTTGTTTTTTGGGGGTTTTTGTTTTGTTTTGGCAAATGAGGACTCGCGACTTTGCATTTGTTTCTTTATGTTATGGAACAAGCGGGGAGGAAATATGTACGGGATATGCCATGGCCGCCATCAGCCGAATGCCATACGATTACAACCAATAAAACAGTAGCATGCAGCATGATGTATAGTATGCACCACATCAGCAAAAAACCTTTCCGTCCAGGTGGCATAATAGCTTCAAACTGGACACGCTCAGTCAGAGCCGAGAGAGACACCATGGTGGCAGATCACACCATGCCCGCTGTGAACACCATGCATGGTGTTGCCTATCACCCTCCGATCGCACTTTTTCCTTCTCTTCCTCAAACTCTGCAAGAGCATTCTCAGATGCTCCTGAAAGCACCTGCAGTTATGGTTGGGCTTTCAGGATGCTATAAGATTTCAATATTAGGATAGCCAAATTTCAGCGCAAGTGAGAGATCTGCACAGGTCTGTAGGAGACTTCGAGAGAAGCTCTGTGGGAGACTTGGTGCCGTATTCCCAACACAGTGGTTCTTAGGGCTCAATAAGCACAAGGCATGTCGTCTATCATATTCGTCTTTGTTACAGTCTCAAGATTCGCTACCTCATATTATGGCATGAATTATTTAAGTATCTCTCTATATATAAATATGGTCAATCTGGCCACAGATGGTAGTCGAGCATAATCAGAGGAGCACCTGGAGACACCCATTGAGGGAACCTAGAGATGCAGCACTTGGAGGCCGTTGTGGTGAAACGATGGAGCTAGAAGACAGAGAGATCACTGGCGCACCTCTTGAGTCTTGCGACATCGAAACAGAATTCTTGGGACACAGCGGCTCTCCTACGAGGAGCATAGGAAGAATGTGAGTATATATGATAAGACCTGGCTGTGAGGATCAAGTTGAGCATACTCGGAGCCGCACCTGGAGACGCCCATTGAGTGAACCTAGAGATGCACCACTTGGAGGCAGTTGTGGTGATACAACGGAGCTAGACAGCAGAGATCATGTGATTGACATTCCGCCGCGCGTCTCGCTACATCCAACCACAATTCACGATAAAGAACCGTTCCAGTCTGAGGAGCGTAGGCAGCAAGTGAGAAGATATGATACTACCCGGCCATGAGAATCCACGCAGTTCGGTGGATCCAGATGAGAAGAAGATGAGATGATGTCTATCTACCCCGGGTCTCCCGGATGTGTACTCCCCATCACTCAGTCCACCTCAGTAACCCCTCAAAATCTGTACACCTGCCGTCACTCAGTAACGATGTAGTTGGAGGCCGTGATCCAGCGAGTTACGAGATGAACCTGCAGGCCATGATTGAGGCAGTGTGGAGACGCACTTTCAGGCCGTGATTGAGCGAGGTTAGAGATGCATTTGGAGACCGAGATTGAGTGAACTCAGAGATGCACTTGGAGGCCGTGATTGAGCTAGTTTGTTGATACACGTGCAGGCGATGATTGAACGAGATCGAAGCAGTACTTGGACGCGGTCGATTTGGAGGGAGGTGCGACGGCACTGGCTGAGACTCTACTCATTAGTTACCTTGTCATCGTGGGAATGTAGAGAGTTGAGTACACCAACATTAGCCGAGAGTTGGGAAACCGGCTAGGACCAGGAATCTGGCTCCGAGCGGGAGACTATAGATCTTTGGATGATGCTGTACTTGATGGATGCTGTACTCGGTGTGAAGTCATGATCATGGCATGGAGAGATCGAGAGGGATGACTTAACTTCATGTTCTTAGGTGATGGTAGAGTTGAGCACAAGAAAGAGAGAGATCAGAGGAGATGGGGGAAATCATCATGAGAAACTGGGACTTAAGAGAATTTTTTGTGCGAGTGACTTCACCATCCCCAATACCGCAAGTAAGAGTCCCGATCCGGTGGGTAATAACACTGATACGAGCTCTTCCAAACCCAATCAGGCAACTGCTACTGCTGAATTCTCAGGTCCGCTCATATCCTCCATATCATTCTCATCTTGATCCACCATCTCTCTCTTTCCCGTCCACAACTCTACCATCATTGCAAGAACACAAAGTTTAGTCATCCCTCTCTATCTCTCCATGCCATCATCATGAGTTCACGCCGAGTGCAGCATACTCCGAGTGCAGCATACATCGAGTACACCATAAACGTAAGATTGTCTGTTGTCCCATCATTCTCTTGATTTCGAGTAAACCACTCAATGTAGCTTCAGCTTCTGCCGAGCCTCCCTACAGATCAACTGCCACCAGCCCGTTGGCCATAAGAGATTCAAAAGAAAAGTCACCTTGTCACATTCCCACGGTTTCAAGTTCACCAACCTATCAATACAGCCTCATCACCGGGCGCGCCGGCCATCGACCACCTCTAGATCGACCACCTCCAAGTACTCCTCGTATATCGCTCAATTATAGCCTACTGCAAGTGCTTCTCTGAACTCGCTCGATCACAGCTCAGAGTGCATCTCTGAGTTCACTCAATCTCGGCCTCCAAGTGCATGTGCAAACTCACTCAATCACAGCCTTCCTGAGCATCTCCGAGTTCACTCAATCCCGCTCTCCAATTGCATCTCCCAACTCGCTCGATCAAAGTCTCAAAGTGCATCTCTAAAGTCCCTCCATCACGGCCTCAAAGTGCATCTCGAAACTTGCTCGATCACGGCCTCAAATTGCATCTCCAAACTAAGTCGGTTATGGCTTCCAACTTCGCACAATCACGGCCTCCAATGGCATCTCTAGACTCGCTCAATCACGGCCTCCCAGTGCATCTTTGAGTTCACTCAATCTCAGTCTTCAATCGCATCTCCACACATGCTCGAACACGGCCTCGGCGTGTATCTCTGAGTTCACTTGATCGTCATCTGCAAGCACACCTCAAATTGCTGACAATCACCGCGTGCGACCAGTCCAGATATACCATGTGCAGCTAGGTAGCTATATAGATATATAGACACATAGATGAGAATACAAACTGAATGGATAAGTTTTGAAAATTGTTGAACGATAAGTAGTAGCTATGATATCCAGGCGCACCAGCAGCATTCCCAAAGAAGATATTTTTCCCAGACTGCTCTACAGTGATTCACCGTGCTCCCAGGTGCTCCCAGGTGAACCTGAAGGCCACTACATCAGTCCAGTCAGCTCGGACCAGTCGCCTGGGCGACGGGCAGCGTGGAATTCTTCATCAGAGGGTACAAGGTTCCGTCAGACCCATCAGAGCCGTCCGGAACACCCAGGTGCTTCTGACGGAAACTAGAGTTGTTTATGACGCATGATGTATGATATGTAGCATGATGTATAGAATGCGGCATAATGTATATCATGCATCTTTATGTATATTATCTAGTGCACAAAATCACATGCATATTGTAGTAATCTATTCAACATGTATATCCACAGGACCTCATAGTGCCACTTGTGAAATATGCTATATATTCCAATTCCAAAATCAGCTTCTCTATAAGTTACATGTTATGTAAGATCATTTTTCCCAGTGTAGCAGATGGTATTGGCAAAGGTATCAGCCATTGAAGCAAGTTAAGGCTCTGAACTAACATATTACTATTTAATCTCATTTGAGAAGTTTGACCGAATATATTGACACATACTATATAGTATTGGTGGTAATATTGCATATCACACAATTGTTGATAGTTTTTCCCATATCTGTAATCCATATAGAGATAGATAAGTATTTAGTGAATTGTGTGTTACTTAGGTACGAAACCTTAGACTGATCATTACGTTTATTGTTTCATTTGACATTGGTGCGAAGGGCTTTTCTCAACATTATGATGTTGTCGAACTTATCATTTATGTACTGGTTGCATATTCACAGTTCCCGGAGTAAACCAATACTGTCATATATTGATTACGACTGAGTTATTAATTCTCTGTAGTATAGAAACAATACATTACAATGTGTAACATAGAAGGAATATACCAATTGAGATAAAGAGTTAGATAATCAATTATGATGATCTGGCAAGAGATAAGCAGTAGTTGATTCTGTTACTGCCAGTATATCAGGAGAGTAGAGAATACTCTACAAGTCACAACAAGATTGCCATGCATCAAAATTCTGTTAAAAACCATTAACATCTATTGTCTAGGTATGGTAGTTGTGCCTATTGGATTCCAGATTGGAAGTCAGATTGACATATTGCAAGCAAACAATTAGATTACTTAATCAATACAAATGGGTAATATCATATCAAAATGCCAAAAACACAAATTCTACAAATTAATATCAGTATCAAACTCTTAGTCAAGATCAAGAAAGGCCTTTATTTAAATATGATTTACCAGTAATGAGTAATTCAGATGCTAGCTGAGATAGATCTCAACAATAACCAGATAATTATCTTTTGTCAAAGTGTACTGATAATATCAAAAACTTGAATGTACCAAGCTTATAACCTGATAATACATGTAGAGAAGAGTGATATTGATAATGATGACTAAACTATCTATGATACAGAAAGAAAATAAATATATATAAGAAAATAAATCATCTAAAGTGCTGAAAACAACGAATTATGAAAATGTACTATATACACTGAATGCTGACCAGATGATAGATATCACTGTAATCTTGACACTTATGGGGAAATAGACACTGTACTAACTCTGAGGCTTGTGGGGAGATTGACACTGCACCAAGCTCAGGGTTAACTGGGATATAGACTCGGTTCATAGCTTACTAAGTCCAGTGCATACCTTAGAACCAATGGGCTGTAGGCTAACGTTAGTGTCTGTCTTAGTCCAGATAACTGAGATAGTACTTGTTTTAGTTCTGGAAGCCTTCAGGCCAAATCTCTTAGTCAACATTGCTAGTGCCAATAAGCTTCAGCACAAGGTAACGCTAGGTGAAGGCGGAGGATACAGGTTAGGGTTCGACGTCTTGTGTTCGTTGTAACAATAGATTTGAGATTTTGGAAGTGCAAAGATATAGATAGAAATGCAACCACTAGGCTCTTGACCTGTTGTGAGATGAAGGAGAAAACACTTCGATTAAAACTTGGGGTATACCCTGGGGTACGCCTGTGCCACCCTTTGCCAATCTTGCAACCGGATATGCAACTCTACCCGCTGCGTTAAGGAGGGGAGAGCTTTGTACGTGAATACACTTAAAGTACAGAGAGAAGAGAAGCAGAATGATTTGAGTTATATACACACGAGTTGTGTGTCTTATACTTTGTCGGGTCTTTGTATTTTACTTATGAAATACTATTAACAGTATTCTACACGCTCGATTTTGTAGATTGGTCACAATAGTTGGGTGGTCAGTTACACCTGATGTGGGGCGATGTAAGCCGAGATGATCACTTATACATCATGCGCACTTTACTAATCAGAAGCTCTGCCACCCATTGATCAGTATTCCTCGCTATTGTGACCAATCTACAAAATCGAGCGTGTAGGGATAGTAAACTCGAGTGATTTGGTGTGCAATTCAGCATTGCATTCATCCTGATCGTGGTATTGTTGATAATAGAATATTAGTGACTACCTAACGCAACCAAACATTCAATTTGAACGTAATTTAGCCTAGAACCTTTATAAACCGACTAATCCCCAGATCAAGCAATAGCATGCCGCTTCCTCCAACAACTATTACCCCATCATACTAGCCTGAATCTCAACAATGGAACCCAAAAACCAATCTCCTGGTGCCGTAACGCCAAAATATTTACCATGCTGCAAGCCCTCGGTCGCAGGGGCTATTGAAGAGAATATGCGCAGCCACATCGCGCTTGTTGGTATCCGCATCGTTCCACAGGAGACGAAATGGATTTGCTGTGAGTGTGACCATTCCTCCACACTTCGCGGCTGGAATCCGACATGTACCGAGTGTGAGCATAGCAGATGTGGGTGTTGCAGGTTGTGAGGGATATATCATTGTCTTGAGTCATGGCGAGGGATGATTGTGGGATACCACAGCTATGGTTCTGAATGTCAGCTCGAAATTGCTTGTCAGTTATTCTGAGTCCTAACTCAACCAGCCGTAATTTTCGACGTACGTATAATACATTAGAGAGATGCCATGTGTATAGTTTGGTTAGATCACCTAGCTATGTATCTGTCTAAACATCAAGTATAAAGTTTGCGAGGACGCTAGATGACACGTTGAATGAACGTTCAGGAACCCCTACTAGTCAACCACTTCCATGTAATGAAAATACCATGAATCGATATTTATGCTTCATGTGACAAAGATACTACCAACAAGATCGACGTTAGTAAGTTACTGATGTTACTGGCGCATATCCCTGTATCAGATTGTGTACGGCTATGAGGAGCCACCGTCATAGCACGGACTATACTCCCATAATTTTAACCGCCAAAATCCGAACTCGTACTCCAAACTCATGAACCCTCTTCCAATCACCTTATGCTCTCAGATTAGCTGGGAGCCCCAAGTTCTGATCATCCCAGATTGCTTCCATCAGCTTCGCTACCATGTGACCTGAACCGGACGGTTTAGCCCTGTCGTACAGCGCAGCCAAAGCCGAAAATAGCTCCGGATCGTTCCGCTCGAGTTGAGCATATCGTTCAGTCAAAATGCTATTTTCTAGTCGTTGGTTATACTGTTGTTCCCAAGGCGGCATGGCATATGGTTCAACGCTGCCAGGAATACCAACCTTAGCCCATTCGTCAGTTGTCAATGGCGCGTTCAGAGACGCAAATATCTCATTCGGTGATTGCGCATAACCTAGAAAGGGAAACTCTGCATTATCGGCCGCACTGGCGAAGGATCCATATTGTGAGCAAAAATCCATCTCGCCGTTAGCAGTATATATGTTGTTAGAGTTCAGATATGCGGTGTAGTGAAACGGTCCGTTCTGCGCCGGGTCGGAGGAGATCATTGGTACGCCTTGACTAACACCGGTGGTGGAATTATAGATCGTTTCAGAATGTCGTAATTTACTTCCCTTTATGGGCTGATGAGACTGCAACCTCTGCTGGTTGGGTGCGTTTTTCTCCAAGTTACGCACGCCACCCATATTTCTTTTGTAATCTGGACGAGATCTAGCTGGGAGTGGTTGTTGGACCCGTCTGCCGATTGTAGGTCGTCGATGGGGGTGGATGGATCCAAGCTTGAGGGTAGGGAGACTGTCTGCCATGTTTCTACGCTCTGCAATCCCCGTAGTCGGCGATGGCATCGGAATAGCATCCGAGAGTTTTGGAATACTTCCATGATGGCCTGCTAGTGGCTGTCGCTGGGCGTTCCCGGATACCGATCGAAGAGACTGTGCAGTGCTTTCCGCTGTTGGGTCTATCAATGTTATTGAAGTTAATTCGTATGTCAAATCAGGTTGTGAGAAATCCTGGTTACCTATAGCTGGATAAGCAAAGAGAGTGACGTTCTGCGGGTTTTGTACTCCAGGATATCCGTGCGGCTGTTGGGCTGCAGCAGGGTTGTGGTAACTCTCTTGATGCATCGCGCTTTGGTACTTATCCCAGAAGTCCTTGCGTGCTTGTTCGTTCTGTAATTTCTTCCACGCGTTGACAATTTGTGTTGTCCTGATGTTCTTGTGCCGAAGTCGCAAAATCGCTTCTAGCACAGTCTTCGCATCTGGGACAGAGCTAGAATCGGAACCAGAATCGGAGCTAGAATCAACAAATTGAGGTAGTTGCTCGTAGGATGTGATAGGAGAGTGAGCAAGTGGAGGGAACGAAATTGAAGTTGAGCAGTCGATCTCGTGCTCGGTTGTTGGCTGATCGGAATTTCCTAAGCTCCAGATTTCTTTCGATCTCTGAGTGGAGAAGAGTTCGTCAAGCGAAATAGGACCAAGTTGAAGGAACGCTGAGGAGTCGCAAGTATGGGCTAGAGAGTTTTGGGTATGTTGACCGCTCGTGTGTTGCTGCCGAGGAACGTTAGTTGCCACTTCAGTTGGGCCTGAAGTGGACTCGGCAGACATCGTGGCTATTGTTTGAATGTGAGATGGGGGGAGGTTGTTCGTCTGCTGTGGGGTGTATGTATTACCAGAGATGGTGGCAGAGGACGTTAGTAAATTCCCAGTCACGTGCAAGGAATATTTCAGTCAGAACGTGATTCCTAACAACAGTTCTCAGTTTGCAATAACATAACTCAGTGCTGAACAATACCAAAACACAAGCCAGTGGGATATGCACGTAAAACTCAACATCTAACCTTCCACCCAGGAGAGGATGTCTCTGACATTAGCGCTAGTAGGTATTTTTAGATATAAAACCGCCTAAAATGCACTTACCATTTATGGTATGTAAACAAAGTAACTATTTAATAACTGATAACTTAGAAATTGAGAAAAATGACATATCTCCTAATCCATTACCATACATGAACCGGGCAGATAGAAGATATATCCATTGATAAAACTTGGCCACTCTGAATCCCGGCTAAATCATGCGAGTATAAGCACCAATTTTCAACGGACGCATATGGAACAGCACCATACAGTAGCTACCTGGATCACTTCCCGGTCTCAGGAAGCGGGAGATGGACGGACAATACTTATGATATATGTCCCGCGGGGTAGTGAATCTACGGAACGCGAAATATGCGGAATATTACACGGCGGGTGATCTAGAGTGTAATTGTATTGATTGTGTGGTTGCGGAGCCGCCGGCGAAGGTAACGGGGTTACGAAGGCGTATATGTTCCGACCGCTACACGACCTTTGCCGGTACGGGAATTGGATAGCTCAGTTTGTGATCTTCCGACAGTTCTCAAACTCCAAAGGCAATATTCGAATCTAGAGGTCAATCTGCGAACCCAGAGGTTAATATGCAACCTTGCTAAAAGCTTACACTAGTAGATGGCGGGGAGGTCAACTGCAGCCCTACTAGCCACTTTAGAATCGGATAGATTCCTTTGTTGGGGAACAATGATACTGTACAAAAACAGTATTAGCGGATGGATTTCTGTGTTTGGGAGCAAGAATACAGTAAGTTCACCGTATTACTAATATTGGTATGTTAATATGGGCTATTGGGAGTTGAAGATGTACTAGTATGTATTTTCTCTCTTAGCCTGGGCTGTAGTACATATAGGAGCAAGGGAACGGCGAGGAGCAGTGCTGCCTCATACTCCGTGAGGAAGGGGATTAAAATGCGATAGTTTAGATAGAACTCCGTCCCAGATATCAGCTTGTAGAAAGGTACATGAAGTGGAAGACGATGGTTGTGCATATTCATAATACATCCATCTCATTCTTTTGAGTTCGTATAAAATTACCAGTTTGCGAGCCATTATCTCGCGAACTGTCCCCCAAAGTTTGCAAACTGACAGATTCGCCCATCTGTCGGAACATATATAACCAGTCTGCACTGATTGCTGGCAACCCAAAGATCTCAGTCATATTCGATAGATGATGTAGAGGAAGCTATTGTTAATGTCTTGTCTATGCAGATCATCATAGAGACGTGCAATAACAAACAAGCTAGTCCAACCGATAATAGTATGTGTGAAAATATGTTGTATACGATTTTTTGCAATCCCAGGTGCTCTATATTAAATCCTACGGCATATCCAAGGCGGTGCTCAGAGACTGTGTCCACGAAAGAAAATCTACTAAAGAAAGTGAAGGTCTTGTTACCCATTTCAATAAGATTTGTTGACGGAAATACGGTTTTCGCCCGAGAACATCGACGGGCATCGTGTCATTGCTTGGCTGTTACGTGGGCTGCCACTCCCAGTATAGCTGTCTTAATATCGTATACTTTAGCTTTCTCCTTTTTTTCTCTTCTGCTCTTTAGAATTCAGACGATTGACGAGTTCTTCACGCACACTACAACATCCGCGTGTCAACAAGATTGGCTTCCTTGTAGTCGCGGGTAAGTGATTCCTAAAGTCTCTGGCGGAAATCTGAGTCGACGTAAGCCTTCCCAACCGTCCGTCTTGTCCGGGCAGAGCTGTGCCCGACCCTGGATTGCAATTTTCTAGGCTGAGAATCCCTGCCCGCTTTTAATGTTACTAGACTTTCATGTAACTAGACTCCAGCTGAAATGGAACTGGCTTCTCAATATATTAGCTCTCGGCTCTGGTTCGCACCGGGATCGTCCAGTGCAGAACTGGCAGTCTGTGGCTCGGTTCAGTCTGCCCTCCCCGCTGGACCGGACCGTACTGAGCCCTATCTCAGACTGATATCGTCCAGACTGTTGGAATCATTGTATGACTATCCATGCGGGTCCTATTCAACTTTTTAATTGCAGCACGAACAATTTGAAGATCCTATACTTCAAGAGGTGCTCTCAGCATGCTGTTTCCGGGGAAGGTTCTTTTTGAAATCCGGAATTACCTATGGATGGCTTGTGTCCGAGAGCCAACCATGAACGATGAAGCAGCATTTCGTGTGTTGGTACTGTCCGCAGTAGGCCTTAAATAATAGCTAGTAACTGAAGTAGCTGAGTTTCGTAACAGCGATGTAGCTAAATTGACTCCCGGCTCGAACGATTGATGTAGATATGCCAAGAGGGCATAAGGTGTCATTTGTTGCAGACTGGCATTCTTTTTACTGATCGAGCCATAATGATCGGGTAGCCTTTCTTTTGCCTTGATGGATCTGATTAATTTAGCTTCATTAACGCCGATGGGTCAAGAACGGTCTGTATTTTGTCTAGTGGTTCTGCAATCAGAGCAGCTTTGCGACCGTCAATTTCTTCTTTGCTTCGGCCGGATATCGAGCACAAACTGTAGAAGGATCTGTGGCCGCAGCTATGTTTCGAACACACGCTTCAAGGTAGCATTGAGTGGGAAATGGGAGTCGCCAGGACCGGAATACACCAAGTTCACATCTAGGTTATCTAGCCCGCACTGAAGCCAGTGAAGCATCCGAGGAGAGAATGCCATGTTGAGAACAGTTTGGAAACTGGTGTTAAGCTTCTTCGCCTTACGAATTATTTGAATTAGCGAAAAAAGGTTGCAGCTAAACTGGTAGAGATTATGTTAGTTCATGTAAGGACCGGACGTACCCTTATGTGTAGGAGGGAATACTCACCATCCGTGAAAAATTTCTGAACAAACATGAGGCCATCGTACCAGCCGTCCCTGTAGTCAAGTCTCGACAGTCGCCAGTAAGAACGCCATAAATCTGAATAGGTTGCAAAGAACCCCGGAATACATTCCGACAACCCATTAAGAATGACGTTCAGAGCGCAACAAATCACGGCGGGGGGATTGTGAACCTTGATATTTCCACCAATAGTCTTGGTTTCGATAGTTAAAGAGGAAGAATGGGAAGAAGCTATTCCAAGCGTACACGAATTTCCGCAAACGGGCTCGTGTTTATCCGAAACAAAACAAGCGAATGTCATCGTAAATTTGCTTGGTCAATTATGCCTGAGCTCCTTCAGTAGACCCCACTGCTTGCGGTGACTTGCCCATATTAGACTCTGGAGAATCGGGTGGTCACCATTAGTCCGTGCTTCCTTTTGCAGTGCTAAAATATCCTGAAGCTTATTCCAAATGCAATTGAGATGTTCCCTCAGTCCTGCAGGTCGTGGTCCGTTGCCGGTAATGTTGAGGGAGCGTTAATGATGCAACGCTTGTCAAACACAAGATGGCGTTCGGCTAGCGGGAGGAGAGTAAATAGAGGGATAAGAGAGGTTCAAAGCAAAGGGTACGAGAGTTGGATGGTTTCGGGGGTGGCGGCTGTAGGAAGCAAGGGCAAAGTGAGAGGCGTGAATGTCAGTGAGACGATGCAGTTTTATCACTCTCCGCGCCGTGACAGTCAAACGGGATGAAGCTCCTGAAACTACTTGGAAATGCCCACTCTAGTGAATCTCTCCCCTCCTTTTAGGATCTTTGGGATTGTCGGGAACGAACTTCATGACCCTTTACCTGAGCCTTGGCGAAGCTAACCAGTGGGTGTCAACGATGATGCTCTCGGTTACAGACAACCTTACCCAGTGAATTCCAGCGTAGAAACAGTCGAAGCTAGGGAGTGACGCAATATCTACGAGCTATCATTCACATTTCACTTGTTGCACATTCTGGCGGGGTTCGCTTTTCGCAAGGTATGATATCGTTGGGGATGTTGGCGCAACAGTGTTGTCGATATTGGGGATCCAGGGCCTAGTACTTACTAGTTCAGGAGACGGCTTCGCCGCCTTTGTGGATATTTTGGTCAATGAAATACCTTTTCTTCAGCCAGCTCCCAACCTATTCTTGAGTGTGGCTTGAAAGGCAGCAGAAAACATAAGGAGTAGGGAAGAGGATATAAAAGAGATGAAAAGTTGTTGGGGTCAGGCAAGCAGCAACTTTACTATCTATCTACCCACTCCCACACTTCTGCATATACTGTTTCTAGTTTGCATGTTATTGACTCTGCATCTAGTATATGGAATTTGGCTCTACAGAGAAGAGTTTAGTTGAAGCCATGGCTGCAATAGTGGCTACCAATTACTAAAGACACCAATAGTGTTTATAGTTTATTGTAAATGGACATATCCTCGAGCATACCAAAGTATAAGAATTCATAGGATACAGTTGCAAAGGTAGACACATGGTATCTTACAGATAAGGTGAATACTAATGATTTTGGTATAAATCAAGGTACCGATGTGGAGACCCATTTACTCTTACACTTACCCACTCTCAGATCTTGTATTGTTGTTGGATTCATTCATATAGCTATCAGTACTTTGTATCGAATTGGGCTATTGTGGGATTAGTTGTACTGCAAAAAATTTGAATATTATTCATATAAGCACACGGAATGTGTCTTGTTCGATTCTTATTGGTCAGAATTCTGTGGCTGAGTGGCTGATAGTGGCAAGTATAAACCACAAGAACTTAAATTAAAAACACCCTACTAATTTAAGTCTGCAAGTTGCACTCTGACAACAAAGTGTGATATATATGAAATGTGTATAACTCTACCTGCTGTCACATCCCAGGTTGACATTCACGATATTTTTAATATTGGGTGAGTAGTTGTGGATTATTACCTTTATTGTAATGTTTTTTACAGTAGTATGAGGGGAATTTACAATGGAGTAAATCGGCAACTGGGAAGTGAAATAGGTCTTATTTATGGATGTTTCATCCCTAGAACATGTTGTGATTAGAGCAAAACTTGGTGACATCATTGGATTTCAAATAATTCAAATAGCTGAGCAGAAAGCTTCTTTTCAGCTGACAATAATTGCTCTAGCCATAGAAATAGTATCAACTTACAGATATACTAGTGGGCTTGGGACCTGTACAGTGGGTATACTGTAGAAGTTGGAGTTGAGTGTACACAGGGTAATGGAAAAATCCTTATCATATTCCCACTGCTTACATTGGCAGGGAAAGTCAGCAGGGGGATGATGGTGCAACGAATTGCACAGATAACAGAGGTGACTTGGGTGATGGGGAGTGTATATATTTAGGAGACTCTGGGGTAGATAGGTACACCAAGAAAAATGACATTACATGATACTTAACTCATAGAGAAGCAGTTTCTGGGATCGTAATGCAGAGCATATTTGCCACATGGCAGTAAGAGCTCCGATGAGCCTGCGCATTGACTACATTACTATGACATGCATACACTTTTGTGCGCATAATATTATACATCATGCTGTATACAAAAATACTGCTGAATACACTTCATTTCATGCTCTCAAGTAAGCTCTCAAGACACTCTTAAGTACACTCCCAATTACAATCTCAAGTATGCTTCCAATTACACTGAATAACACATTCTGAGCCTGCTTTACTCTTTGCTCCCTGGTAAGCTCTCAAGATGCTTCCAATTACACTTCAAGTATGTTCCCAGGTACACCTTCAGGTACATTCTCAAGTACCCTTCTGAGCATGCTCCCAAGAATGATCCTAATTGCACTTGATCGTATACATGCAGTTATATATGCTCTTTTGTAGGCTCTGAGGATGCTCTCAAGTACAGTCCCAAGCATGCTAATAAGTATATCGCCAATTGCATTACATGATACACTCTCAGCCTACTTGGCTCTACACTTCCCAGATCACTCCTAAGAGGCAAGACACTTCTGATTTCACCTGACTATATGCTGCCATATATGCTTCTTGGTATTTGATCAAGAGACTTGCAGAGTTGCAGCCACCAGCCACCAGGAGGCAGATGGAGGGTAGTGGGTAGCATACCATGCCAGAAATCATAACGTTGGTCAATATTAAAGTGTGAATCATATCTTTATTGTGCCCACCACAATAGGATCTCACAATGCCTTATAGTCATGATATTGAAAATCACAATTATAGATTCTGCAGAAAAAGTTGAAAATTGGATCTTGTGATTCAAAATTTGTACCAAAATCACCCACCTGCAGCCTACCGATTGGGGGTATATGTGTGCACATTCAGTCCAGGGCTGAAATCCAGATTGGCAATAGTATGACGCTGATGGTGATGATGGTGATGATTATGATAGTGTTGGTGATCGTGATCATAGTACCAGAAGCAATTAGGCAAGTAGATTCAGTTCATCAACATTTGTGTCAAACCTTCCACAAACTCACAGATTTTCATGAGCCAAAACCATCGTGTGGAAAACTCAACTCCTGCTGAAGTATTCATCTGGCTGGCACAGCTCTCATGCGTTGCTCTGACATGCAGACAGCAAGCAGACTCTCAATGAGGCTATAAAGTAGGCTCCCAAGCAGGATATCAAGTAGGCTTCAGAGTAGGCTCTGATAAGATGTTGAAGTGCCAGCAGGCTCCTTGGTGGACTCTGTACTGCTATACCAGCCATGTAGTAAACACAGGCATATATTCATCTCTGGCTGCCAGTCTTATATGGTTCCATAAGCACAGGTGCACACCTCTATGAATGGAATATTGATGACTATAGACTGCACATTGTGCAGAGGTCTACGGGAATCTTGCTATAAGCTGTGTATGTACACATGTATGCATAGTGCAGGCTATAGTCAATTTGCACTTTTGCCAATGTATCATTTTACCGCACAACAAAATACACACTCTATTCTTTCCAGCTCGTGGTTACATGTACTCATGTTGAGCTTTTGTTGATCCATGCAATATGTGTGGTTCATCAAGGCTGGGTGTTCTATCAAATCCTGTCACGCTCTTCTTATACTCCTCGAGCTAGATCTGCTCCCTCCAGAATCCACTCACAATGCTGCAAGAGGTATGGTGGAATGTTGAAGATAGGCCTTCTGCCTTCTAGATCCACTGATTCACAACTACAAATCATAGGGTATATCAGTAGCAGTTGAGTAAGTCATAGAGCCTCACTCCTTTTGCTACTGTGGTCTTATTGCCTTTCTCCATTCCTCTTCTCCACCATAATGTCCCTCAACAGAAACAACCAACAGAGTGGCTGGATAGTCTATTTAGTAGAATATTCACCTGGATACAGACAGTTATTGATGTGGAGGGTGGCATGGCACCATATGTGTGGTATTTGGTAGAGAGACCAGGTAGTGCATTCAACTTTTTTTCTTCATACAAATCAAGTAATATATGTCACTAGAGTATCTTTAGATATTCTAGCACAGCGAAATGGCTGCAAGGACTTGATATCATATCTGGAAGTGTGCCCCACTTTTGGTACCCTCCAAGCACTTGAAAGCCAGGGGTAAGGTATACCTGGGAGTTGAGCTGGAGATGATCTATCTCGGTACCTCCAAAGGGCAGTGAGGCCGCCACCGTAACATGTAATGAATGAGGATTACCTACTGGGGGAATAGTGGAACATAACCGAATGACTTCTGGTCAATAACTAAATATATTGGGCAAGATCATTTCCACTAGATTTTGAAAATGGTATATTTGAATATACAAAGCAAGTATTGTAAGAAACCACTGATATAGTAAGCCTAAGTATAATAAACAAAGTATATATAGTCAATTTTCAGAGTTGTAGCTAATGTATATATCAAAGAAAGATTATTCAGCCAAAATAATACATTTATACTGCTATACCCCTCTCTGTCAAGAAAGAAACTTTCCACTAAGAAAATACTCTCTACAATTATTGCCACACCATGCAATTTGTGAGATTCTCACAATGTTCTATTATACTCCACTTTGATCTACTATCTGAATATGCAGTATTGTATTGTGCTCAACCTTGGACTAAACCAGTGCCTCTTACATTAGCTCTTTAATATAACTTGAACTGTATTCTGTATTATACACAATTATTATTGTACTAATCAATCAGTATCATGTCAATATGTTAGAATAATGTCAATTAGCCAGTTTTATGTTTTCTTAGTAAGTACCAATTTACTCAGTTAATATGTTGTCAATAACTTGGTGTTTTATCCAATAGTTTATATCATATTATTTTTCTTATTACACTTTGGTATCAAGTATCGCAAGGAAAATTCAACATTAGTGCTTCTGGTATTATTTTTGTTATTGGTTTTAACTTTTAGGTTTGATATGGGTATTAGTATTGCCATCAGCCTGTAAGGACAATGTTCATTTGTATATTCATGGTGGTTGGCTTATAGTGTTAGTGTCATTCAGAATGGTATCGTATATTGATTTCAGTATATGCTACAACATAGCTCATGCTGGTTATACCTCAAATTCTCATCGAACATTACTGTTGTTCCTGTTAGTCAGGTTCATTGCTTCCAAGTTGCCACAGTATATATCCCTGTAATGGGCAATCTGTGCAAAGTCAATTTTCCAAGGCTAGTAAATATATTGATACAGAGAATTATCTGGCTAACATGCAGTAAGTTTGTACTCTATATTCTGTTTCATTCAAAAGGAAGTCTGTCACTTAGAATACAGTCCAAACTTTTATTTGACCTCTATCTAATCTCCAAAATTCTTTACATCTCCATCTATATTCTACTCATATGCTGTATTAAGCACTTCAATATTGTGCTGTGCTGAGATTCCCACAGAACATCATGTTTTTGGTTCAGTTTACTGTTTACATATTCAACTTGATCTATATTCTGTTTCATCCTCTGCCATAGTATCAAGCTGTCTGTAATTTCTCAATTAATAGTACTATGTCAAAATATGCAAACTTTTCAACTTGTTGGTAGTCTGTATCAAAGGTGCTCATTCAACGAGTTTTAGTGACTTTGCCCTTTGAATTGTTTTATCTTTATACATTTGATGTTATTTACCAGATGGAAGAATCACATTCAGTGCAGCCAGTATGAGCATCAGTATTGGTATCAGTAAGGGTATTGGTGATCATCCTGGTATTGATATTGGTGTTGGTATTGGTATGGGTATTAAAGTCAGTATATACCTCCAAGTTCCATTCTAGTATGCATTGTAGAAGTACTTCAATTGTATTGACATTATCATGGTTATCCTAAACTGTATAGAGTAAAGACATTACTCAATTTTCAATTTGTATTTATAATTACATCCTAATACTGAAAATATTACAAACTAATATATCGTTCTTATATCATGATGATATGGGTCTGTATATTCTGAGAATCTGTTCCAGAACAGCTAGTGTTAGCAACGGGTCCGGGTAACCCGCCAGAGGTCCGGGTTTGGACCGGAAAAACGGTTCAGTTCGGTTCAAGACCAGTCCAACAACCCGACCGGCAGCTTCTTGGCGCGGCAAACACCGGCCTGTACCCGTCAACCCATGAAATTTGCCGGGTTTCGCTAGATCTGTCGGTTGCAATCTCCAGTTCCAGTTTTCGGGTTTTTCTATTTATAGTCGCATTCAGATATCCCACTGTCTTGTGCAAAATATTAACTGTGGTGCATCATTGTCTTTGTTCATTTTATTGGCTGCCTTTATAATCAAAACAAACAGAGACATGCTGGCTGCTACCTCATGAAGTTGAGTGAGAACCATCTCTCGTCTTGCATCATTAGTAAGATTTGAGGTACAGAACAGCCATATTGACAATTAAGGCAGTCATTCACCCGCCATTGGATTAGTGTGCACCTGCTACTGCACAGACCACATTTGGTGAGCTGATGGAGATACACGATAGTGAAAGCAGAAAATCGCAATGCCACATGGAACTTCACCAACAGACAATAGCCTTCTGGGATTGGCATCTGGGGAACCACTGTCCAACATATGCATATCGCCTCTCACGCCCAACAAGGTACGCATTTTGTCACCGTTAAACAAATTGAAGCCTGTTAAACCAGTAAGGTTTTACCCCTGCATGTAATCTCCCTAGCTTATTACCATACCGGAATTGGATTCTGATGAACATATTGTAATGGCTAGTTGGTCAGCAGTACACTACCTGCACAATTAGTGATTATTAACGACTTATCTCCACGAAAAGTAATTGGTGTACCTATTTTGCTTGCTGTCAACATTTTTTTTATTTCAGTGACCAAATTGTGAGACATGATAATTCGTCTGTGCATGTGCAAGGGTCATATGGGCCATACAAGAGTTCTAGACTCCAAACTGAGTTGATTGATGATAGATCAACCTGATATCTTCCTGCCTGTTACAGATAAGTGATAACGCGCAATCTAAATTGGAGACAAAATTTACAAACAAAATTTGAGTCAGTGATGGCGTACCAGTCAGAGAAGGAGCGGTCAATGCACAACGCGAATCTGTATGAATGCCCACCGTCATGTTGCATTCATCCATACATCCAACTTTGTCACTCTGCATTCAGACCTGGTGCACATAGTGAACTTTTTGAAAATTGCTTATGGTAGGTCATGAAAATCGAGGAGAAGGAACTGCATAGGGCAAAGTGAGGAAGTTGGGCTATATTAATGAAAAATGAGTGTATGGATCTACATGCAGTAAATTGCCAGCTGAAAGCACTAGAATGTGACAGCGCTACGTTATCCATCGCTCAAAGATCATGTGCATCAGTGGATCAGACATTGAGATGCCACAAAGCTTTTGAATACAACGGCATATTCATACGAATTATAAATTGGCTGTCATTCATGACTATATGATTATTTGTACAACATTATTGACCATACAACATCTTTTAGGGCATATTTATGGTGAGCATCACTCAAGCATGAACGATTATTGGACTTGTAAGCAACTTATTTGGGACGTGATTTGCTCGCTGTTATCAATGATCAATGCATTGGCAGCCTTTATAGGCAAAGCAGAAAGCGACACAGTAACAGCCTTATTCTGGCAATGAGTGTCCATGGAGCGTCAACGATTATTGGGCTTGTAAGTAAGTTAATTGCGAAGCGATTTGCTCGCTGTTGTCCATAACTAACCTATCAGCCGCCTTTGTAGGCAAAAGGGAAAGCAACACGGTAACAGCCCCATGCTGAAAATGAGCCTCAACGGAGCATCGTCGATTTTTGGTCTTGAAAGTAAGTAGTTTGGGATGCGATTTGCTCGCTGTTATCCATAATCAACCTATCGGAAGCCTGTATAGCCAGAAGAGAAAGTGACACGGTAACAGGCCCATGCTGTAAATGAGCGTCAACGGAGCATCAACAATCTTTGGTCATGTAAGATACTTGTTTGGGAAGCAATTTGCTCACTGTTATCCATAATCAACGGATTGGCAGCCTCTGTGGGCAAAAGCGACAGCGACATGGTAACAGCCACATTCTGAATATGAGTGTCAATGGAGCGTCAACAATTTCGGGTGTTGCATCTTCTATAATCCAAGGGCTATACTATGGCCTTTACCGATAATCCAAGTATTGGCCACCTTTATTGGCAATATGGTTAATGTGGTTTTCCCTACAACAAAAATGAGCGTCAACAGAGCGTCAACAGAGCGTCAACAGAGCCTCAACAGAGCGTCAACAGAGCGTCAACAGAGCGTCGACAGAGCATCAACAGAGCGTCAACAGAGCGTCAACAGAGCGTCAACAGAGCGTCAACAGAGCGTCCACAGAGAATCAACAGAGCCTCAACAGAGCCTCAACAGAGCGTCAACAGAGCCTCAACAGAGCCTCAACAGAGCATCAACAGAGCGTCAACAGAGCGTCAACAGAGCATCCACAGAGCATCAACAGAGCGTCAACACAGCGTCAACAATCTTGGGTGTTGCATCTAGTTCAATCCAAGGGTTATGCTATGGCGTTTACCTATAATCAACGTTTTGGCAGCCTTTATGCTCACAAGAGACAGCAAGATGGTCACAGCCCCAGTCTGAAAATGAGCGTCAACAGAGCGTCAACGAATCTGGGTGTTGCATCTTGTATAATCCAAGGGCAATGCTACAGCATTTACCCATAATCAAAGTATTGGCTGGCTTTATAGGCAATATTGTGAATGTCGATGTCACTGCACCTGAAAATGAGCGTCAACTGAGCGTCAACAGAGCCACAACAGAGCATTGGCAATGTTGGGCATTGCATCTTGTATAATCCAAGGGTTGTGCTACGGCATTTACCCATAATCGAAGCTTGGCTGCTGTTAGTTGCGATATGGTTAATGACAATTTCGCTACCATCTTAAACTGATCATCAACAGAATGTCAATGCTTTTTGTTAATGTAAGTATGGTAATTGCAAAGGGATATGCTTGCTGTTATGCGTAACCAACATATTGGCAGCCATTATCAGCAAAAGAGCAAGCGACATGTTCAGTTCCCGGATTCTGAGAATGAGTGTCAATGGAGCCTCAAAAATCGTTGGTCTTATAAATAAGGTAATTGGTAAGTGATTCGCTCACTGTTATCCGTAACAAACATATAGGCAGCCATTGTAGGTGAGAGAGAAAGTGACACAGTCACAGCCCCATTCTGAATATGACTGTCAACCTAGCATCAACTGAGGGTCATCAATTTCTGGTGATGCATATTGGGTAATGAAGGTGTCGCATGGGTATATGAGCCTATAATTGCACTCTTGACCTCCTCCAAGGTCAAAAATACAAAATATCAAAGGAAAAACATGAATTCAAATATTTTCGATATCGCAACCTGCAAAACATGCAAAATGTGATTCCTCGATGCCAAATAATCGATTTTGATTGAGAACAATTCTGAAACAGACTAGGCAAGCACATTATATTTACTTACTGATGGACCCTTAGGACAACCCACTGAGTACCCTCCCGATTCAGATGGGTAGAGAGTTTGCAATTGAACTGTACCCGAACGAACAGTTTAGGTTTGTTGACAACCCGGACCGCCAATTTGGCGCCAGTTCAGTTCCCACCTAGACCCGGACCCGAAGCGACGGTCCAGGACCTTTGCTAACACTAAGTACAGTTAAGTTATCACGACTTTGTTACTGCAGTTGGACATCAGCAAAAAACATTTCAGTCCGGGTGGAATGACTCCATCACAGTGGACGGGCTCCGTCAGAGCCCTCAGAGACACCCCGATGGCGGATTACTCCTCCCCCAGCTGCAATTCGACATGTCGCATTCCAGCTCTCTCTCTGATTGCCGTTTCACTGTTTGTTCTCGTTCTGTCGGTCTCCAAGTTTAAACGATCACACTGGCGTTGTGGCCAACTGTCACCATACGTCGGAATGGGTTCATTGCGTACGGGCTTGTGTCGGGATTGCAATGCGATGGGTGATGCTGTGGCAGTCTCTCCTCGAGTTTCTACTACCTGCACGCCAAATGCAATTCTCTCGTTAATTATTATACACATGATTCGAAGTTGCCAGATCTGTGTGAGTATTGACAATCCATCACACGTTCTGTCCATCTCCTGTCTTACTACTAGTAGCTATCTCTGGAATGATGTGGGCGCAGCCTACAATGTTTCCCACGCTGAAAACATGCAAAACAACGGCTGCTGGTGCTTTTCTCACTTGTACAAATTTCGAGACGGGATCCAAGTTACCTGAGTTTTCAGGTATTGTGGTGTGCGCCAGGGCTAACCAGTACTCAACGAAATCTCCATCCTTGTTCAGGAGTTTGATTTTGAATACTTGTTGCAGTTGCCACGGGAGACGCCCATTCAGTGGGCCATAACACCTCCCCGGGGGTTGTTTAACACATACCAAGTTGTTCTGTCCATCCCCTCCATGCCAGCTCTGGCTTCCTGTGCATCGACACATCTGACATATGCATTCACCATCTAAACCCTCAACTTGAACCTTAATACCATGGTAAATGCAGAGCTCCATTGCGTGCAGTTGTTCATCCGATATATACGTCTTGTTACGACTCAGTGGGGGACTGAGGGCATAGTTAGTTCCACCTGGGAACCAGTGATGTCGACGGGTATGAGTGCAAGCATGGCGATAAGGCGGATGCAGATGAGGCGGAATAAGCATCGCAAGCCAATGATGGATCAACTTATAATGTGGAGGACCAAGGGCATAGTACTAGAGCGTTTGAAGATTAGACTGTATATTTCAGACCTGTAAAATACGATGATGGCAAAGCCAATGCAACAGCAAGCAATGTATCCGAAGCGAAGACTGTATTGCAATACGTGATGAAATCTCAAAACTAAACATACATGGGGCGAGTGTGCGATATATAGCAATAGCAGAGAGGTGAAATGTGGCTATTGGCCAAAGAAAGGTATAAACATCGCCAGGCATTTTGTAAAAGGCTACAGCATAACTGCAGCCCCTGCGAAGAGTGTAACACACGTGTTGTTCTGATGGTGCATATACCAGGGGCAAAGTAATGGAGGTAAGTATGCAACGCGACCCATCGCCTGGGTGATTTGAAGCGTATGATTCTCCCTCAGAGGGTACAAGGTTCCGTCAGAGCAGTCAGAGCCATCCAAAACACCTGGGTGTTTCAGACGCAAACTAGGGTTGTTGCTAATGGAAGTAATAGCATATATATCTACCTTTGATGGTAGATATATGGTATCATAGTATAGTTGTTTACAACACAATGCAAGGATATACCAAGACATAGGTGGTCTGATACTATATCAAAATCTAAGTGCCACAACGTTGTTGAGGATTATATAATACATGTCACCGCGCGAGCTGCCGGTGACGGATTGATAGGTACTGAGGAAAAGTATCGGGCGGACAGAAGGATTCAGTGTTTCGGAAAGATGGAGATGTGGGCGGATGTGGGGATGAAATAGGAATGTTAGATGATCTTGGTGGTATAATTTGTTGTGATAAGGAAGTGGTCTGAGGTGTTGCGACGTCGGACATTGTGGCGTGATTGTATTGATAAGAGTTGTATTGGTGGTGTGTAAGATCATGGTTGGATATTCGGATGGTACATCGGGGCATGGGGAATGATTTGAAGGTGGCAGACGAAGTGTTTATTAAGAGAGGTTGTTTGGCGTTGGAGGAATTCCTTTTCTTCTCTCTTTACTTGTTCTCTTGTATAAGCAAAGCAAGCACGACTTTGACCCAGCCTTGATTCATGTCCTGTCCTGAGTCCCTCAATATGAACCTGGAAGTGTCTTGTCCCGATTCCGATATCACATTACTGTTCCCAATATCACCTACGTCTGACCCTGCCCATTACACTACATGCTTATTCTGTCTTGGTCATGTGCCCCATTCAACCAATCAGCTTAGACCTTGCCATTACATTCATGTTACAAAGTTTCTATTACTGTGTAAATCGATTACTCAACAGCCACTTCGAAAAGATGTATAGTTGGTCCATTATATTGTCAATTTTTGTATGTTGAATTTATTAACTATTGTGATTTGGTGATGCAATAATGGATCCAGTAAATTGTGCCACCAAGTTACCAATAGCTTGTCACAAATGGTACTACAGGAATGGCGTTCCACGCTATGGTATCCAATACCTCAAGGTATGTCTCAAAGCCTAGTGAATATAATTATATGTTCTAATATCTGGTTAATCTACAACAATTATATACTATACATTATAAGAATTAATAGTCAATGATATATATATTTTTATCACTTAATTGCTATCATTCTGTTGAAATGATATTTGACTATAATATTTGTATCTTTTGAATGAATTTTTATATTACCTGAATGAAATTATGTTGAAACTAACTGAAAGATAATACAGTTATATTTATAGACTCAAGTACTCATTGCTAGTAAGGACAGATGCTCCAATATTACTATTTATAAATGCAGATATATTCATGTATACCTATATATATTAATAGATGATCGTTTGATTGTTAACATATACTTCAGTAATTTTAATAGGAAGTTGAATAGACAGTTTATTTGGATAGATCTGATTATCATTGGGGTGATATATAAATATAGGTACATACTGAAACTTGGATTATATACTACGACTACATTATAAAGTTATAAGGTGTGAGGTATGCAATGTCTATTTGTAGGAGCTTACCAATATATATATTCAAATGCAGTTACCCAGGTGACATGCACCAATTATGCACTCTCCACAGAGCAAGTGTAGGAAGGCTGAAGAAGTGCTGTCAGGCTGAGGAGTGCTGTAGGCTGAGCAAGGGTAGCAGGCTGAGCAAGGGTAGCTAGGCCAAGCATGGGAAGAGCAAGGCTGAGCAGGCAACCCCTAAGGTGAGGCACCAAAAATCGCGAAATCCACAATTTCCCTCCCAATTGAGTTCAAGAGTTTTGGTCTGATTACAAAGTGTTCTATATATGAAATGTGCATAATTATACCTATTTTCACCTCCATGTCTCCAATTTATAATATCTCCAATATTCATTGTTTTCTTGTGCAAAACTATCAATTTTAAGTATTGTTTTCAGCTAAATCTAAAGCAACACTACAAATATTTGAAGTGTCATAGATTGGAGACAAAGAGGGGAATGTATGGATCGTGATGCACATTTCATGTATAGAACACTTTGTGATCAGACCAAAACATGTTGGCTCAATTTGGAGGGCAATTTTTGTTTTGTTTTAATCATACTGTATTTACTCTATGTGGAGTATGACAGCCCTTTACTCCCCTCTGCCTCTGGGCTGGCCACCTAGATGGCGGAGGTCTGCTCCTACTACCCGTCATCCCCTTCGGACAAATGAAAGGAAATCATCTGATGATCTATACTAACTTCAAAGGAAATGTGATGAAATTTGGGAAAGCCCGCTGGCGCTTGCTCCTCCTCCTCCTCCACGCATTTGGCTGGGAACATTCCGATATCAGTGGCTATCAGGAAGTCCATCACCGCCTTATCGCACTTCTCCATTCAGAGCAGCTCAGGGACTTGCACCTGTTCGCATCTGCCTGCTCTCAATCCAGTAGCTTTCCCCACCTCTTTCCAGAGTGTCTCCTGCTGGGTTCTCCATCGGCTGCAGGGGCAGAAGAGATACTCCCGCATCTGGGCTACCGTCCTGCGTCCGCCACTGCACCACCAGCATTTGTCGTTGTCTCGCTGTCCGAATGATTCTTGGTACAGTCCCACTGGTGCGTGTCTGGATTTCAGTTTGTACAACCTGGCTGCCAGTCATTTTGCAATATTCCTGGGGATGGGTCTCTTGCTCCCAGCGGTGCCTTTTAGTCTGTAGCCGTAATGCTTGCTGCATTTGTCGGCTTCCCATTGAGCTGTCGCCGCCGTCTTTGCTTCTGGGATTTCTCTTGTCCTGTTCTCCGCCGAGGTGTATACTTGCTCTCGCGCTGTCCCTGATCTGCGGCCCTCTCTCGCCAGATTCTCTTGGAGATCTCCTCTCTGATTTCCGGGAATGCCGGTGTGTCCCAGGACCAAGTGGATTCCTATCTCTATGGCGGCTGTGCGAAGAGTCCTCGCGCTCCCGTTCATCCACCTGGCCAGAGGCTGCCCTGGCCCCGGCTCCAGGTGCTCCATTCGTCAAATGGCCGCTTGCGAGTCGCTGAAGACGGCTACATTTGTCACTCGATGTGTCTGCAGTGTGTCCCACTTCCTCAGGGACTCCCGGTGTGCAAGTCCGATATCCCACAGAGCTGCCTCATAGGCCTCTATTTGCCCGGTGCCTAGGTGGCTGCGGAAGGCTTTCAAGCAGTTTCAGTGCTTGCACACAGCGGCGGCTCCTCCTCTGCCATTGTCGGATTGCAACCTGTCCGTCCGCCACAGCCCCACCCCTGCACCCACCATGGCCTCTCTATCTCTAGCCCAGCGGATCGCCTCTCTCTTAGGCGCTGTGTCTGTGTACAGTATGACCGTCCAGCCAGCCGGCTCTTGGTCAGGGTTAGGCCAGCGCATGGTCTCCGCATCCCGGTGTCGCTCGTGCTGCTTGAAGATAAGTCTGCATATAGGTGCGCCAGAGGTGGGGTGCCCATGCGCCGCCTGGAGTTTTGAGCATTCGTACGCGCTTGCAAGCCTCGCTGTGAATGCTTGCTGCCTGGCGTCCAGCGCTGCTGGCGCAGCTGTGAGCCCTGACTCTCTCATAAATACTCCCATTGGCGTTGTGGGGAGGGCTCTCAGGGTTGATGTAGCTTGCCAATTGAGCAGGAGTTGATGATTCTCTTGTCTGCCGATCTCTTGTGGATCCCACCAGAATTCTGTTCGATACAGCGTGACAGCTTGAACGCAGGCGATCTGGGCAACACGTACCCACTCTGGGACGATTCCATGCATCGTCGAGAGTGTGCGCAATCGGGCTTCTGCTGCCCGGGTGTTCCTCATGCATCGGTTGTGATCCTCCATGAAAGTTAGATGGGCGTCCATCGAGATTCCCAGCCATCGAGTCACCTCTTTGTGGAATCTGATGAAACTGTTTCTTAACTTGATTTTGGCTGTGAGTTTTGCACGGAGGTGTGTCTTGTGGCCATTCCTGGGTGTGACAAGTGCTGCCTTAGTGTTTGCAGTGTCGAACTGGAGATCTCGTCTGCTGGCCCACTCAATGCTCTCTGCTGCGCAGGCTTCAGGTTTTTCGACCACCTGGTTCACTTCCCTCCAGATTGGCACCCATACGAGGTCATCTGGAAAGGAGCGGCCTTCGGCTTCGACTCTCTCTTCCACTCGCATTATCAGTCCAGCGGTGTGTATCGCAAAGAAAATCAGCGATACAGGTAACACTTGCGGGAGACCTGCTTCCATGGGGTCACTCTGTATTAAATTGCCTTTGGTTACAATCGCCACCTTCCTCTCTGAGAGCAAGCTTTCGGTCCATCGTATGAGATCTCCATCTATCTTCTTGGCCTTCATTCCAGGGATCAGCCATTCTCTCGCTACCATTGGGAATGCTGCCTTGATGTTGATCTGCAGGACACCCGTGATGTTGTCCTCCATCCACGCGGCATGCACTATGTCGACCATGATGGCTGCAGTGTTGATGGCCGACCTTTTCTTTCTGCTAACAAATTGGCCGTTGCTTAGCAGTGCTCCTCTCCCAGCCTCATCAGATAGCAGCTCTGCGACTACTTTCTCAACAACTTTCCCCATGCAACTGAGCAGAGAGATCGTTCGGTAAGACTTCAGCTTCATATAATTCTCGTTCCCTGGTTTTTGAATCACCATCCTGCTCGCGCGTTTCCAGACGGCTGGGTGACGACCTGTTTGGACCGCTGCCTTCATTAGTCCTACAAGTCTCATTCTATTCCACTTCCAGAGTAGCCGTATGGCTCCGAACGACAGCTTGTCTGAGCCTGGGGCTTTCCTACCCAACCGCGTAAACCGAGCTCGTTCAACTGACTGCTCAGTTATGCGTTCGTGGGCCTGGGCTGCTGGAGGTAGTTCATAGTACTGGTCCCCATCATTCTGGAGGAACGACTCTCCTCTGAGCATGACCTCTTCTTCGGCAATGGGATTTGCTTCTTTCCCCACTCTTCCAGTCAGCACTTCCACGGTGGCTCCCGCTCGAGGGTTGGTGAACTTTGCTACCCTCCAGACCTCGCCACCCCTATGGTTCTGCAGGTAGTCATCCCCCATCCAGCTCTTGGACTGTCGAATTGACTTCTGCAGTTCTGCTGCCTCTGACCTCCATCCCCTTTTCTTGTATCTCCCCAGTGGGCTTCTCCTCTCTTTGATCTAGCCGTTCCACCACCTCTTCGATCAAGCGCAGATTCTTATTTTCTTCGCTTTGGCATCCAGAACTTTGCTCAGCGTCGCTTGCCACCATTCGTCCTCTCGCTCTACATCATCACCTGTGCATTCCTCACCTAGCTGGGCTCTTTCTCTCTCCAGCTCCTTCCAAAGTGTCTCCGCTGCTTCCTGGTCCTCTCGTGACATGGCGGCCAGATTCCATCCTGTGACTTGCACATGGTCTGCCTCCTCCTGTTTTTCAATGTTAAATTCTCACTCCATCACCTCATTGTCGGAGCCTGCAGCGTGGCTCCCATCCAATATGGTCCATCACGTAATCGTTCAGGTGGCCATGGTTTGGTCTGTGGTCCATTCGCTGTCTTCACTGTTTCTCGCCCAGTGGTGAGTTGGCCGGTCGGCATTTCCAATCTCCAGCCCATACTCGTCTATAATCCTTTCCCAAAAAGTCGCATCGCGTTGCTCCGTGCATCTCCGGTCTCACATTCGGCTGTGTGCATTCATGTCGGGCGCAATTATTGTGCCTCCTCCCTGTCGGATGGCTCTCTGCCAGTTCAGCTTCCTCGCCTGTCTCTCTCCTGTCTGTACATGTCTTCGATTGTACACATTGACAATCCTCGTCATCTTTTCTCCTCTTCTTTTCTCATTGGTCACCATGACATCGTCGTTCGTGCCACTTTCTAGGGCTGTTCGTTCATCAGTTGCCAGGCCACGTCCCTTGCGCACTACTGTCCAAACTCTCTTTCGTATTCTCATTTCATATGCTGGGTGACTGAGTCCGATTCTCCCTTTTTCCCCTGGCGGTTCCTGCAAATGTACTCACTCCGCCTTTTGATCCAGTCCTGTCTCCAGTGCTGCCATGGTCCATGCGTAAGACCTAGCGCAATTGTGCTGGATTCCTCTAATCATTGCAAGTGGCGGCTCCCATTTCGATCTCTGCGGTGCTCTCACTCATGGTCACGTCTTTTTCCACCTCTGCCCCCTCCATCTCCATCTCCCCGGTATCACCGTCCTCTTCGTCGGCCATCGGCTCCCATTCTGCATTTCTTGTATTGCCAGTCTGCCTGGTGACGAGCGCTCCTCTATTGGCCCCCGTTGCCTCCCTCGTCCCTTGTCCAATCGGTTGCACTCTCCTGCTATGTCACCCCATTGTGATGGCCAGGATCTTCTTCGCACACTTTCTGCTAGATGCATTATGGTTCCCGTTGCAGTTCGGTCACCTTTCTTGTGTGAGGCTGTATACTCCCCATTGTTTCAATGCGCACCGGACCACGTTGAACCTATGCTCGCTCGATCGGTGTGGTCCGGTGCAGTATCCACACTTCGGTAGATGGTGGCTGCACTTGCTCCCGATGTGGCCCCATCCACAGCGGAACTCGCAGAGGCTGTCAGGGCCCGCATTCGTGTATTGTTCCACTTTGTATCGAACTCCTGCAGCAATTTCACCTTTGTTCACTAGTCTCTGTGCCACCTTCTTCCCCTTCACAATGAAGACGACCGATGATGCCTGGATTTCACCTCTCTGCTCTGTCTCCCTGATGATTCGGAGGTTCGATAGCCATCTCGCTTGAGCCGGAATTGCCACTCCCTCGTTCACTCCCTGAATCTCCTCCCTCATGTTTTGTAGTCCATTTGGTGCCCTTGCCCATGTGTCTCACTAGTAGGGCGGTGTGGATTTTCAGTCTTTACCAAGATTCCTTTCCTTCCACATCGATGATCCCCTTGTCCACTGATCTGGCTGCCTTAATAATGACATCTCGGTACAGGAGAGCTATCTCTACAGTTGCGTTTTGGTGCGTGATTGCGGTCATTGTGCCCTTCGCATTCCTTCTTGCGTTCATGATCCAGACATGTGCTGGGGCCTGGGGCTGGAACATTGCTCTGTTGACTGCTGATGCGATTTCCTCATCCATCTTTCGGGGTAGGGGTATGCTTTCATCCCTCCTCAAAATCTGGAGTCTATCTGCCATACTTGAGCTGGAAGTTGGAGCCTGGCCCGGGAGTGGTACACTCTTGCCTCTGTTTACAATCTTTCATCTCTCTGCCGTGCTCGACCCGCCTGGGCTGATGGGTCCCCTCTGACTCTGAGTTTGGGGTGGGACTGTCTCCCACGATCTCGCAGGTGTGGGTGCTGACTTTGGCTTGGGTTCGTGCTGCAATTTTGGCTGCAATTTGAGCGCCAGTCCAGGCTTCGGTTGCTGCTGCAGCTGTTCACGCTTCCCTGGTCCTCCTTCCTCTGTTGTATCAGCATGTTGCGAGGCCTTTAGCCTCCTGCCGTCCATCCCTGCAGTCTTGTCTCTTTCTTTCTCTCTCGCTTCCTGGCCTGGTGCTACTCCTTGCATCACCTTCACACTCATATTGGTGATGCCTGCCCTGCACAGCTTGTTGTCCTTGTGGCGGGCATCCCACATCTGCGCTCTCTCCTGCTTCTAGGTGTTCATTCTGAACCACTGTGCCTCTTTGCGGGCTGCCTGCACTTGCAACAAGTTTGTTAGGTGTCCAACAGTTTGGTGCAGCTGAATTACCTCCTGTGCCTGCTGTTGCATTGTTGTCTTCATGCGGCTCCCCCAATCGCTGGGGGCCAAGGCTATTGCCAGGGCCTCGCTCCTCCTTCTCCTCTTTCCCTTCTCGTTTCACTCAATCAGCTCAAATATGGTTGCGCCCGCGGTGGTGGGTGTCGCCACTGTCGTCATCTCCATCACTACGTCCATAGGCGTGTCGCTCCACCTATCTCCCACTTCTCCCGTGTCCAGGTCACTCCTCTCGCCCCCTCTGGCTTAGCTCATTGTTACTGCAAGGCAAGCCTCTGTTCTAGGGTAGTCCTCGTCGTAGCTTGCTCATTTGTCGACGTGTCAGGTCCGTTGTGTTTCGGGCAAGACTTCGCGTGAAAATCACTCAATTGCGTGGATCCTTGTGAGCGCCCTCCTCCTGCGGTCTCGCCGGTGCTGGGACGCTCACGCTGTGGTCAATTCGACTTCCAGAATCAATTGCTGCCATCTGTTTTTCAAATGCTATTGTTGTTGTCGACTTATCACGCTGTTTCTGTTTCGCCAAGACTTCTATCGCCTTTTACTTCGAGGGCAATTGTGGACTTGGAGAGTGATACCCAGTGCAATCAGGTACGTACCACCAGTCAACCAATGAGAATGCTTCGTGGTGACTGCATATGATGACACCCCGTATCTATATACGTATAATGGAATAACGTCGGGACGCAGCCACAAGCCTACTCGCTTTAAATATCATCCTCTCTGACTGGAAATCAACAACTTACTACCGTTCAGCAATCGAAATACTGTTAATTAATTCGCGAAAACAGCTGACTTTGCATATCCCTACAGCCTACTCTCAGAACATGTCTCCAGGCCGCAGAACTCGGTGAGTACTCGAATCCCACAACAACAAAAAACATCTCGAGCCCAGACTCCTACGACAGCAAACGAAAAGGAGTACTCCCTAGCAGGGAATTGAACCCTGGTCTCTTGCGATGCAGTATTGACTGGCGGAAATACTAACCATTATAATGTCGAGGATTTGATAAACTGTGCTCGCTATGCCGCCTACTGCTGGGCGTACATCCCTGTTGCGGCGCTTGTCATGCAGGTTCCGAGACTGTACGACAGTGAGACTGATTAAACCGACTACTTAGATCCAGTTGTCAGCTTCATCCTGCAGTTCTGCGAAACCAAAGATGACTCCGCCACGGACAACTCCTGAATGTCATTGCTAGTAGATGGAAGTTGTGATAATGAGCAAAAGATGAAGGGATCCTACTTGCAAGCGAGGATTATGATCTTGGGGATGCTTTGAATCAGAACATTCAGAGGAACTTGAATTTGTGTTACGCAAAGAGTAGCTTATACATAGAAAATTCATCAACACAACAGGCCTCGAGTCTCATAAGATACATTCCGGCTTTGAACCTGATCCTTCTACACGATTATCAGAAGCATCAAACAATAGGCAGATGTGCCACAACCCCATTTTTTTTACTATAATGAATAAGACACCGTTCTCATCTAGTGCTATCGCAGTAAAATAAGACTTCCGCACAACCATTCCGGAGAGTCTTACGTTACCAACGGAAGTACCTGGCACAACGCAGCACCAATCGACAAGCCAGTTTCCCATAAGCACATCAGCTCTGCCTGTAGTTGCTTCCTGGGAGTTCCTGCGGAGAAGGTATTCTTGAGAAGGATCGCTCATTTGACGTCAAATGATCTACTCGATGAGCTCTATTAGCCCGTTTTGTCCGAACCTTAATTGGAGCAACTCTTCTTACGCGGCGGTAATGCCCGAGATTTCTGAGGTAGTCGAAATCTCGTGATTGGCCGGGTCTGGGAAATCCTGTCTTGGCACAAACGCGGGTTGATTTTTGCACGGGATTCCTGTTCCGTTTTTATGCCGCGGATCACCCTACTGCAGTATTAACTGCTTCCCACTAAACTCAATAAATCCTTACATCGTTCTACATTTTTAAAGCCTGGATATCACAAGAAAAAAGAGTACAAGTAAGAGGACCCAGAAGCCATTATTTCAGTGGAATGTAGCCTCCACATCCAGTCATGTACAAAGGTATTCCGAATCCGGAAGATTACTCACTATTCAGAGCAGCGATTATGTACTCCCTAATGACCCGATAAGTATGTGCACAATTAGCCACCCCTCAGGAAGATATTAAGCCTTCTTTCTCTTCTTCGGCAAGGTATCCAATAATGACATCCACGCCTCATCATCGCCGTCTCCGTCTTCCAGATCTGTGCGTAGATTGTTTTCCGGCTCCCATGTAGCTCCCGAGAGTGGATATCCCAACCATTTAACATAGAACTCCTGAACTCCTCGACGAGTACGTTTTCCAAGCAGCCGTTCGATCTTAAACTTCGAATCGTCTTGAAGCTCAGTGTGGTGATCTCCAGGTTTTTCTTTGGGGGTTGCGGATGCTCGGCCTCTGTTACTGTAACGTCGCCGAGTTTTTTTATGGTGCCTAACAGCAGTGTCGTTAATATCCTGGCGCTGAGGCGGAGTCAAGATTTGCGGTCGACTAAACGGTAATCGCTTGGTAGAGTTTGCGACAGAGCTCGATTCCGCAAGAGCAGATGACGATGCCTGGGTGTCAGTAGACTCGTGTTTGATTAATAGACTAACCCGTTGGGTTCGCGGAGTGTAGGGAGGAGGACTTGATGTCATCATATTGGGGGCTTCGGGATTGATAAAACCGTCGGAAGGCAGACTGAAGGAAAGTTCCAAGGGAGCCCCGGGACTACTGGAACCAAAGACAGATGCTGGCGGCAGAGATTGGGGGTGACTATCCGAGTAGATACCTTTGTCACCGATGATAGAGTTGGCTGAAGTAGCGGGACGAGACAGCTCTGGAATTCGCTGGAAACTATTAGTTGGCGTAGTAAGTGTGAGGTCTGTTTGTCTTACCAGACTACCCTCAGTACAAATCGGTGGCAGAACATCTGGCTCCCCTTCGTTCAGCGTTGAAATTTGACTCGCCGATCTCAATATATTTTGTGCCATGGTCGGAGAGGAGCCAAAGAACTGGGTATATTGATTACCCCCTGCAATGGAATCCTTATCATCCTTGAACCGCATATTGTTACCAGCATCCGAGGATCTACCGTTTCGGGATGATCCGTCACTGTCTTCCTCTGAATCACGCGACGCAGTTGACTCTCTCCTGTCAGACTTGCGGCCACGTACGGTGGGTACCGAATCTACCTCAGGTGAAATACTGACGCGCACCCTAGGTGGCGTAATGTTGGGAACTGCTGGTGGGTTCGAGCCTTTGAAATCGACGATGAATGTGGCTCCCACTTCGTCAGAACTATGTTGCTCGTTATGCTCGTTCCCCGCTGTGTGTGAATGTAAGAGTGGAAGCATTACAATGGAGGCATGCAGGTTACGAGCAAAAAACTTGAAGGAGACTAGGGTGACGGGAATTTAGTTTTTGTGTACGCGGCAGTGCGGAAAACTGTTTAATAGAGTGGGTGGCGGGGGTTGTAGACGAAGCATTGATTAGAAGTTTTGAAAGAAGGCACTCACCGCAGGGCAACTGTCACATGCACATATGACAAACATTAGATAGGGTTACAAAGATAGAAGAGCGTCGAACTATGATCATCACTAGGACTCAATACAATGCATGTTATTTCTAGTATATCATTACTTTCCACAGCTTTATGGAAACGAACGCAGCAAGTTCATTGGAACTCTACCAGGCCTGGATGAAGGCGGACAGTTGTGAAATATAATATATGAAGTTCCAATACTATGTGGAATCATCGTGCATAGTAGAACGCCTCACAGTGCTCAATAGTGCACAAAATCTACCTACTTACCTATTTAAGTAAATCAGAAGATGGTATATACGCTCTACATTAAGGCTCTTGGAAGGCAACCATACGATGGCCTTCAGTTGTAATGGTAAAAGCTCTGGTCTACTTGCCACCCGGCATATACCCAATGATGAAGGGTCTCCACGCAGCAATATCAGATATTCCACAATATTGTAGCGCCACCCAGTTCTTTTAACTTGCTATCGTGCCACATCATTATCTTGGAATTTTTATACCAGTGCTAATCTTGGGGGAGATGAAGGCCGTCATGAATATTATCACTCGTTTTGGTGTGCAGAAATCAGTTGCATATATGGATCGCCTTCCTTTGTATGGCTTATGGGCTTCAGCTGGGTTGATGGAGATCATGATCTCATGATGATGATGGTCATTCCGGACTCAGCTGGAGATGCCAGCTTAGCGCGTATGCATGCGTACAAGGCATACTCTGAATGTCGTATATAAGATCACACAAGTTCCCTCATAGGTGAGAATATACAAACTTCTCTAGCAATCACTATTTCAACAAATCTTGCATTACACCCGAATTATATGAGAACGCCTGAATCAACACCAGTACAGCCAGCCGTGATTATCAAGGGATTATTCAGCCTTTCTGTGACTATTACTATGACACCGAGGGGACCACAACATCACCCATGCATGCCCTAGACTACCCGGTGTATTGATGGTATTCGGAAAGCAAAACGTCGTTTTATGAAGCAAGGATACCCACCATTAAAACCCGATAGTTTATTTGCACTGCTATTCATGATAGGTTGAAGGATAAATATTGTGGTATTTAGTACTGCGGTTTAAGCGTTCAAAAACCGAAGTAGTATTGTGGCGAAATGATGGGTCGCTTAATCTTTATTTGCATCGGGCGTCGTGGTGTATCACGCATATACACCCATGACAAGGGTAATCATCGCTATCACGCATCATACCTGGGCATAATTGCTCGCATGCGATTGCAACCAAAGCGTCTGTGACAGAAACTCAACAGAAATCTGGCTGAACGATTTTTTTGATCTGCATGCTAAATAAAGCCCAAAAATTGCCAACCAACGTTTCCCTCTTTTAGCCCATGGCCCTGGCATACAAAACTTCCAAATTTAAAGGTATTAAATTGATATCCAAAAAACATGGGACTCAAAAACCTTTTTTTCCTTCAAACTTTTCCCAACGGTGCCTTAAAGGTCTTCGTTGGATTCCCTTAACCTGGAATTCAAACAATCTCAACGAAAGCTATATTATTAGTAGTATCATACTTGTCTCCAGTCACAGGATCATCTCCGGTGGGAAAAGACCACTCCTGGAGATTGGACAATTTGCCATCGGACCCTTCCTTCCAGCATCTTTCGTCATCGAGGACCGCTTCTGTAACATATCCAGACTTGTTATTGTCGATAATGTCGCATTCCTGGTCGTACTGGTGATGGTCATTAGCGCATGGGGAACTGGTCTCATAAGAACCAACTGATGCGCAACGCATGTGAGGTGGTTTGATAGGGGTGCCAATCACTATCTGTGAGTGACGGCAGTTAAACGCTTTAACAAGTTTTTCCTCGGCTTCAAACTCGTCCAGAAGAGATTTGGGAACTGTGACACCCGGAATGCGCGAACAAAACGACAAACGTCGTCGGCACAGTGCTAGTTTGGGGGGGGTAACGCCCATGCCCATGTCTATAGAGCGACCAACAGAATCATTGTAACGCTGGTCAAGAGCGTCCCAGGACAAGTCCCTATATTATACATTAGCAACTATTACGTGATGTCGGCTTTTTGCATACCATGTCTCGTCGGATCGGAAAGATGAGTCGCCGAATGAGTTACGGTCAGGGGTATCCATAAGACGAGTAATGACACCTAGAGAAGTACTCGGGGTTGCTCTTGAGCGGGCTTTCACAGGATCGCAGTGATCGAGATCAAAGATTCCATCTGGACTATTGCCATACTTCAACAAAAGGTATTCTGAAATGTCTTCCGGTTCATTTGGGTTCTGATCCTCATCAATCTCGAAAATTGGGGAAGGACGCTTAACAGGGCGACAATCTCGATAATATCCGTAAGTATCGTTGTAGATTTCGAACTTTTCTTGAGTAGGAGCACGGATCGTGCGAGCATCTGTTTCGTTTAGTTTTCATGGTAATCAAAAACTTTCTTATAGAACAAAAAGCCAAAGACAGTCAGGTCGACCTGAAATTTGATATTCTCGACTCGCAGCCAAATAGGCAGAATAAGGTTGAGACCAATACATACTTGTCAACGGAGCGAGAGCAACAGCAGGACTGCTGCCCGAGTAGTCCACAAGGAGTTTATCGAGCTGATGTGCGTCCATTCTGAGAGCCATGATGTTTGCTACTGATTATATCAATGGTAAAACTAGCAATAACAAAGGTGGCTAGGCGGTGTTGTCGGTGGATATCTGCAAACAACGATATGCAAGATGATTCTCTACGCGGCAAGAACGTGAGATGTATGAAGGTAATGTACCAACACCTGCTGAAACAAGGGTGAAGGCCACGGTGAAGGCTGTTGCTAGCAGGCATCAAGTTGAAGCCAATGCAAGGTGGGAAAGATGCCATAGTTGCCACTTCTGTGATATCGCAGGAATGGTGGGGAGGTAGGGAGCTAGTAAAGTTGCCGCCGAGACACTTGGGCATTTGCTGAGGAATCTATGTACATACACTGCCGCAGTTATTCATATCAGCAAAATTTCGTTACTGTAACGAGTAAGAAGTCCATATGATAGGCAATGCTTACTGCAGAATTAATAAGTCTTAAGAAGGATGCAGAAATGGTCATCAATGACAGATACTCCAACCCCCGCCCCTAATCCATCGTATAGATCATTTCCTAACCGTTCTGCCGCATGAATTGTTCGGTAGAATGTCTGTTACATTGATATCCATCACCAACAGGGTTCTAGGGTCACAACGCGTAATGAGGCGTCCGCCTTGGATTGTTTCTAGAGTTGGGGCCCAATTACTTAGTGAGAAAACGAATAAAATCTTAATTGTGAACAGAATATGATATTCTCTATATGAATAATAAATACAATCGTTAGACGGGTTGGGGACATTGTTTCATGCACACAAAATCACTTCATCGTGCTGATTCACCGTGTACTTCGATCAAGAGTCTCAACATCATCTGATATCTTGTATGAGAATGAAGACTTGTATAAAGATGGTGGCTGTATGAGGATATGCATCAGGACCAGGGTGATGCATCTCATGTCAGATAGAGCATACGCGTACGCGTATGGGAGATTGTACATATACGGGCCTTTGGCCCTCGAGATAGAGAGGATCAATCAATCAAGTCAATCAACAAGTCTAAGAAGCATCCAAAGTAACACCTTATGTTGCATATATGGATCGCTTCCCTGACGTACGGCTTATGGGCTTCAGCTAAGCTGATAGAGATCATAATCTCACAATAATAATAGTCGTTCCAGACTCAGCTAGAGATGCCAGCTAAGTGCGCATACATGCGTACAAGGCATACTCTAAATACCGTATATAAGATCACACAATTGTTCCTATAGTTTAAAATAGACAAGCAATCAGTATTTTCAACACCTTACCCCCATATTGCTCAGACTTCTTCACTTTATCCGTTGTCCTTACACCACCACCACCACCACCATTCAACAGCCGACCTCTACGAAGATGTCTCTATACCCCAAAGACTTAGTTTCCTTTCACTCGTCGTGGTCCACAAACTCTCTGCCGGTTTCCGCGAAGATAGTGATTGATGCCCTTACAATTCATGACTATATTTGCTGGAAAGCTGTATCTTCACCACCTCCGACTCCATTGCCGATAATAAAAACGCCTGCCGTCATGCAGTGACACACGTCCTCAGCCAAATTCGTTCATCAGAGGATCTATTAAACCAGGAAAATTATTACTGGCGATATCGTTTGGATTCCTATATTTTCCTGGCCGGTAATACGGAGCATTCGCGCCTGATTTGGAAGTGCGAGTGCGATATGTACTGCTGAACGAACTTATGGTGGATGCGAAAGCAATAGCTCTGTTGAGCGTTAACGAATCCGTAGGCCATATGACCACAGCAGTTTTGATAACTGCTGAGGATAAGGTGATCAACGGAAACATGATTTCGGTTTTAGGGCTTGATTAACCGCAGGCTTCTTGGTATCTATGCTGCTGTTGATGCTTCTGGTGGTACTTGATCTTGCTATTATGTCTGTCGTCTAGTCTCGAGTGTGACTCTGTGTCGCCTACTATATTATTTGCAAATATTGGAATAACATCTGCGTACCTCAAACTTGTCCATGTGTCGATCGAAAAACTATACTACTTTAATTGAGTAGGATTGGGCATGAAAAAAAGCAGATGCTAAGCAGTACAGTAATTCAAACGCTGAAAACCATTGCCCAATAGCTCTAGCTCACCGCGTATTATCGTACATGATTTTCTAAAACTAAAAAACATTACTCTGGAAAACAGTCACCACTCGTCGTTGGATATACGTTACAAAAACAGCAAATTGACAAAACGAACCCAACGAACACGGTTGAAGTGTACAACCATCAAGTAGCAAACGAAAAGCAAATGTATCCAATCGATGTAGTTGAAAACAAGCCCTTTTACTAGATCTCAATAGATCTAGAAACCTTTAGAATGTAATCCCCAATCCCGTATGAGTCTTAGGCATAACAATTGTGTCGCCTGGGCTGCCACCATCATGCATGTCTCCATCCATTCCCTCGGAAATACCAACACTTCTTCCCCGAGGACGAACTTCCTGCATCTGATTGGCCGGCGTAGTGCACAACGGATCCACATCATCACCTCCGTCGGCATCGCCATATTTGCTGGATCTGCCCTGATTGATGTCGTACCCATCAAAGCGTACCCTTTCCTGAGTCGGGACACGGACGATCGGAGATGGCAAAAACGGGTACTCCTCATACGCAAATATTTGCATACTAGCTGGGCGCTGCTTGTAGACTTTTGGCGGCTGGATGCCTTCGAGGAGGATATCAGAGAGGGACATGAGGTCATCCGGACCGAGGGTTGTTGTACTAGGTCGTCGAGAGGCGGCTTGGACGTAGAGCATACTTCTCGGGCGTTGGTAGGACCCAGAGGCGATGGAAAGTGAAGCGGACTGTCTACGAAGAGAGTAGGACGACGGGAGGACTTCTTCGCGAGCTGTGAGAAAGGTGACGGATTTACGGTGGTCGCCATTATCAGGCTGCGCTGGCGGGAGTGGTTTGCTAGGCCGGCTTGTGCGGAAAACGGCGCAGAAGTCGATGCAAGACATGTTGACGATTTTGAAGTGATCACGAAGGATGGGGAAGAGTTTTGGTGCGAAAAGAAGGGTTTAAGAACTGTTTGTATGCCGAGATTGTTGGCGAATGAAATCAATTGTGGGAACTCGGCGACTGGTAGTGACGGCTTTAACACCTCGTTGGCTTTCACGATGGAACAATGATAGTAGTGATGCCATTCAATGATAGTTCCATCGAGAAAATCTTCTACAATTTGCTCGAGTGGAGCTGCCTTGGTCTCGAAAACTTGTGCTCCGAGACTTCAGCTGCGTCATTCCAAAGAGCAGATTTTAAAATGTTTAATCAATAATGCTTAGAGTTAGCTGAGCAAATATTCTGCCCGGCAAGAAAGAGCAATATTGGATTGAATCACAGAAAACATTAATCTATCGTCGACCAAAGATCTCTCTCTGCCTCCTTGAGCTCACTGAAATGGTTCGAATGAAAACATTGATTTTGTTTGCCTTGTAAATCCAGTAACACCAATGTTTAAGAGGATGCAGAAGCAAGCTAACAATTCGTAATTGTAGAAGAAACTTCACAGATCGCCCCAGAACCTTAAAGGAGCAAGGAAATGTAAAAGTAGAAAACCATCTCGTCTGTACCAAAATCATTTCAGGAAACTGGACAAAGGTAACACAACCTGAATGCAGAGAAAAACAAAAATCCTGAAATGACCCCACCACAAAGAGAATATAGAGAAGGAAACCCATTACTTCTTCCTAGGATCCTTAGACTCCTTCATCATTTGATCAACGAGATCCTTCTGCTTTGTAGTCATATTCTTCCGAGCCGACTCCCTCCACTTGGCGAAAATCTGATCCTGCTCAGCTTGACGACGTCCAATGCCTTTCTCAACATCGTCCTTGACTTTTCTCTCGAATACAAGGGGACCGACGTGGGTTCTGTTGGATTTTCCCTCCGAAGAAGATTCGCTTTCGGTGGCCTTGATCATTTCGGCGCTGACGTTGCTAGCGGTGAACTTCGGCCCCAAGTCGAAATTAATCGGCGTGGGAGAAGGGGTGCGAACCGCAGGCGGGGAGTTCTCGTCTGGGAGGGTAGAGTAACCCGCAACGCGGTTGCGAAGGGTGGACATCGTGGTACTCCTGGAGCGGACGGGAGGTTTGACGTCTTCAGGAAGGTTGGTGAAGCCTGGGACGCGGTTGCGGAGGGCGGACATGGTGATGCTCCGCGAAAGACGAGCCTTGAGAGGATGCTTGGTGCCGTCAGCGTGAGATGCCATTATTTTAATGTCTCAGGGGGATGGGAGATGATTTCGACAGATTGACGATAACGACTAGAATGTGAGTTACTAGTAAGTGTGAAAGTGTAGAACACATTGTGGGACTGCTGGAGCTGAACTGTAGGAATATTATGGTAGAAGGGGAGTGAGCGTCTTACGAGATCTGGATTTGTTTGGTGGTTTGTTGCAAAACTTAAGAACAAGCTATGAGGGTTACTACTCGGATCTTGCGCATCAGAAAATCAATTTTAAACGCCGCAGTACAGATTATTTATAACTAATGACAGCACTGCAAACATCTACAGGCCTCGCGCAAACCACAATACACCACAATTCAAACAATATCTAAATTCTAAAATTCTGAGTTGTTCACAAACCACACCTGTCAAAACACATTTTTCATCGTGCCTATCTGCACTGAAACACTGTCTATCACTAATTCTAACACAAAATGAATGTCATACAAATGGGATGAGTCCATCCTCTACCAAAATAATAATAACAAAAATCTTACAGTTCAACTCAACACCAGAAACTCAAACACCAGAAATTCCATTCCACCCGGTATAGCATCAGCAAATTGAGCACTGACATCTGTTTGAATTTTCTGCATCGTTTTTTGGGTCAAGGACGTTTGTGTTGCCTTTAGGCAAACTCTCGCCCACCAAACCCACCAAATTACTTCCCATGGCTGGATTGTCCACTGGGTTGCCAACCGCTATCGGCCATTCTCCGGGCATTCGATCGGTACCCTGGCTGTTCCTGCTCGGTGTTAGTTCATCCTGAGTCTCAACCGAACGCTCCCTATCATCAATGCCATGTCTGTCGGTAGTAGAAATTTGCTTCTCCAGTGTACCGATAAAGTTCTTCGTAGGGATTAAATCCTTGGGTAAGTATGATGGTTCTCCGTTAGCTGTAGTTGTGCCCTGAAGTTTTGAACCTGGCACAGTCACTTCTTCCGAAGTCCCGTCCTTGCTTTCCGTACCATCTTGGTCATCCCTCCCGTAGAAGACCATGGACATAGCTATTGCTTCCATATTCTTTATAGTAGTATCCTGAAGTTTTGACCCCGGTAGAATCGGTTTCTCGGATGTCTCGTTCGTAATTTCGATACTCAGGTCATCACTCTCACAGCCTGAGATCTGCTCTTCGGGTACATCCAATGCATTCTCATTGAAGGTTATTGGCTTCCCACCAGCCGGAGTAGAGACTCGCGGTTTCACACCTGGTACTACTGGTTCCTCGAAGAGATCGTTTTCGACCCCCATTCCATACTTATCGTCCCCTGTTTCACCCTCCTCGCCAGTAGTACCTTCTATCATCGGATCGGCGCTTTCCATTTCACCTGGGTCTTTCGAACTTACTTCTTGCTGCTCGTTCTCTAGCTTGTCTAGCTTATTCAGAGATGCTTGGTTATAACCATCTGAAAGATCCCGGTACTTCTCACGTAGTAACTTGTGTGATGATATAGCCTTCCAGTAAGATATGATACTAGTTATTTCGTTGTCAGTAGCCACCGGATCTAAGTGTTGATTAATAATTCTCAAAGCGAGCTCCCTTACTTCCAACAACAGCTGGTCTTCGTCAGGATTGGGAAGTATTCGTATGATTGGTTGAAGTTCGCCGATCTTCTCCTCCTCTAATTGTTTAGTGAGCTTGACGAATTCCTGCACAGCTTGACGCAACTCTTGCTTTACTACTTCGAATTCCGCTGCATATGTCTGCGCAACATTACTGCCCATAGGTGAATTAAAACGCTTCAAACGTTTCAGTTGGTCTTGTAGTGACTTAGTTAAAGCATCTGCATTTCGTAATTGATATTGTCGGATGCGCTTCGTCTTTGTCATGGATGAGCATTTCATTTCAATCTTTGCTTCAATCCTTCGCAACGAGGCTATAATCTCTGTTGTCTCGGCGCTGAAGCACGCTGGCAGAGTCGACGACTTGACTTCAGGATAGATAGATCCGTAACATGGCTCCAGCAGTCCTGCATAAAAACGTCCCAAAGTAATCAAGTGAATACGGTGGGTCAAGGCTGCCTTCTCTAATTCCTTCGTTTCTAGTTCACACGACATACGGAGCAGCTGTGTTCTCCGGTTCATTGATTCATGCAACACAGCAAATTTATTATACTCTCTCCATAGAAAATGCAGCAGTTGCTTTTTTTGCTCTTCATCCGGCCCCATCCCCGGATGATTACCATGGAAGATTGCACGCAGATCGCCCTGAAGGACTTTCATAGTGTGGCTGCAGTATCTATTTTTGATAAATATGGCGTCAAGGCGATTCTTTAACCTCGCCTGAAACTTTATATGTGGGTCGCGGATATTGATAAGTGGCGGGGGAATTGGAGGCTCTTCTGGATGCGGCCTGCGTAGTGCAAGAATGTGACCTATCTCAACCGCTGTCAGCGGAGTATAGTAGCTTGGTTCGACCTGGGCCCCCTTTTGGATCGTTTGGGGCTGTAGACGTTTATTTTTACTGCTCTCGCTTTCCAAAGATGTTAGTTGCTGGAGCTCTAGTATCTGTGGCGCTTGCTTCCCGGATGGAGGTGTGTAACTTTCATAGGCTGTGGGGCTGGCATGATTTGGATTATCTCCAAGAATTCGGCGTAGTTTGTCATTTTCTGTCGAATTCTCCTCAAGACCATGAGGTGTGTTTAGCGAAGCAATATCAATGCTCCCACTCCTAGATATGTCTGAAGCATCATTCTTACCTACGTCTGCCGCGGGGCTTCCCCAACTGGCTCCCTTGTTCCCTTCGACAATCTCATTACCATCTTTCCTGTTTGGATAGCGCAGGGACCTGGGGTCACCATAATCTACAACACTTCCTTCACCAGGACCCCTAGCCAACGCTTTTTTATCTGAAGCCATATATCTATTGGAATCGGAGATATCCTTTGACCCAGGTATTTGCGTCGATAGTTGGGACAGCTCATTAGCGTCTGTATTACCACTCTCAGCTGAAAGTTGCTCGTGGCTGGCAGAAATATCCGGAGGAATTTCGTTGACTAAATGCTCCGCCGGTGGGGACTGTAGTGGCTGGGGTGAATCAATTCCCGAATTTGTCTTGTCCACTAGTGTAAATTGGGGTTTTTTAGACGTTCGCGTATGATTTTGGTTTGGGTGTAATGTTTCACCAGAACTTTGCGCCTCTAACTGTCTCGCTGTCTCGATTGGCGAGGCTTCCAGAAACTCCATTTCGTCTGTACTGGGAGGAGGCAAGGGTGTCAACTCAGGGAGAATATGTGGGTTGTAGATATCGATTGGGCGTTCCAACATCCGGACAAGGTTTTCTTCCTCAGCCTGAAACTGTGCAAGTATGCCGTCCTCCATCGCCCTTTCCGATTCACGTTCGTATGCCAGACGTTCACTGATGCATCCTGAAATCCAATGGATCATCGAAGGGGGGTCGCCCGGAAACGACTCGCTTCCTATATTAGTTGCGGGGCCAGATGGCCCGCTGCAGTAGAAGAGCCCGGGAATCAGCCTTTCTTTGTTGTATGGATCCTGTTCGGGTGTTACAGTTATTCTGCCGTCGAAGAGAACCACGTTGGCGTATGCTCGAATAATAACATTCTCTACGAGCCTTGCAATGACGGGATATGGTAATGGAAACCCCGCCCAAAACCGGATAATCCGTGCGTTGTTGATTATCCGCTCCAGCACCTTGTGGATGTCCACCATACTATAGTTCCAGCGGAGAAAACTGCATATCAAACATTCCACGTAAATTCTGCAACTGTAGCAATGCATGGTTCTTGGAATTGAGGAGTTTGTGGGCGGTAGAAGTGGTGCATCAGACGGCTCAATTGATGGTAGTGTACTCAAATCTTTAAGAATCCTCGTCCATTTTGATTTAGACTTTGGGAGACCATACATGATTGACGGGCTTTTGTCTGGCAAGCATCGTATGAGTATTATGTGATTGATATATTCTGATGAGGGATTTCACACTCTTCACAAATAATAATAGCGCTTAATAGCAATGTACGGCCGTCCAATTCGTGTTCTTCTACTCTATGGAAATTAGGCCACTGTCAGCGATGAAACAGAATCACATAAATTCGTGGCGATTATAATTGGGGGAAATACCGTGTACAGGCAGCAAGTAATATAAGCTGATAACAATGAAAGCAAAATATAGCCAGTATATGTTGCGGTACGGTGTTAAGGTGATAGACTTACAAGCGAGGGTAGGAATGGTGACGAAGGTCCGACTCAAGCTGATATATCACATGGCATCACCCGGATGCCCAATAACGACAAACACTACTACAACCTTCTGTACCACATACCGAACAAATCTCAACAGCACCACCAACTCCGCGACATCTCCTCTACCTCTCGCGATGTCATCCTCGCCCTCACCCCCAATTGACTATTTCACCTCGCAACTCATCAACTGCGTCGTCCGCTTCGCCCTCTCGCCCTCCGAAGAAACTCCTCTTGAAAATGCCATCGAAATCACGCCATTCCTTCTTGCTACACAGCTCGAGAGCGTTCGTGAGATTCTACGCGAGGCAGAAAAACAGGACTCGAAGAAGAAGTCCGGAAATATACATGCTGGAGCCAAGAAGAAAACTACTGTCAAAGAACAGCGCATGAGGGTTTACACCGAAGATGAGGGATTTTATATCGGAGGATATGAGAAGACGTTCTGGGTTGAGAAGAATGGGGAGAAGTATACAGTTGGATCCAAGGAATGGGAGGAATATTGATATTCGAGCAGATAGTGGATGGGATTTAGTGATATTGTTGATGAGATGACGGGTATTTGAACATATGGACAGAGGAATATACAATACTTGCATAACAATTGTATTGTTACTGCTAAAAATTCTACACCGTGTTATATCCTGGCTGTGGAGATTGGTACTTGGAAACTATCCTCCGATGATTCGTTGTCAGCCATCGCATAAAAATCATCAATACATGAGGTATAGGGAGGGTGTCTCAAGCGGTAGTTTCCGATTCCAGCATCCAAGGTTATACATGCGTTCCAAGGTCTGAAATGTACCATCGTTCATTGACCTGACCAAGATCCAACTAAAACGCAACACATCATTCCCCTACATTCCTTCCCAGCGAACTTCTCCGGGCCAATTCCACCATCCGTCATTGTGTTCCCAGTAGCGCTTTCCCATCTCATCTTTGGCCGCCATTTTATTTCCCTTAAGCTCACGGTTATTGGTATTCCCTCTGATCGGTATATGGCTGTGAAGTTCGCCTCTTCTGACCGCCGCCACAATAGCCTGGATGTGTTTTTCCTCCGTCTCATCCTTGAGGTGCTTTTCTCTCTCTGTGTCATGCTGGTTATTTCCCTTCCCCTCTTTCTGTTCTTTCTCCCGCTGCAAGATTCGTTGCAGAGCATCCTTGATTATCTCCTCCATTCTGTCACCACCTTCTTCCCCTCTAAAAGGCGCAGCGCAGTGTTCAAAAACTTCCAAAGGCTCACCGTGAGGGTGCTTCTGTCTGAACATCTTCAAAGCATCTTCAACCACAGAGTCGAGCACTCGTTCACGCACCTCCGGAAGGTGAAGTTGGTCAAGGACTAGAGACGAGGTTAAAGATGGCTATTGTAAAAGAAGAGAAGCTTACTCTCGGCTGGAAATACTGCTAGTTGCTCTTCGCGAGAGTACTCGCGTTTCAGCAAGAACGGTAGAGGCATGATAGGAGGATTAGTAGCGGCGGTACGAAGAAATGCTTGACTTTTTATATGATTGAAGTTAATAAACGTATAATACAGAGGAAAAGTTGCGATCAAAGATAGAGACTTCATATTGGAGGGCACATTTGGAACTTACCATTCGCTTGTTTCCGACCTGGTTGGGCTCAGTAACCAAGCTGCTAGCCAGGAAAGGTAAGTAAGGGGTAAGATGTTCTTTGATATGCAACTGATAGTGGGGCGAGGTTTGATTGCTGATAGTTGTGTTCTAGCGCGGCAGGATTGTTGATATCGAGGGTGTTGTAATTGGGATGGGTGTACAAGTGGTGAAACGTTAAGCACCGGCGTTTGTCAAAATATATCACGTTATCTCCTTTGTTCATTGACCCAATCACCCGAACTCAAACACCCACAACCTTGACAACGCCAGCTACCCCCACTACCGATTTATTCGAAACTGACGTTGACGGAAATATGGGCTTTCGCCCGAGATCATCGACCGGCATTATGTGACTGCTTCGCTGTTACATGGCTTGCCGTTCTTATTATCCCCTGGATCGTAACGGTTCCCGGCCCATACGGGCCACCCGCGCAACCACCTCACCACACATCCAAAAATGGTCATCAGAGGCTGTCCTTTTTATCAAGTCTTCTTTAGTAGCATATAAAACTTTTTGTCAAAGTGAATTGTAAATTATATGTGATGTGACTCTGTAAGTCTTACTGCCCCACGAAAATTCGCTCTCTGAACTGGCAACCCACCCTATGTCTATGCACCACTACCTGCCATTCTTCTTTACAGGTGATTGAATTCCCCAAAATGATGCTTTTCATTATTGAGACACCCGTTACTTGCATTTTGAACATGCTTAGCAAAGTTTGGCTGGAGATTTGGTATTTCTGGCTGGGCTTTCCTGCTGGCAAAGCCACCAATCCAGCTGCTTTCCCTTCGCAAGGTGTACTGAAAGTTGCCCACGACTCCAGCTCTAGTTGAGGGGTAAAGAAATGCTCTCGTTGATGGTTAACAAAGTCGGTTTTAGCCTTGTTCAGTATGAGAGCTGTGCGATGGGTATTGGTATCCCCCCTTTGAGCCTCAACTCTATTGAAAATACGGAAGTATCTACATCTCTCTTTACTAATATTGTACTTTCTTAAGTATTCTCCTTACGATAAGATGGTACTTTATGGATAAGAATAATGTGGTGTGTTAATAACTTTTAATACATCGGCAAAAGTGCAAATCGACTATAGACTGCGCTACGCGCACACGCGCACTCGCGCAGCTCATAGCAAGCTTCCCGTGGACCCCTGCGCGACGCGCAGCCTATAGTCGTCTATAGTCGATTCATA
>Ga0307512_10000317_pt1 | contig 69627 bp, 70 predicted proteins | sample 14_EM_MG_FD_200267 | JGI IMG/M metagenome (GOLD analysis project Ga0307512, IMG submission 200267) | Populus trichocarpa ectomycorrhiza microbial communities from riparian zone in the Pacific Northwest, United States - 14_EM | ecosystem: Host-associated > Plants > Roots > Unclassified | place... | reverse complement strand
AGAGGGTCAACAGAGGGTCAACAGAGGGTCAACAGAGGGTCAACAGAGGGTCAACAGAGGGTCAACAGAGGGTCAACAGAGGGTCAACAGAGGGTCAACTGAGCATCGACAGAGCGCCAACAGAGCGCCAATTATTTTGGGTGTTGAATCATGTATAATCCAAGAGCTATGCTACGGCTTTTATCCATAATCGGAGTATTGGCTGCCATTATAGGCAATATGGTTCTTGTCGATGTTGCTGCAACTGAAAATGAGCGTCAACAGAGCGTCAACAGAGCTTCAACACAGCGTCAACAGAGTGTCAACAGAGTGTCAACGATTTTGGGTGTTGCATCTTGGGTAATCCAATGGCTGTGCTGTTATGGGGGTTCTTCATCCCAATAATCAACAAAACATTTATTGAATTAAGGACAGCCGCCTATCTAAGAAACTCTTTCTTTCCTCGTTTTATCCTTAGACTCAACCTCTCGACCATTGTTCAACAGTGCGCGGGTCTACCACAGACCAAGTCCCCGTAGTTTCTTCCAAACCGAAAACTACGTCACTCCCGGAAACAACCAGTCTTTGGAATACCGTTTGCAAGGTAATAACCTTGTAGATAGGTATCGATGAATGGGGTAACCGATATCGATAGAAATGACCAAATCCCACCCCAATCGGGAGATGTGGATTAAAGCTTGCTCGTCCAGTTGAACGATAAGATTGCCGTAATGTTCGACTAGCCTCTGGTGTGTGTACTGAGATTGTGTCAACCTGTGTCCGGGTATATAAAGCATAATCACGTAAATGGATAAGAGAAGTAATTGTGAAAGTGGTTTTATGGATAGAATTCATAATAATATTTGAAGATCGTCTTCGGTGTTCTGAATGTTGACTGTGGAATGCTGCTTGAGGTTGTCTTCTCATTGCAGGAGCAATGCCATCTCTTTATAGTCGTCTTTGAGGGCTTGTACACCCATACTTCCACGCTATGACTTCAGTGCTTATGATAGCATTATCATGGGTGCATCATGCAACCTGAGCATGTGTGCGGAGATAAGGTGCCATGCATCCCCATAGGTTATTGTGTTCATGCAATGTGGTTTAAATGCATTACGCTCCTGATGAGAATCAGGCCATCCATCGCATGATATCATGTCAGACAGTGTGTCAGACTGAACTTGAACTTAGACATCTTACTACCCATATGTATAAATAGTTGGAACATCTGCCGATAATAATCAGTAGTGCTTATCGCAATTAATGCCTCACCTCTTAAGGCTGTTTGGCTTGGGTCATAGATTCAATTGGCGACCAACCGATACTATCAGAAGGTAGAATTTGATGCATCAGCTCGTATTCATATACGAGTCTGACGTTGCCAGGCATACTAACTCCAACCAATCAGCAGGGTTGCTTCAGGCCCTTTATCTTCAGCCTATGTCATAATTCCCTCAGTCACGTTATGCTTAGGGTGAGACTCTTCTCTTTGGCTGGGGAGTACCCTGATAGCTCTTTTCACCTGAGGCGATACATCAGAAGTCCCGCACACTCCCATATTGACAAATGACTGTCTTGTTTGAGTGTCGGAGTAATCTCCAGTCCAATCAAACATGTCCTGCTAGTATCTAGGATATGATCGTGGTTGAAAACAATGCGCTTGGCAGATGTTGCATTAACTGATCTGGCAGCATTGTTGCGTCATAAAATACGGACTACAGTGGTATGTATCCTGTCAATGAATACGCCAAGCAACGACACTTGCTTATCCAATCGACGCGCGACTCTTAGGTATCCCCGCTGAAGGACATATGACTGGCTTACTTGCAACGTCAAGAATGGGTGTTATGCATATCACGTGACTAGACCAAGAGTTACTCCGTGATATGTATTCTTATACTCTTTGCAAGTACCATTATCGCAGTTGAGAGAAAACCCCCAACATGTGCTAAGGCATTAACACATAATCGAAGTATTGGCCACCTTTATGGGAAATATGGCTAGAGTCGGTATCGCCACACCTGAAATTGAGTGTCAACAGAGCATCAACAGAGCGTCAACGATTTTGGGCGTTGCATCTTGTATAATCCAAGGGTTGTGCTACGGCATTTACCCATAGTCGAAGTTTGGCCACATGTATTTGCACTATGGTTGGTGTCGATGTCGGTACCACCTTGAACTGAGCGTCAACAGAGCATCAATGATTTCTGGTAATGTAAGTAAGGTAATTGGAAAGGGATATGCTTGCTGTTATGCGTAACCAACATATTGGCAGCCATTATCAGCAAAAGTGCAAGCAACACATTCACTTCCCCACTCTGAAAATGAGCGTCAATGGAGCCTCAACAATTTTTGGTCTTGTGAATAATGTAATTGGTAAGTGATTTGCTTGCTGTTATCCATAACAAATGTATTGGCAGTCATTACAGGCAAAAGAGAAAGTGACATGGTCACAGCCCCATTCTGAAAATCACTGTCAACCTAGTGCCAACTGAGGGTCATCAATTTCTGGTGATGCATATTGGGCAATGAAGGCATCACATGGATATTTGAGCTTATAATAGCACTATTGACCTCCTCCATGGTCAAAAATACAAATATTAAAGGAAAAACCTGAATTCAAATATTATTGATATTGCAACCTGGAAAACATACAAAATGCGATTCCTGGATGTCGAATAATCTATTTTGATTGTGTACTGTTATTAAATAGCAAAGGCAAGCGCGGTATATGTATTTACAAATGTACCCACTGGACAACCCGCGGAGTACCCGCCCAATTCAGACGGGTAGGGATATTTCAATTGAACCATATGCAAATGGACGGTTCCGGTTTATTGACGACCCAGTCTGCCAACTGGGCGCTGGTTTGGTTCCAAACCGGACCCATACCCGAAGCGACCATCCAGAACCATTGCTGACACCACTCCAGCCGAGAACATCTCGTGCAAGGGAAAAACTGGCCTCCACTCCGACACCATGTGGTATAATAGAGATTATGTCTCGTGCCACATTGGAGAGATTGGCGTACGTTGAATGCGTTTCCTCTTGTTGTCGCCACCAGCCGATGATATCCAGTGACCAAAATGTACTACTATTATCCACTCGGTCGGAGTGGTAATTATTGAGATTTTGATTAACTTGCCCCCAGTTCTTTGGTGATTCAGGCAGTGAATTGAAATAGAGCCTGGTGGCTGTCAATAAGTGTGCAGCGTGATCGCTTCGTCCGGGTATCGTTTCGGCCACAGTATTAGGCATTAAGTATTCTTCATCATTGCTGGAGAAATCATATGGATCAAAGGAAGATTGACCAGACCCTGAAGCCGTTGCAGGGGCGAAGACATTGTTGCTTGGTATACTTTCTGGTTTAATAACCGGCACACGTCCATGTTTGGTGCAGCATTCATTCTCCACATACTTCAGAAATGCCACTTGGTATTGGGTGGTGTATGAAGTCTCGTCCTCAGGATTAATATCCATTCCCTTGTACCACATTCTAAACGATCGCAACTTGCAGAAAGCATCGAGGTCATGAGCTGAAATGAGAAGCATACCCGTCATTGGAGAAAATTCAGTGTAATATTTGGACGGCTTCTGTCACCCTAACTTCATGGCGAAGTACAAGTCATCCTTGCATGGAGTCTTCTCTTAAGCCAAAGCTCACATAATGCCATCCATATGATCGAACATGTCATTGTAGACTGTGATAACATGATGCAACGTGACTGTATGCCTCTTCAACATCCAGAGGGTCCAGTATCAGAATGGCCCCAAAACTTCCATGACGTACTTGACAATGGTCCATTCATCCTGTGTTGTGAAGAGTGGCTGGTATTCACTGTATTCTGGATTTTGGTGCCACTTGCGGGTGAATTCTCATAATCGGTAGGCTCACTCAAACAACTCCAGTGTCGAGTTGCAACATGTCTTGACAACCAGAATAGGTAGTACCGCGATGTGCACTTTGGGTTTACGACAGTCAATGAACTTATTTCGACGACCAGGTGTCAGCGTAATCAATCCAGCTAGCATTCTGTGCTATATGAATGTCAGTTTCAGGACTTTTAAAATATCTTGAAATACGTACTTTCTCAATTATCTTTGCTAAACCTGGTCACATGGCTGACACCTTGTTGATTCTAGCATTGCCCTCTTTTCGAAGTCTTTGACTCTTCCCAATGTCTATGGTTTCATTCTCTGCAAATTGCTGATCGCGCTCATGGGCTCCCCACGACTTGGTGTGGCCTTTTACATCCAGACTGCTCATGAATGCACCTGACGCTAGCTGTATGACGTGTGCCATGGATGGTATGCAGTTCTTCAATGCAGGCCACTCGATTCCAGAGGCTTCAAGGGTTGATTACAGCTCACGAGTCATCGAGAAATTTGAGGAATCATTATCAGTCATACTTCCAAGCAAATGGCCATCAGTAAGCTCAAAACAATCAAGAAAGTCCTTCAAATGTACGGCAAGCCTTGCTCAAGTATCGTGGCCTTTGACCTGTCATCCTTAATTGGCTATCGAAACAGGAAAGAATAGGCAATCAACCTCAGCGAAAGCGAGATGTACTTCTCGGAATGCCCAATTTGGATCCACACAGTAAGCAATGACCATGGTTATGGCAAATATGTTTGTTGATGTCTACCCGTCGAAAGCTAAACTACCTTTATTTCATGATGGCAATTGCTTCATAATTGTATCCACAGTCAATGAGTACTCCCTCCGGCAAATGTTGCTAATGGTGGTGGCGGACGGGAGCACTAGGCAACGTCGTAATGCTTTATAAGTCCATTGTAGCTCGAGATTTGATATAGCGTTCCATGGACTATGAGCTGAAACAGATCCTACCATGAGGTAACAATTCCAGGCGTCTTGGTAAAATTCGGAAGTTTCATAGTCCTTCGCTGCCAGTTTGGGGCATTTTGTCTCTCAATTCAATTGATATGGATCAAACCTCAATGTCCATTATGGATTTCCTTTGGTAACTTACTATTGTAATTTCTCGACTTGCTTCGCTTCTCAGGATGGCCGAAGCTGTTACATCGACCGTTGAACTAGATAATTAAGTAACGTCTGACTCTGTTAATTCATATAACTTTGCGATGTGAGCTTTTGCCAGCAAGTGTTTCCCCATTGAGCTGGTCCCATGTTCTGATGGATGGCGAAGAACTTGATGACAACCAATTCATATAACGCCCGGGCTGCTGCTGTCCTCAATTCCACAGTGCAAATAAAATCGCAATGAAGGAGCATGTTTAGAATTATTCCAAGCAATAGATTGTTTTGAGGCTGCATTCATTGAAGCCCACTAAGCATCAAAGATGATTTGCAAAGTAAGGTCACTCAAATCATGAATAAAGACATGTTCATTTTTGAAAGAGATCATAATCTCTAGCAATGACGTATTTAAAGATTTTGAATCTGACATCTTGTTAGGTATTTGATAGCCGGGTAATCTGATATGAGAGACTGCCACAAGTTATGTTATAGTAAAGCAGAATGCTGGTTCTTATATATTGACTCTAGAGCTACAAGCAAATAAAAGTCAGATCTGTGAGACATTGCATGCATATTTGGGAAGTTGTATACAACGACATATTGAAAAGACTGACCGTGTAAGACTAAAATTGGAATAAGGCAATGCAGTTCATTGCTGTGTAGCATATTGAGCCCCCACAAAAATTGTTGACGCTCTGTGGGCGCTCAATTGTAGGAGGCAGACATGATATCATCACTAGCATTTTTGCCTTTAAAGGCAGCTGAAAAGTTGATTATTGGATAATGACAGTGCATAGCCCTTAGATTATCCATGATGCAAGACCAAAAATTGTTGACACTCCATTGACCCTCATTGCCAGGAGGTCGTAGCAATATTTTCACCAGCATTGTTGCCCATAGAGGCGGTGGATGCATTGATTATGGGTTAACGCCGATGCACAGCGCTTTGAGTGTCCATGATAGAAGACCGAAAATTGTTGATGCTCCATTGATGCTCATTTTTAGGAGGTGGTTGTGATATTGTCACTAGCATTTTTGCCCATAAAGGTGGCCAATACATTGATTATGGGTTAAAGCCAATGCACAGTGGTTTGAGTGTCCATGATGTAAGACCGAAAATCGTTGATGCTGTGTTGACCCTCATTCCTAGGAGGAGGTAGCGATATCTTCCTCAGCATTTTTGCCCTTAGAGGCAGCCAATACTATGATTCTGGGTTGACTAGGTTGCATTGCCCTTTGATTATCCAAGATGCAAGACCAAAAATTGTTGACAGTCCATTGATGCTGAATTTTAGCAGGTGGTAGCGATATCGTCAATACCATTTTTGCCCATAAAGGCAGCCAACACTTCGATTATAGCTTAATGTTGTCGCACAGCTGTTTGATTATCCAAGATGCAAGTACAAAAACAGTAGACACTCCGTTGACGCTCATTTTTAGGAGATAGTAGCGATGTCATTGCTAGCATTTTTGGGCTAAAGGCGGCCAATACTTTGATTATGTGTCACAGCAACCAAGTCTATTTTTGATTATCAGACTCACAGGACCAAAAAATGTTGACGTATCGTTGACGCTCATTTCCAGGATGGGTCAATGAGTGTGTCACTATCGTTTATACCTATACACACTGCCAATACAATCACTTTGGCAGGATGTAACTATGCAGCTGTTTGTTTGCCGAAAATGTAAGACCAAAAATTGTAGACACTCTATTGATGCTCAACATAATGGCATTCTAACAGTCAGTGGATGCTCAACAATTGTATGCAAAAATTCATGCAGTTGTTATTGGCAGCCAATAAATCGTTTCTATGTATGAACATTTGCATCCAAAAGCTTGCAAGCCTCGCAATTTCTGATCCACCACTAAACACGTTATCTGAGTGATAAATGACGTTGGCCTATCACTTTGCGGCGCTTTCGGCCAGCAATTAACCCCATATAGATCTCTACACTAGTTTTTGACATATTTAGCCTGACTTCCTCACATATCCTCATCCAGCTCAATCTCTGCGATTTCCATGACGTACCATAAGCAATTTTCAAAATCCTGACGATGTGCACCAGGCCTGTGCAGAGAATTATGCGGTTGGATGCATGATGGAATGCAGCATGACGGTCATCATTGATCCAGGTTCGTGTTGCGCTTTCACCGCTACATGTATGAATTGAATGACATCGCAGACTTAAATTTCGTTAGCAAATTTCGTCTCTAGTTGAGTTGTAGTTGTCTGACTTAACAGTAACAGGCATGACGATATCACGTTCAAAGGTCGTCAGTCAATGCGATTTGGAGTCTGGAACATTGGCATGGCCTATGCAACCCTTGCACATCCACAGACAAATTATCATGTCTCACAATTTGGTCACTGAAATCAAGAAATAGCTGACAAGTCGCAAAATCATTAAATGTATTGCTTTTCGAAGTGATACATCATCCGTAATGTCAATTTGCCTATTCATTCCTCCGGTGACGCAGGAGCCGTCACCATGTCTTCATCAGCAAAATGTAAAACCGTTTGGAAGTCATAACTCAATGACTCAGCTATTCTGAACAGCCACACCAATCCTTCAAGAAGCTCCCAGAAGCTCCCGAACAGGCTGAATTCAAAACAATGTGCTTTTCAGGTGTTCTGAGAGTACTTTCAGGTGCTCCTCAATGCTTCTGACGTAGTGGAACAGAATACAAGAATATTCTAAAGAGTATGAAGTCGTCTTCAGAATGCAATGAAATCATGCATTTCAGTTGGTAAAATTTCGGAGCTGCTGGGACTACGACACGACTCTCTGAGGCAATTCCGGTGCACCTGAAGCCAGACTCTCCGGGAGTGATAATATATAATGTCTATACTGAATAGTACAATTCAATAAACTTATCCCACAGCTGCACACCTCATTGAGGCATTCTAATCTAATTAATATAAAGTCCAGTAGGTATCTAAATCGACAGGATTATTTACAAGCAATACGCTATCGATGCCACACGCTGCAGCATTCTCCCACACCAAATTTGCCGGTCCCTCAAATGCTTCAACGGGTACAATATGCATCCTATTCGTTTGTTTGACAACCCGGATGAAACGGTCAACACAATCAGCGCAACCAGGAAGATCTTTGAACTTTGTTGGAATCACCACCATTTATTCTTGAACTTGAGGACGTAATACCCATTGTTGAGTCTTCTTGCACCTATTGTAAAAGGTCAATATTGCATTCCCGGCTGGCAGGCGCTCCTGAAATTGGAGGATCTGATTCGGTGGAGTCCAGCTGAAGTATAATACTGAACAAGAATGAAGTCATCGTAGGAAGGTGTTATCGAGGTCATTCTCTTCACTTTGCGTATACTGGACCCAGATGTTATGAGCTTCAGGCATGATCCCTTGGTTGGCATTGGTATATTCCACCTTGCAATAAAGTCCCAGATGCTCAACAGAAGTAGGGCAGTGAAATGGTTGACGGTAATACAACAGCCCATTCTGGAGTTGAATCAATATAATGTCTATGAGTACATTCTGATCATATCCGAGCATGAGTCCACTAACTTTGTGTCCCCAGTCTTCTTCAATCTGCACGCGGAATCGCTGTTCAAAGTTGGGGATTCCGAAATCTTCTCATGCATCTCTGAGTGATGTTATTTCGATACTGCTACACACTCCACGGACATGCGTTTCTCTCAAATGATATACCTGCTGGGATACTGGGCAGATACCGGGCTCATCCAGAATTATTTGAAGACGTATCAGATGGGCTCTGTGTGTACTTCGCTTTTTATCGGTAGCAAACAGTAGGTTGTAAACTGTTGCATAGTCAATATCGTACCAGCCTTGGAGTGCAAGATATGATAGTGTATCCTCCATGTAGTCAAGACCGGTACACCGGTAATTGTGCTTAAGTATCTGTCGAATGTAATTGACTTTGTTGCTAGATTGATATGCCTCTTTCACAATGGCCATATGTAGCCGTTCAGAAATAACAGTGGTGAAATTGTCACCAGAACCCGTTCGCCGAATTGACTCTGATATATGGCGCGCACGATGCCTCATTGGATATTCGAAATGTATTACGTGTTGTTCAATGGTTCACCGGAGCGCCTGAATCCTGATTGTCTCCCTCCAAGCCTCCAACTCGATCAAGCAGATGGAGATTTCCATCTTGAACCGCTTCTGTACATTCGACGTGATACCATAAATCTCTCTCTCCGGCTGATTAGAGACGAGCTCCATATCAGCCAAGCTCCAGGTCGTGGCTCCTGTCTCAGCATCAGATAGGCGCATCGGAAATTGCAGTCAGTTGTCAGCGGTCATGTTTACCGCCCCATGAGCCTCGTCTTCGGCGGCAGCTTTCCTTAGGGCAAGTCCTTGCGCGAATATGCGTCTTGTACCGGTTGCCTGAGTCCCGACTTCTTGCAATAGTTGTCGCTCATGATGTTGGAATAATTTATCGAAAAGCTTGCATACAACAGGTGTCACTTGATGGATTTCGCGCTCCAATCGCTCGTGTACCTTGTGACAATTAGCATCTGACCAAGTGGTTGCCGCTTGTTGGGCTCTATTCAGGTGCACCTGGAATTGCCAGCATTTGGTTGTGGAAACCTTTTCAGCCCCATATGCAAGGGCCTCCATTGCAGCACGAATTGTATGAATGTTTTGTTCGTGTAACTGATTGGATTCCGTTGCCAACAGGTCATTCACTTTGGCCTTTGCAGACCTCGACATCTTTTGTTCTCGAAAGATTCCCTTCTTGGAAAATCACTTGAGTGCATCGTCTAGTGGTTTAAGGGATAGATCAGAGTGATTTTGTTGGCTAACAAGTAGACAGAATTCACATAATGCCAGCACTGCTCCCATCACCATTGCATGGGAGGCTATTTCCGCTGCAGTTTTCCCGTCATCCTTGGAGCAGACAAGAATTGGAGCGCAATTCACTGCCTGTGTTATGATCATTCCATGGATCTCTTTACCTTGCCAGGTGCCACTTTTCAATGAATCAAATGGTTTGGAGAAGTGCTGGAGGCCAGGATATTGTGGCACCGATGTGAATCGATTGTCAAATTGATCCTTGACTTTTCTTGCTTTCACGTATTTGAGTAGCCAGTGCAATCAGTCTTTAACTAAACCTAGGAGCAGCTGATGTAATTCATCAGGTTGCCAAAGGTGATAGACATTGCAGAGAGGGTATTGCCAGAACTGGTTACGGATTGGGTGGACACCTAGAGTGTGCAGCGCATCAATATTATAATCTTCCAGCGGCTCCATATGAATATGCTGGTCTCTTGAGTTTTCGAGTGGCCGAAAAGTTGAATGCCCCATAGGCGCACCTTCAGGAATTTCACACATCGGGCATCAGCCATATGAGACTTGAGCAACGATGACCGGTGTTAGCAACGGTTCCGGACTGTCACTTCGGGTCCGGGTCCGGGTCCAAACCGAACCGTTGCCAAATTGGCGGTCCGGGTCGTCAATGAACCCGAACTGGCCACTTGGGTACAGTTACATGCTAAACTCCCAACGCGTCTGAATCGGGCGGGTAGTAAGCGGGTCACCCAGCGGGTCCATCAATAGATTCATTTAAGGCTCATGTATTTGCAGTGTGTTAATAGTATCCTATCAGAATCGCGTTTTCAGCGACCAACAATGTGTTTTTGCTTGTTGCGCAGTTTGCAATATCGATTAATTTGGTATCCGTGTTTCACCTTCGATATATGGTATTTTTGCCTAGCAAGGCGGTCAATAATACAGTTATGCATGCGAAGATCCGCGCGATGCCTTGATTACGAAATAGGCAAGTCCTAAAACTGTTGACACTCCGTTGACGCTCATTTTCAGGATGCCGCAGGGAGCATGTCGCTGTTGTTTTTGCCAGTGAAGGCTGCCAATATCTCATAAATGGATATCTGCAACCAATCGGGACATAACTTACCCAAGATGCAAAGCTAAAAATTGTTGACGCTCCATTGCCGCTCATTTTCAGGATGCCGCAGGGAGCATGTCGCTGTTGTTTTTGCCAGTACAGGCTGCCAATATTTGATGAATGGATGTCTGCAACCAATCGGAACATAACTTACCCAAGATGCAAAGCTAAAAATCATTGACGCTCCATTGATGCTCATTTTCAGGATGCCGCATGGAGCGTGTCGCTATTGTTTTTGCCAGTAATGGCTGCCAATATTTGATAAATGGATGTTTGCAACCAATTGGAACATAACTTACCTAAGATGCAAAGCTAAAAATCATTGACGCTCCATTGACGCTCATGCTAAGAATGGGGCGGTGACCGTGTAGCTATCTCTATTGCCAATACAAGATGCCAATACGTTCGGTATGCATAACAACGACCAAGTCACTGGTGAATTACGGTACATACAAGACCACAAATCGTTGACGCTCCGTTGACGCTCATTTTAATGTATTGTCCATTCATCATCTGCTGCCGTCGATCTTTGTGTTCATCCTGATTTGACGGTATCGGTTGTCTTTCTGCATGATTATGACTCGGTCCTGTGGCAAAGCCGAGCGGCATAATAATCTTGCACTGTTCACTCTCACATGACTAAAAATGAGGTATCATGCCAAAAGATTGATTGCGCCTGCTATACATCTTTTTATGAACCGATATTCACACGCTACTTCTTACAATTCGCACACAATATATCTCTAACTGAAACTCTCGGTCATGCTACATAAAGCTGGTGAACCATTGACGCATTCTGTCCTACTTTTTCTTCCCTCCTTTATTTCTCCGCGTTTCTGCTGCATTCACCGTCACCAACAACTTTTCAGCCTGTCTCATTGACTTCCGTGTTGGCCAAACCAATCCGGGCACATTTGGTGCGGCGCTCACATCCTGCTGCTCTGGGCATTCCGGATGCTCGATGCCATTATTCTGCTCTATATCGGATTCATCGTCCGCTGCGCAATCCTCTTCGCTGTCAATTGGATTATCCAAGTGGCCATTCCACTGTAGCCAATCATCGGTGTCCGAAATACTTTCAGGTGCGCTATCCTCGTCGCTTTGGACTGGATGACGGTTGATTCTTCGGATTCGGCGGACATTTAAGATTTGAGTTCGTCCTCCAGGGAGGTCCTTTGCAGACAAAGGTGGTGGCAAAGGTGATCTTTCTGACACTTTAAATGCAGCCGCACCATCATGGTGAAACAGTGACCAGGATGCTTTGAGGATCTCTTCCGTGTCTGAAATGTATCCTACGGCGGTCATCTGCTTGTTTTAAGCGCAAGATTCTTTCTGGGTAGCACGTAGGTTTTGGCTGCCCTGCCACATCTCCAAAAAGTCGTGAACCTTGGCAATTCTGTGCAATTTCCTTTCCTCTGCCTCTTTCTTCATTTCCGAGTCGTTTTCTGTGTTCAAGGTATCCAATTCTAGGTCAGTGCCTGCCAAAATCCCGTTATTGGCTCGAGCAAACTGCCTTACAATGACTTTTTCGCGAAGGGTCTCGCCTTTGGTTTTTGAATGCCTCCATCCAAAGACATCTCGGCCAATGGAAAAACTGGCCTCCCCACCGACACCATGTGGTATGATAGAGAATATGTCGCGCGCCACATTGGAGAGATCAGCGTACTTTAAGTGCGTTTCTTCCTGTTGGCGCCACCGATCGGTTATTTCCGGTATCCAAAATGTAGTACTAATCTCCATTGGGTCGGAATGATAATCATTGAGATTTGGATTAATTTGTGCCCAGTTCTTCGGTGCTTCAGGCGGCGAATTCAGATAGAGCCTAGCGGCAGTCAATAAGCGGGCTGCGCAATCGCTTCGTCCGGGTGTCGTCTCAGCCACATTGTTCGGCGTTAAGTATTCCTCATCATCGCTGGACAAATCATATGGATCAAAGGATGATTGACAGGACCCTGATGCCGTTGCAGAGGGGAGGAGATTGTTGCTTGGTACGGATTCGAGTTTATTGACAGGCACATGTCGATATTTGGCACAGTTTTCATTCTCCACATACTTCAGAAAGGCCTCTTGGTAGTGTGTAGTGTAGGATGTCTCGTCCTCAGGATTAATATCCATTCCCTTGCCCCACTCGCTGAACGATCGCAACTTCGGGAAAGGATCGAGGATGTGTGCGGATATAAGATGCATGCCCTTCGTTGGAGTCACTTCAGCGTAGTATTTGGAAAGCTTCTGTCGAGCTAACTTCACAGTGAAGAACAAGTCTTCTTTCCACTGAGTCTTCTTCTTAGCCAAGGCTCGCATTACGCCATCCATGTGATTGAACATGTCATTGTACACTGTGATGATGTGATGCAATGTGACTGTATGCCTATTTGACATCCAAAGGGTCCAATATCGAAATGGCCTCAATACTCCCATGACATACTTGACAATTGTCCACTCATCCTGAGTTGTGAACAGTGGCCGGTATTCACTGTATTTTGGATTTTGAAGCCAGTTGAGTGTGAATTCCCGTAATCGGTAGGCGCGCTCGAGCAACTCCAGTGTTGAGTTCCAACGTGTCTTCACATCCATAATTGGAAGTCCTGCAATGTGGACTTTAGCTTTTTGACAGTCAATGAACTCGTTTCGGCAGCCAGGTGTTAGCATAATTCAGACAGCAAGGATTCTTTGCTATATGAAGGTCAGCTTCAGAACATTCAAAATATCATGAAATACATACTTTCTCAATTATCTTTGCTAAACCTGGTTTCATGGCCGACACCTTGTCGATTCTAGCATTGCCCTCTTTTCGATGTCTCTGACTCTTCCCAATGTCCATGCTTGCATTCTCTCCAAATTGCTGATTGTGCTCAAAGGCTTCCCAAGACTTGGTGCGGCCTTTCACACTGAGACTGCTCATGAATGCACCTAAAGCCAGCTGTATGACATGCGCCATGCATGGTATGTGGTTCCTCAATGCCGGCCACTCGATTCCAGAGGCCTCAAGTGTTGATTGCAGCTCGCGTGTCATCGAGTTGTTTCCGGAATGATTATCAGTTGTAATACCGAGTAAACGACCGTCGGTAAGCTCAAAACGATCCACCACGTCCTTCAACTGTACAGCTAGCCTTGCTCCAGTATTTTGGCCCTTGACCAATCATCCTTAATTAGTTTTCAAAACTGGAACAGAACAGGCGATAAACCTCATCGAAAGCGAGTTGAACTTCATGCAATGCCCAAATTCGATCCATATAGTAAGCAATGACTGACGTTATGGCTAGTTTGGTTGTTGAAGTCTACCCATCCAAAGTTAAACTAACATTATTTCGTAACGGCAATTGCTTCTTAATTGCATCCACAGTCAGTGCATATTCCCTCCGGCAAATGTTACTAAGGGTCGTAGCCGACGGTAGGACTAGTTCGTCGCGTAATGCCTTATATGACTGTCGTAGCTCAAGATTTGGTATAGCGTTCCATGGAATCTGTGGCGAAACAAATCCTATCATGAGGTAGCGATTCCACGTGTCTCGGTGAAATTCGGAAGTTTCAAAATCCCTAGCGGCCAGTTCGGAACGTTTTCTCTGTCATTTCGCTCAATCTGAATTCAACTGATTATCAAATCTGATTTTCCTCTGCAAACTTACTATTGTGATTCCTCGACTTCCTTGCCTCTTCAGGATGGCGAAAGCTGTTTCATCCACAGTCCAACTAGTCAATTCAGTAACCTCTGACTCTGTTAATTCGTTCAACTTTGCGATGTGAGCTTTTGCCAGCAAGTGTTTCCCCATTGAGCTGGTCCCATGTTCTGATGGATGGCGAAGAACTCGATGACAAACCATACAGATGATGCCAAGGCTGCTGGTCTCCTCAATTCCGCAGTGTAAATAGAATCGCCATGACGGCGCATGTCTAGAATTGTTCCAAGCAATAGGCGGCTTTGACCCTTCATTTATTGAAGCCCACCAAGCATCGAAGATGATTTGGAATGTAAGGTCGCTCAAATCGCGAATAAAGACACGTTCATTTTTGGAAGAGATCATAATCTCGAGCAATGAGGTGTTCAAAGATTTTGTATCCGACATGGCGGTAGAAATCAGGATGCTGGGTATTCCGACTCCAGAGACTGCCGAAAATAACGATACAGTACAGCCGACCGCGGGTTCTTAAATATTGACTCTACAGCTACAAGGAAGATAATCAGATCAGTAAGACATTGCATGCATATTTGTGAAGTTGAATACAAGGACAGATTGCAACGACTGACCGCGTAATACTCCATTTGGGAAAGGCATAATGCAGTTTATTGCTGTGTAGCGTTCGGAGCCTTGACACGCAGTGCGCGCTGAATTGTAGGAGGCGGACGCGATATCCTCACATGCATTTTTACCAATACAGGCTGTCGATAGAATCATTGTGGTTTATCTGCGTTCCATTCCGGTTAGATTATCTAAGATGCCAGCGCACAAATCGTTGATGCTCCATTGACGCTCATTCTGGGACATGGTTACGATCTTTTCATAAGCATATTTGCCTAAAAAGGCGGCTAATAGTACGATTGTAGATCTTTGTGGTCGCATAGCCCCTTGATTTTCCAAGATGGAAGGCCTAAAATCGTTGACGCTCTGTTGATGCTCATTTTTAGGGCATAGTGGCGATGTCGTTGAAACCATTTTTGCCTAGAAAGGCAGCCGATAGTTCAATTATGTGTTAATGTCGCCTCACTACCCTCACATTTTCCAAGATGCATGGCCAAAAGTTGGTGATGCTCTGTTGACACTCATTTTGAGGGCATATTGACGATCTCGTCGAAAGCATTGTTGCTTAGAAAGACGGCCGATAGTTCGATCATGTGTTAATGTCGCTGCACTGCCCTCGGATTTTCCAAGATGCATGGCCAAGAGTCGTTGACACTCCGTTGACGCTTATTCTTAGGGCACAGTGAGAATGTTGTCGAAAGAATTTTTGCCTAGAAAGACGGCCGATAATTCGATTATATGTTATTGTCGCCGCACTGCCCTCGGATATTCCGAGATGCATGGCCCCAAGTCGTTGACGCTCCGTTGACTCTCATTTCAAGGACATAGTTGTGATGTCGTAGTAACCGTTTTTGCCTATAGAGGCAGCCGATACTCTGACTATGGCTCAATGTAGCCGTACAGCCCTAGGATATTACATGATACAAGGCCAAAAGTCGTTGATGCTCCGTTGATGCTCATTTTCAGGACATAGTAGCGATGTTGTTGCAAGTGGTTTTGCCTAGAAAGATGGCCGATAGCGTGATTATGGGGTAATGTTGCTGCACAGCTCATGCATTTTCCAAGATGCAAGGCCAAAAGTCATTGACGCTCTGTTGATGCTCAGTTTTAAAACATAGTAGAAATGCTGCCACCACCATTGTTCCATAGAAAGGCGGCCGATATTTCGATTATGACATACTGTAACCGCGCAACCTACTGGATGTTTCATGATGCAATGCCAAAAATCAGTGATGCTCCGTTGACGCTCATTTTCAGGATGTGGCAGCGAGGGTGTCATTTACCTTTTTCGCAATAACGCCGACCTCTACATCCGCTTTGGAACAATGTGACAATGCAGCCCATTGATTGCTGAATGTGTAAGACTCAAAATCGTTGACACTCTGTTGACGCTCACATCAATCACATCGAAACAGCCTTTGTACACTCAATAATTGTATGCAACCAATCATATACTCAGTATTCACCTCCATTATTGCGTTTGTATGTATTATCATTTGCATCCAGGAGTTTCGTTACAACTCAATTTCTGATCAACTGCTATCTGCGCTATCTGAGTGAGAAATGACGTGGCCCTATCACATTCCCTCGCTTTCGGCCTGCAATTGACGGCATGTGGTTCATTTCACTAGTTTTCGGTAAATATAGCTCGACTTCGTCACCTCTCCTTATCCAGCTCCTTCTCTTCGATTTCCATGATGTACCACAAGCAATTTCAAATATCTCAACCATGTGCACCAGGTCTGTGCGGTGAGTTATGCAGTTGGATACATGACTGAATTTAGCATGACGGTTGTCGTTCAGATCGATTCGTCATGCGCACTGACCGCTCTGTCTATGACATGTATGACATCACTCACTTAAATTTTGTTAGCACATTTCGTCACTAATATTGCTTTTGCATTGTCACTTAACAGTCACTTGCAGAAAGAAACTGCACGTTTTGGCCGTCTTACAGTGTGAATTGGAATCTAGAACTTTCACATGGTGCGTTCGACCCTTGCACATGCACAGACGAATCATCATGTCTCACAATTTTGTCATTGAAATTAACAAAAAGCTGACACATAGCGAAATTGGTAAACAACTTGCTTTTCACCGCGATCGGACGTCAAGAATTACAGTTTGCATATCTATTCTTCCGCAGACACAGGAGCCATCACCATCTCTTCGTCGGAATCTGATATCTATATGGTAATTCGCTGGAGGCCCTATGCAGGGGTAAAAGCTGACTGGCTCAACAGAGCTTACTGGTTGAACTGGCTTCGCTTTCAGCAACATTGACGAATCAGGCTCCGCAGCTGGTTCACCGTTAGGTATGGTTGATTTTGACTGCGGCTTCACTGAACCTAGCCTGATATGACTACTTCCTGGTCGAGAAGTCCCTTGCAGCCTTTGCGATATTCCGGAGACAATGTCAACACTGTCCATAAGCTCTCTAAATGTTGTCGGTGGAGGTGCCGGAGCGACATCATTCGTTTGCAGCTGAACGATTGTCGGAACCCTCAATTTGAATGTGCCGTGCATCATATCTCGTTCACGGAAGTAGTCGGCTGGATCCTCCCATCCCGGTTGAGTCAATTCGTCGAGCTTCATCTGCTTCTGCGGAAACCTCTCCATGCGCTGCTGTATCGTTTTGGTGATTGTGCCCATCACCCAGCCGGGTTCGTCATCTTTGCTCAGCTTGCCCGGCTCAGACTCTTCATCATCCTTATCTTCCCCATCCTCCTCATCATCGGAACTTGCAAGATCACTCAGACTGTCTCCGATAGCAACCAGCACCTGCTCAAATGTCTTTTCGGGCTCCCTGTATGTCAATCCCACAATTTCAGCATGCTTCATATCGTCATGCTCTTGCTGAACCGCTGCCTCTGCATCTTCAACTCGCTTTCTTGCCACAGCGGTCTCTCTCTCAAAATAATCCTCAATCCATTTCTCTTTCTCTTCATTGCGGAAGAAGTGCGTTTCTCGTCGTGTCTCCGCCGCAAACTTCTTTTTGGATCTCAAGCTGCGCAATGCCTCAAGTGCTCGGACTCAGTCTGCTTCCAAGCCGCTCTTGCCTTCATTCGCATGATGACGTCATTGGGTTGACCGCTGTGTCGATTTGCCGTATCTGCCAGCCGGAAGTGGCCAAAAGTTCATTTTCGGAGCATTGACCGTTGTAGTTTGCATGGATTTTGTTGTTGGGCGAGATGTTGGATGTTGCAAGTTATGGACAGTATGGAGGCAAGCTGCGTCTTTTATGTCAAGGTTGGTACGTTTACTCATCTTGAACAAAGCAAAATCTCCCTCTTGACTGTCAATAACTCAGGAATAGTGACACTAACTGCACAACATGACATGATTGTTAGTGTCATTTTCATGCAATATCCCAGGGATTGTTTGAGACAAACATCAGCAGACGTTGTTTCCCTCAAACAACATCATATTAATATATAGCGATTAGGCGATTCCGGTGGTCGTACACCGCAGTTTATCCCTGTGACCTAACACACAACATAAGGCCGACTTTTTGCATATCGCGGGGCGGTGGGAAACCCCTGCAACTTGCAGCCATACTCAGCAGGATTCATCTTGAGCATAACGATCATTTTGGCTGCTACTTATTCCATTCTGACAAGAAGCTAACTATATAGTCCTCAGGGCTTCCCACTTCCTCTCGTTATCATCTTCCCCTCCTATTCCTCACCAGCACATCATGGATACACAACCACCTCTGCCAGGTGAGAGCGGATCGAATACAGGCCGATTGGTGGGTGCTACAACAAATACCGACATTCTTGGCACACAACAAGAGCACAGACACAAGTTAGTTCACCGCAATGCTGCCAATGCAGCCACCAAACATATGACCCAGGATGCCCATTTCAAAATTGTCCACAAGACTGGAAGCAGGAAAACTAAGAAGCAGCATGCAGTGGTATGTGAGTATATCCATATCGAGGAAAAGGGCAGTCAATCAACTGTATAACGTACAGCGGGTGTCCGTAGATAGCTATGTAACATATTTATTGCTGCCCGTAACGTGAAACCTCCATGGTCGACAAAGGCATTTGCCCAGACAGTCCGCGAGATTGAGCATCATGATGTTGTCAGCTCTGGGATTTTTGCAGATGAATTTCCTGATAAGCATCCCCATGAGTGGACGAAGCAGGCATTGATCACCTTAGAGGAGGCCACGGAAGCATATATGGTAGAGGTAACAGCCGAATTTCATTGTTAGAAACTGCAACTAATGTCTTGTAAGTTTTCAACATGTCTGCAACTATGGCAAGGCAAGAAGGTCGGGTACAGCTGGAAAAGTCCGACATGCGCCTGGCATTGAATATGGCCAAAATGGCCACAGAAGGCTTTTCGCGCACCGCAATCGAGGAAACGAAATGTCTCATTGAGAAACCACGCGCCGAGGTCCGAGAAGAGAAGAAGTGGGGTGTTGAGTTTCCTGGGCACAAAAAGGTAAAGGCTGTGGTTCAAAGATACCCGGCAATGCTTCGTCAGAACCAAACGTCCGGCTTCCTTCCTTGCCGAAATGGCACTGCAAAGAATCTGCAGACACGCTGGAGACGCAAAGGAACAGGTGCATCTCCACCCGACGGCCGCAGAGAGTCGACTCCAGAGCCGACTCCACCACTGCCCGGCACACCACCCGCCCCAACCAGTAACACTTCCGCAGTTCAACCTTCTCAAATGGTGAATTTGCCTGCTCGATATACGTATTCGAATACAGCTCTTCCCAGTACGGAATGTTTCAATGATGAGGATACCGAGCTCGATACCGATTTTGATCCCGATATGCTGACTGATGAAGGTTACTACACTCTCTGTGGTGTGGTAATGCAGCTAACAATCATTTCGAAGACAACAGCAGCAGATTAAGCGATCCTGCAACTAATGACGAGCATTGAGCGAAAGACACGGGATTTTGGAGATTATTATTAAATATATCTATGTATTATTAAAGAACAACGTAGTAATCAAGAAGAAAGTAAACAAAAATGCTAGAAAGGCAGCCAAAACAATGTGAATGATGGACTGCGCCAAATTGAACGATTGCATATTGCGGATACAGCCATGGCAAAATGAGCGTCAACAGAGCATCAACGAATTTTGGTCATGCATCCTGGGAAATTACACCTCCAACAGGTTGTAGTCAGTCATAGAGGAATTCTTGGCTGCCTTCATAGGCAAAACAGATTGCAATACCCTCCCTGCCCCATCATGAAAATGAGCGTCAATGGAGTGTCAACAATTTTTGGTCATGCGTCCTGGGAAATCACACCTCCGATAGGTTGTAGTCAGTCATAGAGGAATCTTTGGCTGCCTTTATTGGCAAAACAGATTGCAATACCCTCCCAGCCCCATCATGAAAATGAGCGTCAACGGAGCGTCAATGATTTTTGGTCATGCGTCCTGGGAAATCACGCCTCCGATAGGTTGTAGTCAGTCATAAAGGAATTGTTGGCTGCCTTTATACGCAAAACAAATTGCAATACCCTCCCTGCCCCATCACGAAAATGAGCGTCAACGGAGCGTCAATAATTGTTGGTCATGCGTCCTGGGAAATCACACCTCGGATAGGTTGTAGTCAGTCATAGAGGAATTATTGGCTGCTTTTATAGCCAAAACAGATTGCAAGACCAAATAACGTTGATGCTCTGTTGACGCTTTGTTGACGCTCATTTTCAGGATGTGGTCGGGCGCGTGAGTATGCATGTTTTGAACATCAAGGTGGCTATTACATCCAAAATGAACCGTGGCGTACCATTCTCAATATTATACGATTACCAGTAGCATATCTAATTGCGACCATAAATGCATCAGCAAAAAACATTTCCGTCCGGGCGGAATGGCTCCGCCAGAGTGGACGCGCTCCGTCCGAGCCGTCAGAGACACCCCGGTGGCGGATTACTCCGCGCCCGGCATCAATACCACTCGTTGTGTTGCATATCGCCCTCCGATCACCATTTCGCCATTTCTTCTCGCTCTGTCGGTCTCCTATTTTAAATAAACACTCTGGCGTTGTGGCCAACTGTGATCATACATCAGAATGGGTTCATTGGGTACACGCTTGCATCGGGATTGCAATGCAATGGGTGACGCTGCGAAAATCTCTCCTCGCGTTCCTTCTACATTAAGCTCAAGGAGCGTAGGAAGAAGGTCAGAAGATATGATACTACCCGGCCGTGAGGATCGACGCAATTGCGTGGGTCCACGAAATCTCGGACAGAGCGAGTGAGATCAACAGTTGGGAAAGATAGAGTGTGAATTTTCATTGTATGATAAGAGGAGATGGAAATGAGATAATGTTTATCTACTCCGGGGTCTGCCGAATATATACTCCCCGTCACTCTGTCCACCTCCGTTACACCTTTATCTCCGTACAACCGCCGTCACTCCTTGAAGATGTACTTGATCGAGCGTGTTTGAGAGGCACATGGAGACGGAGATCGAGTGAACTCAGAGATTCACTTGGACGCCGTGATTGAGGATATGCACTTGGAGACTGAGATCGAGTGAAATCAGAGATGCACTTGGAGGCGGTGATTGAGCGAGTTCGGATATGCACTTGGAGACTGAGATTGAGCGAGTTTGGAGATGCACTTGGAGGCCATGATCGTGCAAACTTGCAGGCCGTAATCGAGCGACTCTGGAGATACACTTGGAGGCCGTGATTGAGCGAGTTTGTAGATGCACATGGAGGCCGTGATTGAGCGAGTTTGGCGATATGCACTTGGAGGCCATGAACGTGCGAACTGGCAGGCCGTAATCGAGCGTGTCTGGAGATACACTTGGAGGCCGTGATCGAGCGAGTTTGCAGATGCACTTGGCGGCCGTGATCGAGCCAGTTTTGCGATGCACTCCCATGCTGTGACCGAGCGAGTTTGGAGAGGCACTTGCAGGCTATAATCGAGCGAGATTGGATGAGTACTTGCAGGCAGTCGATTTGGAGGGAGGGGGAAACTGGCTGGGCGCGGGATACCGTCGACCTTGGGCTGATGCTGTACTTGGTGTATGCTGTACTCGGTGTTAACTCATAATTATGCCACGGAGAGATAGAGAGGGATGACTTAACTCCTTGTTCTTAGGTGATGGTAGAGTTGAGCACAAGAAAGAGAGAGATCAGAGGAGATGGGGGAAATCATCATGAGAAACTGGCACTTAGAGAATTGCGTGTGGAAGTCAATTGACCATCCCCGATACGGCAGGTACCAGTCCCGATCCGGCGGGTAATAACACCGATACGAGGGCTTCTAAACCGATTCAGGCAAGTCGTACTCCTGATTTCTCATAGCCTCTCGTATGCTCCATATCGTTCTCATCTTCATCCCCCATCTCTCCCTTTGTCGTCCACAACTCTACCATCATCGCAAGAACACAAAGTTAAGTCATCCCTCTCTATCTCTCCATGCCATCATCATGAGTTGACACTGAGTGCAGCATACACCGAGTACAGCATACACCTACGATTGTCTGTCGTCCCATCATTCTCTCGATTTCGAGTTGACCCCTGGATGTACCTTCAGCTTCCGGCGTGCCTCCCTACATGATCGACTGCCATCAGCCAGCTCGCCACATGCCATCATAATGAGTTAACGCTGAATGCAGCATACGCCGAGTGCAGCATACACCTAAGATCGTCTGTCGTCCCTTCATTGTCACGATTTCGAGTTGACCCCTGAATGTAGCTTCAGTTTCCGGCGTACCTCCCTACCGATCGACTGCCACCAGCCAGTTCTCCATAAGATCTTCAAAGGTACAGTCACCTTGTCACATTCCCACGCTTGCGAGTTAACTAACTGATGAATTGAGTTCCGGCGCACTGTCCATCGACCGCCTCCAAGTACTCGTCCAATCTCGCTTTATCACGGCCTCCAAGTGTATATCCAAACTCGCTCTATCACGGCCTCCAAGTGTATCTCCAGACTTGCATGATTACGGCCTGCAAGTTCGCACGATCATGGCCTCCAAGTGCATATCTCCAGACTCGCTCGATCACGGCCTCCAAGTGTATCCCCATACTCGCTCGATTACCGCCTCCAAGTGTATCTCCAAACTCGCTCCATCACCGCCTCCAAGTGCATCTCCAGACTCGCTCGATCACGGCCTCCAAGGGTATCTCCAGACTCGATCGATTACGGCCTGCAAGCTCGCACGATCATGGCCTCCAAGTGCATATCTCCAAACTCGCTCGATCACGGCCTCCTAGTGCATCTCCAAACTCCCTCGATTACCGCCTGCAAGTGCATCTCCACAGTCGCTTGATCACGGCCTCGGAGTATATCTCTGAGTTCACTGGATCGTCAATTTCAGGCGCACCTCGAATTGCTCTCAAGCACCGCCTGCAGCCAGTCCAGATATAGCGTGTGTAGATGGGTAGCTCTATAGATACATAGATACACAGATGAGAATACAAACTGATTACATGACTGTGATTCGAGGTGCTCCCAGACATGTCGCCGGCGCTCCCAGGTGCTCCCAGGCTTGTCGTCGGCTCTCCCAGTTACTCTGAAGGTCGGCAGGAATGCCCTCCTAGGGTCTGATACTCTCCTGAAATTGATGCATCTAAGTTTACACTCCACATCCTCTCAGACACTCCTGGAGGCTTGCAGTGACTAAAATACAGTTTGCTGATGCTGTGCAACGCGACCCGTCGCCTGGACGACGGGCAGTGTGTAATTCTCCGTCAGAGGGTACGCGGCTCCGTCAGAGCCGTCAGAGCCGTCCGGAACACCCGGGTGTTTCTGACGGAAACTAGAGTTGTTGCTGATGTGTGAGACCCGAAACGCAGAACCGGAGATTGGAACCAACTGGTCTGGCCAATCCCGGCAAATCCCACGGGTTGACCCGTACGGGTCCGGGTTTGGCCCGCCAAGAGTCAGTGGTTCGGGTTATTGGACGGGTCTGGAACCGAACCGACCTGTTTTTGCGATCCAAACCCGGACCGCTGGCGGGTTAACCGGACCCGTCGCTAACACTAACGATGACTTGTTCCTGATAATCCCGAACCCAGGTAGGCAAAAGAGTGTAACATTGTCGCTGTAATCCATCTGCATACTCCCATTTCAAGCCAAGGCCAGCGATGTCAAGATGCCTAAGTTGAGACAGCACAGTTCCAACCACGTTATGCCGTGCTTCGTCATTGATATTGGCACTTTTTGGGGGAGTTGGGATCAGTCCAACCAGAATCCAGGCGAGCTTTTTAGATGTCTGGTGGATATCTTTTTGAATATTACCAATCGTGAGTTTCAGTGGCCAGGCATGCCAATCGCCCAAACAATTGGTAAACTGACATATGACTGGCACAATTGTCACTCCGGCAGAATGTTGATCCTGTGTATCCCAGCACCAGTCGGCCGTGTTCATCTTGCAGTGAATTCGACGACCCTCAGCGTCAGCGAGGCGCACCGGATGAAAATCAAGGTGTGTCTGACACGGGAGATGTGCTAGGCGGAACTGAATACATTTGAAAATATCCCTGTAGTTTAATGTTCCAAAGATATGTGAGTTATCTTCAATCCAACTATCATCGCCAAGACCGAAATCTAGTCCAGAGAGGAGCTTTCGCATGGCATCTGCTGATTTGAATGATTCAATTTTGACGTTGTCCAGTCTACGCCTGAGATGTTGATGTATCCATGTTTTCGTTTGCTGGCTCAACAATTGAGCCTGCTGAATGTCGTGTGTGGACCGAAATGGATGCCATTGATTCCATTGTTCTGAGTACTCTTGATGCTTGTTATACAATCCTGTTGCTTCACCATATGCTTACCCCCCCCGCATTTTCCACTCCAACTACCTGCCTATGAGGCTTTGTCTTTGTTGGATCAGGGGTACAGGTGAGATCAGGCTGCTGAGGGTCTAAAGATTCTTCATTGGGAGTATCTTCAGGTGGTGGTGCACCCGGTATGTTGTCCATGAGTAGATCATTAATTGACAGCTTGTTCATGGCGATTCAGGTTCACCTACTGTAGTCAAACCATGATGGTTCAGGGTGAGGGAAGCCAGCAGGTGGTATAATCCCATTGGGTAATAGCCCTTCATTCATCGATATTGAGTGATATTGTTGATAGTGAGCTTCCAATCAGTTCTTGTCGCACAATTTCTGTCTGTAGAAAAAGCATTTAACATGTTTCCGGCGAGTGTTGACCATCTTTTAATCTCAATGATGCTTCAGGCGGTATGGTTTGTTGCTGGATTTGAGCCTCAAGGATATTTGTTTGAAAGCGAGCTAACTCAGGTTAGCGTATCACTTTCAAAGCTGCATCACACCCCACCAAATGTAGAGGAGGGGTAAAACAAAGTCACCTTATAATCAGTTTTCTTCACAAACTAGGATAATATGTATCAAATCCCGCACACTAATGCTGCACATTTTCTACTGAGAATCCTCAGCAGAGAAAGTTTATTTTGTTATCACTGCGATCAACTTGTAATACTGTTCATCACGTGCTACGACTATGATTGGCCTTATATACTACGTCATTGCGGCATTGTGCAGATTATGTCTACACTCAAGCCTTAAGCAGCGGATGACATCAGCTTAATAGAATGAACTAGGTAAGTTTCCTAGCTGGGTGTATGCCTGCTCAATGATCATCAAGAACTGATAGGCTGGTAGGATGATTTCTTCAGTAATGATCCTTGACCGGTGGGTGGATCCCAAGGAGGTAATGAGGTTCTAAACCAGGAGCTCAACAGAAAGCAATCACTGTTGCTGCTCGACTAACAAGGCCTCACATTGATCAAAGTGCAGATCGTACACACAAATTTTGAGTGTATACTGCCTAGTCATGCTAACCTTCCAACCGGATACAGTTCTTGTTGGGTTCCTGGAGATATCATGTCGAATCCGTTCTATGCCCTTTACTGTCATGAAATGAACAAAGGTGAGCTTCTATCAAAGATCCTACTATATGAATTCGAGCATGTAACAAAGAAAGGCTGGATTTGTGTGACAACGATTTCTTTTTCCCAGCCGGGTGTCATGCGATCAAAGATGCAGTGAAACACAACAGTCCATGACAGAGGAGATGGATACAAGAGGCCTTCATTCCGCGGAAGGTCACTGCTACCTTCAATATTCTCAACTATACTCTGCTGCATTTGAAATCATCAATTGAATTGATAATTTGTTTACTACCATCTGTGTGTTCTCATACAATGTTGATGAACAAATCTCCGCTGAAGACAACCAAGGTGGCTCCAACCAGTGGGCTGTTTGTCTCACATCAACACCCAGATGACAATGTGGGAGCATCAGAATATAATGCTGGAAATACACCAAGCAAAGACACTCTGAAATCCAGGCAACCCACAAATCAAATTCATCCTCCACCGGTCTATAGTTACCCACCTTCCCAGCCACCATTTCCAGGCGCTCCCTTGTTCTACCACCATGCCCCATTCAACATGACACTAAGCTCACAACCAAGCACTGGTGAAACCCAAGGATATCCAAGTCATGGGCCATCGTGGCAAGCATATAATGTCCCCCAACGAGGATATGGTGGACCTCGAATGTTCCCCCCTCCGCAATTCACAGGACATGAGCCGTCATCTCCAGATGCACCTCGAGTGCCTCCAGCACTGCCTCGAAACCATCCAGTCATTTGGCCGACATCTTCCTCCTCTACTCTGCCAGGATAACCTTCCGGCACACCTGGGAGACCCCCATTAGCCTCGCTACGAAACAATTCCAGCCAGCTGCGGAACTGCAGAGGACAGATGTTGCAGGGATTGCCGATTTGCCCCCATTACCAGAGATTTCCTCTTGCGAATACGACACAGATTATGAGAGTGACCATTTGTCGGACTTGGGTGGGGCCGAAGGCAAAGCCTCAATTAGCTTAAAGCAAACAGAATTCTCCTTGAAACAATTTGCCAAAGGATGGGGCATTTCAATGTTAGTGCCATCAACAAGTGGATGAAAGTATGGGTAGCTGGGTTTCTGGAGAAGAAGCGTCGGTCAACGATCCGGGGACAGAACCATTAGGAACAGCTGCGAGATGGACCCTTGCACTGGGAGACGGCTGTTGCAGATATTTCGGAGACTTTGGAGACCTGGCTGCCATTGGAAATTTTTGATAATGCTGATGGAATTCAGCGACAGTTGGCTGAGATGAGTGTGAGGAAATGTGCATACAAGGTTCGGGAGGTTCGGGAGAAGGGAAGGCGAAGCAACAAATGACCGGCGACGGATTAGAGAGAGCGTGCTGGCCAAAGAATGTGAGGTAACCTCCGAGAGTTGCCAAATACACCTTTCATGGGAGTGATTCATCGAGTGCCGAATGGCAACAATTACCAGACATCCACCATGCAACTCCAAGCCTTGTACACAGATGTGAGGCACTGGGAGGAGCTAATTGATTTTATCGAAAAAAAATTGTGGCCTGAAAGAACCGTACTGCCTGACTGCAATGTACAAATGCAACTTGACGCAGGAAGAATTGGATCAAGAGTATATAGAATCATATGCACTGGGGCAAAAGATGAATGACCCTCTATATGGTCCAATTTCATACAACAGTTCCCATTCCAATGCCTTCAAGTTGAAACTGGGACACAATGTGAAACTGTTGTTGGTAGAAATGAAGGCAGCTACAGCATCAGCAGAACGGATTTTAGTCACTGGGAGCCTGCAGGAGTGTGTGAGAGGAGGCGGAGTGTAAAGTTAGAAGCGTCAAATTCAGGAGAGAATCTTACCCTAGGAGGGCAATCTGGCCAGCCTTTGGAGTAACTGGTATCTCTGATGACTGGTACGGGAGCACCATGGGAGCGGTTGTGATAAGTTTGGGAGCACCTGGGGCTGTCGCCCAACCAATGCGGGAATCCCATAATAACTCTTAGAGATGCCTGGGTTCTTAGGGATACTCATTCGAAGGACTGCAGGCATTATCTGAGATTCCCCGGATGTACACGAGCAATAGGAATACCCTCCACATACGATACATAGATTATTGTTCATTATCAACTTCTAAATCATACTATAGTACCCAGCATCTCATTCAACATTCTACTGTTTGCATCACTACATTAAGGAGAACCAAAGAACATGACGACTGATTCAAGAATGACAGCAGGTACACCAGAAACAATAACCCGGCTAAGTGATCGAATGATATCAATCGAACATGGTCTTGATCTCATCCACTGAATCTCCCATCTCATCACGGCCGACAAAGGCCGGAACACACAATTCATCAACGGCGCAAAGAAGCTCAAGGCGTTCCTTGTATTTCCGAATGATTCGGGCCTGGTGAGTGGGCGAAATTTCATTCTAACGTTGTTTGGCTCGATTTGTGATATATGAACGGTTGGAATTCAGAGGTTAGCTCGCGGCGAATCAAAATGGGGTTTGAAAGGCAATATGATGAATTCGCGGGGAAAAGAGGTGCACCACCAGGAAAGATGGAGTGCCTGATGTGGAGTGCAGGGTGGGCAAGGGGTGAGATGATGGTGATGGAGGAGTGTGGAATGAAATTGTGGGGCGCAAATCCAGGCCAAGGAGTGCCTATCCAGCGGACCAGCCCATCTATGCTGAGCATCGCCCGAAGGGAGGGAGGTAAATTGTCTAGAATAAAATTGAGGCGCTCGTGATCGAGGTCGAGGAGGGGATTGAGGAGAGCCCATTCCAGAGGAGGAGTGCCGACAGAAATGCAGTATGTAGCGCTGAATGAAATATCAAAGCATCAATCCAGACTGAGGAATGCCGATGGGGATTGAGGAGCGCCTATTATAGCGGAGGAGAACCATGGGGGGGCGTATGAAGCAGCATACCATGTGTAATTGATGAGTGCAGTGGCTTCTGCAGTAATACAATCCATCATGGTGGAAGGGCAAAATTTACCTCAATATTCATCTTGAGAAAACATAACTGTAACCTTCTTTCCAGTGGCATATTCAGACAGCACACAATGAATAGCTGCGGCCACAAGGGCTAATGTCTGCGGAGTGAGCGGTTGAAAGAACTGCGATGCGGTCAGTTGTCGCCCCAAGCTATTGGCGGTGAAGAAAATCTGTTGGTAGATCAAGTCAAGCACTTCCATCCGCGTGAACCAGGACTTCTTATCATCGATGACCTTCGAGAGAAAAGCATCATCAAACTGGATCTCCTTAACCAGGATTCGAAGCTCAGTCTCTGATTCACAATCCAAGCTGTGACTTCGGACGATAGTTCGAAGAGCTCCATCTGCCAAACACCCTCGAATAGTACTAATGTTTCGTTTTCACGATGTATACTTTTGGGGATTAGTATCAGCACAAGTCCGATCGAGGAGCAGAAAACAGAGTAAACACTTACGGCTTCTCGGGTTTGCGGATCAATTTCAAGTGATGGACCACTGGGCAATTGACACACAGATGGTGTACCTACAGGAACACCTGCTAATGCCCGCTGTCGATCCCGGGCTTCAATGGCTAGTATCCAAGCTTCCTCAACAATCGAGTACTTCCCATCGGAAATGATTGGCCAGGGAGTCTTGGTGAATACGATTGCCTCCATGAACCGTTGCGCTACCTCAAAGGTAGCCTTTTGGTGTTGAGGAACGTTGTGATCTCCACCGGCCTTTGGTTGAGGAACAGTATGGTCTCCACCAGCCTTGGGAAGCGGGAGCGCCTGGGCGGGTACAATGTCAGACTCGCGTAATATGTTGATGGTTGAGTATTGGTGTTTGAGCAATGGTGGTGCCATGGCCCCGGCTGGATGTTGCAGATTTGGAAGTGATATGCGGGCGATGACCATATCGGCACGGTTCCGTTTCTTTGGCAGTGCAACCCTTGCAGTTTTTATCATCTGATCATGGCGCGCCTGGTCTAGATGTAGGACCTCTTGCTGGTTGTTCAAATCATCTTCTTCGATATCGGATGACAAGATGGACTCTCCAGCGTCTTCACTGTTGTCATCGCTGATCTCCTCCTGATCAGTATCGTCATCATCCTGCTTCATATGAATTATAGCACTGACATTAGTTATCTCTAACACTATACATGAAGGTTCGAGTGCAAACGTTCGATCGGCAAGGAATCGTGACTGTCTCCTTGAATGCACGTGCCAGTGTTCACTCAATGTGTGCTTTTTGGTTCTTTTGTGAATAGTGATTTCTCACCTGGCTGGCCGTAGGTTCCATGTTCATGAAGTGAAGTTGCGGTATGTAGACAGAAGCATAAAAGAGTAAATACAGTAGGAAGTTGAAGAGAATAATGGGAAAATAGGGCAACAAAGTAGCACGCAGTCGAGGAGGATGCAATCTGAGCCGTGCCTGGAAAGTGTCCGGCAGTGTCTGCAGTTGATATATATATTGTCGAAGCTAGTTCCGTGTTGTGATTTAGGAAGCATCAGGTGCACCGGATTTGATGGATTCTTCAGGCCCCCAATTCCTGAATGTTAGCATTCGTATCCAAATACGCTATTGATGCAAGAATAGACGGTTGGATTATGCCAACATACCTAGAATTTGAACCAGTTGCACCTGAAGAGGTCGAGACATTAACATGGTCGAATCACTAACTAACTCTTAGGGCCGGACATATGTGGAATACTGAGAACTAGGTTGATCATGATCGCCCCTGCATAGAACTCCGCCAAAGGTAGTTCATTATGCATCTGGTTCGAGCATAGGAGAGGTGACCGCATGGCACAGAATTGTCGGTGTGTTGAAGAATTTTGCAGGACTTGGACGGAGGATAGAGTTTGGACCTTGGTGAGTGGCAACAGTTGAAGTTACATGGGTTCAAACCAAGTGTGTTGCTGATAGTGGATAAATATGAATCTCTGAATGCGGTATACCGGTCGGATAGACACCCTATTTTGATGATATTCTGTTGTTTTAGAATTCTCCTGCAAAGTTAGCAGTCGATGAGGCAATATTGGGTGCGGAACTTCCCTTTCAGCAGCCCGAGTCTGCTGAAGTCGCAATATGTATGCAGTCAGTGCAATTGAGGACAGAGAATTTGGGTTTACAAAGGAGAGATTCAACATAGAGAAAGAACAGTAAAGGTACAATGAAGACTCAGGAGTAATCGAATCAATTCCAGCTCTTGTCAATGCCAAGATTGCTAGCAAATGGGTCATATTTTGTCACTCACATTAAGATGTTGTGCATACTATCATGTAAACACCGCATCATTTGATCAGAAACATTATGAGTCCCAATGTGACAATTTTGACTTAACATAAATATTGGCGATCAAAGCAGTGCATAAGAACAATATGAATGCATCATGAGGCTTCATCTGACAGCGGAAAGACAAATAACAGCATGCAGTTCCGGCCAATTGAGGTGCAGCTAGCATTGAATTGGCACGCAGGATACAATCTAATAGCTGCGATTGCAGGCTCGCCTTACTTCGACAGTTAACTTGTAGTCTCAGAAACTGCGTTTTCTTTACTCGAGCGTTCATCACGATTTGTTCTTTATGCACACTTGGGATTGGACGTTGGCGGAAATCAGATATCGCCTGATAATGATTTGCTACGAACTTCAGGCATTCAAGGTATGCGGTGAGCGGGAGCTTGCCGGTCACCGATTGAGCTGCTGAGCAGAGACTGGCATTCAGATTCTATCTCTTCTATCTCTCTTGATGGATATGGGTTCACATAATCAATTTTGAGATACGGTTTTTGGCGGCCCAAACATACATGTTAGTCAAAATGTAGTTAAGTCTGCATTAGAAGCGTTGTGAATTTAAGCCTATTCAAGAAAGGGTGGTATACAAGTGAGTGGGAGTTGCCGGCCATCTGCAGAATCGCTGAGCAGACGATGTCTTGTGAGGTTCACTCCCTCAAGCTGCACCTCGATTATGGAGCCCGAACGATACAAGCTATTGTAGGATCTTGGAAATGTAAGGTCCGAACACACTTCTTGGTCAGAATTCAGTTAAGTATGGGTACTTATCGGCCGGGGCAGTGCATCTACAGTAAGCGTGTGGTCGACACCTTCCTCCAAAGAATAGGTTTAAACAGAGCATGACAGTTATGGCATTTATGCGGCGGCCTTCACATACTGATCAAGTATAGATTCAGATATTTGCTGGGTTCGAGTGGGATGAGCCCCCCTGCACCCAGAAGTATAGTGTCTGACAGATGACACTCTGTGTGCTGGCAGCGACAGATTCAAAGGTAATGCAAAGTGGGTATTCCCGGTTCAGAGGCGTGCCTGGAGTGGGATCATATGTGAATAATGAGCGCCTGCATGTCGAAATTTGCCGTTGAATAGAATATGCGTGCGGTGTCCAATCTGAGACCATCACACCTGACAGGTGAGTGGATCTCAGGTGTGCCTGAACTTCGTTCCTGAGCGAGGAAATACTCGGCTGGATGCTTCCAGTAGGCCTGGAATACGCGAGCCGTCTCCTAGCATTTGATACATCAACTCGATATTGCTTAGACAGTCTTTGTATCCCTGCATAATTGGAGATATACTGTGATGGATCGGTCTCAGGAAAGTCGAGATGTTGATAGCGATACTCATGTGCAATTGACTATAAATTATTCAGCCTTGATTATTGAGCATTGTGGATTCAGTGAATATCACGAATTGTTTCGCAATTCTAGTGTCCGGTGCGCCTGCAATAAACAAGAACCAAATAATTTGAATCACACATGGAGGTTCAGGCGCACCTGATAACTGGAATCCCGTTCGCAGGATTTGGTATTACAAATCCACACGGACAATCTACGATGAAGATGATATGTGACTGCGGCTTCGTCAAATTGACACAAAGAGAATTGTATGGCACCGCAGAATTTGGCCTAGTTGGCCATTGAACCGGCGCACCTGCTTGTCATCAAATATTGGAGCATCCAAAGAGGCTATGTTACCATTTACCAGATATCTGTTGATTATTGACATCATCCCATATTCATCTGAATAATCAACTAACACGAAATGGAATCGAGCTCTAACCACTACTCCCCACGAGCGCCGTATTCTTCATACCATTTGCCTATTCTACATCAGTTGGTGAAGTTGTGTCGGTAGAATGTTTAAAGAGGCGTACCTTGATTACACTGCCCATATAATTATCATTCATCCTCACCATCTGACGGTACGAAATCTCCTTGCTCCGTAAGCTGCTTTGAATGGTCTTCGCGACACTACACAATCCGGTATATCATCGAAGTCGTGATGTTTGGTCGGCTCCTCAGGCCATGCAGGACTTTCATTTGAGCCACTCCGGAGAGTTGGTGGAGATCACTCACTCTGTTATCATAACCACCGGGTCCAGAGTTCAATAGCCAGATATGTGGAACTCTGTTTTGCCCCAGTCGGACAACCCGTGCAAATGCCTAGCGCTGCTCATTCAATTCCCAGAACTTCTGAGTTATTACCGCATGGTTTGCTGCTGTGAGATTTAGGCCTGTCCCACCCACTTTGGGTGTAGTTACAAACACAGAGGGATTTGGCGAATCTTGGAATTTGAGCTGCATTTCTGTGCGCTCATCGTTGCCCATTTCCGCATACATGTAGAAAATATCCAAATTTTCTGCAAAAACTTTGTGAGCCACCACTTCAAATGATGAACTTGGCCTGGCAGCGGACAAAATGGCGCCGCCTTTTGAGGAGGAGGTGCACAAGGCAAAGAGCTTTTATTACTTTCATGCTCGAGCAGGAGCACCTCATTTGATGCTTCATCTTTGTCAGGCTCGGGATACTCCGCAGGTTCCTTGACAAGCATTGGCAGAAATGTGTCTCTCAGCGATTGGAAAATTGGAGAATCCACCCAAGTGTCGAGTGGCCATTCATCGTACCATTGTCCAGAAGCGTCATTCCGATCCTTGGTGTCTCCCAATACCAATGAGACGCATCCCAGCTGCCATCTATGAACCCTCCACACTCCTAAAGCACCTCGTGAAGTGTATCTCTCCAGAAGGGTCTTCAGTTTTGCTTGCTCTTCTTCAGTACATTCAAGATCAACAAGGTGAGCATTCTCCTTCGATATCCGAACAAGTGGTCTCCCATTCGCAAGTTTCGATGCTGACCACCTCCTGATTGTCCAGGGCTTTGCTAGTTGGATCATCCAGTATGCCGCATCCTGTTGAGCGTCTTCGTCGTCAGTCCGGATAGCGTGCATCAAACTCTTCACTGCGGAATACAATGCCTCGGCGCCGTGCTTTTCCATCACAGTATCATCCTCTGAATATTCAGGCGCACCTTGAAACAGCCACATCATCTGAAAACACCAGTCATAGAGTGAATGGAAACCCGGTGTTGCTGTGACTTGAAGTTTGAATCCAATTCTCGCATTCATCGCAATTCACCAGCCCACACTATTTTTCAACTTGTACCGATGAGACTCATCACATATCCCAAAACTCCATGAACAGTGTGACAGTTGGCCATTTCTTGATGGTTTCGCTCTGGATGTTAAGGTATCATATGACACAAGGTGGATATTCAATCGGTTTTCTGGCTCGTCAATACTGGTGTTCAGATCCTCGTTGGTGAGATTCGCATCTTCCGCGTGCAACGAGTTAATTGGTTTGGAATCTGTTGCAAATGTCATCTCATCGATGACACTCTTGAACGTCTCTGCAACTCCGGGCATTGTCACTACCAGGATTGGTTCAAGGGTGGATGTGAGCGCTGGATGCCCCTGCGGTGGAGTTGTCTGGATCTCCATGAGGCTGTGGGGCACTGAATTATGTCTCCCCAGTGGATACCATTCCCGTTCTTCACCGATTATCCTGGGAAAGTAGTTCTATACCATATTCACCCACTCGTCAAGGGTATTCCCCCACAAAATTGACAGCGGCAACCCCATTACGACTTTCTCAGTCAGCAGTTTGCAAATCATTGCTGCTGCCACCGAGGTGAAAGTCTTTCCAAGTCCCATTTCATCCGCCACCAGTGCTCCTGGCATATCAACATCCCAAACCCACCTCCTCACAATGAACCAGATCGCCCAAACCTGATGCCCCAGAAACTTCGTTCCAGGCAGGCCTGGAATTGAATACTTGTGGCCTGGAACACGGTCATCTATTGATTGACGAATCAGATGCGCATTCAGCAGGCTGACCGCCTCCTCAAGGCACTCATGTTCAAATTCGTTGTTGATTGTGTTGAGACCGGTATTGAATACGAGACTCGTAATTTCTGGATCGTGGTCCTCTGAGCCATCCTCCACTTGCTCCTGAACCTCTCTTGCACCTTTGTCGGACTTCTTTTCGTCCTCAATAATCTCTTTCAGTTGCTCTGATGTAAGTTGGGCAGATGGGCTCATACTCCGGCGCTCCTGAAATTCTCCGCGATGTTAGGTATTTCACAGACAACCATTTGGACCCAACGAGTATGTGGAATATAATCAATTCTATTCACTCAATCAGAACTTACATTAATACTACTATCAGTCTCTTTCCCACCTACATCCGCATCCACCACGCTTTCATTTTCATTGGCTCCCTTCCCGGTCTAAGTATATGGATTAGCAGTGGGGCACAACTAACCGGAAAAAGGCTAGCGGGGATTACCTTCACCAGTCTAATTACGTGCTCCGCAATATCCTCCCCTGAAGCTGCCTTCATGTCTACCAAAACTAGTTTCACATCATGTCCCAGTTTCAACTTGAAGGCATTTGAAAGGGAACTCTTGAATGATATCTGACCATATAGAGGGTCATTCATCATTTGACCCAGTGTGTATAATCCCATATACTCTTCGTCCAATTCATCTTGCCTCAAGTTGCATTTGTATATCGCAGTCAGACAGAATGGTTCTTTCGGGCTACAATTTTGTTTGATGAATTCTATCAGCTCCTCCCAGTGCCTCACAGCTGTGTACAAAGCTTGGAGTTGCATGCTAGATGTCTGGTCATTGTTGCCGTTTGGCTCTCGACGAATCACAACCATGAAAGTTGTATTTGGCAACTCTGGGAGGTTACCTCTTGCTGTTATGCCTGCATGGTAACCCAAATCTGTCATCGGTTGCTTGTTGCCTCGCCTTCCCTTGTTCCTTGTCTCCTGAACCTCGCTGGCACCTTTCTTTAAAAACATCTCCTCCCACTGTCGCCGAATCCTTGCAGCACTATTGAAATTTTCCGAATGCAGCCAGGTCTCGAAAGTCTCCAAAAAATCTGCAACCGCTGTCTCCCAGTGCAGGGGTCCATCTGGCAGCTGATCCAGATGGTTCTGTCCCCAGATAATGGACCGATGCTTCTTCTCAAGAAACCCTGCCACCCATACTTTCTTCCACCTGTTGAACGTACTAATGTTGGGCTTCCGCATCCTGTTGGCAAATAGCTTCAAGGACAATTCCGTTTGCTTCAAGCTGATTGGGGCTTTGCCTTCGGCCCTGCTCAAGTCCGATGAATTGTCGGTCTCATAATCTCCAACGTATTCGTCATAGGTAATATGTGGCAATGGGGGCAAATGGGCAATCCCGGTAACATCGGTCCTCCTCGGTTCCGCAGCCATCTGAAATCGTTTCGTTGGGAGGCTAATGGGGGGTCTACCAGGTGTGCCAGAAAGTTGTCCTGGAGCAGTGGAAACGGAAGATGTTGGGCGAATGACTGGATTGTTTCCAGGCGGTGCTGGAGGCACTCGAGGTGCGCCTGGGGATGACGGCCCATGCCCTGTGAATTGCTAAGGGGGGAACATTTGAGGTCCACCATATCCTCCTTGGGGGAAATCATATCCTTGCCACAGTGACCCATAACTCTGATATCCTTGGGTTTCACCAGAACTTGGTTGTGAGCTTGGTGTCATGTTGAATGGAGCCTGGTGGTAGAACTGGTGAGCGCCTGGAAATGGTCGCTGCAATGGCGGGTAACTATACCCTGGTCGGGGTGTTGGTGGATGAAATTGATTCGTGGGTTGCCCAAGTTGAGTGTGATTGCTTGGTGTATTTCCAGCATTATCATCTGATGCTTCCACAATGTCATTTGGGCATTGTTGTGAGCCAAACAGCCCACCTGTTGGAGACATATTGGTTGTCTTTGGCGGAGATCCATTTGTTGACATGGTACATCAGTGAAAAACATTTCCGTCCGGGCGGGATGGCTCAGTCAGAGCGGACGCGCTCGGTCAGAGCCGTCAGAGACACCCCGGTGGCCGATTACTCCGCGCCTGGCATCAATACCCTACGTCGCGTTGCACATCGCCCTCTGATCGCAGTTTCGCAGTTTCTTCCTTAGACTCTGCAAGAGCATTCGCAGATGCTCCTGAATGCACCTGCAGTTAGGGAGGTGCATTCAGGACGCTACGAGATTTGACTATTAGGATAGTCAAATTTTGGAGCAGCTGTGACCGCTGCGCAGCTCTGTGGGAGACTTGGTGCCGTATTCTCAAAGCAGTGGTTCTTAGGGTTCCATAAGCACAAGGCATTTCGTCTCTCATATTCGTCTTTGTTACAGTCTCAAGATTCGCTACCTCATAATATGGCATGCATTATTTAAGCATCTCTATATATATACATACGGTCAATCTGGCCACGACGGAATTTGTGAGAAAGAACCGTTCTAGCTCGAGGAGCCAAGAAGAAAGTGGGAAGATATGATACTACCCTGCCGTGAGAATCCACTCAATTGCGTGGATCCGGATGAGATGAAAATGAGATGATATCTATCTACCCTGGGGTCTCCCGAATATGTACTCCCCGTCGCTCAGTCCACATCCGTTATCCCTGTATCTCCGTACACCTGCCGTCGCTCATTAACGATGTACTTGGAGGCTGTGATCAAGCGAGTTGAGAGATGCACTTGGAGGCTGTGATCGAGCGAGATTGGTGATGCACTTTGAGGCCGTGATCGATGGTGGTTGGAGATGAACTTTGGGGCCATGATCGAGGGAGTTTGGAGATGCAATTGGAGGCCATGATTGTGCAAGCTTGGAAGCCGTAATCGAGCGAGTTTGGAGATGCACTTTCAGGCCGTGATTATGAACTCAGAGACGCACTGGGAGGCCGTGATTGAGCCAGTTTGGAGATGCAATTGCAGGCTATGATCGAGCGAGATTGGAGGAGTACTTGGAAGCGGTTGATATGGAGGGAGGCGCGACGGCAGCTGAGACTCTATTCATTGGTTAACTTGTAATTGGAGGAAGGTAGACAGTTGGGTACAACAACATCCGCCGAGAGATTGGAAACTGGCTGGGAGAGGGAAACTGGCTGGGAGCGGGAGACTGTTGATCTTGGGATGATGCTGTACTTGATGTATGCTGTACTCAGTGTGAAGTCATGATCATGGCATGGAGAGATAGAGAGGGATGACTTAACTTTGTGTTCTTAGGTGATGGTAGAGTTGAGCACAAGTAAGAGAGAGATCGGAGGAGATTGGGGTATTCATTGTGAGAAACTGGGAGTTAAGAGAATTTCGTGTGCGAGTCAATTTACCATCCCCGATACGGCATGTACGAGTCCCGATCCGACGGGTAATCACACCGATACGAAGTCTTCTAAACCCAATCAGGAAAGTCGTACTCCTGATTTCTCAAAGCCGCTCGTATCCTCCATATCGTTCTCATCTTCATGCCCCATCTCTCTCTTTCTCATCCACAACTCTACCATCATCGCAGAACACAAAGTTAATTCATCCCTCTCTATCTCTCCATGCCTTAATCATGAGTTAACACTGAGTACAGCATACACCTAAGATTGTGTGTCGTCCCTTCATTCTCCCAATTTTGAGTTGACCCCTGAATGCAGCTTCAGCTTCCGGCGTACCTCCCTACCGATCGACTGCCACCAGCCAGTTCTCCATAAGCGCTTCAAAGGTAAAGTCACCTTGTCACATTCCCATGGTTGCAAGTTAACTAACTGATGAATTGAGTCCCAGCGCGCCGTCCATCGGCTGCCTCCAAGTACTCTTCCAATGTCACTCCATCACGGCCTCCAAGTGCATCTCTGAGTTCACTCAATCTCCAACTCCAAGTGCATCTCAAACACGCTCGATCAAGTATATCTCCAAGGAGCGACGGCGGTTGTACGGAGATACAGGGGTAACCGAGGTGGACAGGGTGACAGGGAGTATGTATTCGGCAGACCGCAGCCAGTCCTGATCTAGCGTGTGTAGATGGGTAGCTATATGGATACATAGATACATAGATGAGAATACAAATTGAATACATGACTGTGATTCGAGGTGCTCCCAGACATGTCGCTGGCGCTCCCAGGTTTGTCACCGGTGCTCCCAGGTGCTTCCAGGCTTGCCGTCGATCGCCAGGCGTTGTGTAAACGACTTCAGCATAACTGCAGCCCCTGCGAAGAGTGTAACACACGTGTCGTTCTGTTGATGCATATATGTCACAACGAAGGAAAGGAGGTAGGTATGCAATGCGACCCATCGCCTGGGCGACGGGTAGCGTGTAATTCTCTTTCAGCGGGTACGAAGTTCCGTCAGAGCCATCATAGCCGTCCGGAACACCGATGTGTTTCAGATGGAAATTTTGGTCATTGCTGATGTATGTGAACAAACGCTGGTAGTAATCAAATAATCAATTCAATTGGTGATTTCGAATGAAGGGGAGTATGGTTGAGAATATTGAAGGTAGCAGTGACCTTAGGCGCAATGAAGGCCTCTTATATCCATCTTAGTCGTCACGAACTGTGGTGTTTCACTTCGCCTTTGATCCCAAGAAACCCCGCTGAGAAAAAGAAATCATAATCACACACTTCCCGCCTTTCTTTGTTATATGCTCTCATTCGTATAGTAGGATCTTGGATAGAAGCTCACCTTTGTTCAGTTCAAGACTGTATAGGTTGTAGAAGGGATATGGCATGATATCTCCAGGAACCCAACAAGAACTATATCCGGTTGAAAAGTCAGCACAACTAGGCATTTTACACTCAAAATGTGTGTGTACGACCTACACTTCATTCAATATGAGCCCTTGTTAGTCGAGCAGCAACAGTGATTGCTTCCTCTGGAGCTCCTTGTGTTAACCTCTTTGTCTCCACAGGATCCACCGACCAGTCAAGGATCGTTACTGAAGAAAACATCCTACGAGCCTATCAGTTGTCGATGATCATTGGGCGGGTATACCACCAACTAGGAAACTTACCTATTCATTGTATTGAGCGGATGTTATCCACTGCTTGAGGCTCGAACGTAGACATACTCTGCACAATGCCGCAATGATGTAGTATACGATAAGGCCGATCGTAATAGCACCTGATCAACAGTATTTAAAGTTGATCGCAGTGATGACATAAGAAGCTTTCGATCCTAACAATTTTCAGTAGATAATATGCAGCATTATTGTGCACGATTTGATAGTTATTATCCCAGTTTGTGAAAAAAACTGATCGTAAAGTGACTTTGTTTTACCCCTCCTCTACATTTGGTGGGGTGTGATGCGGCTTTGAAAGTGATACGCTAACCTGAGTTAGAGTTAGCTCGCTTTCAAACAAATATCCCTGACGCTCAAATCCAGTAACAAACCATACCCCCTAAGGCAACATCGAGATGCGTCAGAACACTGAGCATTTCTCAAATATGGCCAACACTCGCCGGAAACATGTCAAATGCTTTATCTGCCGAATGAAATTATGCAACGAGAACCGACTGGACGTTCACTATCAACAATATCACTCAATATCGATGAATGAAGGGCTATTACCAGATGGGATTCTACCACCTGCAGGCTTCCCTCACCCTGAGCCATCATGGTTTGACTACAGTAGGTGCACCTGAATGGCCATCGACAAGCTGTCAATTAATGATCTACTCATAGACAACGTAACAGGTGCACCACCACCTGAAGATACTCCCAACAAAGAACCAATAGACCCTCAGCAGCCTGATCTCACCTGTACCCCTGATCCAACCAGGACAAAAGCTCATTGGCAGGTAGTTGGAGTGAAAAATGCGGGGGAGAAAGCATATGGCAAAGCAACTGGATTGTACAACAAGCATCGCAAGTACTCAGAACAATGGAATCCATGGCATCCATTTCGGTCCGCACACGACTTTCAGCAGGCTCAATCATTTAGCCTGCAAACGAAATCATTGATAGTTCAACATCTCAGGTGTGGACTTGACCACTTCAAAATTGAATCATTCCCATCTGCATATGCCAGGCGAAAACTCCTCTCTGAACTCAATTTCGGGCTCGGCAATGATAGTTGGAATGAAGATGACTCACATGTCTTTGGAACATTATACTACAGGGATATTTCCAAATGTATACAGTTCCTCCTAGCACATCATCCTTGTCAGGCACACCTCGATTTTGAACCAGTGCGCCTCGCGGACTCTGAGGGCCGTCGAATATACAGCGATATGAACACGGGCGATTGGTGGTGGGATACACAAGATCAAATTCCTGCCGGAGCGACGATTGTGCCAGTCATTTGTGCATCCGACAAGACTCACTTGACAAATGTTTAGGGCAATCAGCGTGCCTGGCCGTTGTATCTCACAATAGGTAATATTCGAAAAGATATCCACTGAACACCTAAAAAGCGCACCTGGATTCTCATCAGCATGACCCCATGTCCCCGGACAGGTGCCAAAATCATAGACAAAGCATGGCATTCCGCGGTTGGAACTGTGCTGTCTCAACTTAGGCATCTTGACATCGCTGGCCCCGGCTTGGAATGGGATTGTGCTGATAGATTCCGGCGACAATGTTACCCGCTGTTGGCTGCCTGGGTCGGAGATTATCTGGACCAAGTCATGTTTGCTCAAGTCTCATATGGCTCATGTCCAATGTGCAAAATTCCTAAATGTGCGCCGATGGGGCACTCCACCTTTCGACCACTCGATAACTCAAAGACCGGCATATTTACTCGGAGCTGCTGGAGGATAACATTATTGATGCTCTGCACACTCTAGGTGTTCACCCAATCCGCAACCAGTTCTGGCTATTCCCTCACTGCAATGTCTATCGGCTTTGGTAGCCTGATGAATTGCATCAGCTGCTCCTGGGTTTAGTCAAACACTTATTGCACTGGCTGCTAGAATACCTGAAAGCGAGACTGGTCAAGGATCAATTTGACAATCGATTCACATCGGTGCCATGATATCCTGGTCTCCAGCACTGCTCTAAACCATTCGATTCTTTCAAAAGCGGCACCTGCCAAGGTAGAGAGATCCGTGGAATGATCAGAACACTGGCAGTGAATTGCACTCCAATTCTTGTCTGCTCCAAGGGTGACGAGGAAACTACGGCGGGAACTGCCACTGATGAAATGGTAATGGGAGTCGTGCGGGTATTATGTGAATTCCCTCTACTTGTTAGCCAACAAAATTACTCTGAACTATCCCTCAAAGCACTAGATGATGCACTCAAGCGATTGTACCAGAAGAAAGGGATTTTTCGAGAACAGAAAATGTCGAAGTCTGCACAGGCCAAAGTAGTTGACCTGGGGGCAATGGAATTCTATCAGTTATGCGTACAAAAAATTCATAAGATTCATGCTGCAATGGAAGCCCTTGTGTATGGAGCTGAAAATGTTTCGTCATCAAAACACAGGCAATTTCAGGTGTGCCTTGATAGAGCCCGGCAAGCAGCAACCACTTGGTCAGATGCTGATCGTCAGAAGGCAATCGAGCGATTGGAGCGCTAAATCCATCAAGTGACATCTGCTAAATGCAAGCTTTTTGATAAATTATTCCAACGTCATGGGCAACGACTCTTGCAGGAAGTCCGGACGAACGCAACCGGTCCCAGAAGCAAATTCGCCAAAGAACTTGCCCGAAGGAAAACTGCCGCGGAAGACGAGGCTTATGGGGCGGCAAACATGACCACCGACAACCGACTGCAATTTCAGATCCGCATATCTGATGATGCGACAGAAGCCATGACCTCGAGCTTGGCTGATACAGAGCGTGTCACTATCCAGCTGGAGAGAGAGATTTACGGCATCACCTCGAATGTACAGAGGGGTTTCAAGAAGGAATCCTCCATCCGCATGATCGAGTTTCAAGTTTGGTGAGAGACAATTGGCATTCAGGAGCTCCGGACAACCATTGAACAGCGCATAATCCATTTCGGATGTCCCAAGATGCATCTTCTGAGCGATATATCTGAGTCAATTCGCCGAATGGGTTCCGGTGACAATTTCACTGCTGATATTTCTGAATGGCTTCATATCGCCAACGTGAAAGAGGCATATCGATCTAGCAACAAAGTCAATTACATTCGTCAGATGCTTAAGCTCAATGACCGGTGTACCAGTCTTGACTATATGAAGCAGACACTGTCATATCTTGCACTTGAAGGCTGGTACGATGTTGACTCTGCAAAAGTTTTCAACCTACTGTCTGCTACCGATAATCAGCAAAGTACACGCAGAGCCCATCTGTCACGTCTCCAAACATTTCAGGACGAGCCCTGTATCCACCCTGTATCACAGCATGTATATCATTTGAGAGAAACGCATGTCCGCAGAGTGTACAGAAGTATCAAATTAATTTCACTCGGAGATGCATCAGAAGATTTCGGAATTCCCAACCTTATTCAGCTATTCCGCTCTCAAATTCAAGAGGACTGGGGACCCGAAGTTTGTGGACTCGCGCTCGGATATGATCAGACTGTACTCATTGACAGTATATTACTTAAACTTCAGAATGGGCTGTTGTACTACCATCAACCATTTCTCAACCCTACTTCTGTTGAGCGTCTGGGACTTGATTGCAAGGTAGAATATACCAATGCCAACCAAGGGGTCACGCGTGAAGCTCATGACATCTGGGTCCAGTATACGCAAAGTGAAGAGAATGACCTCGATAACACCTTCCAAGGACAAATTACTCCTTTCCCTGTAGTATGCTTCAGCTGGACTCCACCGAATCAGATCCTGCAATTTCAGGAGCGCCTGCCAGCCAGCAAAGCATTATCGATGTTTTCTCAGAGGTGCCAAAAGACCCAACAATGGGTATTACGTCCTCAAGCTCAAGAATACGCGGTGGTGATTTCAACAAAGATCAAAGATCTTCATGGTTGGGCTGATTGTGTTGACCGGTTCATCCGGGTGGTCAAACAAACGAATAATATGCATATTGTACCTATTGGAGCAATAGTTGGACCGGCACAGTTGGTGTGGGCGAATGCTGCATCCGGCGGCATCGATAGCGTATGGCTTGTAAATAATTATGTTGATTTAGATACGTACTGGACTGTATAATAATTAGATTAGAATGGCTGATTCAGGTGTGTAGCTGTTGGATAGTGTATCGAATTGAACTATTCGATATCAAACATTATATATTATCGCTCCTGGTGCACCGGAATGGTCTTTGCGACAAGTGTCATACTCCCAGCAGCTCCGAAACTTTACCAACTTAGAGGCCTGATTGTATAGCATTCTGAAGATGACTTCATACTCTGTAGAATATTCTTGTATTCTGTTCCGCAACTTCACGAGCGTTGAGGAACACCTGACAGTAGGTCTCAGAGCACCTGAGAAGCACATCTTTTGCATTCAGCCTGTTCGGGAACTTCTGGGAGCTTCAGGAAGCATCGGTGTGGCTGTTCAGAATAGCTGAGTCATTGAGTTATGACTTCCGAACCATTTTACATTTTGCTGATGAGGGAAGGATATTGCGGATCATGTAATTAGACAGGCCAAGGTAATCCCCGCTAGCCTGGTTACAGTTAGTTATGCCCCACTGCTAATCATTATAGTTAGACTTTGGAGGGATCCCATGAAAATGAAAGAGTGGTGGATGAGGAGGCAGGTTGGAAAGAGACTGACAGTAGTATTAATGTAAGTTCTGATTGAGTGAATAGAATTGATTGTATTCCGCATATTTATTGGGTCCAAATGCTTGTCTGTGAAATACCTATCATCACCATGAATTTCAGCAGCGCTGGAGTATGAGCCCATCTGCCCAACTTACCTCAGAGCAACTGAAAGGGATCATTGAGGACAAAAAGAAGACCAACTAAGGAGCAAGAGAGGTTCACAAGCAAGTGGATGGTGAGGAGCACCTTGATCCAGATAATGCCCGTTCAGTATCAAATACTGATCTCAACACAATCAACAACAAATTTGAACATGAGTGTCTTGATAAGGTGGTCAGGCTGCTGAATGCCCATCCGATTCATCAATCAAAAGATGACCATGTTCCCGGCCACAACAATTGAATTCCAGGCCTGTCCGGAACGAAGTTTCTGGCACATAAGGTTAGGGCCATATTGTTGATTGTGAGAAGATGGGTTTCGGATTTGATATGCCAGGAGTGCCGGTGGCAGATGAAATGGGTCTTGGCAAGACTTTCACCTCGGTGGCAGCAGCAATGTTATGCAAATTGCTTACTGAGAAAGTTGTAATAGGGTTACTGCTATCGAACTTGTTGCAGAATACCCTTGAAGAGTGGGTTGATCTGGCAAAGAACGACATTCCCGGGACTATCGTTGATGAACGGAAGTGGTATCTATTGCGGAGACAGAATTCAATGCCCCGCCGCCTTTCAGAGATCCTGTTAACTCCGCTGCAGGGGCATGCAGCTGTTACATCAGCTTTTGAACTGATCCTGGTGCTGACAATGCCCAAAGTTGCAGAGACATTTAAGAGTGTCATCGACGAGATGACATATGGAACCGATTTCAAACTCATTGCCTTATTGCCCGCAGATAATGCGAATCTCACCCACCAGGATCTGAACACCACTACTAACAAGCCGGAAAACGGATGGAATATCCACCATGTGTAGCATGATACCTTAACATGAAGAGCGAAACCATCAAGCAACGGCCAACTGTCACACTGTTCATGGAGTTTAGGGATTTTTGATGAGTCTTATCAGTACAAGACTAACAACAGTGTGGGCTGGCAAATTGCGATGAATACACGAATTGGATTCAAACTTCAAGTGACTGCAACGCCGGAATTCCATTCACTCCATGACAGGTGTTTTCAGACAATGTGGCTATTTTAGGGTGCACCTGAAGATCCAGAGGATGATACTGTGATGGAAAAGCAAGGCGCCGAGTGACTGTATTCCGTGGTGAAGAGTTTGATACATGCCATCTGGACCGAAGACCAGGACGCTCAACAGGATGCGGCACACTGGATGATCCAAATTGCGACAGCCTGGACGATCAGGAGGTGGTCAGAATCGAAAATAGTGAATTGGAAACCTCATGTTTGGATACCAAAGGAGGATGCACGCCTTGTTAATCTCGAATGGACTGAGGACGCGCAAGCTAAACTAAAGACACTTGTCGAGGGATACACTTCGTGGGGTGCTTCAGGACCGTGGATGGTACATAGATGGCGGCTGGCATGGTTCTCATTGGTATCGGGAGACACCGAAGATCGGAATGATGTTTCTCGACAATGGTAAGATGAATGGTTACTCGATAGTTGGGTGGATTCCTCAATTTTCCGATGGCTGAGAGAGACATATCTGCCAATGCTTGTCAATGCACCTGTGGAGTATCCCGGACCGGATGAGGACGAAGCATCATATGAGGCACACATCAGCAAAACGAGAAATTACTTTCCGAAACCAGAACCCACGCGCTGACATCAGCCCGGTTTCCCAAAATTATGAATTAGCTCACAATGGCATGTTCTTCAATCAAGATTCTAGCAGCTTTATTTCATCGTTACAATGGCCAATCGCAATGCTTGATATGTGAATTCCCACTGCCGATTGCATGTTGCTGAATTTTCACTTGGAGATTTGTCTTACTATCCCAGAACCCCTGCAACCATATTTCATTTGCTTGAACTGTATTTGCAGCGTGATCACCATCACCATCACCATCACCATCATCATCCCCATCAACCTGACAACCATTTCGACCCCTGAAGCTGGGATTTCACTGCTCCATTCTTCATTTGCATCATCGCCATCACCCTGGCCATCTCAATGCACTAATTTGCTACACAAAGCCTCATCCCTACCTTCTTCTCCACTGCTGACCGTCTATTTCAAAATTGTCCAAAGCAACCATGGTTGATTCACAGGGAGACTCAGTCAATTCGCCTTGTCGGGTACATCAACACAGTGCAAGGGTAGTGGAGTATGTGCATTATTGGCACTCGATTTGATGTTCTACTCCACCTCCAGTGCTGACCACTTTCAAACTTTTCCAAATCAACTCCGATTGACTCGCTTGTAGGCTCAGTCGATTCGGCTCGTCAAGGACATTGAGACCTTGCCAGGATGGTGGGGTATGTCCATTATTGACTCTCAATTTGCTGCTCTACTCCTCCTCCTCCTCCTCATCCTCCTCCACCTCCTTTTGCAGGGCTGACACCCTTCGATCTTTTCCAGATCAACTCCGATTGACTCGTTCGTAGGCTCAGTCGATTCGGCTCGTCGAGTACATCAAGACAGTGTAAGGAGGCTGGGATACATTCATTATTAGCTCTCAATTCGCTGCTCTACTGCTTCTGCAGTTTCAAGGGCAGACCCCTTTCGAACTTTCCAAATCAACTCTAATTGACTCCCTCGTAGGCTCAGTCAATTAGATTCCTCTCGTCGAGTACATCAAGACCTTGTAAGGATGCTGGGGTACATCCATTATTGACTCTCAATTCGCTGCTCTACTCCTCGTCCTCCTCTTTCTCCTCCTCCTCCTGCAGGGCTGACCCCCTTCAATCTTGTGCAGATCAACTCCAATTGACTCACTGGCAGGCTCAGTTGACTCGGCTGGTCGGGTACATTGAGCCGGTGCAAGGACGCTGGGGTATGTCCATCATTGACTTTCAATTCACTGTTCTTCCTGCTCCTCCTCTTCCTGCTCCTCCAGGTCTGATCTGTTTCGAAGTTTTGCAGATCAGCTCTGATTGACTCGCTGGTATGCTCAATCGATTCGTCTCGTCGAGTACATTAAGATGTTGCATGGACGCTGGGGTATGTCCATCATTGACTTTCAATTCCCTGCTCTACTCCTCCATCTCCTCATGCTCCTCCTGCCGGGGTGACCCCTTTCAATCTTTTGCAGATCAATTGAGTTTCACTCACCAGTAGCCACCATCAATTCGGCTCGTCGCGTACGTTCAGATGGTGTAACCACGCAGGGGTATGTCCAATATTGACCAGGCAACGGGGGCGTATGCAGATATGGAGGTAACTCATCTCATCATCATACAACAAATTACATGCTGTATCTTTCCGTGCTTTTGCTCTCACTTGCTCTTTCCGAGATTTTGTAGATCCACACAATTGTGTGGATCCTCATGGCTGGGTAGTATGATACCATCTCACCCACTTACACTCTGTCTCACAAATTCCTTTTGAATGCTGCCAGAGGTGCGGCAGAGTGTTGATGATGGGCTTTCTGCCTTCTAGCTCCACTATTTCACCACATTGCCCTCCAGTGCTGCCCCCCTTAGATTGCAGCTTAGTAGGTGTTTGTGTGGGACCCTAGATTTTAGTGTTGGAGATAGATATTAGTTTAATGAGAACTCGTATACAAGTAATCTGTGGTTTGGAAATTGCAATGGTGAATTTGTAACCTGGAAAGAGTAAAACACCCATTGAAATGATTAATTTCCACCTTCCAGGGTGAGGTTTCTCAGATTCATCAAATGATTGCAACTACTCCTTGAACATTTGGAATCATTAGAGCAATGCCATATGTCGGAAATCTCAATTTCAGTTTTTGGGGAATGTGGCTACAATAAGCTGATTCAGTTTAATGAAGCAAATTTCGCTTTTACTGATGCACCTGCACGAACCTGAATGTAATAACAGCACATCGCCTTATGCACCTCCTTCTCAAAACGCGGCGCTATTTTGTCCTCTGCCAGGCCTAGTTCGTCATTTGAAGTGGTGGCTGACAAAGTTTTTTGCCGATCATTTGGATATTTTCTACATGTATGCAGAAATAGGCAATGATGAGCGCACAGAAATGCAGATCACATTCCAAGATTCACCCAATCCCTCTGTGTTTGTAACTACACCCACAGTAGGTTGAACAGGCCTCAATCTCACAGCAGAAAACCATGTGGTAATAACTCAGAAGTTCTGGGTATTGAACAAGCAGCGCCAGACATTTGCACAGATTGTCTGACTTGGGAAAGACAGAGTCCCACACTCATGCTAATTGAACACTGGACCCGGCGGTTATGATAACAGAGCAAGTGATCTCCACTAGCTCCCTGGAGTGGCAGAAATGGGAGTCCTGGATTGCCTAATGAGCCGACCAAACATCTCGACTTCGATGATATTCTGCATTTTGAAGTGTCGGGAGGACCATGGAATGCAGCTTAAGAAGCATGGAGACGTCATGCGGTCAGATGGTCAGGATGAATCGTAATTATCAGGGCAGTGTAATCAAGGTACCCCCCTTCAAACATTCAAACCAATACAATCTCACCAACTGATGCAAAATAGTATAATGGTATGGAGAATAAGGCGCTGGGGAGGAGGCCAGGAGGATTGGTTAGAGTTCGATTGCATTTCGTGTTAGATGATTATTGTAATGAATATGAGATGAAGTCAATGATCAACAGATATCTGGTAAACTGAACCATTGCCTCATTTGGATGATCCAATATGTGATGAGAAGCAGGTGCACCGGTTTAATGGTCAACTAAGCCACATTCCCCAGTGCCATATACATCTCTTTGAGAGAATCTGTCGAAGCTGCAGTCACTGCTCATGGTATATTATCCGTGTGGACATGGGGTACCTACATCAGCGAATGGGATTCAAGTTTTCAGGTGCACCTTAACCTCTAATTGTGATTCAAATGATATGTTACTTGTCTATTTCAGGCACTCCGGACACTAGAGTTGCGAAAGAATTCGGGACATTCACTGAATTGACAATGTTGAATAATTCACAGTCAATTGCAATAGAGAATTGCTATCAACTTCTTGACTTGCCTGAGACAGATCCAGCACAGTATATCTCTGATGATCCAGGGATAGAAAGACTGTCTAAGCGATGTCGAGTTGATGTATTGTATCCTAAGACACGGCTCGCATATTCCAGGCTTACCAGAAGCATATAGCCAAGTATTTCCTCGCTCAGGAATAAAATTCAGGAACACCTAATATCCACTCTCCTGTCAAGGTTGATGGTCTCAGATTTGACACTGCATGCATATTCTATTCAGCAGCCAATTTCGACATGCCACCATTTATTATTAACAAATGATCCCACTCCAGACACACCTCTGAACCGTGTATATCCACTTCACATTACCCTTGAACAATTCATTTTGCTCCATTCCAAGCATATTTTCTTCTTTTCTGAATGCATTGAATCTGTGGCTGCCAGCACACACAGAGTGTCCATCATTATGACACTAAACTTTTAGGTGCAGGCACGGCTCATCCCGCTCAGCCCCAGCTAACATCTGAATCTATGCTTGATTAGTATGTGAAGGCCGCTGCCAAAATGCCATAACTGTCATGCTCCATGGCAACCCATCCATTGGAGGAAGGTGTCCACCACACACTTCCCGTAGATACACAGCCCTTGGCGATAAGTAACCACACTTAACTGGATTTTGACTAACTGGTATGTTCAGACCTATACATTTCCAAGATCCTGAAATAGCTTGTGTCGTTCAGGCTCCATAATCAAGCTGCAACTTGAGAGAGTGAACATCAAAAGCCAGCTTCTGCTCAGCGACTCTGCAGATGACCGGCAACTCCTGCTCACCTGTATACCACCCTTCCTCGAACAGACTCAAATTCACAACGGTTCCAATGCAGACTTAACTACATCTTGATCAACTTGTATGATTGGGCAGCCAAACAACTGTATATTAAAATAGATTGTGTGAACCGATTTCCATCAAGAGAGCTTGAAGAGATAGAATCTGAATGCCAGTCTCTGCTCAGCAGCTCAATAGGTGACCAGCAAGCTCCCACCTTGAAGTTCACGACAAATCATAAACAGATGATATTTATTTGCCTCCAACGTCCAATCCCAAGCGTGCATGAAGAACAAATCATGATGAAAGCTCGAGTTAGGACAACACAGTTTCTGAGAGTACAAGTAACTCTCAAAGTCAGGTGAGCCTGCAATTCCAGCCATTGCATTAGATTGAATCCTGCATGCTGATTCAATGCTCGCTGCACCTCAATGGGGCAGAACTGCATGCTGTGGTTCATCTTTCCGCTGTCAGATCAAGCCTCATGACCCATTCATATTGTTCTGATGCACTGCTTTGAACCCCAATATTTATGTTAGGTCAACATTGTAGCATTGAGACTCATAATGAGTTTGTGATTAAATGATGCGGTGTGTACAAGATAATATGCGCAACATCTTAATGTGAGTGACTATTTATGACCCATTCGCTAGCAATCCTGGCATTGACCAGAACTGGAATCGAATAGATTACCCCTGAATCTTCATTGTACCCTCACTGTTCTTTCTGTATGTTGAATCTCTCCTTTGTAAACCCAAATTCTCCCTCTTCTCTGACATTAACTGCATACATATTGTGAATTCAGCAGACTCAGAACACTGAAAGTGAAGTTCTACACACGATAATGCCTGATCAATCGCTAACTTTGCTGCAGAATCCGAGAACAACAGAATACCATGAAAATAGGGTCTCTTTCCGACCGGTATACTGCATTTGGAGATTTATATTTATCCACTATCTACAACAAATTCAGTTGGAAACCATGTAACGTCACGTGTTGCCACTCAGCAAGGTTCCAACTCTATCCTCCGTTCAAGTTATGGATGATTCCTCAACACACTGGCAATTCTGTGCCACACCGTCACTGCTCATATGCTCAATCTAGAGGCACAATGAACTACCTTCGGCAAAGTCATATGCAGGGACCATCATGGTCAACCCATTTCGTGGTATTCCATATATCTGGCCGTGAGAGTTAGTTCGTGACACACTCTTGTTAATGTCTCGAGTTCTGCAGGTGTATCGAGATCTCCAGGTGCATCTGGTTCAATTCTAGGTATGCTGGCTTAAACAAACCTCCAAATCTTGCATCAATGGCGTACTTCGATACGAGTGCCAACATTCCGGAACTGGGGATATGACGAATCCATCTTACCCGGTGCACCTGACGCTTCCGAAATCACAACAAAAAGGGAGCATTGATAATATAACTATTAACCGCTGACATGTCTTCCGGACTCTTTCCAGGCACGCCTCAGATTGCATTCTCCTGGGCCGAGTGTCACTGTTTCCAGGCATGCCTCAAATTGCATCCTCCTCGACCGAGTGTTACTTTGTTGTCCTATTTTCCCATTATTCTACTAAACTTCATACTATATTTTTCCTTATATACTTCTGTCTACATTCTCCAACTGCATTATCATCAACATGGAACCTACGGCCAGCCAGGTGAGGAATCACTATTCACAGAAGAATCAAGAAGCCCACCTTGAGAGAGCACTTGCACATGCATTGAAGAAGACAGCCAATCTTCATTGCTGATCAAATGTTTGAACTTCCAACCCAGCCATCCAGTATAGTGTTGGAGATTGCTAATGTCCGCGCTATGATTTGCACGAAGCAGGATGATGACGATACCTATTGCGTGATCAGCGAGAACGAAAGTGAAGACCCTGGAGAGTCAACCTTGTCATCTGATAGCGAAGAAGACGATTTGGACAACCAGCAGGAGGTCTTACATCTAGACCAGGCGCACTGTGATAAGACAATACGAACTACAAGGGTTCCACTGCCAAAGAAACAGAGCCGTGCAGATACAGTCATTGCACCCACTTCACTTCCAAATCTGCGACCTCCAGCCGGGGCCATAGCACCACAATTGCTCAAGTGCCAAGAGTTAACCTTCAACATATTACGCGAATCTGATGTTGTACCCGCCCAGGCGCTCAAACTACCGATGGCTGGTGGAGACCAGGATGTTCCTCAACCCAAGGCTGGTGGAGATCACAACGTTCCTCAACACCAACAGACGACTTTTGAGGTAGTGAAACGGTTCATGGAGGCAATCATATTCACAAGACTACCTGGCCAATCATTTCCGATGAGAAGTACTTGATGGTGGACAAAGCTTGGAAACTTGCGATTGAAGCCCAGGATCGTCAGCAGGCATTAGCAGGTGCTCCTGTTGTTACACGATCTGTGTGTGAATTACCCTGTGGTCCATCACTTAAAATCGATCTGCCAACCCGAGCAGCTGTAAGCGAATATCCTGTTGTCTGCTCTTCAATTGGACTTATGATGATACTAAACCCCAGAAATATAAGTAGTTAAAACTAAAGATTAGTACCAGTCGAGGGCATTTGGCAGAGTGGGTTTGTCGAATTAGTGTCCTTAGTTACCGGTTGGATTTACGATCAGAGACTGACCTTCGAATACAAGGTAGCAAGCTCCTGTTTGGGGATGTCTATCTCTCGAAGATCATCGATGATAAGAAAGCATGGTTCACACGGATGGAGGTCCTTGACTTAATCAACCGTCAGTTTTTCTTCACCACCGATAGCTTGGGGCGACAACTGACCACATCGCTGTTCTTTCAACCACTCTCACTGCAGACATTAGCACTGGTGGCCGCAGCTATCGATTGCGCGCTGACTGAGTCTGCCACTGGAAAGACGGTTACAGTTATGTTTTCTCAAGATGAATATCGAGGTAAATTTTGCCCTTCCACAGTGATAAGATTGTATTACTGCAGAAGCCACTGCACTACTCATCAATTACACATGGTGGGCTGATTCATACCCCCCTCCCCAATGGTGCTCCTCTGCTAGAATAGGCGCTCCTCAATCCCTGTCGTCGCTCCTCAATCAGGATTGGCGCTTTGATATTTCATTCAGCACTCCTCAATCCCCACTCTGACCTTGATCAGGAGCGCCTCTATTCCATTCCACACTCTTCACCTCCCTCCCCTTTCGGCAATGCTCAGCATAGATGCCTGCTCCGCTGGATAGGCACTCCTCAACCCCCATCGGCGCTCCTTGGCCTGGCTTTGCTCTCTCAATTACATTCCGCACTCCCCCATCAACTTCAGCATTCCCCTTGCCCACCCTGCACTCCACATCTGGCACTCCTCCTGTCCTGGTGGCGCACCTCTTTTTCCTCCGAATGCATCCTATTGCCTGTCAAACTCCATCTTGATTCACTGTTAGCAAACCTCACAATTCCAACCATTTAGATATCACAAATTGAGCCCAACAACATTGCAATTCAATTTCACGCACTTGCCATGCTGGAATCATTTGGGAATACAAGGAGTGCCTCCAGCTTCTTAGCGCCGTTGATGAATCGTGTGTTCCTGCGTTTGTCGGTGCTGATGAGATGGGAGATTTGGTGGATGACATTGAGACTATGTTCGATTAATATCATTCGATTGATCAGTCAGGTTATTGTTTCAGTTTTACCTGATTTCAGTTTTGAATCAGTCGCCATTTTCTTTGGTTCTCCATAATGTAGCGATGCAAACAGTAGGATGTTGAATGAGATGCTGGGTACTATAGTATGATTTAGAAGTTGATAATGAACAATAATCTATGCATCATATGTGGAGGGTATTCTTATTGCTCAGGGTACACCAGGAGAATCTCAGATAACGCATGCAGTCCTTCCAATGAATATCCATAAGAACCCAGACATCTCTCAGCGTTAGTTTGGGGTTCCTGCATTGGTTGGGCGACAGTCGCTGGTGCTCCCAAACTTATCACAACCGCTCCCATGGTGCTCCCGTACCTGTCATCACAGATACCAGTTACTCTGAAGGTCGGCCGGATTGCCCTCTCAGGGTCTGATTCACTCCTGAAATTGACGCTTCTAAGTTTACACTCCGCCTTCTCTCACACACTCCTAGAGGCTCCCAGTGACTAAATTACATTGTGCTGATGCACACATAGGCGTCTGGGCACCAGCTGTGCCATCAGCTTGTTGGGCACAATCAACAACGCCAAAATGCGTTGGGTGGCTTAATTTCATCGCTGCCTCTACTAATCTGGCAGCAGTATTGGTATCGAAGCTTGGGGTAACATCATGGGCGTATGGACCACCATCTCCATTACGCTCCTCCCTGCAGCCCCAAAGCTCTCGGATCATCCAGCTGGGGATTGGCAGACCAGCGATTGCAGCATTAACAATTGACAAATTGGTCGTATTGACGACTGATCTTACTATCAAAAGTATCGATTCATCATCTGCAGGCCAGTGCCATGAGAATAGCTCAGTATTGTTTTCACCCACCCTCTGCCAGGGAATGTGGGGATCCACCATTATGATGGTAAAGCTAAATGGCTCGACAAGGAAATCGGTCAAGGCATTGCACTGCACCTTTATCGGCGAAGACCTGTGATGTGAGGTTTCTTCCTCGTCATCTTCTGTATCTACACTTCATCAGGAAGCGCAAAAGAAGGATCAGCAAAGAAATAGATACCAACATGCACATGTTACCTCTTCTAAGTTGGGGCATCTTCAAGCCTATTCGTCCTCCAGCGAAGGCCAACCTCCGCGAACTCGTCCAGTGCTGCCTTGAGTTTCTGACCATCGAGGTTAGTCTTGTTTGCCAAGTACCATTTCCAAAGTGGCCTGTTAGACGGCAGATCATTGATTCGAGTAACGCAATGATCAATTAGGAGATCCCTTTGCTTGGGGCCGGCGCCTTGCTTGTTGATGATGCTCATGGACTTGGCAATCTCCCAATCACGCTCCCTCACTTTATTATCTATCTGTCGTGTTGTCAAGCCACCCTTATCCCGCCAAATCCCCGGCGTTTGTGCTGCCCATCGGCTGACTGCAACACCGGCGTTCTCGGCCCAGACGCGGAGGTGTAGAGTCGGCATCTGGATTGTATTGCCATCTGTGACAACTCATTTCGGCAACCACAAGGGATCACATGACATTTTAGGTTCTCAACGGTGGTCAATGATTGAGTTGTGGATATCGAATGCTTGTTACTCTAAACCAGCATCGGGATATCAGCAAAGACAAAATTTGCTTCAGTAACTGTATTCAGCGTATTGTACCCACAAACCCCGAAAAATGATATTGAGGGTTCCCTGACTCATGATGTTGCTCTAATGATTCCGAATGTTCAAGGAGTAGTTGCAATCATTTCATGAACCTCAAAAACCTCACCCTGAAAGATGGAAATTAATCATTTCAACAAGTGATTTACGCCTTCCAGGTCAAAAATTCACAATTGCAATTTCTGAACCACAGATTACTTGTATACGAGTTCTCATTAAACTACTATCGATCTCTGACACTAGAATCTAGGGTCCCTCACAAACCCCTACTAGGCTGCAATCCAAGGGGGGCAGCACTCGAGGGCAATGTGGTGAAATAGCGGAGCTAGAAGGCAGAAAGCCCATCATCAACACTCTGCCTCACCTCTGGCAGCATACAAAAGGAACTCATGAGAAAGAGTGTAAGTGGAAGAGATGTTATGATACTACCCGCCAATGAGGATCCACGCAATTGTGTCGATCTACGAAATCTCAGAAAAAGCTAGTTAGAGCAAAAACATGGAATGATAGAGTGTGTAATTCATTCCATGATGAGAAGATGAGTTACCTCTGTAGTATCTCCGTATGCCACCGTTACCTGGTCAATATTGCATATACCTCTGCATGATTAAACCATCTTAATGTACTGGATGAGCCGAATCTCTGGTGCCAACTGGTGAGTCATTTCGAGTTCATCGGCAAAAGATCGAAGAGGGTCAGACCGGCCGGAGGAGCAAGAGAGGTTGGAGGAGTAGTCTTAGCAATGATTCCAACTTGGCGGTTCGGTTCTGGTTCTGGGTTGGAACCGAACAGGAACGATTGCAACTGATTTTGCCCCATGAAAATACCGAACCACATCGAACCCGCAGATTCTTGGCTCGTTACTTATATTCGCAAACCCAGAACTTTGGCTCCAATTAGGCATATGAGTTCTGATCATATCACAATATGAGATGTACGTACAAGATGCTCTTTTCGATACTCTATCAACCCCCATTCTCCAATTTGCAATCCGGGCACTATTTGTTGCATTGCTGTGAAATCACGCCAAAAATTGGCCATTTTTCAAAGTAACTCAACAATTATTGATGGGATTGCAAATTGAGGAATCGAAGATGAAAGTAGTGTTAGCAATGGGTCCGGGCAACCTGCCAGCAGTCAGGGTTTTGACCTGCGGTTTCGTTTGGTTTGGTTCCAGACCCGGCCAAAAACCCGACCCGCTTTGTCTTGGCGGGTTTGTTACCCGGACCGGACCTAGAACTGCAGGTATTTGGCCGGGTTGGAACCGGACCACAGTTGCAATTATATGGTTCCTACTCTTTTCGCTTCCATTGAGTATTTGAGTTTTGATTGTATCATGTCATAGTCAATACGTAAATCAATCAGCTTTAGCCCCTCTTTCACCTCCTGCATTCAAATTTGCGATCCGACTGATCTTCGTTGAGTGGTTGTGAAATAATGGCTGATTTTAAGCGAAATTGGCGGGTTTTCGATCGCGACTCAAGAATACTTGTTGGATCGCAAATCTGAATGTGGGAGGTGAAAGCGCGACTATACCTGCACAATCTACGTACTGATCATGTTGTGATACGATCAGAACTCAAATACTTAATTGGAGCCAAAATGGTCAATTCCAAATGCCGGGATTGTGGTGGTAAAACCGCCCCATTTCCAACGGTCTGGGTTTTTCGTGTGGTAAGACCCGTTTCCACGGTCCGGGTTTGGGTGGAACCGGACCTGGAACCGACCCGGCAATTTGGACCCATTGCTAACACTAGGTAAAAGAGCATCTAAAACTGCATCGTTTACGCATATATCATGTTGTGATAAGATCAAAACTCAAATACTGAATTGGAGCCAAAGATCCAACTTCACGAAAATGAGACTCTGCTGTATGATAAACGCGGCCAAAAATCTGCGGGTGTAAGTCCGGTCCGGGTACCAACCCCTCCAAGAGAGAGTAGGTCAGGTTGTTGGACGGTTCTCGGACAGAACCGTACTGTGTATCCGGTCCAAACCCAGACCGCTGGTGGGTTACCCAGACCCGTTGCTAACACTATAGAGGAGTAGAGCAGCAAATTGAGAGTCAATAATAGACGTACCCCAGCGTCCATACAGGGTCTTAATGTACTCGACGAGACAAATCGATGGAGCATACCGGCGAGTCAAACAGAGCCGATCTGCAATACTTCGAAACAAATCAGACCTGGAGCAGCAGGAAGCGGAGGAACGGGAACAACAGTGAATCGAAAGTCAATGATGGACGTAACTCCACGTCCTTGCACCGGCTCAATGTACTCGACGAGCTGAGTCGACTGAGCCAACCAGTAACTCAATCGCAGTTGATCTGGAAAGATCGAAGGGGGTCAGCCCTGCTGGAGGAGGAGGAGGAGGAGAGGAGCACATTGAGACTCAGTAATGGATGTACCCCAGCGTCCTTGCAGTATCAAAATGTACTCGACGAGACGAATCGACTGAGCCTACCAGCGAGTCAATCAGAGTTGATCTGGAAAAGTTTGAAAGAGGTCTACCCTGGAGACTGCAGAAGCAGTAGAGCAGCAAATCGAGAGCTAATAACATCAGCAAAATGTAATTCAGTCCGGAAGCCATACGCAAACCTCCCAGACACTCTGGTAGCTCTCACCAGTGCTTCTAAGTACTGCTAGATGCTCCCAGCCCCCCCTGGAGCATTGCAAAGTGCTCTCAGACTCTGCAAGAGCATTCTCACGTGCACCTGAAATCACCTGCAGTGATGGAAGTGCATTCCGGATGCTACGAAATTTGACTATTAGGATAGTCAAATTTTGGAGCGCCTGCGACCACTGCACAGGTCTGCGGGAGACTTCGAGAGGAGCGAGGACCTGTGTGCAACTTCTGCAGGAGACTTGGTGCCTTATTCTCCCGGTAGTGGTTCCTACAGTTGCATAACCACAAGGCATTTCGTCGATCATATTGGTCTATTACAGTCACAAGATTAGCTACATCATATTATGGCATGTATTATCTAAGTCTTTTTATATATATATATGCAGAGATACAGGGATAATGGAGATGGACTCAGCGACAGGCAGTATATATTTGGAATACCCCAGGGTAGATAGACATCATCTCAATATAGAAAATACAAACTCTATCTTTCCTAGCTCTTGGTCTCATGCACTCTTGCCAAGCTTGCGTAGATCCACGCAATATGTATGGTTCACCATGGCCGGGTATCGCTTCATATCCTCTCACCCTTTTCCTACGCTACTCAAGCTAGAACTGCTTGTTCTCACGAATTCCCTTCGGATACCATGTGAGGTGTGGCGGAGTGTAGATGATGGGGTGTATGCCTTCTAGCTCCACTATTTCACCACACGATGATCCAGTGAAGTTAGAGATGCACTGCAAGGGCGTAATCCAGCAAGTTTGGAGATACACTTGGACGCCATGATCGAGTGAGTTTGGAGACCATAATTGAGTGAGTTTGGAGATGCCCTTGGAATCGGTGATGGTGCGAGCTTGGAGGACATAATCGAGCGGGTTTAGAGACACACTAGGATGCCGTGATCAGACGAGATTGACGATCGTAACCGACTGTGTTTGGAGATGCACTCCTATGCGGTAATCAAGCAAGTTTGGAGATGCCCTTGGAGGCCACGATGGAGCGAGTTTGGAGACCTTGATCAAGCAAGTGTGGAGATACACTTGGCGGCTGTGATGGTGCAGACATGTAGGCCGTGATCATGTGAGAATAGTGATACACCTAGAGGCTGTGATCGAGCAAGTTTGGAGATGCACTTGGACGCCATGATCGAGCGAGATTCGAGGAGTACCAGGAGGCAGTCAATCTGGAGGCAGTAGTTCGGGAGGGAGGCGCGCAGGGATCTGAGACTGTATTCATTGGTTAACTTGTAATTGTGTGAATTTAGAGAATTGAGGAAAACATGGTCTGCCGAGAGTTGAGGGACTGGCTGGGAGTGGGAGACGGTCGATCTCGGGATGATGCAGTACGCAGTGTATGCTGTGCTTGGTGTATTCTGTGCTCAGTGTATCCTGTACTTGGTGTAGGCTGTACTTGGTGTTAACTCTTGATTATGGCATGGAGAGATAGAGAGCAATGACTTAACTCTGTGTTCTTAGGTGATGGTAGAGTTGAGGAAAAGAAAGAGAGAGATGAGAGGGTATGGGGGAAATCATCATGAGAAGCTGGGACTGATGAGAATTTCGTGTGCGGATCAATTGACCATCCCGGATACAGCAGGTATGAGTCCCGATCCGGCATGTAATTACACCGATATGACGTCTTCTCAACCCAATCATGCAAGTCATACCCCTGAGTTCTCAAATGTGCTCGTAATCCTCTACATTGTTCTCATCTCCATCCCTCATCTCTCTCTTTCTTGTCCGCAACTCTACCATCATTGCAAAACGCAAAGTTCAGTCATTACTCTCTATCTCTCCATGTCATAATCATGAGTTGACACGGAGTACAACATACACCGGGTACCGCATACACCCAGCATTGTTTGTCTTCTCTTCATTCTCATGATTACGAGTTGACCCCTGAGTGTGGCTTCAGCTTCCGGCGTGCCTCCCGACACAATCGACTTTCATCAGCCAGCTCTCCATGAGAGCTGAAAGGTAATGTCGCCCAGTCACATTCCCATGGTTGTGGGTTAACTACCTGATGACAAGAGTCTAAGCACCTGGCGCAGCGTCCATCGACTACCTCTCAGTACACATCCTAACCCACCCAATTACGGCCTCCAAGTTCGCATGATTATGGCCTCCCAGTGCATCTCCAAGTTCACTCCATCATGGCCTCCATGTGTATCTCTAATTTTGCTCGATCACCGCCTCTATGTGCATCTCCAAACTAACTCGATCACGTCCTTGGAGTGGATCTCTGAGTTCACTCGATCCTCATTTCCAAGCGCACCTCAAATTGTTCTCAAGCACCCCCTGCAGCCAGTCCAGATATACCATGTGTAGCTGGGTAGCAATATAGATACATAGATACATAGAATACATGAGTTTTAAAAATTGTTGAACGATAAGTAGTAGCTATGATACCCAGTCGCACCAGCAGCGTTGCCAAAGAAGATGTTGTTATTCCCAGATGTCTCTACTGTGATGCGAGGCGCTCCCGGTGTGTCACCAGTGCTCCCAGGTGCTTCCAGGCCTGTCGTCGGCACACCCAGGATTGTCGCCGGCACTCCAAGTTACTCTGAAGGCCGGCAGGAATGCCCTCCAAGGGTCTCATACTCTCCTGCAATTGATGCATCTAAGTTTACACTTCACATCCTCTCAGACACTCCTGGAGGCTTCCAGTGACTAAAATTCATTTTGCAGACGAATCAATGTATCCCAGCATCCTTACACCATTTCGATGTAATCGAAGAACCGAATCGACCGAGCCTAGCAGCCAGTCAACCAGAGTTGATCTGAAAAACTTTGAAATGGGTCTGCCCTGGAGACTGCAGAAGCAGTAGAGCAGCGAATCAAGAGCTAATGATCAATGTATCCGAGCGTCCATACACCATCTTGATGTACTTGATAAGCCGAATCGACTGAGCCTAGCAGTGAGTGGATCTGAGTTGATCTGAAAAACTTCGAACTGGGTCTGCTCTGGAGAATGCAGAAGCAGTAGAGCAGCGAATTGAGAGTTAATAATGACTGTATCCCAGCGTCCTTGCACCATCTTGATGTACTCGACGAGCCGAATTGACTGACCATCGCAGCGATTCAATCGGAGTTGATCTGATGAAGTACGAAAGGGGTCTGCCCTGGAGACCACAGAAGCAATAGAGCAGCGAATCGAGAGCTAATAATGAATGTATCCCAGCATCCTTACACTAGATTGATGTACTCGGACTGCCGAATCGACTGAGCCTACCAGTGACTCAATCAGTGTTGATCTGGACAAGATCGAAGGGGTTGAGCCATGCAGGAGTAGGAGGAGGAGTAGCAGGAGGAGGAGTAGAGCAGCGAATTGAGAGTCAATAATGGATGTACCCCAGTGTCTTTGCAAGGTCTTAATGTGCTCGAGGAGCCGAATCGACTGAGCCTGCCAGTGAGTTGATTGGAGTTGATCTGGAGACGTTCGAAAGGGGTCAGCACTGGAGGTGGAGTAGAACATCAAATCGGGTGCCAATAATGCACATACTCCAGTACCCTTGGACTATCTTGACATACCTGACACGGCGAATTGATTGAGCCTTCCTGGAAATCATTCACAGTTGATTTGCACAATTTTGAACTTGATGACAGTCAGCTGTAGAGAAGAAGGTTGTAATAAGGCTTCATGTAGCGAATGAATGAATTGTGATGGCCAGGGTGATGGCGATGATGCGAATGAAGAAAGGAGAAAGAAAATCAAGGCTTCATGGGTGAAAATGGTTGTCAGGGTAATGGGGACGATGATGGTGATGGTGATGGTGATGGTGATCACGCTGCAAATACAGTTCAAGCAAATGAAATACGGTTGCAGGGGCTCAAGGTTAGTAAGACTAATCTTCAAGTGCAAAATCAGCAATGTGCAATCGGCAGTGGGATTTCACATATCAAGCATTGCATTTGGTCATCGCAATGATGAAATACAGCTTCCAGAAACTTGATTGAAGAAAATGCAGTTGCAGCCTAGTTCATATTTTCGGGAAACCTGGCTGATGTAGTGTTAGCAACGGGTCCGGGTAACCTGCAAGCGGTCCGGGTTCGGACCAGAAAAACGGTTCTGTTCGGTTCCAGAACAGTCCAAACCCCCAGCTCCCAGTGTCTTGGCGGGCCAAACCCGCACCCTTACCCATCAACCCCCGGGTTGTGCCGGGTTTGGCTAGACCCATCGGTTCCAATCTCTGGTTCTGTGTTTGAGGCTTTTCTAATTATGGTCGCATTTAGATACCCTACTCCTAATCGCAAAATATTAACTTTTGCACACAATTGTCCTTTTTGGATGAATCGACCACCGTTATCACTAAACACAAGAGACACACACTGTATGCCCCACTCTGAACATGGTAGTCATCAGCGCGTCAATGATTTCTAGTCTTGCTTCATTAATAATCTAGGTAGCGATTGGATGCAAATGATCATAAATGAGGTATTGGCTGTATTTCAAAGCAAAAGAAATAGATAGACGCCCCTTGCCCCATTCTGAAAATGAGCGTCAATGGAGCATCAACGATTTTCAGTCTTCTAAGTCAGGTACTTGAAAAGTGACATGTCCGTTGTTATGCATAACTGATGTATTGGCCGCCTTTAATGGCCAAAGAGAAAGCATCACGCTCTCTGCCCGATTTTGAAAATGAGCGTCAATGGAGTGTTAACAATTTTTGGCCTTGCATGATGGTTAATCACAGCACGAGATGGCCGCTAATGGCTATCTATGGAGTTTTGACCAGTTTTATAGGCTAAAACATTCAGGATCACTGAGTTGCAGCATTGAAAACGAATTGAGTTGTGATTGTCCAGGAGGTTGTCGCGAGACCACCTCTTGGTTATCAGCCTATACAGGCTGCCAAAACCTTGTTTATAGATGTTTGTGATGCGTTGACGCTCCGTTGACGCTGATTTTAAGAATGGGGCAGGGAGCGAGTTACTTTCGCTTTTGCCTAAAGAGGCGGCCAATACAATGATTATAGATAACAATGATTAATTCACATTATATTAACCTGCCGTACAGGACGAGAAATCGTTGATGCTCTGTTGACGTTCATTTTGCCACCGGCATTTCGGCATTTCACAAACATTGACTTTGGCATAGAACATCAAACAATGTGTTTTGGCAGTCATTCTATCCTTTTCATGTATGTTTTCCTTTATCACTACATTGTTCTTTAATTGTGCATATAAATATATCCTTTAAAATATACTTTAAAGTGTCTGCTAATTGTAGATAATGATAATACTCAAAAATCCCGTTCCTTTCAATCAATGGTCATCTTCACCCTCAGATTCGCTCAAAAGGCTGTCGTCATCATCAAAATCAATGTCAGTAGTATGTCCACGCAGCAGATAGTGTACTCAGCAAATCTGGAATAACATCTTTATCGCGCTTGCTATCCTTGGCATATGCATTATGATTGAAAAATTAAGGGTTTGGAAGTGGAGAATGTAAATACACACACTTGAATGGCATACCTTCAATTTCATAACTTTCATTTCAGTCGGTGTCACCAGGTGGCTTGGGTGGCGTTCTGGGCGGAGGTGGCCATTCGGGTAGAGGTTCCGCCGGTTCTGGTAGAGGTGTGGCCATTCCTTTGCACCTCCAGCGTGTCTGCCGATTCTTAGCTGTACCGTTTTGGCATGGAAAGCAGGCGGCCGTGTGATTATTAAAAATCATTGCCGGGTGTCTGTCTATTGCAGCCTTCACCTTCTTATGCCCAGAAAACTCAACTCCTCGCTTCTTCTGTTCTCGGACTTCAGTGCGAGGTTTCCTAATTAGTTGTTGCGTTTCCACTGTTGCAGCGCGCGAAAACCCTCCTTTGGCCATTCTCGCTATATTCAAGGCGAGACACATGTCGGATGGTTCCAGCTGTACCCAACCTCCTTGCCTCGCCATAATAGCAGACATGTTGAAAACCTACAAGTGATTAGTTGCTGCTTCTATAAGGAAGATTTGGCTATTACCTTAACCATATACGACTCCATAGCCTCCTCTACAGTCTTTAAACCCTGTTTAGTCCACTCCTGGGGACCTTTATCACGAAAATTGTCTGCGAAAATCCCCGAGCTGACAACATCATGATGTTCGATTTCGCGTACTGTGCGGACTAATCCTTTCATCCACCATGGAGGTCTGGCATTGCGGGCAGCAATAAATTGGTCGCGGAGCTCTCTACATACACCAGCTGTACATTATATTCTTAGCTGACCGCCTTCTATATCGATATGGAGCTACTCACATCCGATTGCATGCTGCTGCCTATGATTGCTGCATCTGGTCCTACGTACTATATTCAGATGTGCAACCTGGGCCATATTGTAGGTGGCTGCAATTGCACCATCGTGGTGGACTAACTGCTGTCTGCATTGCTGCTGTGTCCCAGCCAGGGGCGCATTGGATGATGCGCCCATCGTTCGGCTCGATTCGGATTGTATCACATTGGGCTGAGGCGATTCTGAAGCCACGACTTGCTGTTGTGGAAAAGATGAGGAAGATGATAGCGAAAAGTGGAAAGTCCTGAGGAATATATAGTAAGCTACAGGTCACAAGTGAATGAATGACTGTCAACTTCCACATTCTACCCAAGGTATATCCTGCTGCCTATTGCGGCAAGTTGCAAGTGATTCCAACAGTCCCGCGATTTGCAGTATGTCTGTCCGATGATGTTTGTTTGTTTGTTTCGAGGGATTCATTGAAGTGCACGACAGCTGATATCTCATGGTTGATAGATATAAAAAGGAAACTCTACGACGCAAAAGTCATCTGGTGATGTTTGTCTCAACACATAGCCGCAATCTTACATGAAACAGAGGCAAACTGTCATGTCAAAACATACGATTAGCATCACTATTACAACTGAAAAGACGGTCAAACACAGATTTTGCTTTGTTCGAGTTGATCAAACGTACGAACCTTGACAAAATGGACTCAGCTTGCCTCCCTGTGGTCCATATCTTGCAACATCCAACATCTCACCGAACAACAAGGTCAACACACGATACATTGGTCAATGCTCCGAAAAAGAACTTTTCTCCACTTCTGGCAGGCAAAGAGGGCAAATCTACAAAGAAGTCTACACGTCGACGTCATCATGCGAATGACAGCAAGAGCGGCCTGGAGGCAGATCGGGTCCGAGCGTTGGGAGCATTGCACAGCTTGTGATGCAAAAAGAATTGTTCAGCGGAAAAATGACAGGAAACATACTTTTTAAGCAACCACGAGAAAGAGACATGGATAAAGGATTATATGGAGAGAGAGACCGCTGTCGCAAGAAAGCGAGTTTAAGATGCAGAGACAGCGATTATGCAATAGCTGAACGATATGACTACTGCTGAGAACGTGGGGGCGACAACCGGAAAGCCCAAAACAACGTGTAATGGCGGGCGGTTAGGGTTGCCGCAAGTGGCACGTGACGTGTCCAGGGCCGGGTAATGGCTATTCTATATAGTTGGCCCGCCACCAGTCTTAGATCTCTAGTGATAATCTTACCTTACACTTATACATATACTATCACTTGAGTCCACGTTTGCAACCGTATCCACCTAATTACCGTCTATATCGGTACGCAGCCGCACGCTGGCGTACGTACCCTTACACCATTATGGCTTTTTCAGTAAACTGATGCATTTCACTCACGGGATTCGCTGATGACACTTTTACTCCTTTTCCGACGCGTCGCTACAACTCAACAATCGGACGATGAGAGTCAACTACACATACGTTCAGAGATCTACCAATCATAACGATGATCATATGGACGAGTCTACCCCAAATTGAGTCAATTGATGAAAGCAGAGATGACTTGGGAAGCCGCATCGCCAGTGACACCCGTCAGTGGTCAAGTTGACCAATTCCCACTCACCAAGAGTCTAAACACATCGAACGAGAGAAATCGCATACGATCGAACGAAATACTTATATCAATGACTGCAATTGAGCACCGACTTCGGAGAAGCTGCAACTACAAGATCACGTTACCCCTTAACGCGTCAATTCATGGTGAAAGTCCAACGAAATCAAGAGACAATATACGAGTCAACTTTGTTACATATTCTACGATCAAGTTCACTTACGATTAACGGATGAGACGAGTGCGCACTTACGGAGGAGAGCCAGCCCAGTTGAAGCTCACTTCTAGCAAGAAGAAGGGAAGAGCCAGCCCAGTCGGAGCTCCTCACCTACGGCAGAGAAGAAGACGAAGTGAAGAAGAAGGGGAAAAGTTAGTCCACGGTCGAAGTTCATTTCCGGTGGAAAATCATTTCTCGAGTAAAGCGCACCTACTGTGGAAACATACACGATGCGGAAGACCGACTATAGTTACGAATACCGCCTACAGAAGCACACGAATTCGATGGTCAATTCCGATGACCAATTCCGACCTATTCGGATGACCGAGTCGGATGACACCACATACCCTATCGGCAGAGGCGAAGTTATACCCCATCCTGCCATGCAACAGTCAATCGTGCTTTGTACTGGCAGATACGAGAACGCCAAATTTCTAATATCCAGACAGACGACGACGCGATCGGCAACTGAGCATGATCTCATTCGACCTCAGACAAGAGTCCACCCTCGGACAAGTGTCCACCCTCGGACAAGTGTCCACCCTCCACAGTTTGTGCCTTACGCACCCGCAGTTTTTATCGATCCAGCTTGTCTCGGCTGAGCATCTGAGATCAATGGCTTTATGCCTCAAGGACTGTCTGGCCAACGCGTTCCTGATATATATACTGTTACAACTCGTCACATCCCGTTGCGGATGGACAGACCTGAGACCGCAAGTAGGGGGCTGGATGGCCCAGAGGAACCCACACGGGAGAGGGACGATTATCTTATCAGTCCTGTTGTGGGCATCGACACCCTCTCAGAAACCCGGGATGGGGAAGGAGCACCTCCGGAGGCAGATCTCATTAGTACTCTGCAGTCGGAATTACATTTTATCAAAAGCTCTGAAGGCAGATCCCATTTGTACTCTGCGGTTGGAGCGTAACGCGGTGAGGACTGAAGAGTTTCCGAGGTACTATACCGGGAGCACCTCAGATATGACGACCTATCCTTCAGGCTGGGCGTCATGGCACTCGCCCTTTGACTGGGAGTTTGCACTAGGATTGCTGAGAGCTACGGGAGAGCAGTCTCACAAAGTTGAATACCCTTGTACGCTGGATGAGCAAGCAGGAGCAGAGGCGGTAGTTGCAGCAGGAGTGTTACACATTGACGGTGCTTGAATGACTGCTACCGGCTCGCCGAGTCACGAAGGGAGTGTTTGGACAGTGGGGCTTGGCCCTATTCTGACGAACCGGTCAGATCCGGCCTCCTGGATTTACCCTTAACCACTTCCATCCTCTTTTGCATTCGCAATTGAGCTAACACAAGTAGATGGAGCTGGAAATTGCGATGGCACCGATGGAGCTACAGGAGGCCTTACCAATCAGAGACCTCCCAGTTATCGCGAGAATGGAGTACAGACAACTGAAGATACCGCTGACAGAATCTTGGCAGCAAGACGCGCATGAGGCATTGCAGAGGCTTTGCAAAGGCACCGCGGCACGGAGATTTTCGCAAATGCATGCATGCCACCCATGATATCGGTAATGCAATAGGCGATCATTATAAAACGACTAAGAGCTATGGCGGAGGCCACAGAATACGAGTACAAATTGCATGTCCCAGAAATGACTGACATAATTGACATCAGTCTACTGAGTGAGGGCGATACACGAGGTTATGTGGAGTTCTACCCTTCTCATGATCCCTTTCGTTAGATGACAAGTTACAAGACTAGCAATTGAGTGCAGAAGATATACAGAGACACAGATACGTGATGTATTGGCGGCATAACTCCACCGAGTACACTCCCGAGCACTATGTGCAGATACCTAACTACAAAGCCGATTGCCGAATACGACCCCGACTTTGATTCGGAGCTCCCGAGTTACTGAGCTACGGAATCACAAGATACAAGTCTATATGGCAACCAATGAAGCCATATGAGATTCGTCGTCAGCGGGCAACGACCTTTAAAAGAGAGTGATGACCGTACCGGAATCAACCTCAACCTCTACTGCAGGCAATTACTGTACCGGAAGTACGGAGAGGAACCAAGGCGAAGCTATAACCAAGAAGCTCACTTAGAGAGTGGCGACAAGTAAATCGACAGAATACAGCAACGCGAGTCTTGGCAAACAAAAACGGCGTATTAAGTCAACTACGACGACAGTAATCAGAAAGCCGACAGCGGCGATCGATTTCTAACGTTGAATTGACCCTGTAACGAGACTCCCAGCACACCTGGACCGTCGGAGGAGAGGCGGCACGTCAGCAACAAAGAACCCGCACAGAAATCCACGCAATTGAGTGGATTCGCGAAAAGTCTTGGCGAAGATCAAAAAACAGAAACTTCAAAATAACTCAGCAACATCGACAGAGAGCAACATACGGACATTGGCATTCGATTTCTAGCATCGAACTGACCCCAGAACGACACTCCCGGCACCGCTGGACGATCGAAGGAGGCCGAACGCGAACGCGATCTACGCGACGCGACGACAAGGAAACTAGTGAGGATGGTGACCCAAGAGGGTAAGAGACCTATTGGAGGAATGATCGGAAAAACCCCAAGCGAGAGAGACATGGACATGGTAGAAGCATGAGAGACTAGCGGCGCGGCTGGCGCAATGTCGGGAAAGACAATACGCGAGTCCTGCATGGCTGCAAGCGAGCAGTGGGAGCGTAACAAGAATGGGAAAGACCTGAGGAGCGAGACCTCGCAGTCAGCGGGCGCACAAAGCGCCTACCGAAGGAGTTGCCGAAGAGAATACCGAAGGAGTTGCCCAAGAGCATACTGAACAAGTTGCCGACGAGCATACTGAACGAGCTGCCGAAGAGCATACTGAACAAGTTGCTAGAGAGCCTACCGAACGGGTTACCGGAGATCCTACCTAACGGACTACCGAGTTGTCTACAGAGTTGTCGACCGAGAAGTCGACCGGAGAGTCACCAAAGTTTTCTTCCGAAAGGTCACTGCCGAGAAGCGGTCTATGTGATTATTACGGAGTCAAGATGCTCCGAGATTCAGTACAACGCGG
>Ga0307512_10000316_pt1 | contig 69860 bp, 73 predicted proteins | sample 14_EM_MG_FD_200267 | JGI IMG/M metagenome (GOLD analysis project Ga0307512, IMG submission 200267) | Populus trichocarpa ectomycorrhiza microbial communities from riparian zone in the Pacific Northwest, United States - 14_EM | ecosystem: Host-associated > Plants > Roots > Unclassified | place... | reverse complement strand
GCGACCCGTCGCCTGGGCGACAGGCAGCGTGTAATTCTCCGTCAGAGCGTACGAGGTTCCGTCAGAGCCGTCAGAGCCGTCCGGAACACCCGGGTGTTTCAGACGGAAATTAGGGTCGTTGCTGATGTATCTCATACGTTGGACTGGGTATGATTCATTGACCTGGGAACCTGTGAGATTTGTGGATGGTTTACAAGCGGTGGGGGAGTTTCATCAACGATACCCCGGGAAGCTAGGACCTTTGGAAAATGTTCTCAGAGGACCTCCAACCTAGTAGGGGGATACTGCCACAGCTCAGGTTGCGAGGAATGGATTGTGGTATATCTAGGAATAGTATCGGGCGGACGGAAGGAATTAGTGTTACGGAAAGATCAAGATGTCGAGGGATGTGGGAATGGCATAAGGATGTTGCGGCAGGGTGGCGGTATAATTTCTTTCGATAAGGAAGTAGGTTGCGGTGTTGTGACGTTGGATGATGTGGCGTGGTTGTATTGATAAGAGCTGTTTTGGTGGTGTGTCGGATCATGGTTGGATATTCGGATCGTACATCAGAGCATGAAGGATGGATGATTCGAGGGTGGCAGACAAAGTGTATATAAAGAGAGGTTGTTTGGTGTTGGAGAATTTCCTTTTCCTCTCTCTTTACTTGTTCTTTTGTATAACAAAGCAAGCATGTGTTTGAACCAGCTCCGACATCTGTCCTGTCTAGATTCCCTCGATATGAACTTCGAATGCTCTTGTCCCGATGATGATATCACAACTTGTTACCAATATCACCTACGTCCGACCCCGCCCGTTACAGAGGGAAGAGGTATAAAGACCACTCCATTCTCCACAGGTACAGAGGGCATCCATCTCATGACAGAGAACAAGCATGAACGATATATTTGGATTGGAAAGATTTTCTACATTTGCTACATTAGCAAGGAAAATTTCCGGCCATGCGGAATGGCTCCATCAGAGTGGAAGCGCTCCATCAGAGTCGTCAGAGGCACCCCAGTGGCAGATTACTCCATGCCTGGCATCAATAACACACGTCACGTCGCATATTGCCATCCACTCGCAGTTTCCCTATTTCTTCTCGCTCTGTTGGTCTTCTATTTTAAACGCACACTCTGGTGTTGTGGCAAACTGTGACGATATGTCAGAATGGGTTCATTGGGTATGCACTTGCTTCATGATTGCAATGCGATGGGTGACACTGCGAAAATATCTCGTCCCATTCCTTCTACCTGCACACGAAATGCAATTATCACTTTACTAATTATACACATCATTCAATGTCGCCAGATGTATGTGGCTATTGACAATCCATCACATGTTCCATCCATCTCCTGTTTTACTACTAGTAGTCATCTGTGGAATTACATGTGCGCAGCCAACAACGTTTCCCACGCTGATAATTTGTGAAGAAATCGTTGCTGGTGTGTTTCTCACTTGTACAAAGTGTGTGATGGGATCAAAGTTTCCGAGTTTTCAGGCATTGCGGTGAGTGCAAGGGCTGACCAGTACTCAATGAAAGCTCCATCCTCGTTTAGGTGCTTGATTTTGAATAGTCTATGCAGTTGCCACAGGAGAAGCCCATTGAGCGCGCCATAACACCTCCCCAGGCGTTGCTTTACCCATACCCAGTCATTCCGTAGATCTCCTCCGCTCCAGCTCTGGCTTCCTTTGCATCGACACATCTGAGATATGCGCTCACCTTCTAAACCCTCAACTCGAACCTCAATACCAAGGTCAATACAGACCTCCATTGCGTGCAGTTGTTCATCCTATATATATGTTTCGTTACAACTCTTATGGTTGATAAACACCCGCATGCCGTAGTAAATTAACACATGGCGCATTGAATAGTGCATATTGTCAAGTATAACTCCGAAGTCTTTGATCATAGCGTCAAGATACTTTCCAGCATGGCAGTTTTGGGGTCCCATGACTTTGGGCTTCGCATATGACGAGGAGATCAGGGGGGCTGTCAGCTCCACACCGGAATGGAGGACTTTGCGGGCGGCAGCCCTGTTCACCCAACACTGAGTGAGGGTTTGGAGATTGAGCCCTCTGATTTCGAAGCAGAGAATGCAACGCTGGGAGGTGATTACTTGCGGCTGGGAGTTCAGATTGTTATTGGAGGCCTTCCAACCGTCGTTGAGGTTCGTTTGATGTTCTTTTGCATGCCTCTCCGCAGAATACAATTGCAAGGCTCGGTATCAACGAATCTGTTCGACCCAATGAGTCATCAAAGGGATCTCTTGAATGTTGAAGTCGGCATCCAACTACTAGGGAACATCAATCCCGTGGCTGATATAATCCCGCCAGGCATTCATTTGACACCACTTCTTGGATGGCGTCGAAGTTTCAGTATTGGTCTCCTTGTCTACATTTCGCGTCTTCATGAGTTCCGTTCTCAGAGCATTGGCTTGGGCCTTCGCCTTTTTGCTGGCTCGCCCGAGTAAGAAGACATCTTTGAAGGTGTGAAAATGACACAAGGCGTCGTCCAGGTAGCTCATTGTTGGATATTTGTGAGATTCATATCGAGCATACATATGGAATTCTAACGATCCCAGTGTGCACTCAATTCCGCAAGTGCATTTCAGGCACTCAGCAGGGCTGCTGCCTCGTAGAGACTGCGATACAACTGCAGGCAGGTACCAGCTCATTTCTTTCAACTTCTTCCCATTCCATTGAGAAACTTCTTCATATGACTGATTTGATGGTGTGAGGTCTTGGTAAGCAGGCATGGATATCCAGATGGCATTGTCCTGATTCAGCTGTTTGTGAGTCTGCAGGTGGCGGATACTTCACTTCTGGAGCTGGACAAGCATGCCGATCGGCATTGTATGGAGGCGTTCACACTTCAGGAGATTGCTCATGATAAAGGGAATATGTTGAAACACTTTGAATCCTTGGTCGACATTGTGGGACGAGAGTTTGGCATCAGCTGCCTTGGTGTTGGCATTGTTGAGGATTCTATGTAGGTTGTGATCCTGGCGGCGGTGTTGCTTGTCAGGAGGGACGTAATCTAGCCGTTCGTTCTTTGGACACTCGCACCTACAACAGTCATGCCGCCGAAGATGATGTCGTTCACTAAACCCAGGGCAATTGGCAAGCCATGCTGTAAAACCCGGTTTGAATCTGCTGAAGTTGCCATCTGCACAGAGAACATTGTAATACCCGCTCTCGGCGCAGGGATCTTGTTCAATGCTGAGAGGCTGGAGTACCAGCCGGAGTACTTGATTCAGCACCTGTCGGTGTGTTTGCTGCTGCACATCCAGCTGCTGCTGATGTATATTGCCGTTCTGGATTTCAATCAGCAGGAGAGCGATCATCATGACTCTGTGCGTTGAGGGCATCTGGCGGATCTTCAAAGGTAGATTGTTACTTGACATATGTACAGGCCACTTCTTCTTGACATCAGCAAAATTTGCGAGGTGTGTTCCTTCGAACATGAAGATCAAGGGACGCAGTATATCCCCCACTCTGAGCGTTGACTAACGGTCGTTTACTACGTTGATATCCTGCAGCGCCTCTCCTTCCCTGTGTCCCCCGACGCCAGTCCACAGCTTGCATTTCGTTATAGAGGCCTGTTGATATTGTATTGCTGTTGAAGCAACGCTGTGGGGCGTAAATGGGATGCTCGGCATAGGCTGGCCTCTCCATCAACCATCTCACGCTGGTGAGGATGTTTCGACTCAAGAATTTGATAGGTCGTTGGTGCTTGTCATTCCATCTCATATCTGCGAGAGTGTGTAGTTCTCAATCCCAGAGTGCCTGATTATCTGGCATGCTGGCCACGAGCTTCTGGATGCACTCCCACGTTTTGAAGGTTCGGAAACACAGAGCGGTGTTTTCTCCCTTCAGCCCGTTGTCATAGTACGTCTTCATACCCTTCATTATCATCCCACACTGGATATATCGGAACTCTCCACGTGTCACAAATTGGAAGTAGGCATTGTTTTGTGGGGTCGTCTCAAGGCAACTCTGGCTGTCACCTTCCCATGGCAGAGTAATGTAATCGCTCAGTGGAGTGCCTGCGCTGGGGTATGTTTCTGTGTATCACAGAGGAGGTGGCGGTGGTTGTGACTCCGAGTCTGTGATGCTTTCAATGTATTCAAGGTAGGGAAACACGTCCAAGTATTCGACTGAATCTTTGTTAGTGTGGAATTCACGATGCTGAGCGGGTTCAACGCATCACGGCGCACTACGAATAGTCAGATTTTTGTGGCATGCAACTTGAAGGAGTTCAGGATTGTGTAATTTGATATGTTTAAGTCGCCAGCTGTCAGAGGTGAACTTCGTTCAGTATGAACATTCGGGGAAATGGAAACGGGTCTCCTCTGGCATTGTCGATGACACGTGAGGAGTGGAGTATATAATGTTGAAAGGCACAAGATGTGGAGCTGGGCCTGAGCAACCAGTATCGTTGAAGCTCACGATACTTTCAGCTAACTTGAGACATTTATTGTGTCCCAACACCATCACAAGGAGGTTTGTGACATGCCAGGATTGGCAAAAACACTGCATGCACAATGTCCCACAATACTATGAATAAAATAAAACCAATACAAAACCCATAAATGAAATAAGCTCTGAGCGATCCAAAAACCTTGTGATGCGTGTAATTATCAATGCCACAGATTGATAGATTCGAATAAAGGAAACAAAAAAGACAAGAACCTAACCCTAACCCAATCGCAACAACCATCGCCTCCTCTCTAACGCGAGCAATGGTTCACTGCTTGCGTTCCGAGCTACCTGGGTGCGCCTCAGTCAGTGGTACATTGGGGAGTGGGACATCGGTGAGACTGTCGCCACCTGGCAATTTGCTGAGAAGCTGCTCATCCACATCCACCTCCAAGTTGTTTCTGGATGCTTCAGCTTCCTGCAGAGTTGGCACCCCGGGCGAGGTTTCTGCAGCGTCAGAAGCCCCAGAAACCCCAGCTGAATGACGGGATGAGTCTGCAGAGTTAATGGTGTAGGGCGAGGTTGAGGGGATTGTGGCCATGGGGTAGGCACTGGAGGTTGTTGGAGAGGGGTATGCTTGTGCACCTCCTGGCTTTGCACAGGTAGCACGACTGGCTGATCGTCTACCATGGCATCTACATCATCAGCTGATGTATTTACCATCTCTCCATGGCCAATCGTCCGAGGTTTCTTCCCCACATTCCCCACCTCATCCTCATCCTCCTCCTCCATTTCTTCCTCGTCTTCATCACCACTGTACCTTTCTATATCCACATCACCATAGAAATCGACGCCGTCCAGTGCATTCACATTATCCTCAATGCACATAATCATATCAGAATCGTGTTCTGAGTCATATTTGCCATCTCACTCCTCTGTAGAGTCGGTATCATCATCAGAAGCAATTGACAAGGCAGGCGATCCTTCCGGCTGTAAATATACCCGCTCTAGTTAGCCCTCCATGTCCAAGTCTGCCTCATACATTTCCTTCTGCAACTGCAACAACATGGCACAAATGATAGAATCTCCCCCTGATGTTTGTTTAACAATACCTTTCCCTGTACAGTTTCCCTTTACCTTCTCCTACCCTTTCCCCATCCCATCCTCAGTCGGCTTCCCTTTCCCCTTCCCATCCTTTCTCCCCTTCCCTTTCCCGGTCCCTTTCTCACCGCCCCATCTGTCCTCACCCTGGCCATTGTCATTGTCATTGCCATCGCCAGGATGGATCCTTCTACCGCTCAGCTCAGCAGGATCCGCCCAGTTCTGATCATCATCATCCTCCTCGATTATCTCATCCTGATTCTGTCATCTAACATCCAGGAAGTCGTCTGGCTTCTACTGTTGGCAGCTTGGCGGCTCAATCTTTGCCCGGGGATCATCGCTACCATACCACGAGAAACGTTCGCCGGTCGGTTTAAACATCTCCAAGCTGGTTGTATGCGGATTGAAGCGATCGACTTGATCCCCGAAGGCACAAGGGTAGTTCCACCTCCAAATATTCATTTGGTCTGAAGTTTTGTCATACATTTGCCCCATATATCGGCGGAAGTCTGCCCACCACTGCTGAAAAGGCGAACTCCTGCGCACACGGTGCAGCAACCTCAGCTGGAAATGTGAAAAGTGGAGAGTCGGGACTGGATGAAGAAAGATTATATCATAGAAGAGGTCCCAGGCCCTCTCATCCTTGACGCCACAAACATTGTACATCGGTATGAGTCCAAGACAGTTTTCCGAAATGAATCCCTTTATACGGTCCTGATGCAATGACAACCGTTGATTCAAAACCAATGTCAGCATTTTTGCCCTGGCTATTTCCTTCCCCTTTCCTTTGCGGCTGCCCTTTTGTGCCATCGCTGCGAGTTCAAAATAAATCTACATCTGAGGGGTAAGCATTATGATACAGTTGAATGTAGCGGAAGGAAGCCCAGTGGGAACATACAAAGTTGTGTAGGTTGTTGGGTGTGTTTTGGAATGAGAGGCATTGTGTTGTGCAAGTCACATGATGTTGAGATGGTTCAGGATACTGGCAGTGTGTTTAATACGGGAGGAAGAGAGAATGGAAGTTTAGGCGGGAACAAGGGATATATATAGTTGAGTTCCTGCAATATCTTGGTTCAACTTCTGAGATATGATAATTTTGATATATATCCTGCATTTTGTTGGTTAATGAGCACAAAACGGCCCAGCCTTCATCTTGCACAACCACAAGGCACCTCATGAATGAGAAGCCTTGAGACGAGATTCAGTACTCGCAGTGAGGCGAGTTTATGACACTGGGCATAGCTTTTGCATCACATACCACTTTTACGGCTCAGATCTGGTGCATTTCAGAGCAAATTGAATAGTTCTGAGGTTGTCCCAACTATGCAACCATCCAACATGGCTACCAACACACCTAGTGGTGGAACAAGTCCATGCAACTGTTGTCATAGTATAGAGAATATGTCATTGATCGCTGTGCGAAGCTTTTAGCTCTGCCAAAGGGGGATTTCCACCGGGAAGCTGAAGATATACACAATCGATTGTTCGAAGGATTGTGCCATGAAGGAGTGCAATATCATTATAATCGCACCAAGAAGGCATAAACACCCTTCAAGCGGTGCAAATAGACATTCAGATGTTGCTGTAACACTGAATATCAATACTGAGTTTAATCTGAGTTGAATCTAATGGCAGTTAACCCCAAAATTGAATGTTTTTCGAGGTTTCTCGTCCTCAAGTATTGTCACGGTTTAGAGTCTAGCGCAGACCACACTGGGCCACCCTTTCATGTCGAATCCCTCCATGGTCACTCAAATAGAAGTCTTCCTCACCTGCCGTAGCAAATGCATGCCCAGGAGATGATTCCTACATTCTTAACATTGAATGTCGATATTGCATCATGCTTTCCCAAAGCACTCCCCATGACATCACTCTGGTCGTACAAAATATTGGAAGTCATACGAAGTGTCAGAATCAACAAAAGTGCGGGCCTTCAGGGAATCCTGAACTTCCCCCTGCTTAGGGACGCGTTTCCATACAGGCTGGCGAGAGGGATTCCTCTCAAGGGCGGAGCTCCGTAGCCTCTACAATCCAAGGTCAGAACTCCACCTCCTGATCTTCGCTGAACAACTCACAGGTTGAAGATACCACTCAAAGCGTGGCTTTCACCTCCTCTGCTGCACAGCGACGCTCAATCAATACTCCAACTGTCATGCAGGGTACACCCAGTCGTAGCCCACCAGCACTCAGTGAAACCTCACAGACTGACTCAACCCGTCGTGTTGTATTGAGCCCCGCATCAAGCATTGCTAGCACTCCCACTCCTCGCTGCTGTCTTGAAAACCTACCTACCACCATCCTGAATGCAACAGCCCGCGCAATCATTACAAATCCACTGCGAACGCGAGCTACAGAACGGAATCAGAGACAATGGCAGGGGCAATTTGAACCTCAGGTGGTGTCTACACCTTGATCCGGGGTCTCTGGCAGTCACATGATCCATCTATTTGGTCAGTCAGACATGACGCGTCTTTTATTTGCAACCGGCAGACTACTGGAGATCTACATGTGGCACAGCCACCTGTTTAGGTGTGCAAGCGACTTGGAGATGGTAAGTTATGCAATGCGACGTGTTGCGAAAGCATTTGGTGAAGCTCCGCACTGGCAGATACCCGAGACGTACTGCATCACCACTATGCAGCAAAACGACATTTGGTCGATAGCATTTGAGCCACGCACACAGGAGATTGTGGATGAGGTATTCTGAAGCAACAGCACATATTGGATATTGCACGCTCAACCGGGTACCAGGTTGGAGCACAAGTCGATAAGGTGAAGTTGCATTTTATTCAATCAGCCAGGGAACACATTGCAGAGCTTTATGATCTCCACCGCTTTGAATCTGATGCAGAGCATTTGGAATTCATTGATTCCCATCTTGCGGACAATAACTACCATTTTCCTGTAGCAGAGCATCTGGAACTTGGTGTAAGCAGTCCAAATCCAACACAGAGAGAGTCGAAAGCTGCTATCAAATAGTCCGCGCCCACTATACATGCAGGCGGGAGCAATCCTGGGGTGTATCTACATCAAATTTCATCATCGGGCGAATAACCGAGGTAAGTATGCTGATGGATCGTATAATTCCATGGTTGACAACAAGGACAGTCATATACCCTTGCCTCTGATCATGTTTACCTGCACCGAGTTGCGCCATGCTCCTCGGGAGTGGCAAAAGAAAAAAGGTGTTCATCCGAAAGCTTCCAAGTCAATGCTGAACCAGGACAGACCTGATTGCTTGAACTACTTCGACTACAAGAATGACGGTGGTGAGAACGAATCCTGTTGCACTGCAACGGGTTGCATGTTGTGAACCTCGCCTGGTGTTCCAGACATGTATACATTCTTGATGAATACCTGGAACACACTACTGGAGAGCTACCAACAGAGGGTTTATAAAAACACTCCTGCCACAGTCAAGCATCAGATCCAACAGGTGACGAATCCAAAGCCTGCGGTGGTCATTAGAGTGGAAGCTGCGCATGTTGACAATGCTATACTTCTTGACAATTTGACCTCTGAAGTGGTGCTTGAGTAGCCAGAGATCAGAAGCACTGACCTAAACATCCCGAAAGACAACAATTGCTGGGATGACGAACTGCATTACAGCATTCCAATGGGCAGCGGGGATAGCGAAGATCAAGCTGGCGAAAGTCACGAGCGCAATGCCATCCCCACTGCCGGCTGGCGACGACGGGTTGCGACCAAAATCGAGAGGTTCGAGCTGGGAACACATGATGTCGTCGGGTATGAGGGCGATGAGGGTGAGCAGGTGGATGCGGACGAGGAGAAACAGGCATCGACAGCCGATGATGGATCAACGCAGAATGTGGAGGACTGAGGGTATAGTACAAGAGAGTGTGAAGATTGGACAGTATATTACAGACCTGGAATATAAGATAATGGCGAAGCAAATGCAATGGCAAGTAATGTATCCGAAGCGAAGACTGTATTGTAATAACTGACAACATCTCAAAGCTAAACATATAAGGGGAGAGTGCGGCATGCGACATATAGCAATAGCGGGGAGGTACAATGTGGCACTCGGCCAGAGCAATGCATAAACATCTCCAGGCACTGTGTGAATGGCTACAGCATAACTACAGCCCTTGCGAAGAGTGTAACACAGGTATTGTTGTGATGGTGCGTATACGTCACCCAATTCTGGGCGCAAAGTACAGGAGCTAAGAATGCAACGCGACAAGTTGGATGGGGGACGGAAAGTGTGTCTTTCTCCGTCAGCAGGTACGAGGTTCTTTCAGAGCCTTTGAAACCATCTGGAACACCCCGGTGTTTCTGACGGAAACTATGGTTGTTGCTGATGTCCATTCTGATTGGTTTCCACGCCTGAGTGAAGCTTTGAAGTGAACCAGAAATTGTTCCTTGTATAAGTCCAGTATCAAGTTCGATAGTGAGACAAGATAGAGGGATATTTTGAACGGATACTTCTTGTTGAGTTTATCTTGGAGTCGATTCCTCCCACGGTTCAATAAAGACCCAAACATTATTTCAATGTATGAAATTGTATGAACCCATCTGGCCCACCATAAACAGGTACAGATGAAAGATAACCTTTCGGTGGGTGCCACATATGGGGACACTGCACAGCCAGAGGTAGATTGTACAAACCTGTGCTGACACCATTTGTACCAGGCTTAAATGTTAGGGGTTCTCCCTTAGCAGCAGGAATGTTGAATAAGAAGATTCCAGTAAATACTTTGAGAAGTTGTATGACAATCATTGCATAACACAATTTCGGAAGTTACCCACTGTATCCCTGTCAAGCGATCCTTAGTGAGATAACACTTGAGCTGCATGTTGAATGATTAGTGAAGAGTATGCTACTATTAACAGATTCATTATTTTGTTGATTCAGTTATATCACCATCACTGGAATGTTTACATTTAGAAACATCAGTGGTGTGCATAATTATCAACCTCACCTACTATATCTTATCTAGTGGGACAACACACACATCAGCAAAAACCAAATTTCCTTCATTAAATGTATTTAGTTTATTGTACCCACAACCTCAAAAAAATGAAATCAAGGATTCCCTGAAAAATCGCATTGCTTTGACTTTCCAGAGAGTTCTTTACATGGTCGCAATGCTCAATTCATGTGTCATGGCCAGTGCACCCACTTTGGCGAATGTGACAATGAGCACTTGACAAATGGTTCACACTTCCTTTGACAATATCACAAATCATCTCTCAGCATACTCCTTTGTCACCCGATTCAATTTGCCCTCGGAATGATGATGGAACTCACTCTGTACGTTTAATGAAGCATGTAGTTCTAGTTTTTCAAGACCCTCATGGCTCAATTTGACCAATGATAGTTACCATGCAGAAGTGGTTCATGATATCTAATTTGTTGATACAAAATCGTTCAGAACTTGACGTTTGTTCAATCGTTGCAGGAGGGTGATTCATCATTGCCATTATGATTTCACGCATTTGGGCACTGACTTCAGCAAACCATCTGTTCTATTACATTTACTAGCATTATGATATATCGACGAAACCTAGAATAACATAGCAGAAAAACAATATCTTAAATCTGATCACTGATGCCATTCGTGACCTCTAACCAACATTGCACCCTGTACAATCATACTTTCCTCCACTAATTGCGTATTCTCAACACTGGTGATTTTGGTGATGTTCGCAATGTCGTTGCTGTCATTCTTGCTGTTGCTGCAGGGGATGGGCTGGCTGCTGCTGGCAATGGCAGATCCGCCCATAGGCAGAACAGTCGAGAATCGCATGCTAGCTTCAGTAGCAGGAACAACGCTGCCTGGACGATGAAAAGATGTGTCGGGCAGCTCTATCAGCTCCTCCAGGATGTAATCAAGGAATTCGTCATCAATGATGCCATGATCATTGTGAGGTTGTGCCATTGCTTGGTCTAGACCAGTTGAGTGGATCTTTTGGTGAATCATGCAGCGGAGCTTGTCTATCTCATTGGCTTAAACCTCTAGCGAGCAAGAACCACAATCCGCATCGAGACGATGACATACATATGTGGTTGCATGACAAACTGGCTGATTGATGTTTCTTGTATCGCACTTACATTTTGCTCAAGCTCCTGGACCAGCCACTGGTGGGATCCTAAACTTGTCTGTGTTCCAGGCAAACAGGCAATATTGGATGGCCATTGTGGTGAGGGTACTGAATGTTGGGTCGATTTTATCAATCAATGATGTATCTTTCATTCCCATTGGTTGTATCCCATAGAAGTATGTCTGGCGAAAAAGATCCACAATTACAGTCGCTGCAAATGAAATCATGCACTCCGAAATTGATTGTCAAGACAACAATTAAACAACATGGGAACTCTTAGCTTACCTCACGAACGTTTGTGGGGCATGTAAACTGGTACTTGTCGAATAGCCAGGCAACCGTTCTCCAAACCTCTGTAGGCGACTTTGTTCAAAATCCGGGAATAGAGTCAATTGACGTCTGGTAGCAGTATACCATTGCAGCACGGGAGCAAGTATTCTTTTCAAGATCCTGATGCATAATCCCACTGATGAAAACGATCATTGAGATGATTCATTTCCCACTGATATGTAGGCACATGGAAGAGTTTTTCTGGGCTGGATCAATCCGGGCAATTTCTCCATACCACCTACTATGAGGTTGGGCGGTCTTCATACCATTCGTGGCAATGGCATTCACAAACATTGCATAATCCATAACTATAGGCTGCACATGTCCCATGACCATCCCCTGAATGCCTGGAAGAGATGTTTGGGTATTGTATTCTGCCCCAACGATGAGGCCTGTCACGTCGTCAACACAGGGCTCATATCGCCATGGATTTCCATCTTTCCAAGTAACCAACTGCTCACTGGCTTTGTATAAATTCTTCCGCTAGTATGAATGATTATTTGCAGGCGAATTGAATGATTTGAATACTTAATCAAATAACACCTTCGATACCTGTGGTGCAGGCTCGCCTTCATCCTCCTCCTACATTAGCATTCAGATCTCCCGATGTTCAGGATGTGGGGGTTGCACTCACGTTGGGGTGAATTGAGTTGCTGCAACTCCTCTTCCAAATGTTGATGTGAAGGAATCCAGTGATGGCCACTTGCGCATTGCATTCCTGGATAGTTGCCAAAGAGTCTTCTCATCAGAATCTGGATTGTCATATCGACGATTATTGTAATTGTCAGGTATGGTGTGGAGATTTCTATTGAGATCCTTGTTATGGAAAGATCATCTGCTTCTCCTGGGGCTGGAATGATGATGAGGAGGTGAAGAAGTGTGGTGCCTTCGTGTCATGATTTAAAAAGGTGGTGTGTGATATGTATGAAATGATCAAAGGAGTGACTAATGACATTGTGGATGAATGTATAGTAAATGAATTGAAGCATTGTGTAAAAGAAACGAAGCATAGATATGATTAAAAGCATGATTGTGATGTGTCTTTTTATCCTGTTGACGACTGTAGCATCCTGGCTTGTCCCGCAACCCACACTTCCAACTCCTTGGATGGACAGGATCTTGGAAACAAGAATGGCAGGTGACAAGCATGCGGCAGGGTTGTTGATTGGGTTCCTTTGATGAAATTCATTATCCCAATAAGCTAAAAAGATTTCGCATTTCACTAATCATCCGGGCTAACCATGGCTGGTCACAGATTGTGGACCACGAATTACATGTCAGCCATCATCAGCAAAAGAATATTTGGTCTGCGCAGAATTGCTCCACCTGAGTGGACATGCTCTGCTACAGCTGTCAGAGACATCCCGGTGGCGACGTACTCTACTCCTGGCCTCAATATCTCGCGTCGCATCGCATGCCGCCCTCCGATCGCAGTTTCACCATTTTTTCTTCCTCAGTTTGTCTCTAGTTTCAAACGAACACTCTGGCGTTGTGGCCAACTGTGACTATACGTCGGAATGGGTTCCTTGGGTACACGCTTGCATCGGGATTGCAATGCAATTGGTGACACTTCGATAATGTCTCCTCTGGCTCCTTCCACCTGCGCGCAAAATGCAATCATCTCTTTACTAATTATACACATCAATCCAAGTCGCCAGATCTATGTGGCTATTGACAATCCGTTGCTTGTTCCGTCCATCTCCTGAGTTGCTACTCGTAGCTATAAATGGATTTTCGGTTGCACAACTGACGATGTTACCCACGCGCAAAACTTGCAAAGCAATGGCTGCTGGCGATTGTCTCATTTGTACAGATTTTGAGACGGGATCCGTGTTAGCTGAGTTTGCAGGTATTGTGGTGAGCGCCAGCACTCACCAGTACTCAACGAAAGCTCCATCCTCATTCAGAAGATTGATTTTGTATAGTTGTTGCCATTGCCATGGGAGGCGACCATTTAGCGTGCCATAAAACCTTCCTTGGTGATGCATTACCCACACTCAGTCGTTTCATCGGTCCCCTCCGTGGCAGCTCTGGCTTCATGTGCATCGCCAACTGTGAAATGTGCATGCACCTACTAAACCATCAAATTGAGCCATATTACTGCAGCAAATGCAGAGCTCCATTGCGTGCAGTTGTTCATCCGATATATAAATCGTGTTACGACTCATATGCTTGATACTATACCCGGTGGTATTGTACATTGTCAGGTGGTGCATTGCGTCGTGCATAATGGCATGTAATGATCTGAAGTCTTTGATCGTAGAGTCAGGATGCTCTCCATCATGGCGGTTCTGGGGTCCCTTGAATTCAGGCTTCGCATATGACTGGGTGCTGAGGGGGGCAGCCAGATCAGCACCGGAAGAGAGTGCTTTACTGGTGGCAGCCCAGTGGTCCCGACGCTGACCGAGGGCTTGGGGATTTAGCTCTCGGATTGCACAGCCGAGAATGCGACACTGTAAGGTGATTTCTTGCGCCAGAGAGGTGAGATTGTGATTGGAGCCTTTCCAACTGTCCTTGAGGTTCATTTTATATGCTTGATCATGTCTCTAGGCAGAATACTGTTGCAAGGCTCCGTATCGACGAATCTGTTCAACCTGATGAGACCCCAAGTCGATCTTCGGAAAGTTAAAGTCGGCATATATTTGCTTGGAAACATCTATCTTGAGGCTGATATAATCCCTCCAGGCGTTCATTTCGCACCACTTGTTCGATGGCGTCCAGGTTTCAGCAATTGTGTTGTTGTCTATCTTTTGCATTTTTACGACTTCCATTCTCAGGGAGTTGGCTTTGGCCTCCACCTCTTTGCCAGCTGTCCCGAGTGAGAAAACATCTTTGAATGTGTGGAAACGACTCAAGGCGTCTTCCATGTAGCCCAATGTTGCATCACTGTGAGATTTATATCGAACATACATACGGAATTCTAACAATGCCCACGTGCACTCAAATGTGTGATTGTATATGGCGCACTCAGCGGGGCTTCTGCCTCGTAGAGACTGGGTTACAACTGCAAGCAGGTACCAGCTCATTTCTTTCATCTCCTTCGCATTCCATTGAGAAACTTCCTCATATGACTGATTTTATGGTGTGAGGTCGTGGTAAGCAGGCACGGAGATCCAGATGGCATTGTCCTGATCCAGCTGTTTGTGAGTCTGCATGTGGTGGATGATTCACTTCTGGAGCTGGTGAAGCATGCCGATTGGCATTGTATGGAGGAGTTCAGGTTTCAGGAGGTTGCTCACGATACAGGGAATATGTCGAAACACTTAGAAACCTTGGTCAACATGGTGGGACAAGAGTTTGGCATCGGCTGCCTTGGTGTTGGCATCTCTGAGCTTATCATATAGGTTGTTATCCCGCTGCAGGTGTTGCTAGTCAGGAGGGACATAATCTACAAGTTCTTGTTTTGGACACTCGCACCAGGGGCAGATATGCCGCTCGAGATGATATGCATTGCTATAATCAGAGCAATCTGCAACCCATGCTGCTAAACCAGGTTTGCAACACCTGGAATTGCCATCTGCACACAGAACGTTGTACTACCTGTGCTTGGCACTGAGATTTTGTTCAAAGGTGAGGCGCTGCAGTACCTGCCGGTGCACCTCATTCAGCACCGCTCCATTAATTTACCACTGCTCATCTAGGCACTTCTGAGGAATATTGCACTTCATGATTGGAATTAGCAGTGGAGCGGCCATTAGCATGCTGTCCGTTGATCTCATCTGGCAGATCTTTGAAGGCAGATTGCCAATTGTCATATATACAGGCCGCTCTTTCATGTTGCCAGCAAAATTCAAGACATGTGTTCTGTTGGACAGGAAGATTAACGGAAGCAGTGTATCCACCACTCTGGGCATTGACTTAACATTGAGTAGCACATCATCTTCCTTGGGTATCTCTCCTTACCTGTGTCTCCCACCACCAGTTCGCAGTGTGTATTGCTGTATAGAGGCGTTTCAGTGGCTTATGGCCTTTAAAGCAACGCAGAGTGGCGTAAATATGATGCTCGGCATTGGCTGGCTGCCACATCAAACATCTTATCATTTTGATGATGTCTCGACTCCAGTATTTCATAGGGCATTGGTGATTGTCATTCCATCTCATATTCTCGGGAGTGTGTAGTTCCCACTCCCTGCAAGCCTGGTCATGTGCGATGCTTGCCATGAGCTTCTGGATGCCATCCTGGTTTTTGAAGCTTCGGAAACGCAGAGCTGTGTTTTGTTCCTTCAGTACGTTCTCCTAGTACGTCTGCATTCCGTTGTTCGTGATCCGACAGTGGATATATCTGTACTCTTCACACATCGCAAACGGGCAGTAGGGATTGTTTTCTAGGTTTGTATCAAGACAACCATGAGCGCTGCGTTCCCAAGGCTCAGCAATGTAATCGCTCAGTGTAGCACCGGCACCGGGGTGTGTTTTCATCCCCAACAGTGGAGGTGGTGTTGAATGGGACTCCGAGTCTGTGATGATTTCAAGGTGTTCGACGTAGGGAAACGAGTCCAAGTCTCTGACTGAATCATTGTTGGCATTGAGTTCATGACACTGAGCGGGTTCAAGGCGTTGGGGCCCGCTGAAATACTTCGATTCTCGTCGCGTGAAACTTGCAGGTGTTCAGGATAGTGTAATTTGATCGGTTCAAGTCGCCAGGTGTCTGGGGTGAACTTCATTCAGCATGAGAGTTCAAAGCAACGGAAAGGGGTCTTCTCTGGCATTGTCGATGACACACGAAGAGTGGAGCATTCACTGTAGAAATTGACGAACGTCGGTGTTGGACCTGAGCAATCTGGTGTGGGTTTAAGCTCACGATACATTCAGTTAACTTGAGATAGTTCTTGAGCCTCAACACCATCACGAGGTGATTTGTTAAACGCCAGGAGTTGCAGAAACGTTGCATGCACGATGTCCCATAATACTATGAAGCAAAAGAAAAATAAACCCTAAGCGATCCAAATACCTCACAATGTGTGTAATACTCGATGCCCAAGATAAATTGATCAGAGCAGAGAAAACTAACAACCCTACAACCCCTAACCCAAACGAGCCGGAAAACACAAAAACCCTGAGGGAACAAAATAACTCAATGCATGCCTTAATCATTGCCTGAAATAAATAAATCACAGAGAAGAAACTCACAAGGCAAGAACCCGGAACTAACCTGAACGCAACAACCATTGCCTCGCCAACGGGAGCAGTGGTCCATTCCTGGCCTACAGAACCGTCCGACCATGCCTCAGGGAGAGGGTCATCAGGGAGAGCAATAGTGGGAACACTGTCACCACCTGCCATTTCGCCGAGCAGCTGCTGAACCACATCGTCATTAGAGGTGTTTCCGCCTGCCTCAGCTTCTCCCAGGGTTGGTGCTGCTGGGCGAGGTCTTTGCGGAGTCAGAAGCCCCAAATACTGCAGCCCACAGAGGGGATCAGTCTCTGGAGTTTGTGGTTGTGGGCAAGGTTCCTAGATTTTTGGCTGTGGGGCAGGTGCTGGCAGTTGTGGCCGCTGGGTATGCTTATGCATCCCCTGGCCTTGCACAGGTATCATAATTGGCTGATTGTCTACCATGGTATCTACATCAAGGGCCGATGTGATTACCATCTCTCCCTGGCCGATCGTCTGAGGTTCTTTGCCTTCATCCTCATCCATATCCTGATCCTCTTCCTATTCATCCTCATCGTCATCTCCCTCCTCTTCAACTTCTGCATCTTCACTGAGACATCCCTTTCCATTTCCACAATGGTATCTGAATTATCACCATACAGTGCATCCACATCATCCTCCATGCTCATAACCACCGCAGAATCATGTTGTGACTCATAATCGCTGTCTGACTCCTCAGTAGAGTCGGGATCATCATCTGCGCAAATCCACATGGTGGGCGATGCTTCTGGCTCTAAATTTACCTGCTCTAGTTAGCCCTCTGTGTCCCATTCCTCTTGCTGCATGTAGCTATTCCACAGCTCAGCGAGCCTTCTCCCCCTGGGGTGTGTTTAACAATTCCTTTCCCATTCCTGTCCCCATTCCGATTCCCCTTCACCTTCCCTTCCTATGTTGCCTTCCCCTTCCACTTCTTGTCCTCAGTCGCCTTCTGTTTCCTCTTGCCATCCTTCATTCCCTTCGTTTTCGCAGTTTCCTTCTTACTGCCTTGCTTGTTCTCCTCACCCTCGCCATTATCATTGTCATTGCCATCGCTTGAACGGCTCCTTCCACTGCTCGGGGATCCAGGATCGGCCCAGTTCTATTCATCACCATCCTCACCTAGTATCTCATCCCAATACGGTGGTCTAACGGGCAGGAAATTGCCTTGCATGTACTGCCGGCATTTTCCCGGCTCAATGTTTGGACTGAGATAATCGCTACCGTATCAAGAGCACTGCTCGCAGGTGTGTTTGACCCTCACTGAGCTTGGTGTCTCCGGATTGGAGCATTGGACTCGATCCTCCAAAGCACGGGGGTCATCCCACCTTCAATAGTTCCTTTGATCGCAGGATTTGTCCAACATTTGCCCCATATATGAGTGGAACGCAGCCCACCACATCCGCAAAGGCGGATACCTGCTCCAGCGGTGCAGCCACATCAGCTTGAATTTGGAAAAGTGGCGAGTCGTGATTGGATCAAGAAAGATAATATCACAAAACAGGTCCCATGCCCTCTCATCCTTGATGCCGCAAACATTGTATCTCCATATGACTCTACAGATGAGTTCACAGATGAATCCCTTTATAAGTTCCCGATCCAACGACAGGAGTTGATTTATAATCGATATCCACATCTTTGCCCTAGCCTTCCCCTGATGTTTGCCCTTCAGTGTGATTACTGTGAGTTAAAAATGAATCTACATCGGAGGGGTTAGCATTATGATACAGTTGCATGTAGTGGAAGGAAGCCCAGTGGAAATGTACAAAGTTGGGTAGGTTATCGGGTGTGATTTGGAATGAGAGCTGTTGTTTTGTGCCAGTCACATGATGTCGAGATAGCTCAGGATGCTGGCAGTTTCTTTAATATTGGAGTGAAAGAGAAAGGAGAGGTAGGCGAAAAGAAGGGGTATATATACTCGAGTTCCTGCGATCCATTGGTTCAACTTGTGAGATATGATATTTTTGATTCATACCTTGCGTTTTGTGGGTTGACAAAGACAGATGGGATCAGCCTTCATTTTACACAACTCCGAGGGACCTCATGAACGAGAAGCCTCGAGACGAGATATAGTAGTAGTGCCGAAGACTGTTCACGATGCCGGGCGTTGCTGTTGCATCATACACTACTTTCCCTGCCCAGACCTCTTGCATCTCAGATCAAACTGAGTAGTTCTCAGGTTGTCTGAACTGTGCAACCATCCAACATGGCTACCAACACGCCTAGCGGTGGACAATGCACACACCACTGATGTCACAAGATGAGGAATCTGTCATTTTTCGCTCAGCGATCCTTGTACCTCTGCCATCCGGGCATATCCACCGGGAAGCTGATGATATACACAATCGATTGTTCGAGATATTGTGCCAAGAACGAGTGTAATACTGTGATGGTAGCACCAAGAAGGCACAAACACCCTCTAAGTGGTGCAAATAGTCCTTCAGACGTTGCTGTAATAGTGAATATCAATGCTAAGATTGATCTGAGTTCAATCTGATGGCACTTAACCGCATGATTGAATGCTTCTCAAGGGATCCTGTCCCTGAGTATCATCATGAGTGATAGTGATTGAAAGTCCAGTGCAGTCCTCACTGCGACGGCCTTGTTTTCGAATCCCTCCTGGGTTACTCAAATAGGAGTCTACCTTGCCTGCGGTTACATATAGATGCAGAGGAAATAATTCCTACATTCTTAACATCGAACATCTATAGCAGAGTATGCCTTCTCAAAGCCCTCACGCTGACACCACTGCGATTGTAGGAAATGTTCAGAAAGAACAAACCCACAGGGCTTCGTGGAATTCTCAGCTTTCCCCTGCTGAGAGACGCGTTTCTGCACTGGCTGGCAAGAGGGATTCCTATCAAGGAGGGAGTTCCACAGCCTCCACAATGCATGCTCAGAACTCCACCCACGCATCATTGCTGAACAATCCTCGCAGTACCGAAATAACTCAACACATGAATGTCACCCAGTCTGCTCCGCAGCGAAAATCAATCAATACGAGAACCGCTACACTGGGTTCAAACACACCTGCACCCGTCGGAACCTCACAGACAGCCTCAATGCATTGCAATGTATCCAGCCCCACATCCAGCATTGCTAGCACTCACGCTCCTCTCAGTGGTCTTGAATACATGCCTACCCCCATCCCTAATTCAGAAGCCCATGCGATCATTCCCAATCCACTGCAAATGCGAGCAATAGAAAGGAATCCGAGACAAGAACTGGCCATTGCAACCACCGGCGGTGTCTATACCTCGCTCACCCGTCTCCGGCTGTCGCAGCATCCATCTATTTGGTCACTCAGACATGATGCATCTTGTATTTGCAATGGGCAGACTCATGGAGCACTATATGTGGAACACCGCTATGCAGCGAAATGACATTCGGTCCATTGCATTTCAGGCACGCACAAAAGCGATCTAGAAAGAGGTATGCTGAAGTAGCAGCCTACGTTGGATGATACATGCTCGAAACGGTACAAGGTTCGAGTACAAGTTGACAAAGTTAAATCCTATGTCATTCAATCAGCGAAGGAGAACATAGCAGAGCATTATGATCTCCACTGCTTTGAGTCTGATGCAGAGCATTTGGAATTTATCGATTCCTTTCTGGCAGACAATATGTATCATCTTCCTGTAGCAGAGCATGTGGAAGGTGGTGTATGTGGTCCTGATCCAATGCAAAAACTGTCGAAAGCTGCTAAGAAATGGCCAGTGTTAACTGTACTTCCTGGCGGACACAATCCCGGGGTTAATCTACATCAAATTTCATCCTCAGGCGAATAACTATGGTAAATATGCTGGTGGATTATATAATTCCATGACTGACGACAAGGACAGTCATATACCCTCGCCTCTGATTATGTTTACCTGCACCAAGTAGCGCTATGCTCTCCTGGAGTGGGACAAGAACAAAGGTGTTGAACCAAAAGCTTCCAACTCAAAGCTGAGACCGGACATACCTGATTGCACTAACAACTGCAACTGCAAATACGACGGTAGTAAGCCAGCATCCTCCTGAGCTACAATGAGTCGCAAGTTGTTGGCCTCGCCTGGTGTTGCTGATATGTATACATTCTTGATGAATACCTGGAACACACTACCGGAGAGCTACCAACAGAGTGTGTATACACACAGTATTGCCACACTCAAGTGTCAGATCCAACAGGCAGAGAATACGACCCCTGCCGAGGTCATCAGCATGGAAGCAGTGCGTTTTGACAATGCTATTCTTGCCGACTATTAGACCTCCAAAGTGACACTCAAGGAACCTGAGGTTGGAAGCACTGACCCAAACATCCCGATAGACAACACATGGACGAATGATGAACTACATGTCAGGATGCCAGGGGTCAGCAGAGATTTCGAAGAGGAATGTGACGAAATTGACCAGAGTGATGCCATGCTCACAGCCTGCTGGTGATGATGTCCACAACTCAACTCGACAGGTTTGACCTGGGAAGTAGTGATGTTGATGGGTATGTGGGCGACGATGGCGACGATGGCGATCAGGAGGAAGATGCATTGCAAGGCGATCATTAATCAACACAGAATTTGGAGGACTGAGGGCATAGTACTAGAGACTGTGAAGATTGGACAGTATATTTCAGACCTGTGAATTACGATAATGGCGAAACAAATGCAACAGTGAGCGATGTATCCGAAGCCAAGACTTCATTGTAACAAATGACAACATCTCAAAGTTAAACATATATATGGGGAGAGTGTGGCATCCGATAAATAGCAATAGTGGAGAGGAAAAATTTGGCACTTGGCTGGAGAAGGACATAAACAGCGCTATGCACGTGGTCAATGGCTACAGTGTAACTAGAGCCCCTCCGAAGAGAGTGACACACGTGTCGTTCTGATGCTGCGTATATGCCACTACATTCCGGCTGCAAATCAAGGGCAGTGCGATCATGTCGCGGTGAGTGTCCATGAGGTAATATACAGCGTAACACATCGCAAGAATCAGAGAACTGGTATAATAGCTGCCGGAGGGTGAGCGTGCAATGCAACCTGTCGCCTGTGCGACGGGTCAGTTGTGATTCTCCATCAGAGGGTTAGAGGTTCCGTCAGAGCCAACTGAGCTGTCAGGAAAACCTGGGTGTTCTTGACTGCAACTAGATTTGTTGCTGATGATACCCAGTGTCTTATCACTGCCACTATGGCTTTCCCGGAAACAATTGTCTCAAAGATTGATATTAAAATTGTAAACTCTCAACACAGCCCTTCATGCATGAATATGATCGATGTCATAATTGAATTAATAAAACACCAAACAGAGACACAAAATCTCTCCAAAAAACTCCAAATTATCACCCATCCATCCACCCTCCAAAGTTCCAGAAAAATAGCCACCAACAACACCAATCCTTGAACAACTGTGCAGCTAGCACATTCGATCCTCACGATGACTAATCTGCAGCCAGGTGGCTGCTTGAACACTTCCAATTGGCCAATGAGCCCGCAGCACGAGGATTCACGATGGAATCGTGCTCAAGTAGCCAAGCCACATTGTGAATGGCCACAACCCTTCACTCGTAATCGGCAAACAGTCGAAGAGCAATGTCTCGGCCAACACCAAGCCATTGCTGCTCGAGGATCAACCTTGTTTGAAGCTCCCTTTCGAACATTTCGACGTCGGTTACCAACGTCAGGAAGCTTCTTGGACATGGGCGCCAAGTCTCAGCACAATTATTCGATTTCTCCCCAATATCATTGATCAGATCCTCAGCTGGAGGTCGGACAATGTCATCCTGAGGACGGTAGCTGTGGCCACCAAGCATAGGCATCTGGGAATGAGATGTGCCATTGGCTTGTTCGCTAGGATCAAGGACACAAAGAAGGGCTAGGTTGTTTACTGTGATGTTCAACTTTTCCAATTGGGCAGCTGTATTGTTATCAAAGATTGGGGTAACATTACTGGCGTGCAGACCACCACCTCCATTAGGCTCCTCCCAGCACCACCAAAGCTCTCGGATTTTCCGCCTGGGGTCTGGCAGTCTGGCAATTGCAGCATTCACAATTGTCAAATTGGTCATATTGATGACCGATGTTACCATTGGATGCATTGATATATCATCCCCAGGCCAGTATGATGAGAATCGCTGAGTATTGTGTTCACCCACCCTACACCCAGCAATGTCGGGATCCATATAGGCGACAGTGAAGCTAAATGGCTAGACGGGGAAATCAGTTGAGGGGTCACTATGCACCATTATCGGAGACGACCTGTAACCCGAGGTTTCTTCCTCATTTTGTTCTGTATCTACACATCATCATGATGAGCAAAAGAAGCATTGGGGTGATGATATACATACCAGTGTGGAGGAATTTCCTCTTCTTGATTGGGGTTATGTGTTTCCTATTCTTGCTTCACTGAAGGCCAACCTCTGCAAACTCGTCCAGTGGTGGCTTGAGTAGATGCCGATCGAGGAAAGTGTTGTCTGCAGTGTAATGTTGCCTAGGTGGCCTTGTAGACACCAGAATACTGATTCGAGTTACGCGATGTTCCATCAGGAGATCCCATTTGTCATGTCTGGTGCATAGCTTGTTTCTGCTGGTCATGGACAGGGCAATCTCCCAGGTGCACTCTCTCACTTTATTATCTTGCCATTGTGTTGTCAAGCCACCTTTCTCCTGCCAAGTCCCCATGGGTTCTGCTGCCCATTGATTGACTCCAACACCGGCGTTCTCGGCCCAGAAGCAGACTTGTAGAATTGGCATCTGGGTTTTATTGGCACCTGCAACGACTAATTTTTGTAACCAGACGGCATTACATCGCATTGTAGGCTCTCAACAGTGGTCAATGGTTGAGTGGTGGATATCAAATGCCCGGTACTCTAAACAAGTGTCAGGAGTGTTCAATATATCATCAAGGGTGATGCAAAGTGGTCGCAGATGTGTGGAGAGTGTGTCCAAGGTTCTGGGGATTGTCATCAATGAGGGCTGGCAAGGCACATATATATGTGGGTGTGGAGGGGTTATCTTGATCCGGCGACATCATCTTGTCTGTCATTCAGCTAGGAAACAATTTGCTCAGCATCTACTAAGCACCCTGATTTGTCGACCGAAGGCTTAAATTCAGGTACAAGATAACCAACAGTTTGCTGTGCAGTTATATCTCACTTGGTTGTGTTTGCTCTAGTTCTTGTACCACGCAATGACACCACTGGGTCAGTATCTAAGAAGAATGCATGTTTTCTGCAAGGTATGAACTTAACAAAAAGTAACAGCCACACATCAGGCCATGCTCGTAGGAGAGTCTTGTAAGGGTGCAACACATTTGCGGTGACTTGCTGAATGCAGCTGTGGTATACCTTTTGAGATCGAAGTGAGGTTGAAAATGAGAGAGCAATTGAACAGTGTGCAAATGTGCCAATAAGGAAGAGAGAAATCCTACGAGAGTGGTCTGACCTGTTTTTGGAAAAAGTAAATCGAGGTGCAGCTTTTTCCGAGGGCCAGCCGGCTTGGAATGTGATGAGTTGCCGAATACCCATTGAGATGGTTCTAAACCATGTTGCAACATTGAGATTTGGTAGCTACACATGGATATTTGTCAACGTTGTCTCTACAGCTCAAAGACATACTCCTACATTGGCAATTGCATCATTCACGCCCATCGCGACCACAATGAGATGATCGTATACATATCAGCCAAATATATTCCAGATGATAGTTTCACGATCGAACGCAATGGTATTCTACTTTCATTCAATCATGGGCCGCATTGCGACCTGTTTCTTCACCCTTCTGATGATGATCACTGTGATACAGAAGCCAACAGTGAAAATACGTGTATCAATCTAGAGCAAGCTCTACGTCAGACCCATATTTATGGTAAGCCACACTTAGGCAACTGTCTAGCCACCAAGCCTATTAGGAAGAAATATGTCAATATCATTGAGGATCATATGGATCTATGGTGATCAATTTCTTGCGAGGATGAGGATGGATTAGTGCACTGGTGCGCCAAGCACAGCTTGAGCAGAGTGCTATCAATAAGCTTTTCAGAAACCCTATGATGGCAACCGTCAGCAACTTCACCTTGTCCCACACGTTCTTCAAAACTTTCAATGCAATGTTGTATGCAATGGGCATCGACTGTTGGAAATTGGGCAAAGTGTGTGACAATTGTCCAGCCGACCCAAACAATCTTCTTGACGAAGATTACACATGTTTGTTTTACTGCAATCCTGTTGAATCCATTGAGTTTCTAATGCAACAGCCAGCGTTCAGGGAACATATGTCTTATGCACCAGCAAAGGAATTCAATGATTCTGTGGAAGCAATCTACTCAGAGGTGAAATCTAGTGACTGGTGGTGGAATGAACAGGTATGTTAGTTGAATCTCATCATAGCTACAATGATTTTGATTGCATAAATAGTGACAGCGGCCGCTCAGAGCTACAATTGTCCCGGTATTCAGCAGTTCAGGCCAGACACATCTTACAAACTATTTGGGTGACAATAAGAAATGGCCAGTATACTTGAGTCTCTGAAACATCGACTTGATGACTAGATCAAAGCCTTCAAATGTTACAAGCATCCTTAGTGCCCTTCATCCTATTCTTCCAAAATATCACGTTGAAGGACATCGGAAAACAACAGCTGCGAAGCGACAAAACATCCATATTCGCGATGATTTAAGCATGGTCTTGATGCTTATTCTTTGTCCTCTGCACATGCTTTGAAACACTGGAAACCTTATGTTTGATGTGGACGGTCGGATGGAGCAATGTTATCCTGCCAACAGAGCAAGGTCGGCTGACTAGTTCGAAAATATTCACATGCTCTTGATCAAGCAGCCCCATTGACCTGTGTGCAAATCACTCAAATGGTCATGTCAGAAGGGAATTCCTCATCCTGGCAATTGGGAGACAATCAGTTATACATCCAACAGATGATACTTGTGACTCAGCGAGATGATACGGAGAGACGGGAAGCAACACATTATCTCCATGATCAACCCATTGCAACTTTGGAAGGCATTGGGTGGACGCTGAAATGTGTATGCCTATTGTCTATTATTGAAACAGATTTTCTTCATACCATCTATCTCGGTATGTTTGAGCATTTGGTGGACTGGGTAATGTCCTTCCTCGAACAACATTGCAGAATCGACAGATTCCACCAGCTCTGGGCAAAGATGCCTCCATATCCTGGATTCGCTTGATTCAACAAGCCATATCGCCAGGTGATGCAATGGAGTGCTAAGGAGATGAAAGCACTCAGGTGTGTGATTGTTCCAGTTCTCGCGGTGACTCATTCAAACCATTTGGAGAGCCAAAGGATTACCTCCACAGAAGCCCTGTTGTGCGTTAAGAACTTGGTGTGTTTTCATCTTATAGCACAGTACAGGTACCATACTGAAACAATGATCAAGTACATGCAGAATCATCTGGTGGAGGTGTTTCAACGTGAGGATGTTTTCAGTCGATTCCGCGCCAGTAAATCAAAAAGCTCGTCTCAGAAGCTTTCAACACGCAGCTTACTTTCGACACACAGGATGAACAGGAGTGTGACCACACTTGGTATGATCTTCCTGCGGCTGCAAAGCATGATTGCATTGATGATGATAAAGCAAACATGGTGTGAGAAATTGCACAACATATTGTCGAGGAATCAGATTTCAACTTGGTGAACATGCGTCTCCTGAACCAGTTCTCTGACAATATCTGCCTGCTTGGCAACCTCGTCAATGCAAGCTCTGAACTCCCAGAAACAGCGATGATGGATCTAGAACGGGCATCCTGACAATTGAAACGTCTGGAGGCCACCATCATGATTTTGTGAACAAATGCCCAAAAGGCGGTGTTTCAGTATCGAGAGCGGAATGCAAATGCATCAAAACACAGTTGCAACGATGAAAAGCCTATAACCAATGCGCCAATTATGCAATTGGAGAAAAACCCGACAACAGATATCAAGACTGTTGATGAATAGGCCAACTGGTGTCCAATGCCAAAAGGGGAGCTACAGAATCACATTGCTTGGTGTTTCAGGTGTTTTGCCGAGTTCATAGAGTACGTTGATCATCATTGGTATTTCACTTATCTCAACAACGTAAAATACATTTTGTACAATGCAGGAGTACTTCCAGCAATGTCTTTCGGGTGCGACAAGCAGGCAGTTGATATGGTTCGTTGCATTGGGTCCACAAGGTGGAGAAAGCATATGCTACCACGAAATGATACAGTACTTCTCAGGATGGGGACAGGTCTGGATAGCCACTTCAAGTCGACAGCTGGACACATTCGCACATGTTTGAAGTGTCTTTTCATTGTTCAGGATGGTGAATCAAGCATTAAAGGGCTCCTTGTCTTGGTTCAGAAGTTTGCACCAGCGCCAATATGTCAGACTGCTAGTATGGTGATTGTCGAGGAGAGACATCAACCTCTCTTGCAACTCTTGCATCATGGAAGCTACTGTCATAAGCCTCTTTTCAGCATCAGAACCACTTGTATAGTCCCTATAAGCGCAACCCAAGAGGTTGTACACCGTCTTCCGCTGACGCCGCAGCCAGAAAGCATGAGGTGGCACTGGAGCAACATGATTGACTTGGATGCATTCGATTTGTTTTACATGTTGATTATTTGACTCAATGCTTGAATTAATCATTGCAGTGAAATATAGAAATCTGATTAGTATTTACTCTGGGTGTCATAATTTTTCTGCTGGGAGTTATGCAAGATTGTGTATAATCAATGTCTCAAGGGATTGTAAAGTTAAGAATATGCTTGAAATCAATACAACAGTTCAAAAAATCGTTGAAACAATTAAATTCTTTGGTACCAATGTGAAAGCAAAACTGTAGTAAATTTGCTTAAAAGACTGAACAAGTTTTTGCAATGTTGGAATGACGTGATCACATCAATGAACCCATTGAAGCAAGTTGAAGATAGCAAATAAGTCGCTCGGATTATTTATCGAGAATGTGGAGAAGAGTCAGTGTGTGGGGTACATTTTTGGAAACCAATTTCGCTCTTTGCTGATGCAGATAATTAGTGATTACAAAGAATTACATTTGCAGAAGAAGTCAGACAATGCAGTATGACATGCAACCCTCGAGCCCATCTCGTCCGGAGTGCATCCTCCTCCAGGTACTCTCCGGCCATTGAATGGTCAAGACATAAGTATACAGGGACTGCGGGATTGATGGCATCTACTGCAGATAAGTGGCCTACACCAACCGTGCTCATTGGTTTGAGTGAGTAGACATCATGATACAAGATGCATCAGATAATCTACTTTGGTAGATTATCGGTTGGTCGCTGGTCGAATCTGTGATGGACTTGTTGAGACAGTCACTTAGTGATGAGACTCTTGTATTTGTGATAAACAACGTTAGACTCCACATTTGCAGATGTTCCATCTACTGAACTAACTGGGGCAAGAAGTCAAAGTTGAAGTTATGAGCAGTTATTTTTGTGCAGTTGATAATTGGCAGAGGATGGCTCTACTGAGGGGTGTAATGCTTTAAAAACTGCTCATGTATGAACATGGCAACCTTGAGGGAATTTGTGGCTACATCAGCAAGGAATTTTTGGAAACAGGAAATGACTTGAATGATAAGAATGTAAGCAATCATGGTGTCATAGCAAGGATATCTGAAGGAGTCTCAGCCTGATGGCTGGACTATAAAGGGCTCGAATTGTTACAGCAGGGAGAAGAACCAATCTCTGCAAGTAATACACAGTAGACAATAGCACCGAAGCACAACTTAAACTATTATTCAGAATTCAGTTCTCTTATGGAATATTTTGTCCATCTCTTTCACCTCAGTGCCACATCATGAGACCTTATTCTCCAAAGAATTCCTTACAATTGTGAGCCTCAATCGCAACTTCAGAAAACAGGACTCAATTATATCGTTACAATTCTCCTGTGGCTCTATCATTTCCATGAAGAACTGGACCAATTTTCCAACGCATATGAGATAGTTCATCACATGGCTATTCTCAGGTGTGGAAACAATCTATTTTCATACTTACAGTCCAGGCTCCTCCCTTATAAATCTCACAGTGAGGAATCAGAATGTCATTATTGTAACTCTCATTTCTGTTATTAGTTTGCACTTGGAAAAGATTTCAAGAGCTTGAGTTTTGGGAAAGACGAGGGAAAAAGAGCAAGACAATAGAATAATCAGTGGTACTTGGTCTTAATTAATGCTGTATTGATTATTGGGATCAAGCACCCCTATAACAGTATGATATTTCAAGAGTACTTTGCTTCCTATGAAAAATTATCAGGATATTGAAGAAAGCTACTGCTACATATATGAGGGTTTTAGGTATTGCTATAAACACTATCCTAGAACCTCTGGTTATTGTATACATTGCTTCATTGAGAGAAGTGTCGCAGACCAAAAACCCTCACTCTATCATGATTGTGAAAAGGATGCCTGCTGATATGTGATTCACCATCCAGGGAGCTATCAAGGACAAACCACTTTCAGAATCACTAGAATCTGTGAGGAATACTATGAGCAAGAAAATTGCAAGCATGTAACTTGCAATGCATCATAAAAACTAGTAACATTTTGATAGATTGATTTACAATACCAATTACTTAACAATTGATTACCTTATGGAATGGCAACCCCAAGGGCCTGGCTCATTTATTCCTTCAGAGCTTTGGCTATAAGCAGGTCCAGAGTGAAGAAATCGAGCAGAGGGAGATCCTCTGTTGTATACTGGGATATACCTTAATGATGTGATGTTTATCAACTACATCTGGAGGATGCTATATGTGAGGTCAGACAAATCGAAGAACAAGGACAGCCCGAGGAGGTGTAATTCGAAATTGAGGAAGTGGCAGTGCAAAATGGAGACCCCTTCGAAGAACAGTTGACCAAAATAGCTCAGCTTTTGGTGTACCTAATACAAGCAGGCAACAACAAGAAATAGTTGATGGAAGAAGAGATCAAGTTCATCTGATATGAGTTGGAAATACTGGTAGCCACTGATCCGACTGAACAAGGAATAGATGATGAAAACGTGTCCAGCATTCGAGCCCAAATGCGGACACATCAGGTTGTACCAGAGCAATTCCGAATGAAAATCAAACTCCAGTAGGAACAGGATAATACGATCGTGCAAGAAGCCTGAGAGGTTCCCTAGGAGTTTATGCACACATCATGGATATCGTTAAACAGGCAATTCACACATCATTAATGTTTTTGGCATTCAAAACTTCGGTATCGTGAATGAAGGATGATTGTAAAGTCTTGCGAAATACAATGCAATCTTTGGAGAATATGGTAGGATTTTGGGAAAAAGAAATAAAGGCCTTACTCAATAAACAAGATATTGACAAACATGTCAAACCAATGGAAAAATACTTGACTAAGATCCATGAAGTATTGGATGGACTACTCACACAGAGGGATATAAACTTTGAGATGGTACATCACATAAGACATGAGTGGTACATGCAGAGTAGTGTTAGCAACTGTTCCAAATCGCCAGGTCGGTTGCAGGTCCGGTTCCGACCCAGAACCAGACCTTTGCAATGGGTCTTACCACACGAAAACCCAGACTGTTGCAATCGGGCCAGTTTTACCACCAAAAACCTGGCATGTCTACATGACAAGGTTGGCTCCAATTAAGTATCTGAGTTCTGATCGTATTGTGACATGATCAATATATACATTGTGGAGTTTTAGGCGCTCTTTCACCTCCCGCATTCCGATATGCGATCTGACCAATATTTGTTGAGTCGCGATTGATAACCCCCGATTTTTCCTTCATATTTGGCCTTAATTCACACCGATTCAACAAACATTGGTCGGATCGCAAATCTGAATGCGGATGGTGACAGAGCGCATAAAACTGCACAATGTGCATATTGATCATGTCACAATACGATCAGAACTCAGATACTTACTTGGGGCAAAAGTGGAGCAAAAGTGGAAGGAACCGTACGATTGAACCGTGGTGCAGTTCCACCCCGGGCACAATCACACGGGTTGATGTCTGGTCCAGTTAACAACCCCGCCATGGCAAAGCGGGTCGGGTTTTTTGGCTGGGTCTGGAACCGAACCCAACTGCCAGCAAAAACTGGAACGCTGGCGGGTAACCCGGACCCGTTGCTAACACTAATGCAGAGCCAAGTGGTGTGCATCCTTTTAGGAGATTTAATTTTGGATCTGAATGATCCAATAACAGCCAGTCACTTCCAAGGATACTGGAGGATGAAGAATGCTAGTTAGAAGAATGATATGGAATCAAAAATGTAGAGCGAGAAGTGGACATGGATACCAAGTATGCAGTCATACTCAGGAAGATGATTGTCCTCCCACTCTGCCAGAGCCACCTTTGTCAGATCCGCCAGGACCACTGTGTCCAGATCAGTGAGAACCACCGGATACGAATCAACCAGACAGAAGATTAAGTCAAAGCGCTGAAGAATTGAGGTATGAAACGCCAATTAAGCTGCAAGATCTTCATGCCTTCGAAGAAAATCGAAAAGAGAACTTCAATTTTGGGTGGATAGCTCTGCAAACCTTAATCAGAAATCAACCAGAGAAGCTCCAAACCATGAAAGCTGTATTGACTGGGTATGAGAACTACTCACAAGATATGCACTGGCATGGCATGTTCAATGGGACAAACAAGCACCTGCTGCAAATCACCCTAGGTCCTGGACAACATATAATGACACCCCAGATTATAGGTTTGAAGATAAGGAAGCCTGCGACAAAGCATATGCTGATTTGGCGATAATCAAATCTGAGGAAGAAATCAGAGACATGTTCACCAAAATCCAAATGTACAACAACAAGCCACAATTAACCAGAGCCACCAGTAAGAAGTACATTCTGGATCGATGCCCACTAAAAATCGTTGAGTTGATGCCTACAACCATCTTGACTGACAAAGCTGATGAGGACATTGTTCATAGTGTCCAATGGGCAGTAAGAACAGCCGAGAAATGGGAAGAATGAAATAACAATCTCGAATAAAAATACCAACAGAATGCACACAGAATTTGGAACCGAAAGCTAGGGATCTCTTATGGGTTGATAGGCAGGTCGCATCTGGGGAACATAGTAATCTTCTTAAGAAGAACGTCAAGGACCAAGTACACAGCAAAACAAACAAAAACCTTCACTACCCAGCTGGATGGAATCAATAAGTCAATATTGCAAAGAAGATAGTTCGAACAACAATGTATGAGGTGTGCAAGGCCATCCGATAGTCCTCTAGCACATGTACCATTGAATGGTTTTAGATGAAAGATAACTGAAAAACAAACGGCTCCTGTTCTGAAGCCAAATGAATGCCAGAGGATGAATGTCGTGCCATATGCACAGGAAGAAGAAGAAAGAGACCTCTATGATGGTTATCTTTCCCAAGTTGAAGTATGCTGGCGCTGTCTGAGCTCTGTGCAGTGCTTCTGCATGATCTGTAGAGTGTATTCTGCAGCCGGTAGTGGCTTTGACTTGTAGATGCTGCCTGACTAGGTAATTGTCTCTTGAAGTCCGCTTTGGTGACCATAAGGTCAACTTCCCAGTTGCTGTTAATAGGCAGCTTGTGTAGATTCTCGGTTGACTTCTTGTTAGACATTACTGTCGACTTCTGGTTGCACTCTCAATTGGCGGCTTCAGTAGAACAGTGGTCGGCTTGTTGGACATTGCCAGTTGATATCTCAGTTGACTTCTCAGACCACATCTCGGTGCATGTCTCAGCAGACTGCCTTCTGGTCGGTCATTCCATTGGTGGTAGGACTTGACTGGTCGACATTGCAGTTGACTTCCTGGTCAACTTCTCAGTGTGGTTCTCGGTAGACTACCTCCCTGTGGGCGTTTGACTTGTTGGTAGGACTTCATTGAATAGAAACGGTTATCTCACACAGTTTATGAAATTTGTTGCTCTGCCGACGACTTAGACTCAGGACGGATGTTAATTACCATTGTGGATTGGAAGAGTTAGGTACTTTGGTTGACTTTTCATGATCCCCATAGGTATATCTTTGTTGACTGACGCATCTGTTGGCATCCTTCATCTCCAGAATTCCAAGGTCTTCACTTTCACTTGTCTCTGGGCTGGTCTTGGTGGACTTCCTTCATCCCATTTTTTTGCTTGCTTTTATCTCATTTTGCACTTGCTGTCATCTCATTTTTCCACTTGCTTTAGCTGTTCTATTTGACAGATTTCAGTCTTTGACCTTCTTGGTATTTCAACTTGCTTCATGTTTTGACTTGCTGTATCACTGACCCTTAGACTTCTCTTCACGATTGTGGACTTTGCTAGGTCTCTCCTTGTGGTCTGTTCGGGCTTATCATCTTTCAGAAGCTAGGTGCATATGTTCATTCTTCACCTGGTATACTTATCGCTGCTCACTGGGTGTATTATCGCCGCTGGACTTCTCTGTAGTCAAGTCCACACTGGTCCTTTATTCTGGCACCTCTGGTTGGGTCATCCCTCTCTGTCAACATCATTGCTCTGCCAATGACTAATCTTTACTTGGTATTGTAGCCGCAGAGTTTGTGGGTTCGTCAACCCGAATGGTCTGACTTGGTACTAGAACTGCCCATACCCGGTGCGCAGCTCCATTGTGTACTTGTTGCCTACCTCGATTTGGACTATGTGATAGGCATTCCAAAGCTGCTGTCAAGCATCTCCGAGATCAGTGGGATAAGATATCAGTTCTTCACCACAGCTTGATTGAGAGCTCAGTAGTCCGCACACAGCTGTAGTTCACCATGCATCTTTTTTGCAAACATGATCCGTGCAGCCGCAGGCGATAATCGCGGGATGAATCCATTGGCTAGGTTTGCTTCCATGTAGGCCTTGAGAGTTTTCAACTTGACTTCTGAGAGGTTGTAGATCCGCCCATATGGTAGTTTGTAGTTAGGTTCCAGCTCGATCGGATGGCCAATTGGCTGGTGCAGTTGCCAGTTGCAGTGAAATCTTTGCTGCATACATCCACATAGTCTTTGTATCTCATGGGGATACAACCTCCATAGACTCTTGATATTGTGCTGGGATACTACCCCCATCATCTGTCATTAGCATCTCCATGTCAACTATGTCTATTCCTATTGTCATTAGCCTTGTCCGAATTGTGCATCAGCAGAGTGGAGATGGGTAGGGGTTGTGGGATTGCTGGATCAGAAGGTTCATTACAATATACCACCTCCATTGTCCAGTATCTCCCTTCATGTCTCGGTGGGCTGGTAGGAGTCATTCAATCACTGTCACTGTGTCACTCTTCTGCCTCAACTACTGCCGCTGCTCCTGCGGGCGCATTCAGCATCCTGGGGTATCTCTCATGTTTGGTGAATGCATCTAGTGATGCTCCAAGTCAACCTTGACATTCATCAAGTCATATGGCAAAGCCTCTATCACATTCATGATAGCTCAGAGATGATCAAATGCAGCAACACTAAGTGCGTAGTTACCCAGGGTAGGATGAATTGTATTTCACTCACCATGTTCCGGCAGAGGACTTGGGCAATCTGCATCAGGGATCGTAGCCTTTTGCGATCGATTTGATGGTTGTCGGGCTGTCAACTGAGGAATGATTCAGTTGATTACCGGGTTTCTCGCCATCGCAAGCCCATGACTATGTCATATTCCCATATCAGGCTGACTCAACCCTCCGATTTGTCAACCGGTTAAAGGTGTTCAAATACTGAACCAAGATACATGCCTTTCAGCTCTCCTTTGCAGACATCATTACCAGGCCAGGGTAGAGGTGAATGCTGGTTTGTATAGTAGGTCAAGTTTCCTGAGCAGACCCAACAATATACAGATGCTGGTTGCACCACAGTCGATTTGTGCATTGACTTGCTGCATGTTGTTGTGTCTATGTAGTACAAGGGTAGGATTGGTGGTCGCTGCAGCCACTGCGGTATCCCTGCCAGTTTGACTTTCGGCCTTTATCAACTCCCTTTGAAAGCCACAGTGCTGGTGAAAAGTTGGCACGGCTTCCTTCCCTGGGCTTATGGGACTTGTCCGCTTGTGAATTCCCAGCACCAGAAGTATTGGAATTGTTCGAATTGCCTGGAGTGTTATCTGCAGGTTCAGAAATGACTGGTCGGGAGTTGCATTTCTCATCGCCAGGTTCCAGAGACTCCCCCGATTGCCATTCTTGTTTTCGCTGGTCTCTGGGCTTCTTCCAGGTAGCCAACGTTGTAGGTGTGCATGATGTCCTGACTCCGCATCATCTCTCAACTTTGCCTTGGGTTCTCGGTGTTGCCGATTCAGGGGTAAGATTGCATTAATGTTTTTATGTTTTCCAACTGATGATTGCACTCAATTGATTTGTAGGAATGCTATTCAATTTCTCTCATTGATTTGGTCGGATCCTGTACTCATGATAATTGTCCTCATTGTGGGCAATGCACCTAGTACGCGAATTAGTCTCTGAAATGTTCTCTACTACCATCAGGATGCTCAATTGAATGATGAAATGTTCCATGTCCCTGCTTGCAGTAATCGTGCTTCGATATGTCATTTTGAAGGCAGTAATCTCACTTGTTGACTTGATAATGTAGCATGTTGGTAAAATGGTAAAACTTGTAAAACCAGTAGGTGAAACATATCCATTTACACATAAAGCGATAATGGCGTAAAGGTACATACGCCAGCATTCGGCCTCATACGCAGATTCATGGCGATTGTAGGAATACAGTTGGAAATGTGGACTGGTGTGTGATTTCATATTAATGTGTGTGTAAGAGTATCACTAGAGATCTAAGTTTTGAGGCGAGCTGACTATACAGAATGGCCATTACCTGGCGCTGGGTTACATGTTGCCATTACAGCGATGCATTGATAAATGTCAAGCATTCTTAGTTGACCATTTGAATTAACATAGTGTGATTTGATATAACAATGTTTCTCTCGAACTGTTGAGGTGGTTGAACTGTGGTTTAGTATTATATGAAGGTGTGCCAGAGGTGGTTCCAGTGGATTATTGAAGACTTCATTGATTATACCAAGTGTATTAATGCAATGTATCATACAGCATTGGAATCCAACTGAGACTGAATATATTAATAATAGAACAGCCACATCATGTTGGAGTAGCCAAGAGATTTTGAAAATGATATTATTGTATACCAATATCATTTAGAATCTGGAAAGATTTTTGTTAATATCAATAAATGCAATCTGGGATTGTGTAAGCTGGATAATGGTCTGGCTTCGATGGGTCTGCAGTTGATTTGTTGAACTTGTCACTATTTGTTAGGATGTTGTAACTGGATTTGACAATTAGGAGTAAAATCATCATCTATGAATACGATTTCTTTAGCCTCTAAGTCAATTGAAATATTAGTCTATATGACTTCATTTTGCAAAGTCAACATGCAGGTTATAACTCACTGTTTCCATTTCGTGATGCTGCGAAGTTATCCACCTTAGAAGTTGAAATACCCAAAACTGAACATGATTGCCAAATATTCAAATACAAACATTTTCGATTATTTGAAGGTCTATTCTCTTTGGAGTTGCATAATAATCTACTGATTGATTAGAGCACTCATCTGTCTTCAGTTTTTACATCTTCTGCTGCAGTTATAACTATCTCTGCAGTTTTCATTGCAGCACAATCTGCTAACCTGTGGTTAAACCCACCACAGTATATGTATCTTCCATTCACAAACCTCTTGGCTCTCTCCTCCACAGATAACTTCCTTCTTGCTTCACTAACATTCACAGTTACCAGCACTGTATACCTGGTAATGGTGCTAGCCAGAGCTGTGGCTGGGTCTATTACAGCAGAAGGAGTTCTGAGTCTAGAGGTGAATCATATCCTTCCGGTCTTGCTCGCTGCCATCTACACCGAGGTTTGTTGAATCTGAGGATCTGCCTTGGGCCACATGACGATGAGTATGTGCACTGCCTCCAGAAGCTCTGTACAGAGAGCGAGATCTTGTATATCTTTCAACAATCCCAATTGAAGTCCATATTCGACTACTGAAAGTATCATGTCACCACCAGCAGTGACTATATGAAACGCAGGGTAATATTGAGAGGACTTGTAGTTCATATGATTAATTTCACAGATTGTACGTTATATAGTTTCAACTTAGTTGGGGTATTCCACAGCTGCTTCCCAAAGTTGAACACGGTCTGGTAGATTACTCAAGTCGATGATCCTGTTATTCCTAACATGCGGTACAGGCTGCCCCAGCACTGTACCCTGAAAATCCATTGAATGCATATGGCATCCTGGATTGAGTGTATGGAAATGATGTGGTTTGTATTTGATTACACTTATGAGTTGTGAGATGCATCCTCTTAATAGTGCCACCCTTATTTCTGACATAGCCTGGGTTTGGGAAGAGTTTAGTCCTGCATGTACCAAAGCATGCAGAGTAGCAGGTGCTGGTCTGGCTGATAAAGGGAATGCATTCAAAAAGTGGATTAGATGGGCCAATATTCTAACAGGGGTGCATAATTTCAAAACTAAATGAAATATTTATTAAGACTCAGTACAGCTGTCCATTTAAAACCTGTCATTGCTCTTTGTGTTAGGGGTTCTCCGTTAGCAGTGGAAATGGTACATAAGTGGATTTCAACAAATACTTTGAGATGTCATATCCCAATCTTTGCATAACACCTTTGCCTGCGTAAAGCAATGTATGGCAGTCAGGGAATCTTTTGCAAAATTAAACTTAAGCTGCATGTCATTTGAACAGTGAAGATAATGCTCTGTTTACCAGATTCATTATTTTGATCATACAGTTATGTTACCATAACTGGGATGTTTGGAATAAGAAATATCAGGTGTGAGTATAATGATCAACCACACCTACAATATCTCATCTAGTGGGACAACACACAGTTGCATTGCGTTTGTGCAAAATTATGTGGGCAGTAGAACTCACAGAATATGTGAGTACCTTCATCCTTGGATCTAATGTGCTGAGGAGAAGGAACTGCATATGGTACTTCAAGGTCATAGAATAGTTGAGACCGAAGTATTCAGCATGTGAGGAATCAATGAGATTTGTCGTCAATAAGAGGCCAGAAGCAATATGGAGCATTGGTTTGAGGTATTATGCATTACAATACCTTGTACATGTCATAATTTACCTTGGTGAAGTACTGCTTGTTCACAGATTAAATCTCTGACACAATTGCTGAGAAATCCAATGTGGGATGAGTAATTTATAAGTGTGATGAGCGCTGTTAGAGTACACATCTGCAGAGTTTTCAACTATTGCGCAAATAAGAGCAAGATATCCTGCGTGATGTTATGAACAGTCATTGTTGTGTGTTTCATATTGTGCAGAGCATCACACTACTCAGAAGAGTAAAAGTGTAAAAATCACTCATATATGAACGTGATAACCTTGACAGAATTAGTGGCTATATCAAGAGGGATTTTTCGAAATGGGGAATGACTTCCATGATCAGCCATCAGGTAATTATGGGGTCTTAGCTGAAACAAATACAGGAGTTTCTTCCCCAAGGTTGGACTATAAAGATCTCTTATGACTCTGGCAATGAGAAGAATCAAGCTTTCTAAACAGTCTACAGTGATGCAGAAGTAGTCAGGAATAGTGTTAGCACTGGTTCCAGGTAACCCGCCAGCAGTCTGGGTTCCGACAGCAAAAAGGGTTTCGTTCAGTTCCAGACCCATCCGACATCCCAATCCGATGCTTTTTGGTAGGCCAAACGTGGACCAAACACCATAAATCTGCGGCTTGTGCCAGGTTTGGCTAGACCTGTTGGTTCCAATCTCCGGTTCTGGTTTTCGGGTATTTATATCTATGGTCACATTTAGAATTCCTCCGGCTAATCACAAAATATTGACTTTGGTACGTCATTTTCTTTTTTAGATGCATTGCCCGCCTTTATAAACAAAAACAAGAGTGATACACTCCCTGCATCCTCCTGAATATGACAGTCAACAGAGCGCCAACGATTTTTGGTCTTGCATCTTGGGTAATCTGAATGGCGATTGGATGCAGACATTCATAAATATGGTATAGGCCACATTTATATTCCAAAGAGATATTGACAAGCTCCCTGCCCCATTCTGCAGATAAGTGTCAATGGAGCATCAACAATGTTTGGCCTTGCATCATGGTTAATCTGAGTGGCGATAGGTTGCAGATATCCCTAAATGAGGCATAGGCCACCATTATTGGTAAAGAAGCAAGCGACACTCTCCATGCCTGATTCTGACAATGAGCGTCAACAGACCATCAACGATTTGTGGTTTTGTTTGTCAGGTAATCGATCCGAGACTTGATCGTTGTAATGCGTAATGCTCCTATTCGCCGCTTTGATGAGCACAGATGCTAGCTCCAACACTGCTACAATCTCCAAAGAATGAGCTTCAACGGAGCATCAATGATTTCATGTCTTGTAAGTCAGGTGATTACAGCGTGATGTGGTCATTGTTAGACATATTCACAGCATTGGCTGCCTTTATAGGCCAAAGAGAAAGCAACACGATCCCTGCCGGATCTTGAAAATGAGCTTCAACAGAGTGTTGATGATTTTTGGCCTTGCATCATGGTTACTCAAAGCGCAATGTGGCCGTTACCATCCATATACAAAGTCTTGACCAGGTTTATACGCTAAAACGCTGATGAACACTGAGTGGCAGCTTTCAAGATCAATCAAGTGGTGATTGTCCGGGAGGCTGTCGTGGGAACATCTCTTGCTTATCTGCCTATAAAGACTACCAACTCCGAGTGTAGAGATGTCTGCGATCAAACCCCACTTTGTTCACCGAAGACGCAAAACCAAAAATGTTAGATGCTCCTTTGATTCTGATTACCAATATGGGGCAGGGAGCGTGTACTTTTCTCTTTTGCCTATAAAAACAGCCAATACTTTGATTATATATTACAACGACTAAGTCACTGTGTAATTAGCTGACTTACAAAACCAAAAATCGTTGACCCTCTGTTGACACTGATTGTCAGATGGGGGCAGGGAGTGCGTAGCTTTCTCTTTTACCTATAAAGGCAGCCAGTACTCTGATTATGTATAACAATGAATAAGTCATATTTGTAATTACCTCACTTGCAGGACCAAAATTCATTGACACTCCTTCGACAATGATTTTACAATGGGCATATCCCCAGTATGGAACCATTCGATTTGGCGGAATATATCAGTAATGTGGTTTTTGCAGACATTCTATCGTGTTCATGTACTTTCTCCTTTGTCACTACATTCTTCTTCATTTTTGCATATAAATATATATCCTTTAAAATATACTTTGAAGTATCAGGTGATTGTAGATAATGATTATACTCAAAAATTCCGTTCCTTTCTATCAATGCTGTTCTCAACTGTCAGGTTCGTTGAACAGGCAGCTCTGGTCGGCAAAATGGATGTTAGCTGCATTACCATGCAGCAGATAGTGTACTAACCAGTGGTTGTTCCTTCAACAGTCAGCAAATCTGGAATAAAATCTGTGTCATGCTTGCAATCCTTGGCATATGCATCAATGTTGAAAATTGAGCATTCGGAGGAGGAGCATAAATATACACATATCCATGAGGCGCACCTTCGATTTCTGCACGTTCAGCTCCCGCATTGTCACCAACTGGCACAGGAGGCGTTCTGGGTGGAGGTGGCGCCAGTTCTGGTGGAGGTGCACCCAATCTTTCACTCTTCCCGCATGTCAGCAGATCCTTTGCAGTGCGATTATGGTAAGGAACCCAGCAGTCTGATAGATTTTCACGAACCATTGCCGGGTGTCTTTATATCGCAGCATTCACCTTTCAATGCTCAGGAAACTCAGCTCCCTGCATGTTCTCATCTCAGACTTCAGCATGAGGTGTCTTGATCGGGAATTTTGTTTCCTCTCTTGCTGCATGCGAACACCCTCCTATGGCCATTTTGGCCATATCCAAACCAAGGCATATGTCAGACTGTTCTAGCTGTACCCGACCTCCTTACCATGGCATATTAGCTGAAATGATGAAAACCTATAAGAAATCAGTTGCTGCTTCTAAAAATGAAATTCGGCTATTGGCTCTACAATATCCAACTCCATAGCTCCCGCTGATGTCTTTGAAACCTATTTCGTCTGCTCTCAGGGACGTTTATCACGAAACTTTTCAGCACAAATCCAAGATCTGACTGCATCACGATGTTCAATTTCGGGGACTGTGTGGACACACGCCTTGGTCACTTGTGGAGGTTTCCCATTAGTGGCAGTGATGAGTTGGTCACATTTCTCCCTATGTACACCAGCTGTTCATTATATTGTGAGTTGATGGCCATCCAGCTCAGTATGGTTTCACTCACATTCGATCGCCTGCTGTTTTTGATTATCCTTGCTTCCGGTATTACAGAACATTTTTGACTGTGCATCCTTTGACATATATTTGGTTGCTGCATTGGCAGCATTGTGGTGGACTCACTGGTGTCTGCGTTGGTGCTGTGTCTGAGCAGGTAGCTCATTAGATGAAGCACCTGTCGTTCAGCTCAATTCGGATCCACTCGCACCTTCCTCAGGTTTTGTGGAGCCATTACTTGGTGTTGTAGAAAAGGTGAGGAAGATGAAAACAAAAAGCAGTGGCAAGTCTTGAACAATATATAGTTAGCTTCAAGTCAAAATGGAATGAGTGACAACCAACCTGCATGTTCTACTCAGGATGAATCCTGTTGCGTTTAGCAGCAGTTTGGAGGGGTTTTCAACTGGCCCGGGATTTGCAGTAAGTCAGTCCGATTTAGTTTGATTGTGTACAGGGACACATTGTGGTGAACGACAGCGGAAATCTCATGTTTGATAGATATCAAAAGGACATTCATCAACAGACGGGAGGTCTGGTGATGTTGGTCTCAAGACATCTCCGGGATGTTACATGAAACAGACACTAACCATCAAGTCATGTTATACTGTTACCATTACTATGTGCAACGAAGTGACTGTCACAATGCAGATTTTGCTTTGTTCAAGTTGATGAAACATACCAACCTGGACATTAAAGACACAGCTTGCCTCGATGTGGTCCATATCTTGCAACATCCAACATCTCGCGCAACAACAGAGTCAACTCAAGATACAATGTTCAATGTTCCGGAAATGAGCATTTCACCCCTTCCAGCAGGGGAATACAGCAAATCGATGAAGCGATCCACATGACAACGTCATCAAGTTGATGTAGGCAACTGCGGCTTGGAGGCAGGAATGGTCCCAGCCTTCGGAGCATTGCACAGCTTACGATCTGACAAGAAGCCTTCGGCATTGAAATGGTGCGATACACCCATTTTGAGCAACAAAGACAAAGAGAAATGGATGGAGGATAGTGTGCATAGAGAGACCGCTGTGGCAAGGAAGGGAGTTCAAGACGCAGAGCCAGCGATTATTGGTCCATTTCTTGTTTTCACTCTCTTCATCCACTACCACACAATGTAGAGTTCTGAATCTACAAATTACTTCTAAATAAATGAAGTCTACCATTATGTCCAATGTACTCTGTTTAACAGGTCATACTTCTACTTACCCTCTGTTGTATTCCCTCGCATTTACAAGTTGGCAGTATCCATCAACCTCTCTTGGAATATATCTAACGTCCATCCCCACTGGCAACAATAGGTCACTAACAGTCAGCTTGTTAAGGGATTCATGATACTGTAGCAGAACCTGGGGTTGGTGCCGCTACAACCTTTTCACGCAGTCATTGATATCAATCTTCTGTTCAAGCTTCGAGTAGCACCCAGCTACCTTTGGCACTATCAATCCACTTCAATGGTTTACATGCAGTTCATGTGCAGTGTTCTTTAGATCTCTTCTCCCTTCTATACAAACTGATACCTTTACTAGTGGATTATTAATTGTCTACCTGTAGTAAAGTACCATATCTGTAATGCAGTGGTTCAAGGCTTCCTGCCAAAATTGTTGTATTTCCTTGGAACATCTTCCTTCTGGCCGCTTCACATTCCCCAGAAATTTGCCTATTTTATTTCTCCATTTCTATTCCACCATCAGCCTTAAACCAACATTAGCTCTCTGTGCTCCATTCCTCCACTGTGCATCCTGTATTCCCTTCTCTCTCCGTATTTCCATCCATTTTACACCCATATTGCCTATAACCTCACTTTCATTGTTTCCATGAGATCTTCCTCCTCTACTACATCAGCAAAATGTAAAATGGTTTGGAAGTCACAACTGAACAACTCAGCAACTCTGAATGGCCACACTGATCCTTCCAGATGCTTGGTGATGCTCCCAGATAGCCTGAGTGTGAAGCAACGTGCTGTCAGATGCTCTGAGACTACTTCACCAGTGCTCATCACTGTTCCTAAAGTTGTGGAACAGAATACAAGGACATCCTGAAGAGTGTATAGTTGTCTTCAAAATACTATAGATTCAAACTATGAGGATGTGCAAATTTCGGAGCCATTGGGAGTAGTGGCCTGGTCTCCAAAACTATTGCACTGCATTTCGAACCTGGAGCCGTACTCTCCTGGAGTGATTATTATTATGTTTATATCAAATAGTACAATTCAATTAACTACCTTCCTCCTGCACACCTTGATTCAGGCATTGTAACTTAATATACAGTCCAGTAGGTATCTAAAGAAATATGTTTATTTACAGGCCATATGCTATTGATCCTATCTGATGCAGCATTCTCTTGCAACCAATGTGCTGGTCCAACCATTGCTCTGAAAGGTACACTATGCATCATATCAGTGTGTTTGACAACCCAGAGGAACCTCGCAACACAATCAGCCCAACCGTCTGGATCTTTGTACTTTGTTGGAATGACCACTGCATATTCTTCAGCTTGAGGATGTAATATTGTTTGTTGAGTTTTTTTCAACCTCTTATGAAAGGTCGATATTGTGTTTCCGGCGGGCAGGTGTGCCTGAAATTGCATGATCTGATTCGGTGGATTCCAGCTGGAGTACATTACAGCAGAGGAAAGAACTCGGCCTGGCAATGTGTTGTCATGGTCGCTTTCTGTATATTGCACCCCGATGTTATGAGATTCAAGCAAGATCCCTCGGTTGGCATTGGTATATTCTACCATCCAATCAAGTCGCAGACGCTTAACATATGTAGGGCAGTGAAATTGTTGTCGGCAGTAGAACAGCCCATTGTGAAGTGCAATAAATATACTGGCATCGAGTACATTCAAATCATATCCAAGCACCAGTCCACTAACTTTGTGTCCCCAGTCCTCTTCATGTTGTGCACCAAATCGTGGTCCAAAGTTGGGAATTCCGAAATCTTCTGATGCACGTCTGAGTGAGGTCAATTTGGTACTTCAGCACACTCGGCCGACATGAGTTTCCCACAAATGATGAACCTGTTGGGTTACGGGGCGGACGAATCACTCCTATTGACACTGCTTGAGGAAGAAAGATGGCTCTGCGAGTATTTCGCCATTTATTGGTGGCAGAAAGTAGGATGATATCATTTGCAGAGCCAGTATTGTACCACCCTAGCAGGGCAAGATAAGAGAGTGACTTTTGAATAAAGTAAACACCAGTAGACCAGTGATTGTGCTTCAGTATCTGTTGAATGCAATTGTTTGTGTTGGTGAATCAATATGCCACTGCTGGATCGGCAAGATTTAACTGTTAACAAATATCAGGAGTGAAATTGTCACTGGAACACATTTGCCGAATTCATTGTGATATATGACTCAAAAGATGCGTCTGTGGATATCCAAAATGGATCACACATTGTTCAATGTCTTCGCGGAGCTCTTGAAAGCTGATTGCCTGCCATGAAGCTTCAAATTCACTCAAATGGATGGAAAATTCCGTCTTAAACCATATGTGGTCTTTCGAAGTGATCCCATTCAGCTCTCACTTCATCTGGCTTACAATGCGATCGATATCAGTGATACTCCAGGTGGTTGGTTTAGTCTCAACATTGGGTAGACGGACCTCAAATTCCACATGCTGGTTGTCGCTAATGTATACTGCCCCCTCATCTTCTCCTTCTGCAGCATTCTTCAGTTGAGAAACTTTCTGGGTGAATGTGCATCAAGGACCGGTTGTATTAGTCCTGAGTTCTTGCAATGGTTGTCACTCATGATGTTAGAATAATCCATCAAAAAGCTAGGGTTTAACCAGTGTCACTTGATGGATTTCATGCTCCAATCACTCGTTTGGCCTCTGCCGATAAGCATGTGACCATTTCGTTGCCGCTTGTTGGGCTCCATTCAGGTACCCCTGAAATTGCCTTCGTTTAGTTGTTGTAACCTTTTCAGCCCCAGACACCTCAACATCCATTGCAGTATGGATTTTATCAATCTTTTAGTCTCGTAACTGATGGGATTCTCTTGCCAACTCTTCATCCATTTTGGCCATCGCCAAGTTCGACTTTTTCTGTTCTCGAAACCCACATATCTTCTTGTAAAATCACTTGCATGCATCGTCAAGTGCTGTGTGGGATAGATCAGAGTGATTATGTTGGCTCACAAGTAAAGATAATTCACATGATACCTGCACTGCTCCCATTACCTTTTCATCAGAGGCTGTTTCTGCCGGATTTATCCATCATCCTTGGGGCAGTCAAGAGTCGGAGCGCAATTCACTGCGAGTATTCTGATCACACGCTGGATCGCTTTTCCCTCCCAGGAGCTGCTTTTCATCGAATCGAATGGTTTAGAGAAGTGCTGGAGGCCTGGACATTGTGGTACTGATGTGAATTGATTATCAAATTGATCCTTCACATTTCTAGCTTTCAGGTATTTGAGCAGCCAGTGCAATAAGTCATTAACTTAACCCAAGAGCAGATGATGCAATTCATCAGGCTGCCAAAGCGGATAGACATTGCAGACAGGGAATTGCCAGAACTGGTTGCAGATTGGATGAATACGAAGAGTGTGCAGAACATCAATGTTCATTTCATCCAGAAGCTATTAGTATACTTGCTGATCTCTTGAGTTGGCAAGTGGTCGAAAAGTGGAATGGTCCATCGGCGTGCGTTTAGTAATTTTACACATCAGCCATAAGCTATACAAGACTTGAGCGATCATGACTTGTTCTGGATAATCCCCGATCCAGGCAGCCAAAAAGAGCGTAACAGTGTCTCTGCAATCAATCGGCACAATTCAATTATATGCCAGGACCAGTTAAGTTAAGATTCCGGGGTAGGGACAGCACAGTTCAACCCCAGAATGCGATGCCTCATCACTATTTCTGCCTCTCTTCCTGGGACACGGAATCAGCCCAACAACAATCCAGGCTCACTTCTGTGGTGTGCGACAGATAGCTTTTCCAATATTACCAATCATGAAATACAGCGGCCAGGGATACTACTCACCCGAATAATTGGTCAAGTGAGTCTTGTCGGATGCACAAATGACTCATTCAATCGTCGCTCCAGCTGGAAGCAGATCTTGGGTATCCCATCACCAATCGTCGGCCTTCAGTTTGCTGTATATCAGGGCGACTTTCAGATCAAGTGAGGCGCACTGGTCCAAAATCGAGGTGCACCTGACATGGGACATATGCCAAATTCAACTGATTACATTTGGAAATATCCGTGTAGTATAATGCTTCAAAGATAGGTAAATGATGTTCCATTCCACTATCATTGCCAAGGACACAATCAAGTTCAGAGAGGAGCTTTCGCAGAGCATCTGCTAATTGAAATGATACACTATCGAAGATGTCCAGTCCACGCCTCAGATGCTGATCTATCCACACCTTTGTTTGCTGGCTAAATGATTAAGCCTGTTGAAAGTCATGTTCTGACCCAAATGGATGCCATGGATTCCATTGTTCTGAGTACTTGCGATGCTTGTTGTACAATCCAGTTGCTTTGCCATATGCTTTCCCCCCGACAGTTTCCACTCCAACTACCTGCCTATGAGCCCTCATCTTTGTTGGATCAGGGGTACATGTCAGATCAGGCTTCTGGGGGTCTATAGTTTCTTTGTCGGGAGAATCTTCAGGTGGTGGTTTGCCATCTACATCATCTACAGGTGGATTATCACTTGACTAGCTCATGAATGGCCATTCAGGTAGACGGACGGAAGTCGAACCGGGATGGTTCAGTCAATTGCATCCGGCAGGTGATACAATCCTGTCAGGTAATAGCCCTTCTTTTGTCAAAATTGGGTGATATTGTTGATAGTTAGCCACGAGTCTGTACCTGGCGAATCACTTCTTTTTGCAGATAGAGCTCTTAACATGTGTCCTGTGAGAGGGGACCATATTCGAGAAATGGTCAGCGAACACATATTCAGACCCATTTCGATGATGCTTCAGGAGGTTATTTAGATCCCCATGTATATTGGTTTGAAGGTAGCTATAACTCAGGATAGCGTATCGCATTCACAGCCACATTGCATCCCACCAAATGCGGAGGAGGGGTAAAACATAATCACCTTAATGTCCGTTTTCTTCACTATCCAGGAGATAAATATCATATCCCGCACCATGATGATGCACATTGTCTGCTGAAAATTGTTAGCAGAGAAGAGAAGGTTACTTTTGTCATCACTTCATTCACCTCCATTGGGCTTGTAACTATGGCATTATGGGATTGTGAGTTGTACCTGCGCTCGAGCCTCTGAGCAGCTGGTAATGAATGTAGCTTGTTTCAATATAATGAATCGGTGAGTGTCCTAGCTAGCTTTCTGCCAGTGCAGTGATCATCCAGAACTGATAGGCCGGGGGGATCGTTCATTCAGTAACAATCCTTGACCGGAGTGTGGATCCTGGGGAGCACAATGATGTTTCGACAGGGAGCTCAGTAGGAAGCATGATTGTTGCTGCATGACTCACAGGCCTCCTATCGAATGAGGTTGTAATGTTGTACATGCACAACTAACATGTAATATCCCAAGTTGTGCTAACCTTCCTACTGGATATGGTTTGTGTTGGGATCTTGGAGATATCATGTCATATCCCTTCTATGATCTATAAAGTCATGGAAGTGTAGGAAGGTGAGCATCTATCCTAGAACATGAATTCGACCATATAATGAAGAATGGCGGGATGTGCATGATTGAGTTTTCTTTTTCACAAGCTGATTGGATTCATGGATCAAAGGTGTAGGGAAACACCACATTCCGTGACCGCAGAATGCGATACAAGAAGCCCTTCATTCCGCCAATTGTCACTGCTACTTGCAATATACTCAACCAAACTGCAATCAATTCTACATCACATTGTGCATCGATAGCAGTTCACCACCATCTTTGTTCACAGAGCATGTTGATAAAAGGATCCCCACCCAAGGCAGCAGATATTGCGCCACCGGGTAGCCAATTCAGAATGCAACACCGCCAAAATGACAATTCAGAATTGTCGGATAGTAGTTCACAAACTGCCACAGGTATAGACAGTTGATCTGTGAAATACGCCAATCAATATCATCCACCACATGGATATGGTTACCATTCTTCACCGCAGCCATTTCGAGGAGCTCCACAGGTTTATCGCCATTCTCCATTCATCATTACAAACAACAGTTCGCAACCAACCCCTAGCGTAAGCCCATCATTCCCAAGTTATGGGTCACAGTGGCAATGATCTGACCTCCACCAAGGTGGTTCCGGCGAGTCTCAAACGATCCCTCTGCAACAGTTTGCAGAAGAAGCGATGTCATCTCCAGGGGCATTGCGAATGCCTCCAGGACCAGCGGGAAACAATCCAGTCCATTGGCCAACATCCTCCACCTCGACTCCTCCAGCTAGACCTCCTTCCAGCGCGCCAGAGAGACCCCCCATTAATATGCCAACAAAAAGCGTCTTGCCAGCCGCTAAACAGTGGAAAACAGATGTCATAAGGATTGCGGACTTGCCCCCATCACCAGAGATTTCCTACATCGATTATCCAGCATATGATGATGGCAACACTCAGTGCAACTTGGGCGGTGCAGGGGGCAAACTCCCAGTCAGCCTGAAGCAAACCGAAATCCGGTTGAAGCAATTTGCCAAAACGATCGGGCAGGCCAACTGCAGTGCGTTCAACAAGTGGCAGAAAGTATGGGTAGATGGGTTTCTCGAGAAAAAGCATAGGTCAATCATCCAGGAGCCGCTCCATTTCAAAAAGCGTCGAGATGGGCCCCTGCACTGGGAGACAGCGGTGGCTGAATTGTTAGCAAAAGTTGACAACTGGCTGCTGTTGGAATATTTCGATAATGCTGAATGGTTTTGTTGGCAGTGGGTTTTGTTGGTTTGGATGAACTGTGCAAGGGAAATGTGGGAGGTTAGAACAATGGGAAGGCAAAACAACTAGCAACCAGCGATGGATTTGGGAGAGCGTGCGGCTACAACAGCGCAAGGTCTCCTCCCTGTGTTGCGAAATGAAACGTTCATGATCATGATTCGCCAGGTGTCGAATGGCCATGAGGTCATTCTATCCCCCAACGACCTGCAAACCGTGTATCCCGATGTGAGGCACAGGGAGGAGCTGATTGATTGCATCAACACACACGGAGGCCCAAAGGAGCCATACATTCCAACATCATTGTTCAAGTGCACTTTGGGGCAGGACAAATTGGCTGAGGAATATATGGGAGTATATACACACTGGCAAATGATAATCAACCCCATATATGGCCAGATTTCATACAACTGTAGCCTTCCAACTGCTTTCAAGTTGAAACTAGGACACAATCCAAGAAAAAATTTGGTAGAATTGAAGCGAGTTACAGGGATGGAGATTGCGGAGCACATAATTCGACCAGCAAAGGTAACCCCTGCTAGTGGTGTCAAGGTTAGATGTATGCAACCACTAATCTTTGTACATAGAGTTTGGAATGTTCTGAAGAGGGTGGAAGAGAGGAGGGAGATGAGGATGGTGGGCAACAGAATGATACTTGTATTAATGTAAGTTCTGATTGAAAGAATAGAATTGAGTGTATGCCATCCATATATATTTGTTCCAATGGTTGCTTGTCTGTGAAATACCTAACAATGTGATGAATTGCAGGAGTGCTGGAGTCTGAGCCCATCTGCCCAGCTTACAGCGGAGCAACTGGAAGAAATTGCTGAGGATGACAAGAAACCCTTCAAAAGTGCAAGGGAGGTTCTGGAGCAACTGGAGGACAGTTGGGAGATCCTCATTTCACAAAATCCCAGTTCAGTATTGAATTCTGTTTTCAATTCAATCAACAATGAATTTGATCATGAGCATCTTCATGAGGCTGTCAGGCCACTTGATGCACATCTGATTCGCCAATCAACCGATGACAGTGTTCCAGGCCAGAAATATTCAATTCCCAGCCTGCCCCGATCCAAGTTTCTGGTACAGCAGGTTTGGGCCATAGGGTGCATTCGGAGAAGGGGGGGTTGGGATTCTGATATGCCAGGAGCACCGGTGGCGGATGAATTGGGTCTTGGCAAAACTTCCACCTCGGTGGCAGTGGCAATAATATGCAAACTGCTGACTGAGACAGTTGTCATGGGGTCAGCACTGTCGATTTTGTGGGGAAAAACGTATGAAGAGTGGGTCAATATGGCACTGAACGACTTTACCATGATTGATTGTGCAGAATGGGAGTGGTATAAGTTGTGGAGACGTAGTTCAGTGCCCCGCCGCCTCATAGAGATCCAGAAACATCCATCTCTGGGGCATGCAGTGCTTACGTCAGCCCTTGAACAAATCCTGGTGGTAACAATGCCCAGAGTTGCAGAGATGTTCTAGAGTGTCATCGACGAGATGAAGTATGGAAACGATTTCACACTGATCAACTTGTTCCACACAGAACATGCAAATCTCACCACCGACGATCTGAAAGGCAGAATTGACGAGCCGGACAACTGGTGCAACATCCACGTTGTAGTGTATGATACCTTAACAACCCGAGCGAAATAATCAAGCAACGGCCTACTCTCTGACTGAGCATGCAGTTTTGGGATTTTTGATGAATCCCATCTGTACAAGACTAAAAACAGTGTTGGCTAGCCAATTGCAATGAAAGTGCGATTTGGATTCAAACTTCAAGTCACAGCTACACTGGGATTCCATTCACTCTATGATTGGTGTTATCAGATGTTGTGGCTGTTGTCAGGTGTGCCTGAAGATCCAGAGGATGACACTGTGATGGAGAAGCATGGTGCAGAGGCATTGTATTCCGCTGTAAAGAGTGTGATGCATGCTATCTGGACTGAAGACGAAGAAGCTCAACAGGATATGGCACACCAGATGATACAGATTGTAACGACTTGGACGATAAAGAGGTGGCCGGATTCGAAATGTGCCAACGGATAACCACTCGTTTGGATACCAAATGAGAATGCACACCTCATTGATCTTCAGTCAACTGAGGATGAGTAAGTGAAACTGTAGGCCCTGATGAAGAGATACACTACACTGGGTGCTTCAAGAGCATGGAGGGTACATCGCTGGCGGCTAGCTTGATTTTGGTTAGTGTTGGAAGACACAGAGGATTGCAACGACACTTCTGGACAATGGGACAATAAATGGCCACTCCATACTGGGGTGGGTTGTCCAATTTTCAAATGCCAGAGAGAGACATTTTTACAAATGCTTGTCAACAAACGTGTGGAGTATCCTGAACCTGACTAAGACGACAAATCAAGAGTGGCGCTCCTTCCGGAACAAGAGAGACATGAAAATGCTCTCCCCAGTGCACCTCCTCAACAAATGGCGGTGCTATTTTGTCTTCTTCATGCCCAAGTTCGTCACTTGAAGTGGTGGCTAACGAAGTATTTTGCGGATCATGTGGATATATTCCACATGTATGCTGAAATGGACAATGATGAACACACAGAAATGCAGCTCAAATTCCAGAATTCACCATATCCATCTGGATTGGTAACTACACCCACAGTGAGCAGGACCGGCCAATATCTCTCAGCTGCATACCATGCTGTAATAACTCAGAAGTTCGGGGTATTGAACGAGCAGTGGCAGGCATTGGCACGAGTTCTCCAGTCAGGGCAAAACAGACTACCACTCACATGGGTGCTCAAGTTGGGTCCTGGTGGCTATGATAACTGTGTGAGTGACCTCTGTCAAGACTCGGGAGTGGCCAACTTGTGTGTCCAGCACAGTTCGATGACCCAACCGAACATCACGATGTTGATGAGGTACCAGATTCTGGGGTCTCGTGAGGAACATAATATGTGGCTGACATTGAATGGAGACACTTTCCCGTCAGATGAGCCATCACCTTACATTGTCAGGAACCCTTCATCCGGCTATGTCTCTTTGCACATTCAACATGCATAATCTTCTTAACTGATACAAATAGTCAAAAAGGTCATTTGTAAGGCACACTATACTGCATAAATGAATCCTGTCTCTCTGTTATTTCAAAGTGAATCAAAGTTCTGATGTTGCGGTTGTTGTGTCTTTAATCAGAAATTGCTTGACAAGAATTTCATTTGCATTCCTCATTATTACTATTAACGACTAATCAGAGATGAAGTCAATTGACAAGAAAAATCGCAAGTTCCCAGGCGGGCCTATCTCAGGATAAATGGCCTGAGTAGAATTTTGAGAATGATGCAGTGAAGGGCTTTGAGTCATTCGTCAGTAGTGAAATTGTAGTGCACAGGAAACCTGAGTCCATGTATGCATTTCGATGTCAAATGAATGAATAAGCACAATTCAACCCCTTTCCGACCCATCTGAGAATCCTGGCCATATGGCTTGAGTCTCGTTTGGATAGATCATGCTCCGCAGATTTTGCAATCCCATTCGGCACTCAAGTCAATCAAGGCAATATTGAATACCTGTGTTGGAATATGAGACACCGGCTCACTGATCCCTGGCAAAGCCGCATCGTTTGCTCCCATATGATCCAAATTCAGGTGCACTGGAGAATCATCGGCATATGTTTTGAGTTGCGTTATGACAGATCCAGCACCACATATGTGGCAATCCAATTGGGCAAGAAGACTGTCTCAGAAATATTGAGTACTTGTGTCAGAATATGAGACACAGTTCGCTGATTCGTCACATTCCCACAGCTTTCGCTAGCCTATGATGAAAGCTCAGGTGCACCTATGAGTCCTGGGCATATATCCTTATGACCGTCACTGCATAGTTGCCAATCCCATTCGGCAATCTGCAAGGGTCATGGGTGATTGAGTTCCTGTGTCAGAATATGAGACTCGGGCTCACATATTGATTGCAAAGCTACAGCTTGTGCAGGAATATCATTGTGGTTCAGGCACACCGCACGTTCATATCTCAGTGATTATGCGACTGAGACACGGCGCAGGTATTCATGGCTTAGCTGCCGCTTTCACTGCTGGCGATGTCCTTGGCCTGTGATTGAAGATCAGGCACACCTGAGATCTGCAATCCAGTCCAGAATGATATTCTTGGATTCGCCTGAAGCTAACTTTGACAAGCTGTGACCCATTATGGATGAATCGATCCAGCCCAGGCATGCCTCAACAGCGACAATAAGCCTCCGAAGCATATACACCCCAGCCCATAGTGCAATTATCATTTGAGTTTGCTTCATTCTCATCATGTGTTCTTTGGCTTTGAATCAGTGGATGCTGTGCACAGAGATTGTCATCAGTCAAGACACTTGACATTTAAGTGCCAGCGGGTCATCCCGCTCGGCCTCTGCTATTATATCAATCTATGCTTGATTGGTTTGTAAAGGCAGCCGCGAAAACAACTTGAACTGTCAACTCCATGTCACGTGTCCATTGCAGGAAGGTAGCCATGCATAGACCTGGCCAATTTTCGACCTCACTTAACTCGATATCGCCTAAGTAGTATGATTGGACCTTTGCTTCCAAATCTTAAAATAGCATCTGCAACATCGAGCTCTGTCAAAAGAGCTGCCGCCTGAGAGCGAGAATCTCAAATGACAGATTCTGCTCAACAACTCTACAAGATGGCCAGCAACTCCCGCTCACACATGCACTGCACTTACTCGAAGAGGCCTAAGTTCTCAATGTTTCCAATGCAGAGTTACCGTGATTCTGACCAAATGTATGTTTCGGCAGCCAAAACTGATATCTGAAAACAGATCATTTGAACCGATTTCCATCATGAGAGATGTTCGAACAGAGAGAATCATGAAAGCTAGAGTGAAGACATGAAAACTTCGATGATTTCAAGTAACTTTCAGTATAATGCGATCCTACAATGTCCAGCGAATGGATCTAAGTATAACCATGTAATCTTCAGTGTACCTCAATTCCCTGGAACTGCATGCATGCAATCATCATTCCTCAGCCCCGTGTGAGATGACCTCTCAGCATGCATTCATACCATTTCAGCATATAGCTGTCAACCCCAAACTTGATTTATGTCTATATTGTAGTAGTGAGACACATAATGAATATGTGATTTAACAGAGTGTAACTTACTAGATATTAGGCGCAAAATCAAAATGTGAGTGAGTATTTATGGCACATTTGTTGGAAATCTTGGCATCGACGAGTGCTTGAATCCATAAGATTACCCCTCAATCATCAATGGTACCTTGCCATTCTTTCTCTACGCCTGTATCTCCACGCATGTATGTCTCCTTTGTATACCAAATTCTCTCCCTCCTCCATTGACTGCAACATAGGTTTGAAGGATATTCTGCAGGCACGGCCCAGATGAATACATGAAAGGGAAGTTGTGCTTGCAATATTACCTTATCCACCACTAACCTTGCCGCAGCATCCTGATACAATAGACTATCCTGAATATACATGTGTCCTTTTGGCGGATATACCACATACAGAGATTCATATTTCTTCTCGATCAATAATGAACTCAGTATGACCCCTTGCAACTCAGCCGTCACTCATTGAGTTCTATGTCATGCGCTCACCTCAAATGCTCGAGATTTCACGTATAAATATGACGTTGAGAGGAGGCATATGCAGGGCATCATTGCATAAGTCCAAACCAGAGTAAAAATTACATGTCGTTAGTAACCTCCAGGATATTTTGAAACCTATTTCTCCAGGGTTGATTCAGTCTTAAAGTGGACAGTAGCCATTATCGATCAACTAGTTACATTCTGTGAGGGTTTGCAACATATACCACTGGTCGACAATTAAAGTGCAGCCTAACTTGATGACATGGTAAACATAGATCTAATTGAGTTTTCAGTTTGTGAACTTTGGTTCTCTGGATGATTGGCTTGTAATCATGGTTAATTGCCTCCGCTTCTCACTATGGCTGGGACTGTGTGGGATATGGGGCCCTTTCGAATAGTGCTGCCAGTGATCTCCTTGTGTCCTGAATCCTCTTGGATTGCTGTTCAGGATTGAGTTGGCCTTTTTAATCATGTCACTGACTTTGATGGAGCAATGGAGCAAATTTATTTAGTCATCATATTGGTTGCATGGCAAGTGCTTCCATTGTAAGATTCCTTCCAACAACTTCGATAGCCATCCAACCTGAGTGTCTGCTGGACAGTTAATGTTGGCAAATCGGCGTTGTATCTTAACCAAGCAGTCACTTGGGCTTTGGGTGGGGAGCTCCTGACCAGCAATCTCCATGGGTCCCTATAACAGTCTGACTGGTCTAGCCAATATGATATCCTTGCCATGTGGAAAAAATATTTTTGATCACAGGGATAGTGGAAAAAAATAGCTGGCAATAGTAGAGATATGGGAGGAGAAGACCTACATCCTTACAGTAGTGCGTAAGCATGCAGAGGTCCCAGCTCCGGAGGTGGTGGTGGCAACAGTCGTTGCTACAACGGTGGTAGTGGGTATGGTAGAGTCGATAATTGTAGCGGTAAGGGTAGCAGCAAGGGATGCATGAAATTTCATGGCATCAATAAGTACCACTGAACTGTCCATGATTGACTGAAATGTCATTTCGCTGATCACGGGTTATAGACTATATTTGCAATGGTACTATCGGGTAAAGTATAATATGTGAAGGGAGTTGAACAATGCTGTACAGGGGCTGTCTTTCCTTAGGAATAAAAGAAAAAAATGCTTCCTAGTTCCACTGGTGGAGTATTTTGGGCCACTTCGCTCTTCTTTCAGTCTCAATGTATTCTCTGATTTCCCAAGTGTGGTACTGGTGGATCTCTGTGCAACTGTACACCATCTTTCCCTTCTCTTTCATTTCTCCCACTCCCTGACTAGGCAGATCTTGCTCATTATTAAAGTTGTTAGTAGTGAATGATGTTTCCCTACCAACAATTTTCTTCACCTTTCCTATCTTGAGGTTACTGGAGGAATCCAGGAGAATGGTAAGAATTTGTTGGGTGGTGTGTGTGCAACTCAGCCCATAGGAAAATTCCTTCGATCACCATCATGCCCATCCACTCTATTGTATTCGTTTGATATTCTCTCCTAATCTTGCCAATTAAGTCTATTCTCTGGTTTCAGACATCATTAATATCACACTGACTGGCAACTCAACCCAATTGTTTCTCTTTGATACCTTCAATTCTGAACTGTGCGTTCTGCTCTGTATTTCTCCATCATACACAATATACTGGATTCTCCCCCCTTGTCCAATATTGTTCCCCTTGTCGTTCCTGATATTCAATGGACAGGTGGTCTCCCAACACTTGATGTGAGGTGTTCCAAGTATGCACAACCACTTGACACCTCACTCTAGCTTTGGCCTGTATCCACCATTGTATATCCCACTTGGTCCACATGATTACATAATCTATCTTCTATATATAGGTGTCTGGTATGCTATACCCTCTATATAATGTTTCATGAAAACCTCAAATTGCTACATCTATGCTATGCTAGACTCACTTATCTGTTTCAGATGGTGTCTGTCAACTTTGTAAATGAAGACCTTGTGCTGACAAATACCATCCATCCAGCTGTTGAGTTCTGCTACCTTAATCTCTAGCATTTAATAAGTTTCTAAGCTGAGTGCAATGTTGATGATATGGTAGAGCGTTTCTAACAGAGTATCCAGATTGGAATCACAAGCCTACACTATCCGAGTTTAGGACGGGATAGCGAACTTGGCGCTGTGGATGTGTTCACTTTGAGTGATGGTTGTTTGGTACAAGTAACCTCTGGAGTCCTCTCTCGACTCCTGTATGCTTTGTATAGGATCATTGATATCTGACCATTATTTAAGCTACCTTGTTGTAAGACCTACGAATATGGCTGTACCATTGATTATTTGGGTCTACCTGGTGGCATTTAATCTGACATTCTCCAGATCTATGAGATTTACTGCATCAGGTAAACAATTACAGCACATGGGCATGTACTGTATCATACATCCAATGGTGATTCTGTCATTTCTAAGTTCTGCTCATCAGTGAGTGATCTATAGCACTTTTAGTTTTTCAGAGAAATCTAGAAGAATATCTGGGGTATTTGGATTCAATCTCAGTCCTGGCTTGATTACACCATTAGCAGCAGCATTGTACACGGTTATATTGATGTTATAGAGTGCACATCCGGTGGATAGTATGTTGGTCTGTTTCACGTTCTGAGCTCTTCTGTATATTATAATTCATTTTGGGGTTCTGAACCAATAAACTATCCCCTACCTTCTCCAATGTACCCTGTTTAAATTGTCTTACCTCTACTCACCCACTGAGATATTCCCTAACAATCTCTACTATAGGGTGTCTGTTCAGAGTTTTGGACATGTACAAAATTTTCATTCTTACTCCCTTTGCTAGCTAATGACTAGTTAGACTTTTCAGGGGTTCAACATACTGCAGGGGTGCTCTCGTCTCACACTACTCCTGTGTGCTGACCCAGTCCTTCCGGTCACAATAGATTTTGGGCATCCAGTACTACATGAAAACCTTTCGCAATATTCCTTCCCTTTGACCGTGCAAATGTGGCATATGCCTATCATCCATTGTTTACCATCTGTTCTGGATGCTTACATCGACTTTTGTAGGTTCCTGGTGTGTTTGACACATTCACCAAATGACTTCATTGGCAATGACAGAGTTAATGGCCTCATGCCATAATTGCTGAATCCTGATGGGAGTTCTCACTTCTCACTGCTTCAGATTCCCCAGATGTTCACACATCTCAATCAACTGTTGTTGACATCACTTCATCATTCTTAACTGCATGAATGATTTGATTTCTCCATTCCTGCATTGCTTATGGTGCATTTCCTGTTCTCCATTTCTGTTTGCATATTGTTCAAACTCTATTCCCCATGAATGCACTTCAATTGTTTTAAATAGATCATCTTCCTCAGCTTGTTTGGCATACCCTTGTCATGGCAGATACTGAGAGAGACGATTAGAAACTCAATTCATCCACATAGAATTGTGTTTTACAACGGAATTGAACTTTCTTAGCCGTGTAATCCAGTGGGTAGGTAGTGCCCCTGGCAGGTCATTGGCAAATAAGTTCAGTTGGTGCACTAATGTATCAGGGTCAGCGTCAACATGAAATCTGGCTCCATATCAGTACTTTGGAAACTACTTCAGTTTGTTTGTCTATCAATGGCAGGTGTATTTTCTGCACCAAATCTCTTCTCAGCTCCATTCAACAGTCTGTGTTTATGGGGACATGTGTGCAGGTCCTCATTTTTATCTTAGTGCTGAGTGATTGCCCTCAACCATTTCAAGCTTGCATCAACACTTATAACTATTCGCACTGTACTATTGCTCCGCTCTTATGTGTTCATCGTTGTACTGTTGAACTATACTGGCGACAGGTGACCCAAGGCTGGGTATGCAACAGTGTACATAGGTTGCCACTGCGGCACTCAGAACAGTATCGAATATCCTCTGACTCGATTCTGAATATTTTCCTACACGCTCTCGTGTGCAACCATATTGGCATATCGTATATCTGTGGTCATGCAGAGGCATACATACCTTTTAACTATGCTCGATTTTTCAGTGACAGAATACGTTTTGCGAATGAGGATACAGAAGTTGTCGCCCGATGGTCAAAGTCCGATACAAACAATGTAAAATGAACAGCTTGCATGTCAATTTTACTGTCAATCATCCACTACACCTCCTGAGATAGCTGCCAGAGGTCAGTTGTGCTTGGCCAGTATATGTGCAAGCACCAAAAACCTGTGATCTCCACTTGACCAGGTAACTGCAATTCTCACCCATTGAGCCTCCAGACATCCGGAGAATGACATTCACAATGAGAGTGATCACCACTATGAAAAACACACTGCTGACATCCAAGATGACCTGACCGATTGTTTGGGCGACAACCTGAGAGACATTCTGGATTACAACAGTAGCCAGCCGGAGCCACCCACGCAAACCGAGATTGCGTCTGTGTGAAAGATGATGGAAGAACAACCAGACATGATCAACAATGCAGTTCAACCGAATACTCAACTACGGGTGTAAAATATTACCCAGGTGGAAGCTGAGATGCAGATAGTACTTTGGGCCAACTGGGAAGCGCTTCCCGCATCCTAAAGTGTAGTATCTCAATGACAACAACCAGTGTAAGCCAGCAGCCACACATTGAAAAACATTCAGAATGGCAGAAAATATACTGTAAATAAAGCAAAATCAATTGTTCAACGGTGCTATGAAGTGGGTATACATTCTTCTGTCACTCAGAGGCACGCCTGCACTGTAGCCATCTGTGATTAGTTACTTGCAGCCTGTCAAAATTGGCATAATAAATAGAATACATATCTGGTCACAAATCTAAGCCAGACAAGCTGAACTGGACAGTCCATTTGAGGAAAATCTGAACTTCAATCATGAGCTTGGTAATACTCAGCTGCATATTCTTTCATTGAATGTGAAAGCTACAAGCACTGTCTCCACATACAACACTTGAATGCTTTATTGCCCAGACCATTGTGATTTTACAGCAGGATTGAATGTTTTCTGTGGGATCTGTCTCAATGAGAGATGAGAAGTGTCAGTGATTTGCAGGTGCAATGGACTATAATTCATTCCACATTGTCAATTCATTGAATATTCTAAATTCTTTTCTGACCCCTGTATCTGGTGCACCTGACATATGACAGTTATGAATAATTTGATTCATTATTAATGATTCCAGCAAACCTGAAATATGCTGTTGAGTAATATTGCAAATCACTGTCACAGTTTGTTGTGCGCTTCAAATATGCCATTGACCAATAATTTGAAGACTGCTTTCTGATTCAGGTATTCCAATACCCCAATGAACACATACCTTCAAAATGAAGGGTGACTGCAATGTTGAACCATTGTCATGATGACCAATATATGGCTCCAGGGAATCTGACTCACTCCATTATGTCCTGAAAATATTGTCAATGTACTCTCCAATATTGCCCTGCTGAATCAGATTTTCCTACCAGATTTGATCATGCAAATGAAGCTATGTTTTCGTTTACCAAATGTGTGCTAGTTAGTGACTCGATTTCATAGTTGTCACTAATAAGCAACTAACACTCAATGTAAACTAAGTGTAAAGAATTGTACTTTAATCCTCAGGAGCACCTTACTGTCAATACCATTTGACTATTTTGCATCGGTTGGTGTGATTGAGTTGGTTGAATGTTCAAAGAGGCAAACCTTGATTTCACTGAGATAATGCTGATTGTTCATCCTCACCTTCTGACAGTACAATATATTCTACCTCAGCTGGTAGTGTTGGATTGTTCTTGCGTAACTCCAGATTTCAGGATATCACCACAGTCCTGCCATTTGATTGAATCAGTAGGCCAAGCAGGACAGTGATGTGAATACCTTCCAAGGGCGGGTGGAGATTACTCCCTTGCTTACCATTGCCACTGTGATGTATGTTTTAAAGCCTTATCTAAGGAATGCGGTTTTGCCCCAGCCAGACAATGTGTGCAAATAGTGGGTACAGATGGTTCAATATCCAGGACATCCGAAGTTATTATGCAAGGGTTTCCTGAACAATGATCATGTTATCTTCCACCAACAGTTGGTGTTGTTGTAAATCCAGTGGGATCTGGAAAATTGTTGAAGATGTGCCATATTTCAGTAAGCTGATTATTGTCCTTTTCTGTGTACAGACAGAATAAATCAAAATGGTCCATGAACAATGATGTGAGCCATTACTTCAAATGACTGACCGGAGAACACCAAAAAATCAACTGCCCCACATCTGGTAGTGGAGGTGTACAAGTCAACACATTGTCATTTCTTTCAGGTTCATGGTGAATTACCTCATTTTATGCTCCCTCCTTGTTGAGTTTAGAATACTCCACAAGTGAATTGACCAGTACAGGAAGAATTGTGTTTCTGAGCCAACAGAAAATCAGAGAATCTACTTGAGTATTAAGTAAACATGTATCATGCCATTGTCCGGAAAGAGCATTGTAACCCTCATCATCTTCTAAACCAAATGAGAATCATGCTAGCTGTCATGTTTGTCCACCCAATACTCCTAATGGACCTCACAAGTGGATCTTTCCACATGGGTTCTCAGTTTTGCTTGTTCATGTGATCCGTTTGGGTTCAACAAGGTATGGATTCCAATTTTGTATCAGAACCTGTGGATTCACAATGAACAGATTTGTTTCTTGCCAACTCCTGATTGTCCAGGGCTTGCAATTTGGATGACCCAGTGTGTTGCATTGATTTCAGCTTTGTTGTCTTCAGTTTGGATGGCATGCCTCAAAATCTTCACTGCAGAATACAGTGCCTTGGCACCGTGCTGTTTCATCACAGCATTATCTTCTAGATCTTCCAGTGCACCTAAATGCAGCCACTTTGTTTGATAACACCAATGAAGGAGTGAATGTAATCCAGGCATTGCTGTGACTCGAAGCTTGAATGGAATTCAAACATTCATCAAAAGTCACTAACCAACACTTTTTTTCACCATCGACCAAGAAGACTCAGCCACAATCCCCAACATCCATACACTGTGTGAGAGTTGGCCATTGATTGATTTTGTGAATGACGATGGGCAGGAAGCATATGAAATCAGATGGATAATCTATCGGGTTTCTGGCCTATCAATCCTTGTCTTCAATTACTCCTGATTGAGATTTGCAATTTCCACTGCCAACCAGCTCACCAGATTGAAATCAGTCCCTGATGTCATCTGGTGGTTGACACTGTAGACTGTATCTGCCACACTGAGCGTTGTGACCACTACAATTGGTTTAAGGGATGAGTTAAGTGCTGGATACCCAAGAGCTAGGATTGTCTGGCTCTGTGAAAGGCTGCAGAGAACTCAATTCAGACTCAGTATTGGATACAACTCTCATTCATCACCAATAATCTGCAGATAGTCATTTGGTATCATAAATCAGCAAAATGTAAAATGGTTTCAAAGTTATAAGTGAATAACTGAACAACTCTGAACAGCCACACCGATGCTTCCAGATGTTTCCTGATGCTCCCAGATACGTGGAATGCACAGCAATGTGTTCTCAGCTGCTCGGAGACTGCATCGCTGGTGCTCCCCGATGCTCTGGAAGTTGTGTAACAGAGTTCAAGAATATCCTGAAGAGTGTACTGGTATCAACAAAATGATACAAAATCAAACTTCAAGATTGTGCAAATTTCGGAGCCATTCAGGGTATTGGCCACATCTCCAATATGATTCCTGTACACCTCGAACATGGAGCCATACTCTTTGAGAGTGATTATTATAATGTTTATGTCAAATAGTTCAATTCAATTAAGTATCTTCCTCCTGCACACCTGGATTCAGGCATCGCAACTTAATATACAGTCCAGTAGTTATCTAAATCCACACGATTATTTACCAGCCATATGCTATCAATTGTATCTGATGCAGCATTCTCTCGCGCTGAATGTGCCAGTCCAACAATTGCTCTCACAGGTACAATATGCATCTTATCAGTCTGTTTGACAGCCCGGATGAACCTGTCAACACAATCAGCCCAACCATGCAGATATTTGTACTTTGTTGGAATCACCACCGCATATTTTTAACCTTGAGGACATCATATGGATCGTTGAGTAGTCTTACACCTCTGAGAAAGGGTCATTATCGATTTGCTAGCAGGCAGGATCTAATTTGGTGCAGTCCAGCTAAAATATAATACAGGAATAGAAGGAACACAGCCTTGGAAGAAGTTATTGAGGACACTTTCCATATATCGGACCCAGATGTTATGAGATTCAGGCATGATCCCTTGGTTGCCATTGGTATATTCTATCTTGCAATCAAGTCCCAGACACTCAACAGATATAGGGCAGTGAAATGGTTGATGGTAGTACAAAAGCCCATTATGACGTTTAATAAATATACTGTCAATGGGTGGATTCTGATCATATCCGAGCACCAGTCCACAAACTTCTTGTCCCCCGTCCTCTTCAATTTCTGTACGGAATAGCTGTCCAAAGTTGGGAATTGTGATATCTTCTAATGCATCTCTGAGTCAGGTTCATTTGATACTTCTGCACAGTCCTTGGGCATGGATTTCTCTCAAATGGTGCACCTATTGTGATACGGGGCAGAAAACTGGCTCTCCCTGAAAATGGAGCAGGCCTAAATGATGGGTTCTATGAATATTTTGCCATTTATCGGTAGCAGATTGTAAGTTGAAATCTTTTGCACAGTCAATATCTTAGCAGCGTTGAAGGGCAAGATAAGACAGTGGCTTCTCCATATGGTCAAGACCAGTACACCAGTCATTGTGCTTGCACATCTGGCAAATGAAATCAACTTTGTTTGTACATCAATATGCCACTTTCACAGTGCAGATATGTAGCCATGCAGAAATTTCGATGGTGAAATTGTCACCAGAACCCAATAGCCAAATTGACTCTGATATGTGGCTAACAAGATGCATCGTTGGATATCTGAGATGTATTACATGCTGTCAGATTGTTTTCCACAGCTCCTGAATGCCGATTGCTTTCCACCTAGCTTCATGCTCCATCAAGTGCATGGGCAATTCCTTCTTGAACCGCATCTGCTCATTTGAAATCATACTATAACTCTCTCTCTGCAAAGAATTCTCATCACGGTTTGTATCAGTGATGATCCAGGTGGTGGATTCAATCTCCTCATCAAAGAAACAGACCTGAAATTCCACACCTTTTTCGGCCGTCATGTTTGCCGCTCCATAAACCTCTTCTTCGTCAGCAGGTTTCATTTCAGCAAGTTTTTGGCGAATGTGCTTCTGGGACTGCATTGGCAGCAATATGTATTGTTTTCTCCGGAAGCCTCTTGGAGTATGTGGGAGTAGTTGGACCAGCATTCTGGAGTGGTCAAAGTCCAGAGTGTACAGGACCAATGCAGTGGCCATCAGGTGCATCTGGGAGCACCTGGGAGCGCCGATGACAAGTCTGGGTGCACCTGGGAGTGCCGGCGTCAAGCCTGAGAGTGGCTGGGAGTGCTGGCAACAAGTCTGGGATCCTCAACAACAAGCTAGGGAGTGCCAGCAAGAAGCCTAGCAGCTCTACCAAACACAGTAGAGCAGTCTTGGAAAAACAACATCTTCTTTGGGAACGCTGCTGGTCGACCTGGAACTCATTGCTACTACTTATCATTCAACTATTTTTAAAACTGATGTATTCAGTTTGTATTCCCATCCAGGTATCTGTGCATCTATATAGCTACCCATCTACACATGGTATATCTGGACTGGCTGCAGGCGGTGCTTGAGAACAATTCAAGGTGCTCCTGAAGATGACGATCAGGTGAACTCACAGATGCACTTCGAGGCCATGAAGGAGCGAGTTTGCAGGCCATGATTGATAGAGTTTTGGAGCCATGATTGAGCGAGTTTGGAGATGCACTTGGCAGTCTATGATCATGCAAACTTGGAGGCCATAATCGAGCGAGTTTGGAGATACATATGGTGGCTGTGATGAAGTCAACTTAAGCAGGCACTCCAAGGCCATGATCGAGCAATTCTGGAGATGAGTATGGGGGCCATGATATTGCGATCTTGGAGGCCTTAATCAAGTGCATTCGGATATACACTTGGAGGCAGTGATCAACCGAACATAGATATGTACTCCGAGGTTGTGATCGAGCGAGTCTGGATATTCACTTGGAGGCCATGACTAAGTGAGAGTAGAGTAAAAATTGGAGGCAGTCGATGGGAGGTGCACCGGCTGCTGATAAGACTCTCTTCATCAGTTAGTTTACTCTCAACTCTGGGATGGGGTGACTTTACCTTTGAGCTTTCATGGAGAGCTAGCTGGTGGCGGTCAATCTTGTAGGGAGACACCACGGTATCTGAAGCTACATTCAGGGGTAGACTCGTAATTGTGTCAATAAAGGGAAGACTGATAATCTAGTGTATATGCTGTACTCAGTTAATGCTGTACTCGGTGTTAACACATCATCAATACATTGAGAGATAGAGAGGGAGGACTTCACTTTGTTTTGTGCGATAATCGTAGAGTTGTGAACGAGAAATAGTAATGGTGGATGAAGAGGGGAATCATATGGAGAATACGAGCATTGAAGAGAAATTCCGGGTACAACTAGCATAATTGGGTTTAGAAGATCCCGTATTGGTGTTGTAACAAACCGGATTGGGACTGGTAACTGTCATATTTTGGATGGTTTATTCTCTCGCACACACAATTCTTTTTAAGTCCCAGTTTCTTATGATGATTTCCCTCATCTCCTCTCATCTCTCACTTTCTTCTCCTCGACTCTACCATCACCTAAGAACACAAAGTTAAGTCATCCCTCTCCATCTCGCCATGACAAAATCATGAGTTTAACCCTAAGTCGAACATACACCAAGGAAACTGACTACTGCATACACCGAGTACTGCATACACTGAGTACTGCACACACCGAGTACTGCATACACCGAGTACTGCATCATTCCAAGATCAACTGTCTCCTGCTCGCAGCCAGTCTCTCATCTGTCATCTCATATCTCTCGTCTCCAGACTCTCATCTCTCAGTAGATCTCGTTGTACTCACCTCTCTACATTCCCATGATGACACATTTACCATTGAATACAGTCTCAGCTGTTGTCGAACCTCCCTCGTAATCTACCGCCTGCAGATGAACCACCACCAAGTACTCCAATCTTGATTGATTATGGACTCTAAGTGCATTTCCAAACTCGCTCGATCAGGTTCTCCAGGTGCATCACTAATTACACATAATCCTGGCCTCCAATTCCATCTCAAAATTTCCTCCGTTATGGCTTCCAAGTTCTCATGATCTGGGTCTCCAAATGTATCTCCAAACTCGCCAGATCATGGCCTGCAAGTGCATCTCAGTGTTCACTTGACCTCTGGCTCGAAGTGTAACTCCAAATTCCCTCGATCACAGTGTGGAGAAACAACGGAGCTAGAAGGCTCAGAGCCCATCGTCAACACTCTGCCGCACCTCTCACAACATCCAAAGGGAATTCATACGAATGAGCAGTTGTGGTTCAAGGATATGATTGGCAACCTGGTTGTAAGGAACCACACAATTTGGGTGGATGTGTGAAGGCCTGGTTAAAGTGGGTGAGCAATCGCACAAAGTGTGTGGATCTATGAAGGCTCAGTAAGAGTATGTGAGGAACCTCACAAATTGCATGGATCTATGAAAGCTCAGCAAGACTGCATCGGACCAAGAGCAGGGCATGTTAGAGTGTGTATTTCGTATAATGAGATGATGTCTATCTACCCTGTGGTCTCCCAAATATATACTCCCTGTTGCTGAGTTGGTTACCATTATCCCTGTAACTCTGGACCCACCCCGCAGGTGTCCCCCTTTGAAACTGAATGGCGGTGGTGGTGGCGGTGGTGGTGGTGGTGGTGGTGGTGGTGGTGGTGGTGGTGGTGGTGGTGGTGTATAAGATAGTGAGAAACGGATGTTCCCACTACAATGGCCTACAAGGGCATCTCTAAGTTCTCTCAATCGGAGTCTCCAGGTGCTCCTCAAATTATGCTCAAGTGCTGTCTGCAGCCAGATTGACCATATGTGGATATATACAGAGACATCGATAATACATGCCATATTATGATGTAGTGAATCTTGTGACTGTAACAAAGATGAATATGATTGATGAAATTCCTTCTGGTTATGGGACAGGAAGAACCACTGCTGTGAGATTACGACACCAAGTCACCCGCAGAGTTGTGCCGGGGTCTCAGCTACTCTCAAAGTCACCCGCAGACCTTTGCAGAGGTATCCGATGGTCCAAAATTGGGCTGTCCTATAAGTCAAATCTCGTAGCATCCGGAACTCACCTCCTTAACTGCAGCTGCCTGCACGAGCACCTGAGCATGCTTTTGCTGAGTCTGAGAACACTTGGCTTGGCTGCAGGGGTGCCTGGGAGCATCTGGCAGTGTATAGGAGTACTGGTGAGGTCGACCGGAGTGTCTGAGACCCTTACATGTAGCTTCTGGACCGATTTACATTTTGCTGATGCACACCTCAGTATGGATTTTCAGTCCTATATTGCATTCTGCACTCCTTACCCTCCCCTTTTCAGTGCTTCTCAGCTGGGACAGCACTCCTCAGTCCCCAGTGGTGCTCCTCTGTCCGGATTGGCACTCCTGTATTTCATTCCGCACTCTATATCCCCATTCTGCATTTCCTCAGCTTGGCAGCTCCCAAATTCCCACTGGTGCACCTTGGTCTGGATCGTCAATTCTATATTGATATCCACACTCCAAACCCCCATTTTGGCGCTCCACCAGTATTTTGGGCACTCCTCACTCCCCGTTGGTGCTCCTCAGCCTAGATTTGGCACTCCTGTCCCCCTGGTTGTTGGTTCCTTTTTTCATCAGTATATATCGTATTGCCTTTCATATTCCCATCTAGATTCACACCTTGCTAACATCTCATTTCACCTTTGATAGATATCACAAATCGAGGCAAACAACATTTGTATTCAATTTCATCCACTCATCAGGTACGAATCATCAGGAAATACATGGAGTGCCTCCAGTGGATTTGCATTGTTGATGAATTGTGTGTTCCAGGTTTCGTTGGCCCTGATGAGATGGGAGAAGTACTGGATTACCTTGACCGCATGTTTGGCTGTTATCATTCAATTGCTTAGTCGGGTTATTGTTTTGCTGTACCGGTGTTTATGTGAGATCACTCCCCTTTTTCTTTGAGTTCTTAATTTAGCAAGGTAAAAGATAAAGTGTTGAAGAAGATGATAGCTTGTATGATTCAGAAGTGATAATGAACAATAAGCCAGGCATCATAGTCTCCATTGAAGGAAATAGATTGCTTGTGTACATTCCGAGAGTCTCAGGTGATGCCTGCAGTCTTTGACATAAATATTCACAAGAACTCAGACGTCACTCAGAGTGTGTGTGTGATTCCCCCGTTGGATTGGCGACACTGCCAGGTGCACCCAAAGTACTCTCTGGTGCTCTGACATGTTCCCGAACTTATTACAATCACTTGTATGGTACTCCTGTACCAGTCATCAGAGAACCTAGTTCCTCCCAAGGCTGGCCAGAATGCCCTTCTAGGGTCTGATACTCTCCTGAAATTGACTTTTCTAAGTTCTCACTCCACATCCTGTCAGACACTGCTGGAGGCTCCAAGTAACTGAAATACATTCTGCCAATGTGCTGCTGGGAATTGAAGGGCTCCCATCACAAGCTGAAGTGCGCAGAATGGGGGGTATTGAGCACTTACTGAAATAGAGGAGTGCCAATCCAGACAGAGGGAATTGTTGAGTGCCTAGACCTGCTGAGGAGTGCTGAAAGAGGAGGAATTGATGGCAGAATGAAATAGAAGAGAGTCAATCTAGGCTGAGGAGCGCCGACAGGAATAGAAGAGCGACTATGCTAGCAAAGTTGCTCCACAGTGGGAGTATCAAGTGGCCCACAAATTTGTCATTGATGAGTGCAGTGGCTTCCAGAGTACAACTTATCACGGGGGATGGGAAAAATCTACCTTGATATTCATCTCGAGAATACATACCTGTGGCCTTCTTTCCACTGTCATATTCAGACAGCACTCAAGGAATAGCTGCTGCTGCCAGCTCTGGAGTCAGCAGAGCAAGAGGTTGGAAGTAGCGGAATGTTGTAGGCTGGCGCCTGAAGCTATTCGCTACGAAGAAAAATTGATCGTAAATTGAATCAAGCACTTCCATTTGGGTGAACCATGATTTCTTATTATCCACAACCTTTGAGAGATAAGGGTCATTGACCAGGAGTTCCTTCACCTGGATGTCAATCTCAGTTTCACAGTGCAAATCCAACCAGTAACTTTGGACAACACTTCGATGTGCCCCAGCTGCCAACTGTCCTTGCATTGCACTTATCTGCAGTGTTGAGTATGTATATTGTGGGGTGTAGTCAATCTCATAAATCTGCTAGAGAAGCATTAAACAGAATCTATGACTTACTCCTTCTCATATTTGCGGATCTATTTTGAGAGATAGACTACTGGGTATTTGACACAAAGATGGTTTACCATCAGGAGCACCTGCTCATGCCTGCTGACAATGCCGAGCTTCATTCGCAAGTCTCCAAGTTCCTTCAACCATCGAGTAACTGGCATTAGATAATATTGGCCAACGAGTCTTTGCAAATACGATTCCCTTCATCAACCTCGTCTCTACTTCACAAGTAGCCATGTGGTATTTGGGAACATTCTGATCTCCACTGGGCTTGGGTTGTGGAACATTCTAGTCTCCACAAGACTTGCATAGCAGCAGTGCCTGGGCTGATGGTACATGGTCAGACTCAGATAATTTGTTGAGGAAGGTTGCCTTTGGTGTTTGAGCAGTGTTGGTACCATTGCCTCAGTTGGATTTATGAAATTTGGAAGTCGAGGGTTTGCAATGAGAGTATCGGCATGGCTCAGTTTCTAAGGCAGTGGAACACTCATACTTCATTATGACTTGCCGCGGCATGCCTGGCCTCGAAGTAGCACCGCATGTAGTGTTAGCAACGGTTCCGGACCGTCACTTCGGGTCCGGGTCCGGGTCAGAACCGAACCGTTGCCAAATTGGGGGTCAGGGTTGTCAACACACCCGAACTGTCAATTCGGGTACGGTTCGATGCAAATCTCCCAACCTGTCTGGATTGGGCGGGTTGTCAGCGGGTCGCCCAGCGGGTCCATCTGTAGATTTATATAATGTTCTTATTTTTGCAGTTGGATAATTGAACATTATTATAATTAGGTATTCGGCAACCAATAATCT